>Ga0326733_1000014_pt1 | contig 127868 bp, 113 predicted proteins | sample 14_GP2_308_FD_207946 | JGI IMG/M metagenome (GOLD analysis project Ga0326733, IMG submission 207946) | Glacier ice microbial communities from Ngari, Tibet, China - 14_GP2_30.8 | ecosystem: Environmental > Aquatic > Freshwater > Ice > Glacier | place: China: Ngari, Tibet | collected 2018-07-17
GCGTTATGTTTGAACCGTCTCGGGATTGTTTGTCAAAATAAATTTAATTTGTTTTATTAATATCTATTTTTTTCCTAAAAATTTATGGGTTTTTCTATATGTGATTGCTTAATCTTTTCAATCACTTGAAGAAAAACTTCTTCTGCTTTTTGGTCCGCGTCATGATATAAATCCCAAAAATTTCCATTGAATTCAATTGGTTCGATTGTGTAATCTCCATTATTATTACTTTTAATTATCCATTCTTTTGGAATGGATGCATCGACTATTGAAAAGTGACACAGCCTAAATAGACATGGTGTTCCATCCGACTCTCTTTGGATCGAGACTAAATTTTCATTGTCAACCCTAAAGGTAATGCCTAACGCGAAATATTGTTTTCCCAAAGTTAAACTAGGGTCTTTACCTTCTCCCGTATAACCTCGTTCTCGCTCGTATCGTAAGATCATTGTTTTACAATCCCCTTAACTTTAAAATCATAGGTTATATAATCTATTTTTCCTGTGTGGACATTTTTGTAATAATGAATTTGCATAGACTGATTATTCGGCATTTTGACTGATTCGGTCGTAAATTTGTTCCAATCTTTTATGGCTGAGCCGTCACGGGTCAAAATTTGGGTTATTTCTTTGTTTTTTATAACTCCGCCTTCTAAACGTATTAGATCAGACCTGGCAATTGCTTGAGGTGTAAGTCTCAACTGTGCATCTAATACTCCCGCTTCTTGAAATGCTAACTGCGTCCGAAGCCTTAGTGCATTTGCTGTGCTTACCGCGCTTGTATCTGCGTTGGCTGTTTGTCTAAATGAAGGTTTTCCATATGCAACAACTTCCTTAATTCCCTTAGCAATACGAGTAGCACCACCAGTTTTAGCAAGCCCGCCTATTCCTCCGGCTCCACCGCCGATTCCGCCGGCTGCTGCTACCAACTTGTTTGCCAACATCTGGGCTGCATGATCAAGGCCGGCTTCGCAGGTTTCATTTTTGGCACCGTTATGTAATGCCATTAGCCCGTCAAAAAGATCGATGACGCCCATGCCGATCGCATTAAAACTTAACCCAAGAATTGCTACATCAGCAATCCAACCCAAAGGGGTGGTTTGCGCGTAAGCCCAAACGCCAAAGATGGCCCCCATTATTGCGAGGTTTTCCGGCTGCACCATTTCCTGCAGCGCTGCGCCGATTTCACCCGGAACCTGTGGCGCTGCACGCTTGACGATTTCGGCGAGCTTGTCGGTGTAGCTGGCCTTGCTCCAATCCGTGCCCGCCACCGGCGCCAACCCCAACGGATCGCTCATCGTATGCGGCCGACCCAACGCAAATGCATACAAATCCGACCCCACGGCCAAGCCCAACGGATCAGGCGTCAGATACCTGGCATACACCGGGTCAAAATACCGCTGGGTGTTGTAGTGCAGCCCACTTTCGGCATCAAAATACTGGTTCGAGCCACGTAGGTTAAGCGTGACGTTACCAAGAGATTTGCCTTGCACCGGTCCGCTGTTTAAGTAATCGGTAACGGTGGCTTGCCAAACAACCTCGCGAGCCTCATTGGTGGCTGCCAGTGGTGCCTGCCGATGATCGGTATGGATGGAGAAAATGCCTCCACCTCGCAGCATGGCGACGGGCTTGTCATTGAGCCAGACATACTGCTTCGCCGATGCGTGTGTGTCGCCTGCCTCGAATGCCAGGGTGCTGCCGTCGTAGAAATAGTGGGTGGTTTTTGTGCCGGTGCCGTTGGTCGATGCAACGGTCTTGCTGATGCGCTGGCCGAACAGGTTATAGCGGTAGCGGGCGACTTCCTGCTTAGTGTTGTCGGTGCTGTCAGTGTTGCCTACGCCAGGGTCAATGCTGCGGTCGATGCCGGTCAGTCGATTGAGGCTATTGAAAGTGTAGTGTGTGGTGCCTTGCTGGATTTGGCGACCGAGCGCGTCGTAGCGCGTGGCGATCGTTGCCGACCAGACGTTTGGTGGCGTGCCATTTTCAAGCGGGCTTGGCATCGTGTCTTGCCAGCCTGCGCTCATGCCGTGCAGTCGGCTGATCAATGCTTGGGCTGCCTGCTCCTGTGCATGCTGCCCAAGCAGGATAGGGCGCGCCACGGTCACTTTGGTGGGGTCGGTCAGGGCCTTGCCGTCGCGCTCGGCATTGGCTTTTGCATAGGCAATTGCCGCTGGGTCGTCAGGGCGTACATTCACCAAGGGGTCGTAATGCAGGATGGTTTGGCCGACCTGGGCATTGCCGGCCTTGATCACGCGGCCTTGTTCGTCGAGCAGGCGCTCGTTGGTCAGCCCGTTTCCGAATGTGAAGGTTTGCCGGCTGTAGCGGTCTGCTTCGCCATTCATGCCCTGGATGATCGGTCGCTCGATCACGCCTGCCAGCCACACGGATTCAAGCAAGCCTGCACGAGGATGCTGCGAGCCGCGATAACGATAACGAAGCTCCTGACCATCCGGCAGGGTCTTGGCGATGGTTTGCCCGGCAATGTTATAGCGGTATTGCAGCCTCATGCGTTTGGTATCGACGTGTTGTGTGTGCTCCACCAGTCGTGCCGCGGCGTCATAGGCAAAATACTCTGCACCGGCCAGGTACTTGATGGCGACAGGTTTGTTGGCTTTGCCCCATTCGATTGAGGCATTTTCTTCCAGGATATTGGCGGCGTTGTGGGCTTGTACAGTTGTGATGCGCCCAGCAGCGTCACGCTGATAAGCCACGCGGCTGCCATCCTCACTGCGCTTGCCGACGAGTCGATTCGCCGAGTCGTACAGGTATGTCGTGGTGCCGGTAGTAGGGCTCTGCACTTGCACCATGTTGCCAAAATCATCGGCCAGATAGGTGGTGGCTAGCCCTTTTGCATCGACGGCCTGGCTCATGGCGTTGCGTGAACCAGTGTGCACCGTTGATTCGGCAGCTGCCATGAAGGCTTGCAGCATGAAGAATGGAGCAATCGGCTCCGGGCGAACGATGTTTGCATTGTCGGCAGTTTGTGCCGCTGTGATTAACGCGCGTAAATCGGCGAGTACAGGGTCTTGCGATGTGCCACTTTTTTCTGCGGACGGCAATACATAACGTTTCGGTTGCTGCGCCAAAGTGCCTGATGGGTCGAGCAGCCTTGCCTCTTTCAGTTCGCCTTCGGTATCACGCAGTAATTCGATACGATTGTTTTGCCGGTCTTGAATGGTGGCCAGGTCACGGCCGTTCTTGAAATCGAACTGCAGGGTTTCACCAATTGGCGACGTAACCTGTGTGGTACGCCCGGCAGCATCCCGCCGATAATGCGTGATAGCGCCCGCACGGTTAATTTGCGTCAGGGCGCCACCGGCGTCGTAGACGAATGCAGTGACCACGCCGTCGATGCCGGTGCTACGTGTGATGCGCATGCCGGTTGTGGCCTGGTCAGGCTCATAATTGAATTGGGCGACAAGCCCGGTTGGATGCGTAATCTGCCTGATCACGGAGCCATCCTGGTTCCAGCTGTAACGGGTGATGTCGCTATCGGCCGGGCTGTTCGTTGGGCCATTCTTTAACGGCCCATCGACTTCGGCAAGCAGGCTCCTGCCGTTGATGGTCTGATAGCGATACAACGTTTCGTGAACGAGGGGAGTCGCTTGAATGTTGCCAATCGGGCTAAAACCGGTTTCACTGATGCGGGTAATCTGGCCCTTGTCGTTATATGCCAGCATAAGCCGGTGCTCCTGGCCCGGCACCATGCTTGGCCGTGCAATCACCGTCGGCAACATTGAGAACGAGGGCGAGGATGTATCGCCGGATTGTTGGGCGGCATACTCGTAGCGCATCAGCAATTGCGGCGTGCCGACCTTGCCATCTTCATACCGGGTCGATGTCACCTTCACCGGCCTGCCTTGCGCATCGAGATCGGTGCGCCGGGTATGTTGTGGTTCGCCGGCAGCCGTGAGTTGCGTAGCAATTATTTGCCGTCCCAGATCGTCGTAGCCATAGCGCATGTTCATGTCACCACATTGCCCACAGCCAGCACCCCGCGCTTCCAGCAGTCGGTACTCGCCGCCGATGATGGCGTGGCGGTAAGTGGTCTTTTGCCCAAAGCTATTGGTGAGGTTGGTGACACCGGGCGTGGCGTAATCGAGCGTCACCTGGCCAGTTCCAGTGCCGGGAACAAGTCGTGCCCGCTGCAACGGCTTGCCATCCGGCCCGGTTTGCAAACGTGCCGGCACACCGCGTGCGCTCAAAATCGCACGGCCATCGTGGTTGTAAAGGTAGGTGCCGGTGCGCTCAAGAGTGGAGGTTGCACTAGCCTGGATGCTGGTGCCGGTTAAAAATGTTGGGCGTAGCGCATCTTCATAGTGATAGTGCCGGCTGCCTTTCCCGGCTGGATACCGCACCGTCACCAAATTCGCATGCGTACTCGGCGCCTTTTGTGTCGCATTGGCATAGGTATAGGTAAAGTCGCCAACAGGGCTAGCAATCGTGGCAACGCCCCGGAAGCGGCGGGCTGCCTCTTTTTGGGTGGGATATTGCAGGCGCAGCTGCCGCCCCTGTGGGTCTGTCACCTGCACCAACACACCTTTAGGGTCATGCTGCAAGCTGACGAATTCCCCAGTAGGTACAGCAATCTGCACTAGCCTGCCGCCATGGTCGAACTGCAAGGTCTTGCCGTTGGGCCACGTCCAGGCATAGTTGTCACCTTGTGCAGTAAGTGTGATGCGCAACTGCCCATCGGCAGGGTTAGTGCTGGCACATAAGCCGGGTTGCTTTGGATCACGCTTAAACATGACGCGGGAGCCATCGGCCTGGATGATCTGGATGACTGCGCCCGTGGCATACAAAGCAGTTTCATATGAAAGCTTCCAGCCGCGGCCCAGGATGCCGGTGGTGGTGTCAGGCGTGCTGTAGGCACTGTTGTAGTGACGCACGATTTCCAGACCCAGCACGCCGGGCAACGCCGGCATGTCGTCCTCGCGCTGGTATTTATTGCCGGAAATAATATTGATGGGGTTGCCTGCGCCAAGCGAGGTACCGCCCTGGTTGCCCTGGCTGGCGACACCGGTCTGGCCGGGGCAGGTCGAGCCGCCTGCCTCAACGGTGCAACCTGGTGGCCCCACTGGCACGGCTGGTACAGCAGGAGGAGGGCAACTCATTGTCACGCCACATTGGCTACCTTGCGTATTGAGCGAGGAGGGTGCAGCCCATGCATCGGATTGCATGGCTAAAGCCAACATCAGCAGGAGCGCACCTGATAGCCGAAAAAATTTAGGTTTAAGTGCCGACGATTGAAGAAAATTAGCTAAAACAGAAATCGGGAAACGGGGCATGGCTTGGCGCCTGTGGCATGAAAATGAAGGAAAGTCTGGACAGCGCAACGCGCTGCAACACATTGCCATGCATGCTTACCGCAACTTTCGGCGCGCAAATCAGCGGTTGACATACTATCAACGCGCCGGGTGTTCAAGATCCAATGCGTGAATGTTAATTTCTCAAAAATTCACATCAACTCTGGATGTCGCATGATTCCCGGCGCGTTAAACAATCCCCGATGGTGCAAACGCACCCCGATGCTAGAATGCCCGCTTATTTCACACCCCCATCGGAGCTTCTCGTGTTTATTTCCAATGCTTATGCCCAGGCATCTGCCGGCACTGCCGGGCTGACCAGCAGCTTGACCAGTTTCCTGCCAATCGTGCTGATGTTCATCGTCTTGTATTTTTTGATGATCCGGCCACAAGTCAAACGCCAGAAAGAACTCAAATCGATGATGGAAGCCTTGGCAAAAGGCGATGAGGTCGTCACAGCCGGCGGCATTCTCGGCCGGATCACGAAATTGACGGATGCATACGTGACGATTGAAATTGCAAACGGTACGGAAGTCACGATGCAGAAAGTAGCTGTCACGACCTTGTTGCCACGCGGCACGATCAAGTCTCTTTAGCCTTTTAAGTCTCTAAGCCTACTTTCACAGCAAGCATCCCAATGAACCGCTACCCGCTCTGGAAATACCTGTTGATCGCACTTGCATTGCTGATCGGCGTCTTGTACACGGTACCGAATTTTTTCGGTGAATCGCCGGCATTGCAAATCACCAGCGGTAAAGCCACCGTCAAGGTGACGCCCGAGGTTATCGATCAGGTGACGCAAGCACTGAAAAAGGGTGGGCTGCAGTCCGACAGCGTGTTTTTTGAAAATGTCGGCAACCAGGGAGCGGTTCGGGCACGGTTTGCGGATGTAAATACGCAGTTCAAGGCAAAATCGGTGCTGGAAAAAGAGCTTAATATTGCTGACCCGACCGACCCGGTTTATTTGGTGGCGTTCAATCTGTTGCCCAATACGCCGCGTTGGTTGCAGGCAATTCGAGCCTTTCCGATGAACAAAGGACTTGATCTGCGCGGGGGTGTTCACTTCTTGATGCAAGTCGATACACGTGCGTTGTTAAACAAGCGTATGCAGGGCGTGCAGTCTTCGGTTCGCACGTTGTTGCGTGATAAAAACGTGCGCCACGCCGGTATTTCCCGCAATGGGGATGCCGTAGAAATACTGTTTCGCGATGCTGCAACCCGTACTGCAGCCCGTGGGGTGCTCGCCGCGCAGCTTCCCGACCTGGCAATCACTGACGCCGCCGGGCAAGGCACTGATTTACGTCTCGTTATGGCGTTGCGTCCTGAAGCACTCAAGCAAACCCAGGAAGACGGCGTGCGGCAAAATATCACGACACTTTCCAAGCGCATCAATGAGTTAGGTGTAACCGAGCCACTGATCCAGCGCCAGGGAGCCGACCGCATCGTGATTGAAATGCCGGGTGTGCAGGACGTCTCGCGTGCCAAGGATATTATTGGTAAAACGGCGACACTGGAAGTGCGTATGGTCGACGAGTCCGTTTCCCGTGGCACCGAATTAAGCGCTGCCATACCATTCGGCTCCGAGCTGTTCAAGGTTGGCCGGGGCGCACCCGTGGTGCTCTACAAGGAGCCAGTGCTAACTGGTGATTACATCTCTGGCGCCACAGCCAGCTACGACCAAAACCAGCAGCCTTCCGTCAGTATCGATCTTACCGGCGACGGTGGGCGCAAAATGCGTGACGCCACGCGAGCACGCATCGGCAAAGGCATGGCTTTCGTCATGTTTGAAAAAAACAAGGGCGAAGTGCTGACGGTGGCCAATATTCGCGAAGAATTTGGTTCGCGCTTCCAGATCACCGGTATGGATTCAGCCGAAGCCTCCAACGACCTGGCCCTGCTGTTGCGCGCCGGTTCGCTGGCAGCACCCATGGAAATTATCGAAGAGCGAACCATCGGCCCACAATTGGGTGCAGAAAACATCGCCAAGGGGTTTAACTCCACCCTTTACGGTTTCCTGGCAATCGCTATATTTATGGTGATCTACTACCAGCTGTTTGGCTTTTTCAGCGTCTTTTCGCTGGCGGTCAATTTGCTGCTGCTGGTTGCAGCGTTGTCGATGTTGCAGGCCACATTAACATTGCCTGGTATTGCAGCGATTGCTTTCACATTAGGTATGGCGATCGATGCCAACGTCCTCATCAACGAACGTATTCGAGAGGAGTTGCGCAACGGTGCATCACCACAAGCCGCGATTGCTACCGGGTTCGACCGGGCCTGGGCCACTATCCTCGACTCGAACGTGACGACGCTTATTGCCGGCCTGGCGCTGCTGATCTTTGGCTCCGGTGCCATTCGGGGGTTTGCAGTGGTGCATTGCCTGGGTATTTTGACATCAATTTTTTCTTCCGTCGTTGTTTCCCGTGGCATTGCCAACCTTTGGTATGGCCGCAAGAAGAAGTTGACCAGCCTGTCGATCGGCCAGATCTGGAAGCCCGGGGTTTAAAAACAATTGTCCGGATCGTGGCTTTGACCACTCCGGCATGAAAGGGTAGTCATGGAGTTTTTCCGTATCAGAAAAGATATTCCGTTCATGCGCCACGCATTGATTTTCAATGTGATCTCGGCCTTGACCTTTGTGGCTGCAGTATTTTTCTTGTTTCAAAAAGGCCTGCACCTATCGATTGAATTTACAGGCGGCACCGTCATGGAGGTGACTTATCCAAAAGGTGCAGATCTGGAGCAGATTCGCAAGACAGTGGTTGGCGTAGGCTTTACCGAGCCGCAAGTCACCAGCTTCGGTAATGCCCAGGATGTCATCATTCGGTTGCCGGTGAGGGCGGATGCCAGCACTGCGCAAATCAGCGAAACCGTGATCAGTGCATTGAAAAAGCAGGAGCCGACGGCGCAACTACAGCGTGTCGAGATCGTCGGCGCACAGGTGGGCGATGAATTGGCGCGAGATGGCATGTATGCGCTGGCAATGGTTGTCATCGGCATCATGATCTACCTCGCATTTCGATTTGAATGGAAGTTTGCAGCAGCAGCAATCGTGGCCAACCTGCACGATGTCATTATCATCCTGGGGTTTTTTGCTTACTTTCAATGGGAGTTTTCATTGACCGTATTGGCGGCGATCCTTGCAGTCTTGGGATATTCGGTCAATGAATCGGTAGTGGTGTTCGACCGGGTGCGCGAGACATTCCGTGACCGACGCTACAGCAAGCTTGGTACCGCCGATGTCATGAATCATGCAATCACCAGCACGATTTCTCGTACGATCATTACTCATGGCTCGACAGAGATTATGGTGTTGTCGATGCTGTTGTTTGGTGGCGAAACCCTGCACTATTTTGCCGTTGCCTTAACGATCGGTATTCTTTTTGGTATTTATTCTTCTGTGTTCGTGGCTGCTGCTGTAGCAATGTGGCTGGGCGCCAAGCGTGAAGACTTGATCAAACCGATCAAGGAAAAGGACCATACGGATGGTGCGGTTGTTTAAAAAGCGTTACTAAGCTGTAACCATTTGTCGATATTTCTTACAAAGCCATTACTATAATTACATCTATGAATGTAACTACCTAAATTTAAAGGAAATTTTCTTCTGGCCTGTTATTTGCTTAGTGATGGCTAGTTACCAGCATTAGTCACCAAGCCATCTTGGTGGTTGCAGGCCTAAAATTTTCTTAAATCTAAAAAGTCGCTACATGAAAAACATTTTTATTCGCACTGTATTAGCAACATCAGCTGCCCTCGCTTTCGCTGCACCAGCACAGGCTTTTGTATTAGATTCCTTCATCGGATCAGCCAAGTTGAAAAATGCCGGCGATGCTGCAGAGTTGTCATTCGCTGAACTCAACGCCAGCACAGATCTGACGTTAAGCTTGAAACAAGACGTTACCGCAGCCAACGTGTTTCAAAACCCAGGCACTACCGATCAGTATTACCTGGATATCTCACCATCTGCGCCGGGTTATTTCCTCTTGAAGTTTGGTACGGGCGGCACTGGTGTCAACGACAATACTTATTTGTTTCAAAATATCGGTGAATTGACAAAGCTTGTATGGAGCAATGAAGACGTCAATAACCTGACAGCAAATTTTCGCAACTTTGGCACTGGTCGCCTAAGTCACTTCACGACATTTGACGGCTCGGCTGGTGCTGAGCCAGGCAACATTGTGCCGGAACCAGCTTCATTAGCATTATTAGGCTTTGGTCTGGTTGCATTCGGCGCATCCCGCCTTCGCCGCAAGTCATAAGCCATTAATCGTAATTCGTAACTTGTAACGTCAGCAACGGCTCCGTCGTTTCATATCACGGGGCCGTTGTTACATGGCAGTTTCCATTTGCAGTGTATTTTACGGCGTCACGATGTGGAATTTTATAACCACCTCATCTGCCACGACGCTAGTATCCTTCCACTCCCCCTCACCGATGTTAAATTGAGTACGTTTGATCGGCAGAGCACCGTCAAACACCTTATGCCCTGCCTGCTGCTTTACCGTCAATGGAAAACTGATATCGGCAGTCTTGCCCTTGATGGTGAGTTGTCCGGAAACTGTCAACTTGCCAGCAATGCCTGGAGCAATGGCGCTCGATACGAACGTTGCTTTTGGAAATTGCGCAGCATTGAACCACTCCTTTTTCAATACTTCCTTGTTGTAATCCGGGTCTCCCAGATCGAAGCTTGCAACATCGATTTCGACGATCGCTTTGGAGGCATTTAATCGTGTGGCATCGTAGTCAATCTGCGCATTGATGTTTTTAAATTTGGCCTCAACGGGCACGTTGAGTTGCTTGAATACGACTGTGACTGTGCTTGCAACGGCATCGGCTTTAAGCGCTGCACCGACTACCTCGCCTGGTAGCAAACCTAGCGTTAAAGCACTGACAATGGCCAGAGAAACCACAGGCACACCTCTGATCAGCAACTGTTTCATTCAAACCCTCCTTATGGTGAGCCAGGCATCATCCGCTTCATCAATCCATCTCGGTCGATAAATTGGTGTTTGAGTGCAGCCGCAACATGCAGACCGACGCTCGTAAGTAAAGCCATGTTGAGCAGGTAATGTACTTGCTTTAGCACTACCTTCCATTCCGGATTTGGATCAATCACCGTGGGCAGGGTGAATAGCCCGAGGTAAACCACGGGTACCCCCGCTGCAAGGCTGTAAAGATAACCCGATACAGGTACTGCAAAAATCAACCCATATAAGGTTGTATGAACGACGTTTGCACTGAGACGCTGCCAGCGAGGCATTTCAAGCCGATAAGGTGGCGCGGGGTGAAACAGACGCCACAGCAGTCGCACACAAGCAAGCCCGAGAACAGTGATGCCGATCCACTTGTGCCAAGAAAAATAGCGTAACTTGGTAGGCGTTAGCCCCGGTATCTCTACCATGGTGATACCTAATGAAAATCCTGCAATCACGAGCAAGGCAGTGATCCAATGAAGCAAGATGGCAAAGTAGGTATAGCGTTGCATCAGCACGCCCAAGCTAAATGTTAAGTGCCATTTCTGCGGCATTTCCAAGATAATTTGCCGGTGTTAACGCCAACAGCTGCGCCTTGGCTGCTTCTGGAATTGCCAAAGTGGCGATAAACTCTTGCAAAGCCTGTTGCGAAATTGCTTTACCCCTTGTGAGTTCCTTCAATTGCTCATAAGGGTTGGCAATGCCATAACGACGCATGACGGTCTGCACCGGCTCAGCCAACACTTCCCAGCTTTGATCGAGATCTTGTGCCATGCGTGGTGCATTGACTTCGAGCTTGTTCAAGCCGCGAACACAGCTGTCGTAGGCAAGCAGCGTGTAACCGAAGCCGACACCGATGTTGCGCAGTACGGTCGAATCGGTCAGGTCGCGCTGCCAGCGCGATAGTGGCAACTTTTCTGCCATGTGTTTGAGCACAGCATTTGCCATACCAAGGTTACCCTCCGAATTTTCAAAGTCGATCGGATTAACCTTGTGTGGCATTGTGGAGGAGCCGATTTCGCCAGCCTTGGTCGATTGCTTGAAATACCCAAGTGAAATATAGCCCCAGATATCACGGTTCAAATCAATCAGAATGGTGTTGGCGCGAGCAATGGCATCAAAGAGTTCCGCCATATAGTCATGTGGCTCGATCTGGATCGTGTATGGGTTGAAGCGCAGCCCAAGTCGCTGTTCGATAACGTTTTTAGAGAAAGTCTGCCAATCAAAATCGGGGTAGGCAGAGTAGTGGGCATTGAAATTACCCACTGCTCCATTCATCTTGCCCAATATTTCAATGGTGCCGATGCGGTCTTTGGCACGTCGCAGGCGGGCGACGACGTTGGCGAGTTCCTTGCCCAACGTCGTCGGGCTGGCAGGTTGGCCATGGGTGCGCGACATCATCGGCAGGTCGGCGTTAATATGTGCCAACGATGCCAGCTTGCCAATGATCTGTTCCAGTGCGGGTTGCAAAACACTGTCCCGCGCGGCTTTGAGCATCATGCCGTGGGCGGTGTTGTTGATATCTTCGGAAGTGCAGGCAAAGTGGATAAATTCGGAAGCTGCTAATAATTCCGGCACCGGTTTGACTTGTTCCTTCAACCAGTATTCAACTGCTTTGACATCGTGATTAGTAACAGCTTCAATAGCCTTGATCCGCTCTGCATCGGCCTCGGTAAAATCGGCTGCCAGTTTCTCTAGAAATGCATTGGCACTTGCCGAAAACGGCACAATCTCGTCGAAACCTGCACCGGCCAGCGCTTGAAGCCAGGCAATTTCCACCTTGACGCGGTGGTGCATGAACCCAGCTTCGGAGAGAAGTGGACGGAGCTTGTCGGTTTTGGCAGCATAACGGCCATCAAGGGGGGATAGGGCGGAAAGCGTTGTAATCGGCATGATAAAAACAATGAGGAGTAAGCGAAAAAGGCAGGAAACGACCAGTACCAGAATAGCTGCAATGTAGCCGCAGCATGGTCAGGCGCATGATTCTAACATTGGCTACTGATGCCAAAGGTGCTCCTAGAATAACCCTGTGCCGATGCTATAATCCCGCACCTTCCTCACTCTAAGCTTCCATGAAACTCATCGGTTCCCATGCCAGTCCGTTTGTGCGAAAAGTCCGCATCGTGATGGCAGAAAAAAAGCTCGATTATGAATTTGCGCTGGAAAATGTCTGGGCGGCGGATACCGCAATTCAGCAATCCAATCCACTCGGAAAAGTTCCATGCCTGTTGATGGAAGACGGTGGCGCAATGTTCGATTCGCACGTGATTGTTGAGTATCTTGACACGCTCACGCCGGTCTGCAAACTTATACCCGCCCAAAGCCGCGAGCGTGCCGAGGTCAAGTGCTGGGAAGCGCTGGCCGATGGTGTGGCGGATGCAGGCGTATTGGTGCGTCTTGAAGATACCCTGCGGCAGCCCGAGCATCGAAGCGCCAGCTGGAAAGATCGGCAGATGGCCAAGGTGCATGCCGGGCTACAAGCCATGTCTTCCGGATTGAAAGAAACCCCTTTTTGTGCCGGAAAAAACTATACCTTGTCGGATGTGGCAGTCGGTTGCACGTTAGGTTGGCTGGCGTTCAGGTTTCCGGAAATAGATTGGCGCATCGAGTACCCTAATCTTGCGCGGCTGTTCGACAAGCTTTCCGAGCGTCCATCTTTTAAAGACACGATGCCGCAGTAGACGCAGGTGCCAGCGTGGGTATGGTGGCTGGCATTGAAAAGCTGCCTGCTGCATCGATTATGCCGCCACCCAGGCACACATCATCCTGGTACAGTACCGCCGACTGGCCCGATGTAACCGCCCACTGTGGCGTTGAAAAAGACAGGCAAAATCGCCCTGCTTCCATCAGCGTTTGCGTGCATGCTACGTCGGCTTGCCGGTAGCGGATCTTGGCAGAAAGTTTTCCACTCTCATAGTCGGGCGGATGCCCAGCAATCCAGCTGGCTTGCCCAGCGCTTAGCGCGTCTGACAACAACCACGGATGATCGTGGCCTTGGACGATGGTGAGCATGTTGGTAGCGACATCTTTGCGCGCCACATACCAGGGTTCGCTGTTGCCGTTTGGTGCCCGATGGCTCTGCAAGCCACCGAGACCAATTCCCTTGCGCTGGCCGAGCGTATAAAAACTCAAACCTACATGCTCACCTACAATCGCACCGTCTGCCGTGGCCATTGGCCCCGGTGCATACGCCAGATAGCGATTAAGAAATTCGCGAAAAGGGCGCTCACCGATGAAGCAGATGCCAGTCGAGTCTTTTTTTGCTGCATTGGGCAGCCCCAATCGGGCAGCCATGGTGCGGATGTCGGTTTTGTACAAATGGCCTAGGGGAAACAGGGTTTTAGAAAGCTGTGCCTGATTCAGTCGATGCAAAAAATAGCTTTGGTCTTTGTTGGCGTCGATTGCCTTGAGTAGCTCGAAACGACCATCAATTTCGCGCACACGCGCATAATGCCCGGTCGCAATCCGCTCGGCGCCAAGACGCAATGCGTGGTCGAGAAATGCCTTGAACTTGATTTCGGCATTGCACAGCACATCCGGGTTGGGCGTACGTCCGGCTTGATATTCCCTCAGAAATTCAGCGAAAACACGATCCTTGTATTCGGCAGCAAAATTGACGGCTTCAATGTCGATGCCGAGTATGTCGGCAACGCTGACGGCGTCAAGCCAATCCTGCCGGGTCGAACAATAGGCATCGTCATCATCGTCTTCCCAATTTTTCATGAAAAGACCAATGACTTCGTAGCCCTGTTCTTTAAGAAGCCAGGCCGCGACCGACGAGTCCACGCCACCCGACATGCCGACGACAACCCGCATTTTAGCCATGAGTGGCGTGCCGGTTAGCGGCGATTACAAGTAAAAAACAAGGCATGGTGGGTTATCGACTATTGGATGAAAAAACAGGTACACAACGATTTACATTCTACCGCGATGGGTCTTCCGGCTGCCCGTAGAGGCTGAAACCAGCAAGTTCGCTTAGGAATTTGCCCCCTGAATTACCGAAAATATCGCCATATTCGATCAAACGATTGGCGTTTGATGGAAAAAAAGGCAGAATCGGTGCCTTTCAAAGAATAAAAACAAGATTTTCCCCCTACTGTCTGGAGAAGCTCATGAAAATCGGCATACCCGCCGAGACGCGCCCGGGTGAAACCCGGGTCGCCGCAACACCTGAAACCGTCAAGAAACTCGTCGCTGCAAAACATCAAGTCATTGTGCAATCTGCAGCCGGTATTGCCGCCAGCATTACCGACGAAGCCTTTGCTGTTGCTGGCGCGCAGATTGGCACTGCTGCCGAAGCGCTGGGTAGCGAGCTGGTGCTGAAGGTACGTGCGCCCAGCGCCGAGGAACGCGCAGCAATGCGCAGCGGCAGCGTCGTCATCGGCATGCTCAATCCCTTTGATGCCGACAACCTCGCAGCCATGGCAGCACATGGTCTGACCGCGTTCGCGTTGGAGGCAGCGCCACGCATAAGCCGCGCGCAATCGATGGATGTATTGTCGTCCCAAGCCAACATCGCCGGCTACAAGGCAGTCCTGATGGCGGCCAATACTTACGGCAGATTCATGCCGATGCTCATGACGGCTGCCGGAACGGTCAAGGCGGCACGAATTCTGATCATGGGCGTAGGCGTTGCCGGTTTGCAGGCAATTGCCACAGCCAAGCGGCTCGGTGCAGTGATCGAAGCGTCCGATGTGCGCCCGCCAGTCAAAGAGCAGGTTGAATCGCTGGGCGCAAAATTTCTGGATGTGCCGTTTATTACCGATGAAGAGAAGGAAATCGCGCAGGGTGCCGGTGGCTATGCACGCGCCATGCCGGCTGACTGGATGCGACGCCAGGCGGAATTGGTGCATGAACGGGCAAAGCAGGCTGACATCATCATCACCACAGCGCTGATACCGGGCCGCAAGGCGCCAGTTCTTATTAGCGAAGAGACAGTCAAGGCCATGAAGCCCGGTTCAGTGATCGTCGATATGGCGGTCGAGCAGGGTGGCAATTGCCCATTGTCCGAATTAAACCGCACGGTTACCAAACACGGCGTTCACATTATCGGTGAACCTAATCTGGCAGCTCTGGTGCCGGCCGACGCTTCGGCGCTCTATGCGCGTAACGTGCTCGATTTTTTGAAGTTGATTGTCGATAGCGAAGGTACGCTGGCAATCAACACAGAAGATGAAATCGTGGCTGCAACATTGCTGTGTAGCGGCGGTGCGGTCTTGCGCAAATAAAACTCGGTCGGTGTTATCGAAGCAATCAAAGTATTTAATGTGTTCCATCAAAGAGGTCATCATGGAAGTCAGTCACACCATCACCAACCTGATCATTTTCGTGCTCGCGATTTATGTCGGGTATCACGTCGTCTGGACCGTCACGCCAGCGTTGCACACGCCGCTCATGGCAGTCACGAATGCGATTTCAGCCATCATCATTGTCGGCGCGATGTTGGCAGCCGGACTGACCGAAGGCAGGATCGGGCAGATTGCCGGCACACTCGCCGTGGCGCTCGCAGCGGTCAATGTATTCGGCGGGTTTTTGGTGACGCAACGCATGCTCGAAATGTTCCGAAAAAAAGAACCGAAAGCAGCACCTGCTTCCGCCAAAGTAGTTGAAGGGACGCGGCCATGAACATGGATTTTGTCAGCATGAACCTGGTGACCATGTTTTATCTGATTGCCTCGGTTTGTTTTATTCAAGCGTTAAAAGGATTGTCGCATCCGTCAACAGCACGACGCGGCAATACATTTGGCATGAGTGGCATGGCTATTGCTGCCGTGACGACAGTTGTGCTGATCGTGAAGCTCAAGGCCGAGAGCAGCAGTGGCGGCATGGGTTTTGGCTTGGTGCTGCTGGGCTTGGTGGCCGGTGGGGCAATCGGCGCGTATCTTGCAAAAAGCGTGGAGATGACCAAAATGCCAGAGCTGGTTGCGGCCATGCACTCGCTTATCGGTTTGGCAGCGGTTTGCATTGCCGTGGCCGTGGTTTCGGAGCCGTATCCATTCAACATTGTTGACTCCCGAAACACCCCTATCCCATTCGGTAACAGGATCGAGCTGTTTATCGGCACGTTCGTCGGTGCCATCACTTTTTCTGGATCGGTTATCGCATTCGGCAAGCTCTCGGGAAAATACAAATTCCGTTTGTTTCAAGGGGCACCTGTCAGTTTCAAGGGCCAGCATTTCCTGAACCTGGTGTTGGCTATTGCCATGATCGCCTTGGGCTTGATCTTCTGCCTGGCACCTGGTTCCGAGCCAGCCTGGCTGCCTTTCATATTGATGACGATCATTGCTTTTATTTTGGGCGTGCTGATCATCATTCCAATTGGCGGTGCCGACATGCCGGTAGTGGTATCGATGCTCAACAGCTATTCCGGCTGGGCAGCTGCCGGCATTGGTTTTTCATTAAACAATTCGATGCTTATCATCGCCGGTTCACTGGTTGGCTCTTCCGGCGCAATTTTGTCTTACATCATGTGCAAGGCGATGAATAGGTCGTTCTTTAACGTGATTCTGGGCGGGTTTGGCGGCGATGCAGCCGCCGCAGTGGGTGGTGCGCAGGCTGCACGGCCTGTCAAGTCTGGCTCGGCAGACGACGCCGCTTTCCTGATGGGCAATGCCGAAACCGTCATTATCGTGCCGGGCTATGGCTTGGCAGTGGCCCGTGCCCAGCATGCGTTAAAAGAGCTCACTGAAAAACTCACGCATAAGGGTGTGACGGTAAAGTATGCGATTCACCCCGTTGCGGGGCGTATGCCAGGCCATATGAACGTGCTGCTGGCAGAAGCCGAAGTGCCTTATGACCAGGTGTTCGAGATGGAAGACATCAATGGTGAATTTGCGCAAGCCGACGTGGTGCTGGTACTTGGTGCCAACGACGTTGTTAATCCTGCTGCTAAAGACCCTAAATCATCGATTGCCGGCATGCCGATTTTGGAGGCTTATAAAGCTAAGACAGTGATCGTTAATAAACGCTCCATGGCTGCCGGCTATGCTGGGCTGGATAATGAATTGTTTTACATGGATAAGACCATGATGGTGTTTGGTGACGCGAAGAAAGTTATCGAGGATATGGTTAAGGCAGTGGAATAATTTGCCCGCTATTATTAAACCGCGCCCGCTGTTTGTCGGCGCGGTTTTTTTATATTGAAAATATTTCTTGGATTGTATGGAACGTTGTTTCAAGTGTTTTCTTGGCAGCTGTGCCGAATTTGTTAATTTGCTTTGGGCCAGTCGTTGGATTTCAGGTAATTAACGTCGTCCGAACATCATCTGCTGCGCCAGCACTTTTTTAACGGGTGTGAGTACATCAACCATACCAAGCGACAATCCCAGTAGAGTTTGTGACACAACTCCACCAGGCGTATCTGCAAAAATGCGTGCCATCACATCGGTTAAACGAATGGTAGTGTTGCGATCACCTATGCGCTCTTTCAAAAAATGTTGCAATTGCACAGGCGAGCAATCATGTGCCATGGCCTTTGACAGTACCTTGGCATCTCGCAATCCAAGATTCAAGCCCTGGCCCGCCACCGGATGGAGGGTTTGCGCTGCGTTACCAATGGTGATTGTGCGCTTGGTTGCGGTGGTATCGGTACTTAATCCAAGCTTATAACTACTGTGCGCTGAAACTTTTGTAAATCGTCCAACCCGGTCGCCGAATGCTTGCTGCAATGCCGTCAAAAATGCCGCATCTGAAGCTTTGAGAAGCGCTTGAGCAGTTGCTGCTTGCATACACCAGACTAATCCGTAGCAATTGTTTAAGGATGTGCTCAAATCACCAGGAGAGGGTGCCTGTGGCAGCAACGCTAACGGCCCCTCATTTGTAAATCGCTCAAACGCACGTGTCATGGTGGGCGCACTCACGCTGACTTGCGCAACAATCGCTGTTTGCTCGTAATCGCGTTGTTGAGTTTTACCGACCTGCTCGCCAAATACACCGCCTTCGGCCTGAATCACAATATTTGCAGTGAGCATTTCGCCGGTAGAGAGCAACAGTTGTACCTGGTGGTCGTTTTCAATAATGGAAGTAACCAAGGTGGAATGGCGTCGCTGGATATCTGCTGCCTGGCATGCTTGCGACAGTGTGTTGACCAGCGCACTATATCGAGCCACGTAGCCCAGTGCCGGCAATCCATAGTCATTGCAATCAATGAGTGTACGTCCAAGATAGCCACGCCTTGAAACATGGATGTGCGTTATTGGTTGGGTAGCAAATGGCCAGGCGACAATCTCTTGCAAAATTTGGCTGCTGCCGTAGGACAATGCAATTGACCGAGGGTCGTCACTTGTTGGTTGAGGGGATTGTGCGTCGAGTACAGCAATTCGATTCGCTGCAACACCATGCTTGACCAGCAACGCTGCCACTGCCAGCCCAACCGGGCCTGCACCGCAAATAGCGATATCAAAATTATTCAAAGCATCAGACATAAATCAGTATAAAGACACCGCATTGTTTTCCTCACCAAGCAAATAGCTCATGTAAGATTTTTCAAACTGTTTAATTGCTACTACAGGAGGCTGCGATCAACGGTGCATTGAGCGTTTCAAGCTGGGTCACAGTACCGACATTTACCCAGGTTCCTTCATAGATTTCCCCCCCAATCTGCCCAAGGTCGGCATAGTGCCGCAGAATGGGGGCCAGTTTTGCCTTGGTTCCAGGTTCGATGGATGCAAACATTTCTGGTCGGTAGACGCCGATGTTGCCGAATGTATGAAGCGGGCTGCCAGGACTGGCCTGATTGGCGACAGTGAAGCTGTTCAAAGCAAAGTCGCCCTGCAAATGATGATCGGGGTTTTTCACCAAATAAAGCCACGCGATATCGCGTGCATGGGAGGGGTAGGCATTGCCGCGATGGTCAGCTTCAACCAGCACATCTTTGACTTGCTCATAATTAAAATGCGGGCAATAGATATCACCCGATATCGTTACAAAAGGTGCTTCGCCTAATAGCGGCAATGCCTTGGCAATGCCCCCGGCAGTTTCCAGTGCAGTACCTTCTGCAGAATATTGAATTCGTGCCCCGAACTGTGCGCCGTCTTCCAACGCATCCTCAATCATGTGCCCAAGATGCGCATGATTAATAACAATTTCCGTGATGCCAGCCCTCACCAGGCTAAGAATTTGCCAGACGATTAATGGCCGGCCGCGTACTTTTAGCAAAGGTTTAGGACGACTGTCGGTCAACGGGCGCATGCGTTCGCCACGCCCAGCAGCCAGTATCATGGCTTTCATGTGGTGGCCTTCAAAACGTGTACCCTACCTGCGGTGCATTGTCCTCCAGCACATCGAGCAGGCGAACCAGTGGTTGCAGCGCCTTGTAACGCCCGGCTGCCTTGCGGACATAGCGCATGACCAGCGGCATATCGTTCAAATAAGCATCCTTGCCGTCACGGTAGTAGAGCCGCGCAAAAATACCCAGCACCTTCAAATGCCGCTGCATGCCCATGAATTCAAAGTCGCGGTAAAAAGTATCGATATCCGGTGCCACAGGCAAGCCTGCCTTGCGAGCGCGTTCCCAATATTTGATCGCCCAGTCCAGTACCAATTCTTCGTCCCACTCGATATAGGCATCGCGCAGCATCGATACTAAATCGTAGGTAATTGGCCCGTACAAGGCATCTTGAAAATCCAGGATGCCAGGATCAACAGCGTTGCGGGAGTTAGCAGGGTCGAGCACCATCAGGTTGCGGGAGTGGTAATCCCGATGCACAAAGACTTGGGCTTGCGCCAGGTTGTTTGCTAACAGAGTATCGAATACTTTTTGCAGGGTTTCGTTCTGGCTCGGGTTTAAAACCACCCCTAAATGTTTGCCGATATACCAGTCCGGAAACAACATCAACTCCCGCAGCAGTGTGGCACGGTCATATTCAGGCAACACATCAGGCTGGCTATGAGATTGGATTTTGATCAAGGCGTCAATCGCACCCAGGTAAAGACTTGGTGCCGTATCGGCATTAAGATGCTGCAGAAAAGTCGTGTTGCCAAGATCCGATAGCAGCAGGAAACCCCGTTCCACATCTTGGGCAACAATCTTTGGCACGCAGACGCCGGTGTTGCCGAAAATCTCGGCGATACGGATAAAGGGAGCGACATTTTCTTGCGGAGGCGGCGCATCCATCGCGATCAGGCTGGTGCTGCCAGACACGTCAACCCGAAAATAGCGCCGAAAGCTAGCATCGGCAGAAGCTGGCCTCAAGCTGTGGGGGAGCAGCGGTATTGTGGAAAGGCTGGCAAGCCAGCCTTGGAGGGCTTCTAATCGAGGGTCGGACAAAGTTTGCAATGACATGAAGCGGCCTGATAAAGCGGTTGAAAAAACCAGTTCCCCTATAATAAGGGATTCGGTCCAAAAAATCGCCTGCCAAGGCGTGCATGCCTAGCAACTTTCAGCATTTACTCTACGCATTTATTTGAATGTCATGGCCTCATGAGCTGGTCTACTGCATTGCCCAAGCCGCATCCTAGAATGTGCATTATTCGCTATGTAAGCATCCGTGTTCTCGCCAGTGCGGTCGGCATGGCTGGTGTGTCGGCCGCCTCCGCACAAGCGCCTGCAATTGCTCCCAGGGTCGAAGACCCAAACGCGCCGGCTAATCTTGAAGCACAGCAGATGCGCGGACGCCCTGATCGCGAGATCATCATGGAGCGTGATGTCGAGATTACTCGTGGCGCGACCGTGCTCCAGGCTGATCGCGCCACATACAACGTGGTCGACGACGAAGTTGAGGCTAGCGGCAACATCCGCATGAAACGCTTTGGCGACCGCTACACGGGTGACGATCTGCGCTTGAAAATGGATTCCGGCCAGGGTTATATTTCAAAGCCGACCTATTTTTTGGAGTTAAACCGTGCCCAAGGCAATGCGGCGCGTATTGATTTTGAATCCCAGGAACAGGCGGTGGTTACCGAGGGCACTTACAGCACCTGCGAGGGCCCGAACCCCGACTGGTATCTGAAAGCCGATACGCTCGATTTGGATACCAGCCGCGATATGGGTATCGCTCGCAAGACCATTGTTTATTTCAAAGGTGTGCCTATTTTAGGCGCGCCGGCGATGACTTTTCCGTTATCGTCAGCTCGCAAGAGTGGTTGGTTACCGCCTACGATTGGCACCTCCAGCACCGGCGGCTTTGAAGTGGTGACACCGTACTACTTCAACATTGCCCCCAACCGTGATTTGACGCTATATCCAAAACTTATCACCAAGCGCGGTTTGCAGCTTGGTGCTGAGGCCCGTTATATGGGCCAGGGCTATCGTGGCGAAACCCGACTCGAAGGCTTGGCAAACGACCGGCAAACCGGCACTACGCGCTATGCTTATGCTTCCAAGCATTTCCAGTCGCTAACATCGGCCTTGTCTTATTCGTGGGATGTCAACGGTGCCTCTGACGACGATTATCCAACCGATTTTTCCCGCACCATCACCAGCAGCGCGCAGCGCCTGTTGCTGCGTAACCTCGGCATGAACTACGCGGGGTCGTTCTGGAATGCTTCGGTGCGCGCATCAAAATATCAGGTGCTGCAAGACCTTGCAGCACCCATCGCGCAACCTTATGACCGCCTGCCGCAATTTACTTTTACTTCGGCTCGCCAAGACATCAAAGGCTTCGACATGAGCCTCGATGCTGAAGCCACTAGGTTTTATCATCCTGACTTGCAGCGAGGCGAGCGGGCAGTGGTCAACCCGCGGCTGAGCTATCCGATCGTTGCGCCGGGTTATTTTTTTACGCCAAAAGTATCTTTACATGCAACGCGATACCGTCTCACGGGACAAAACACCGGCATTGCCAACCCGCTTGGCGGGCCTGGCAGCACGATCGGCTCCACCGAAGGCAGCGGTAACCTGACTCGTTCCCTGCCAACGTTTTCTCTCGATAGCGGCTTGATATTCGAGCGTGATAGCCGCTTGTTCGGCAACGCCATGATTCAAACTTTGGAGCCGCGAGTGTTCTATGTTCGCACGCCGTATCGGGATCAAAGCCGCTTTCCCAACTTCGACACCGCTGAAGCAGATTTAAGCTTTGCCCAACTGTTTGCAGAAAACCGTTTTGTTGGCAATGACCGTATCAGCGATGCCAACCAGATCACCGCAGCGGTGACATCACGCTACATCGAGACCTCTGGTGCCGAGAGGTTGCGCGTTTCTCTTGGCCAGCGTTTTTATCTCTCTGCTCCGCGTGTAACAATCAACCCGGTGGTTAACCCTAGCCGATCAGATCTGCTGGCATCAATCTCAGCCAAGCTTACGCAAGCAGTGGCGGTCGACGCCAATCTGCAATATAGCGAAAGCGCCAGCCAGGTCGTTCGTGCCAATTATGGAGCGCGCTGGCAGCCTGCGCCAAAAAAAGTGTTGAATCTTCAGTACCGGCGCGATGCACCCAATAAGCTGGAACAGGCAGAGTTTTCGACGCAATGGCCTTTGGCGCAACGCTGGTATGGTGTGGCACGCGTCAATTATTCCCTGCCGGATCGCAAGGTTGCCGAAGGGTTGGCCGGTGTGGAATATAAGGCTGATTGCTGGGTCGCCAGGGTGGTTGCCCAACGCACACCCACCGCCACCAACCAAAGCGCTTCCTCGCTTTTCTTCCAGCTTGAACTGAACGGCCTGACACGGCTGGGCTCTAATCCAATTGATGCGCTTCGTACCGGCATTCCTGGTTACCAGATAGTTAATCAGCCCGATGCTTTATAGCAACGGCTGGTTTTTTTAGGATTGCTTGCCATGAACTTAATTTTTAACAGGCTTACCTCAGGTTGTTTACTGCAAAAAAAGGCGTCGTTTGCGCTACTCATTTGTATGGCAGGTTTTACAGCAGTGCCGACTTGGGCGCAGTTTAAAGCTGGTGCGCGGCCGCTCGGTTCTTCCACACCCGCAGCCACGCCATTCATGTCGCCGTCGTTAGGCCAGCCTATCCCTGCTGCTACTGCTGCTACTGCTGGTTCTGCCGCTTCGCTGCCGTCTTCCACGCAAGCCCGCAGCATTGACGCGATTGCCGCCGTCGTCAACAATGACGTGATTACGCGCAACGACTTGGCGCAACGGGCTAAGATCGTCGAGCGCCGCATGGCTGCACAAAACGTCGCCGTACCACCGCGCGAGCAGTTAGAAAAGCAATTGTTGGAACGGATGATTTCAGATCGGGCACAACTGCAACTTGCCAACGATCTGGGTATTCGCGTCGATGACGCATTGCTCGACCGCGCCGTGGCAAAAATTGCCGAACAAAACAAATTATCGGTTGCCCAGTTTCGTATCGAGATAGAGGGTGACGGCACGCCGTTTTCCCTGTTTCGCGAAGATATTCGCCAGGAAATCACGCTTCAGCGACTACGGGAGCGTGAAGTCGATGCGAAGATCCAGATCACGGAAGCCGAAGTGGATGCTTATCTGAGCAGCCCAACTGGTGCAAAAGCGTCTCAGGAAGTCAAGCTTGCACAGATCATGGTGCGCATTCCAGAAAATGCATCGGCCGAACAAATTGCAGAACGCCGCACACGTACAGAGGACGTGATGCGGCAACTGCGAACTGGTGCCGATTTTGCCAAGACTGCGGCAAGTTTTTCCGATGCGCCCGATGCACTTGAGGGGGGTGATTTAGGGTGGCGCAATGCCGACCGCTTGCCGCAGCTGTTTGTAGACGCTACGACTGACTTAAAGCAAGGGGAGCTATCCAAAATTACTAAAAGCGCCAACGGATTCCATATCCTGAAAGTGGCAGGACGGCGTGAAGTAGCGCCGGGCCAGGCCGGCACTACAGCGGCCACAGTGCAACAGACCCGGGCACGCCATATACTAGTGAAAGTAAATCAGGTTGTCTCGGTTGCTGGAGCCCGGCACAAGCTGCTCGAAGTCAAGGAGCGCCTGGACAATAACGCGGCAAAATTCGAAGATCTTGCAAAACTGTATTCGAATGATCTTTCTGCCTCCAAAGGTGGCGATCTGGGTTGGGTTTATCCGGGCGACACCGTGCCGGAATTTGAGCGGGCAATGGATGCCTTAAAGCCTGGCGAAGTCAGCGCACCGGTTGAATCACCCTTCGGTGTGCACTTGATCCAGGTGCTCGAACGCAAATCTGATGATGTCTCCAAGGAGCGTCAACGACTGGTTGCACGGCAGGCAGTGCGGGAACGCAAGCTCGATGAGGCGACGCAAGATTGGGTGCGTCAGGTGCGTGATCGTGCTTATGTCGAAATTCGTACTGATGACAGGTCGTAAAACGGAGTTGCGACCGATTATTGCCTTAAGCTGCGGCGAGCCTGCAGGTATCGGCCCTGAAATTGCCATCCGCACCGCTTGGCAATTGCGTTCCGACATTAATTGCGTGTTGATTGGCGATGCAGCCTTTCTGGCCATGACGGCTGCCGCGATCGACCCGGCTATCAGCTTGGCGGCGGTATCGGTGGAGGCTGTACGCAATGATGGATTGCCGATGTTTGGTGAAGCTCGCGTGGTCGTGGTGGATTGCCCGATGCCGTGCCACGTGGTGCCGGGCACGCTCAATGTCGGTAATGCCTGTTATGTGTTGAACTGCCTCGACATTGCCATTGAATCAGCGGTCCAGGGATGGAGCGAAGCAATCGTCACTGCGCCCCTGCAAAAAAGCATCATCAACGATGCCGGCATCGCTTTTACCGGGCATACCGAATACCTGGCTGATAAGACCGGCACGCCACGTGTGGTGATGATGCTGGCCGCTGGTACGTTACGCGTCGCCTTGGCGACTACCCATCTGCCGCTTAAAGAGGTTGCTGCTGCCCTGACTTACGAACGGTTAAGCGAAATCCTGCGCATTATTGATCATGATCTGCGCTTTAAATTTGGGCTTCCAAAGCCGCGCATTCTGGTGGCTGGGCTCAATCCCCATGCCGGAGAAAACGGTTATCTCGGTCGTGAAGAAATCGATGTCATCACGCCAGTTATCGAAGCGCAACGCCATTCGGGAATGGATGTGCGTGGGCCATTTCCTGCAGACACACTGTTCCAACCTAAGTATTTGCGCGATGCCGATTGTGTGCTCGCGATGTATCACGACCAGGGGTTGCCGGTATTGAAATTTGCCAGCTTCGGGCGCGGCGTCAATATCACTTTGGGGTTGCCGATCATACGAACTTCGGTTGATCATGGCACGGCGCTTGATCTTGCCGCCGCTGGCCTGGGCAATGCAGACCATGGCAGCATGGTCGAGGCGGTCACGCTGGCTGCACAGATGGCGCAGATGGCACCAGCGGCTTTGATCCGATGAAACACGTCGCCAGAAAACGGTTCGGGCAAAATTTTTTGACTGATCACACGGTGTTGCACAACATCATGCAAGTCGTTGTTCCCGAAGCGGACGATGCTATGGTCGAAATCGGCCCCGGCTTGGGTGCCATGACGCGCCTGTTGCTGGAATCGGTACGGCGGCTACATGTGGTTGAGCTGGATAGGGATCTGGTCAAGCGGTTGCAGACGGGGTTTGACCAAACCAAGTTGACTGTTCATTCCGCCGACGCCCTGCAATTCAATTTTGCCGCGCTGCCGGTGCCGGCCGGGCAGAAGTTACGCATCGTCGGCAACCTGCCTTACAATATTTCTAGTCCCTTGCTGTTCCACTTGGCAGAGTTTGCGCCGCTGGTGCAGGATCAGCATTTCATGCTGCAAAAGGAAGTGGTTGAGCGGATGGTTGCGCCACCCGGTAGCAAGACGTATGGCCGCTTGTCAGTTATGCTGCAATGGCGCTATGACATGCAATTGCAATTTATCGTGCCACCAACCGCGTTTGATCCACCACCACGGGTTGAATCGGCAATCGTGCGCATGGTGCCAATCGCCCAACCGCTCGCTTGCAACAGGCAGGCCCTGGAGCAGGTAGTGCTGAAAGCGTTTTCGCAGCGGCGCAAGGTCATTCGAAACTGTCTGGCAGGCATGTTTGTCGAAGAGGATCTGCGTGAGGTCGGAATTGATCCGCAATTGCGCCCTGAAGCCATCGGCCTTGTGCAATTTGTGGCGTTGGCGAACCAGCTACCGGCTTCATTTCTTAAATCCTTTACGCAAACAAATCCCGAATCCACTGACTACGCCTAAACCTAACCATTAGGAACCACCATGCGCATACTCCACACCATGATCCGCGTCGGCAACCTGCAGCGCGCAATCGATTTTTATACAAACGTGCTTGGCATGAGCCTGTTACGCACCTCGGAAAACACCGAGTACAAGTACACGTTGGCCTTCGTCGGCTATGGAAAAAACCCTGATCATGCAGAATTGGAACTGACTTACAACCACGGCGTGGATCACTATGAGCAGGGCACCGCTTACGGACATCTGGCAATTGCCGTGCCTGATGCTGCCCAGGCTTGCGAGCGTGTTCGTGCCAAAGGTGGCAATGTCACCCGCGAGGCCGGGCCGGTGAAGGGTGGCAACACCGTGATTGCGTTTGTGACTGATCCGGACGGTTACAAGATTGAATTGATTGAGCGTCGGGAGAGCGTTTGTTAATAATGCCGCTCTACATTTTTTGTATTGACAAAAATACTTTGCATATCTCAGCACAAAAGCTTCGACGTTAAAATTTATCATCAAAAGTGTGATGAGCTGTTGGTGCAATTAGTTGAAACTTAAATGTCGTACTTACGGCATCATGACATTACGCAAACTTTTGTTTTGGGTTATCTGCAGCATGACACCTGTAGCTAGAATGGCGGTGTACAATTCGGGCCAAGTGGTGGTTGCCATTTTACTGATCGCTGCCTAACTTTGTTGAACAGACCTGAGCCAAATTGGTGTCGAAGTTATTAACATAGTAATTGCCGAGAGGATGTCATGAATGAATCGATTAGTTCGAAATCGCCTAAAACAGGGTTAGCTGCAATACCGCAAACAGGCGGATCCGTTGCGCTGTCCCCAGCTTCGGGCTCCGGCAGTGCTCGTACTACCAGCCGCCGAGAGCAAGTGCAAAACCACGGGAAATTAAGTCCATTGACTGCTCTGAATAATTCAGCGAGTTCGCGTCATGCGAGTCCCACGCAGCACACGGCGCCTTCTGAAGGATCCGGACCGCTTTCTCCTTTACGCGCTAATCAGCCTTTTACCCCAGTCCGGAATACCCGTTCAAGCAGCACAACTGAACGCCTATCGCGTAATACTCCTAAATTTTCCAAAATGTTTAGCAGGTCTCCAGCTAAATCGTCAGAGGCATTGCCAGAGGCGGAGGCTGTTGCTTATGATGTTCCGGTTGCGTGCAAGGTTGTAGAAGGATACTTGCCTTCAGACAACGCGCAACATATTTCCAAAAAGAAATTAAGCGAGCCTGACCATAAACTAGAGAAGCATGAAGCACCATCAAATGATGGTGTGGATGCACATAGCCGAGGCGATGGCGGTAAATCGGCATCACACATTGCCTCCCAAAACTACATGACTTTGTTAAAAGCCCAATTGGACAATAACAAACAAAACTTTAAAACGATCGGTAAGTTTATAGCGGATATTGGAGAAGCACTCACACATAGGTAATAACAGGACGCTGGGTTGGTAGGGCCCGCTAGGTATGTGATTACGTTTGTGAATGATCTAGATGATTAAAAGATCGCATCTATTGAGCTTCGAAAAGGTGGGACTTTAATGTTAGGTTCGGTAACGCGCACAGATTTGAGCGATGCATGTTCATGATGATCTGACGCTCAAAGCCCAACATGGAAGGAAATCACATGACAGACCCACGTAATATCGCTCACGACAAGAAGGTCCAACAAGAAAAGAAGAACCGCGGCGAAGAAATTGCCCCGGATGCGGAAAAGACTCCCCAGCCGGGGCGCAAGCCGCATCTGGAGCATCATGCAAGTGATGATGCGGTCGAGGTAGAGGCAACAGATACGATAGAGAAATAATATGACAAAGCCGGCCACGAGCCGGTTTTGTCATTTCTACCCCACTAGGTTGTAGTTTTATGTACCATTATTAAAAATCCGGCATCCGATTTGGCGCATATTCACGTAACGCCTTCCGAGCAGCTGCATGATCAGGAAAAATTGCGTCAACTATTGCCCAGAAACGCGGGCTGTGATTCATTTCCCGCAAATGCGCCACTTCATGCGCCACCACATAATCGATCAGTGGCAAGGGAAAGTGCATCAGCCGCCAATTCAAACGAATTTTCCCATCGACGCTGCAAGATCCCCACCGCGTTCTAGCGGAAGACAAAGCCAAGCTTGCGTAGCAAACACTGAGTTTTTCGGTGTACACGTCCAAGCGGGCCGCAAACAGCAACCGAGCCTGACATTGAAGCCAGGTTTTTACTTGTCGCTGTATCTGTGCTTCCTTGGTTTGTGCTGGCAGTGTAAGAGTCAGGTGATGTTCGTGTTCATCAAAGTTTGCCGCAGCTTTCGCTGCATTGACGATTTTTAACGTTATCAGTTCACCAAGATAAGGGAACCGAGTGCCATCGCACCACTGAATCTGTCGCTGTAAATCTCGATCTGCCCGTTGTTGCTGTTGCTGCAATTTGGCCAATATCCATTGCTGCTTTTCATAGATTGCCGCATCAATCTGGGCAATGCCAACCCACTTCGGTGCGCTAATGCGCAAACCATCATCGTCGATCATGAAGCCGATAGTGCGACGTTTGGAACGGCGCAGTCGGTACACCAGTTGCTGCTGGCCTAGCATCAGGCTGCGCAAGCTAGTGTGTGGTATTGCGTTGCCCAGCGTGACGAGCTTTAGCAAAACGGATAAGACGGGCACAATGCAGCCAATTTTCTGGTTAAGATCAATTGCGCGAGGTTAAACCAGGCATCTGGCTGGAAACATGCGGCGTCGAATACGCTGCAGGTGAGATAACCCGCATCTCGCCTTCGATCCAGTCTTCTACCTTTTGCATCAGCTCCACTGGATTCAAGCCGTCAGGCGCGATTGGTTTGCCGATCGAAACCGTGATCATGCCCGGCTTTTTGATGAAGGAGTTTTTTGGCCAGCACTCACCGGCATTCACGGCAAGTGGCACCACTAAAGTATTGGTTTCGACGGCCAAGCGTGCGCCGCCGCCCTTGTAACGACCGGTCTGGCCGACTGCCATGCGGGTGCCTTCCGGGAACATGATAATCCATTGGCCGTCGGCCAGTCGTCTGCGCCCCTGGGTGACGACTTGGGCAAAGGCATCCTTGCCCTTGCTGCGATCAATCGGAATCATGCGCAGCAACGCAATGCCCCAACCAAAAAAGGGAATGTAGGTCAGCTCTTTCTTGAAAACATAGACAAGCGGACGCGGCATGTAATACAGATAGAAAATCGTCTCCCAAGCGGATTGGTGTTTGGACAGCAGGATCACCGGAGCATCCGGCAGGTTTTCTACTCCCTTTATTTGGTAGTGAATGCCACAAATGACTTTTGCCGTCCAGACCACGAACAGATTCCAGCGTGAAGTCCAGTAATAACGTTTGTTATAAGGCAGCGGTGCAAACAGAAAGCAGGCCAAGGCCCAGATAACGGTAGCAACCGTCATCAACAATACGAACACAAGCGAACGTAGGAACAAGGTAAAACGAAGCATCTGGACTCCAGAGTAAAGTTGTATCGCGAATCTGGTATTTGCAATACTGAATTAAAAGCTGCCCGAACATGACGGCACGGGCTTGGAACCGGGTTTGAAAGCACTCTTGAAACGCTTTTGAGGCAGCGCCAAATGTTTGAAACCAGGCAGCGAAGTATCAGTGAAGCATCGGTAAGGCATCGATCAAGCGTCAATCAAGCATTGCTAATTATCATTTAGCAGGTGATCCACCACTGTTGCCAGAGTAGGATAAATTGTTGTGCCGGGAGGCAACCCACCAAGGGCGCGGGTTTTTTCGCCTTTTCCTGTCAGCACTAAATAAGGTACGCAACCCACCACAAAACCAGCCTGCAGATCGCGTAAAGAATCACCCACCGTCGGCACACCTTTCAAGCTTGCTTCCAATCGTTTAGCCAGCGCCAGGTACATGCCGGGTCTTGGTTTGCGGCAGTCGCAATTGTCGTCGCCGGCATGCGGGCAAAAGAATACGGCGTCGAAGCGGGCGCCGACATGTTGCGCCGCTGAGTGCATCTTTTGGTGAATGGCATTTAGGGCTGCCATGGTAAAGAGGCCTCGGGCAACGCCGGATTGGTTGGTCATCACCACCACCCGATAGCCGGCCTGGTTCAAGCGCGCAACGGCTTCGAGTGAACCGGGGATTGGTTGCCATTCCTGTGGTGACTTGATGAATGCGTCAGAATCGAGATTGATGACGCCGTCACGGTCGAGAATGATGAGTTTGCTGGCTGGCACGACGTTATTACCTTAAGAAGCGAGCTTGGAAATGTCAGCCACGCGGTTCATCATTGCGTGTAGCTGTGCCAGCATGGCCAGGCGGTTGTCACGCAATTGCGCATCGTCTGCGTTGACCATCACTTCTTCGAAAAACAGGTCTACTTGGGTACGTAGGGCTGCCAGCCGTGTCAATGCTGCCTGAAAGTTGCCTGCGGCAAAAGCGAGATCAATCTCCGGCGCACAAGCCAACATCGCCTGGTGTAGCGCCTGTTCCTGCGCCACCCCTTTTGACGCCAAGACATTGATGTCAACCTGCGGTGGCACCCAGGTTGCTTTCTTTAAAATATTAGTGATACGTTTGTTGGCTGCAGCCAGAGATTGGCTTTCGGGCAGTGCGGCAAAAGCTTGCACGGCATCGAGCCGCTCCAGCAAGTTGTCAAGGGTTTCAGGTTGCGGCGCCACCACGGCTTCGACCTCGTGCGGCGCGAAACCCCGTTCACGTAGCAACCCGCGCAGCCTGTCATAAAGGAACGTCTGTACTTCTGCACCGGGATTGTTGAACGTGTCCTTGCCGACAAATATTGCAGCCGCACTTGCCAGCAAGGCTGGGATCGATAACGGCAGTCGTTTCTCGATCAGCATGCGCAACACGCCTAAGGCATGCCGACGCAAGGCGAAAGGGTCTTTATCGCCGGTTGGTTGCAGGCCGATGCCCCAGATGCCAACCAGGGTTTCAAGCTTGTCGGCCAATGCCACGACGGTTCCGGTACAGCTTGCAGGCAGCGCATCGCCTGCATAGCGCGGCTGGTAATGCTCGGATATGGCATCGGCAACTTCGGCGGCCTCGTCATCATGGCGGGCGTAGTAGGTACCCATGATGCCTTGCAACTCCGGGAATTCGCCTACCATATCGGTCAGGAGGTCGGTTTTTGCCAGGAGTGCGCCCCGTTCGGCAAGAGCAACTTCGGCCGCTTCAAAACGCAATGCCGTTGCGATGGCGACCGCCAGGCCGACGACGCGTCGGGTGCGCTCGCCCTGGGTGCCGAGCTTGTTGTGATAGACCACATTTTGCAGACCGGGCAGGCGCGATTCCAGCGTTTTTTTCTGGTCTTGCTCAAAGAAGAATTTTGCATCGGACAGGCGTGGCCGCACGACGCGCTCGTTGCCTTCGATGATATGGCGAGGGTCGTCAGTAGCCAAATTGGAGACGATCAGAAAACGTGAGCGCAACTTTCCGGTGGCATCGGTCAGCGCAAAATATTTCTGGTTAGTCTGCATCGTCAAAATCAAGCATTCCTGTGGCACGCTCAGGAATTGCTCTTCAAAAGTGCAGCCATAGACGACGGGCCACTCTACAAGCGCAGCGACTTCGTCGAGCAATGACTCCGGCATCAATACCGTGTCGCCACCGGCCTGTGCCAGCAGGGCAGCACGGATGCGATCCTTGCGGGCAGCAGCCCCCGGCACCACCCAGCCTTCATGTTCTAAAACCTCGGCATACTGGTCGGCATGCCCAAAGCTCAACACGCCTGTGGATAAAAAGCGGTGGCCCAGCGTTGTGCGCCCTGCCTGCAAACCCAGCACGGTGAGCTCGACGATGCTTTCGCCATGCAGCGCAACCAGGCCATGCACTGGCCGCACGAACTGCACCGTGCTACCGTCCGGGCGCTGATAGCTCATCACTTTTGGAATCGGCAGCTTGGCGATGCTGTCTTCCAAGGCGGCTTGCAAGGCACCTTGCAGGCCAGTGCCGCGTGCGGTATATCGGAAGAAAAAACTTTCTGCCTTGCCGTCAACGGCGCGCTCCAGTTGCGCGAGATTAATTGAGTCCACACCGGCGGTGGTGGCCATGGCTAAAAGCTTTTTTAACAACGGCGCTGAGGCATTACCACTTGCATCCAAAGCCACGGCTACCGGCAGCACTTTTTCGCGCAATTGCTTGTCGGGCGAAATAGCCCGAACCTGCGTAATCGTCACTGCCAGCCGGCGTGGCGTTGCAAAGGTAGTGGCCACTGCATCTGTTTCCAGAAATCCTCGATTGTGCAACCCGTTGACGATGCCAGCGGCAAATGCTTCGCCAAGCCTGGCCAGCGCCTTTGGCGGCAATTCTTCGGTCAGTAGTTCAACGAGCAGTGTCTGGTTCATTTTTCAGGCGATCATGCCGAGCGGAGCGGCGTAAAAATTCAGTAATTTGTAGGCCAACGGTTGGCGCATAGGGTGTAACGATCAGGTGTGCTAATGATGTGGTCAATCAGGCAGCGTGCCGATTACCATCGATCGGCACGCACATCGGAAACCCCAAAGCTTCGCGTGAAGCATGGTAAGCCTGCGCAACAGCGCGGGAAAGATTGCGAATGCGCCCGATGTACGCCGCTCGCTCGGTCACGGAAATTGCGCCGCGTGCATCGAGCAGATTGAACGTATGCGCAGCCTTGAGAATCATTTCGTAGGCAGGCAAGGCCAATGGTACTTCCAGCAGGCGCTTGGCTTCGGCCTCGTAGCTGCCGAACAGGGAAAAAAGTAATTCTGCGTTCGAATGCTCAAAGTTATAGGTCGATTGTTCGACTTCGTTTTGATGAAACACATCGCCATAGGTGAGCCGCCGCGTTACACCATTTTCTACATACTCTGTCCAGACCAGGTCGTAGACGTTTTCTACACCCTGCAGATACATCGCCAGCCGCTCGATACCGTAGGTAATTTCACCTAGTACAGGCTTGCAATCCAGACCGCCGACTTGCTGAAAATACGTGAACTGTGTCACTTCCATGCCGTTGAGCCAAACCTCCCAACCCAGACCCCATGCGCCAAGTGTCGGGTTTTCCCAGTCGTCTTCGACGAAGCGCACATCGTTCTTGGTCAGATCCAGGCCCAGTGCGGCCAGCGAGCCAAGATACAGTTCCAGGATGTCTTCCGGGGCAGGTTTGAGCACCACCTGATATTGATAGTAGTGCTGCATACGGTTTGGGTTTTCGCCGTAGCGTCCATCCTTGGGTCTGCGTGAGGGTTGCACATAGGCTGCACGCCAGGGCTCCGGGCCGATTGCCCGCAGGAATGTGGCAGTGTGGGAGGTGCCGGCACCGACTTCCATGTCGTAAGGTTGCAGCAAGGCGCACCCTTGCGCATCCCAGTAGGCTTGCAGGGTCAAAATCGTCTGTTGAAATGTCAGCATGGGGAATGTCGGGCGCCTGGTTTGCAAACCGGTGATTTTAGCGCATGCCGCCCCGCGCGCCAGCCTGGAGTCTACTCAAGGCGGCCGCACCGGCCAGCATGAAGCCTGCTATGGCCACGATCGTGCCATTGCCGTATTCAATGAAGGGCGTCATGCCTTGGTACCCCTGGACGGAAGCTGCCAACGTGCCACGGGTGTATGAGGGTAGCTGTGCCAAAACTTTGCCATCTGCATCGATCACGGCGGTGGCGCCCGTATTGGTCGCCCGCAGCATTGGCCGGCCTGTCTCAAGTGTGCGCATTTGCGAAACCTGCAGATGCTGGGGTAGCGCTACCGTATCGCCAAACCAGGCGATGTTGGAAATGTTGAGCAACATGGTTGGCATTGGCAAGCCTCGGCTTGCCCGCCAGCGCATTTGCGCAGCGATTTCTTCGCCAAACAAATCTTCGTAACAGATATTGGGCAGCACCCACTGCTCTTTTACGGGGAATGGCGCCTGCAACAGAGCGCCCCTGGTCTGGTCACCCAGCGGCATCTTCATGGTGTCGACGAACCAGCGGAAACCAGTTGGAATAAATTCACCAAAGGGCACGAGATGGTGTTTGTCATACCGATAAATAGCATCGGATAGTGGGGATACTTTGGAAGATGACGCTGCTGGCATAAGGCTAGATGCAATGCTGTTGGCTGGATCGAGCACGATCAGGCCATTCGAATAATCCTCCGGGCGGTCGCTGATCGGCATACCCAGTAAGACATGACTTTTTGATTGTCGTGCGAAAGCGGCCAGCCGTGGCAGGTATTCGGGTGGCAGCTGTTGGCGCACTACCGGCAGGGCGGTTTCAGGCGTGACGATCAGGTCGGCCGGGGTATGAGTGATCAGCGCATCGTAGAGGCCGAGTGTCGATGGCAGAGCCTCAGGATCGAACTTCATGGCCTGTGGTACGTTGCCTTGCAAAAGCCGCACGGTGATGGGCGCACCGAATGGCTTGGTCCAGGCGATGCTGCGTAATCCCTGCCCCGCGACAATGATCATGGTGCCGGAAATGGCAATCAGGGAAATCGTTTTCAACCGTGCGGGCTTAAAAGCCAGCACAAGTAGCGCAGCGAGGATTGCGGCAACCCAACCAACGCCATATACGCCCAGGAGCGGTGCATAGCCGGCCAGGGGAGCCTCGCCATGTGCATAGCCGGTTGAAAGCCATGGAAAGCCGGTAAATATCCAGCTGCGCGTCCACTCAGCAAGTGTCCAAAGCGCCGGCAAAATCATGAGTAGTGTTATTGCAGCGCCAGCCTGCCAGTGTTGCTGCAATCTGCGGGCACCACCCGTTGCAGCACCGACGAGCAAGCCAAGCCCGAGGGCGAGTAATCCGATTGCCAGCACGGTGAGCCAGGCCGGCATGCTTGCCAGGTCGTGCAGGCTGACATAAAGCCAGTGGACGCCGGCACAGGTTCCAGCGAAACTATAAAGCCATCCCAAGGCGCCAGCCTGGCGCGCCGAGTGGGCTCGCATTACCAGGAAAAAAAGGAAGGCAGTGCAGGCGATCTGCAGCGGCCAGTAACCGAAGGGCGCAAACGCAAAAACATTCAAAGCGCCTGCAAACAGCGCAGCGACCAAAGCAAACGGTTGTTTCACGCCTCGTCTGTTGCAGGCAGTGGCGGCAGTTTTTCAACCAGCAGCATATGTACCTGGCGGGCGTCCGCACGCAGCACTTCAAAACGTACCCCGCCGATGTCAAACGTGTCGCCCTTATGTGGCACCCGGCCTTGATGATTGGCGACCAATCCGCCGATGGTATCGACCTCTGCATCGGACAAATTCGTGCCGATGATTTCATTGAATTGCGTGATTTCAGTCAAGGCCTTGATACGCCAGCGTAAACCGTAAGCGCCATCCTTGATGGCAAGAATATTGTCTTCCTCTTCCACGAAATCGTATTCATCTTCGATATCACCGACGATCTGCTCCAGCACATCTTCGATGGTGATAAGCCCCGCAACACCACCATATTCGTCGACGGCAATCGCCATGTGATTACGGTTGGCCCGGAAATCGCGCAGCAGCACATTCAAACGTTTGGATTCGGGGATGAATACGGTAGGGCGCAACATGCTGCGAACATCAAATGCCTCACCGGCGTAGTAGCGCAGCAAATCCTTGGCCAACAAGATGCCGACCACCTTGTCACGCTCGCCTTCAACGGCAGGAAAGCGGGAATGGGCAGTCTTAAGCACCATCGGCAGCCACTCCTCGATTGGCTTGCTGATATCGACGATATCCATTTGCGAACGCGGGATCATGATGTCACGCGCTGAAAGATCGGAAACTTGAAACACGCCTTCGATCATCGATAGCGCATCGGCATCAATCAGGTTGCGCTCATGCGCTTCGTGGAGGATTTCTAATAGTTGCGCCCGATTCTCGGGCTCAGGGGAAATTAGCGCACTCAGGCGTTCAAGCAACGACCGGTGGGGTTTCGCGTCAATGAGCTTGGCGCTACTGGAATAATCTTGCATTTGGGCAAAAAGCCGTTGGTGCGACATGGTTTCGAGGCATAACAGGATACACCAAAAAAACTGGTATTTCTGACAAGCTTATGAAGTGGCAAGTGTCACGTCGGCATCAATACCAGGGCCGCCGTGTACCGACTTTTCAAGATAAGGATCGGCTATGCCCAGGCTGGCAAGAATCTGCCTTTCCCGGGCTTCCATTTCGCCGGCTTCGTCTTCGTCTTCGTGATCATAGCCCTGCGCGTGCAACACGCCGTGCACCACCAGATGTGCCGCATGGGCCAACACGGATTTTCCCTGTTCGATGGCTTCTTGCTGCAACACCTCGTTGCACAACACGATATCTGCGCGTACCGGTTCAGCTTCATCGACCGCAATCATGATGTCGTCATAGGCGAATGTCAGCACATTGGTGGCGTAATCCTTGCCCCGAAAATCCCGGTTTAGGCAACGGCCTTCTTCGGCACCTACAAAACGCAGGGTCAACTCTGCCGGCGCCATCAATGCAGCCTGCACCCACTGCCGTAGCAGTGGCCTTGTGAGGGTCGCAGCGAGGGTTTTATCCTCATGCTGGACTGTCAATGACAACTTATTTTTTTGCGGCATTTTTTCGGCTGATTGCCGGCTTCCTGACAGTTTTGGCAATGGTGTCTACAACGACGTTCTTAGCAACGTTCTCACCACTTTCAGCTTTCAGCGCATTTCCTTCAACGGCCGCAGCATACGCATCGACAATGCGCCCGACCAACGGATGACGCACCACATCGGTGCTGCTGAAATGACAAAAAGCAATCCCGCGTACATTTTCGAGGATGCCGACTGCATCGACCAGCCCGCTGCGTTGTGAGCGCTGCAAATCAATTTGCGTGACGTCACCGGTGATAACAGCCTTGCTACCAAATCCTATGCGCGTGAGAAACATCTTCATTTGCTCAGGCGTCGTGTTTTGTGCTTCGTCGAGAATCACGAAAGCATGGTTCAGGGTGCGGCCGCGCATATATGCCAGCGGTGCAATCTCAATAACCTGCTTCTCAAACATTTTCTGGGTTCTGTCAAACCCTAACAGGTCATAGAGCGCATCGTAAAGCGGGCGCAGGTAGGGGTCAATTTTTTGCGTCAGATCACCGGGTAAGAATCCAAGTCGCTCCCCTGCTTCGACTGCAGGGCGGGTAAGAATAATGCGCTTGACCGCATCACGCTCCAGGGCATCGACTGCGCAAGCCACTGCCAGATAGGTCTTGCCGGTGCCGGCCGGGCCGACGCCAAACGTCACATCATGGTCGAGAATCGATTTTATATAGGCCAGCTGGTGCGGCGTGCGTCCGCGTAAGTCACCACGTCGGGTTTTCAAGACTGGTTCGTCAGCGCCGGCCGGCGCAACTTCAAGTGCCGCGGTCGCATGTTTTTTATGCTGGCCTTTGCCGTTCAGCGGTGCAGCCGTGGCCTCGGGGGGCACCATGCCGTTACGTTGCTCAACCAATGCCAGTTGAATATCTTCGATGGATATCGTCCGGTCGGCAAGTGCATAAAAACGTTCCAATATGGCCAGGGCACGATCTGCATTATGGCCACCAACAATAAATTTTTCGCCACGGCGAAACAGGGTGACATCCAGCGCCGCCGAAATCTGCCGAAGATTTTCATCCATTGGGCCACACAGATGCGCCAACCGACGGTTATCCAAAGGATCGGGTGTGAAATAGAGAGGTTGTGAAACAGGAGGTGTTTTCAATTTATCTTTATGCCTGGTAACGCTAATGATTTTTCCAGTAACTCACCACGCAACGTATAGCCGAAGGTGGCGGTAATGCGTACCGGGAGCAACTGGCCAATCAGTCGCAAACCCGCCTCGCCGGCGGCAAAATTTACCACCCGGTTGCAGGCTGTGCGCCCCTGGAGATCCAGCGCATCCTTACGGGCACTACCTTCGACCAGTATCGTCTGAATACTGCCGACCATTTCCGCACTAAAACGCCTTGTGTTGGCATCAATGACCGCCTGGAGCCGTTGGAGTCGCGCGAGTTTGACCGCATGTGGAGTGCCGTCTTCCAAGGCAGCCGCCGGCGTGCCGGGCCGTGCGCTGAAAATGAAGCTAAAACTGTTGTCGTAACCCACGTCATCGATAAGCTTCATCATTGCTTCAAAATCGGCATCGGTTTCACCCGGAAAGCCAACAATAAAATCAGATGAAATCCGGATGTTTGGCCGCACTAGCTTCAGGCGGCGTAGCACCGATTTATATTCTAAAGCCGTGTAGCCCCGCTTCATTGCTGCCAATATGCGGTCGGCGCCGTGCTGCGCCGGAAGGTAAAGATGATCGACCAACTTGGGCACCTTGGCATAGACATCGATGAGGCGTTGGGTAAATTCTTTTGGGTGGCTGGTGACGTACCGAATGCGCAGAATGCCTTCGAACGCCGCGATGTATTCGATGAGCAACGCAAAATCTGCGATATCGCCATCGGCCATGACGCCACGGTAGGCGTTGACGTTCTGCCCAAGTAGCGTCACTTCACGCACCCCCTGGCTGGCAAGCCCGGCAATTTCACTCAGGACATCGTCGAACCTGCGGGATACTTCTTCGCCGCGAGTATAGGGAACCACGCAGTAACTGCAATATTTGCTGCACCCTTCCATGATTGAGACGAAGGCGGTGACGCCCTCGACTTTTGCCGGTGGCAAATGATCGAATTTTTCGATCTCGGGAAAACTAACGTCAACTTGGGAGATGCCACTGCGACGCCGTTCATGAATCATCGCCGGCAGCCGGTGTAGGGTCTGTGGCCCGAACACCACATCCACATACGGCGCTCGCTTGAGGATTGCCGCACCTTCTTGCGATGCAACACAGCCACCCACACCGATCACCAGATTAGGATTGGACAGTTTCAGTTCTCGCAGGCGGCCAAGATCAGAAAAAACTTTTTCCTGGGCTTTTTCACGCACCGAACAGGTGTTGAGCAAAATAACATCGGCATCTTCTGCTTGGTCGGTCTGGATCAAACCGTCGGATGCTTCTAATATATCGGCCATCTTGCTCGAGTCGTACTCGTTCATTTGACAGCCGAAGGTTTTTATATAGACTTTTTTCTGCATGGAACGACTTATTGCTGGCGTGGCTGGTTAATGTTTTGCTGTTTCGGCGACTGGGCGGCTTCCTCACGCGTCAGTATCCAGATGCGATCGATTTGAAATTCCCCGTCTTCTGTATAGTTCGCCACGAAGTTTCCAGCCGACAGTGATGCTGGCATCTGGATCAGATTGTCACTATTCCAGATGCGGGCGCCGGGCGTCAAAACGCGGGGTTTGCCATCCATTACAACTCCCGGGAATACGCCGGGCTTCATGACGCCGCGTTTGGCGTACGTCGGAAAAGGTCGCTCAAATGCCAGGGCAGGCGCGGCTAGCATCGATAACGAAGCAAACAAAATAGACAAAGCACTGAAAAACGCAACGGTTATGGGCATACGGCGTGCTGGCATGGCGGTCTCCTTACAGACTTCCCAAGCTTAGCACAGGCAGGCTGGGCTAAATAATTGGCAGCGAAGCAGGACGACGGGTAATTTTTGCTAGAAATGCGGTCATCGTTTCGCAGTCAACCGGTTTAGTGATGTGGTGATCAAAACCGGCATCCGTAGCCTTCAGCCGGTCGCTTTCATCACCCCATCCGGTCAGCGCAACCAGGATAATTGGGTCAAGCCCCGGCATGCCGCGGATAGCTTTTGCCGCTTCATAGCCATTCATGCCGGGCATGCCAATATCGAGAAACACAACGTCCGGTGCGAAGGCGCGCACCGCTTTTACGGCGTCGATGCCGTTATGAGCGACCTTGGTAATATGGCCATTAAGGGAAAGAATTGTTGATAAAGTTTCTGCTGCATCGACATTGTCGTCGGTAATCAACACCCGAAAACTCTCTTCGCTGCTTTCTTGTGATTCGGTGCTCGGTGTTGGTTTTTGCAGCGTCTGCATTGTGGCTTGCAACAAAGGCAGGCGTACGCAAAATGTGCTTCCCTGGCCTTCGCCCGCACTGGTGGCTGAAACACTGCCGCCATGTAGCTCGACAAGTCGTTTTACCAGCGATAGCCCGATGCCCAGCCCTCCCTGCGCCTGGCCAATGCTATCCCTGACCTGGCTGAACATTTCAAAAATGCTGGTGAGGGACTTTTGTGGAATGCCGACCCCGCTGTCGGTTACGTTGATTACCACCTGATGTTCATTAAGCAGGGTGCTAATGGAAATGCGCCCACCGACAGGCGTGTACTTAGCCGCATTGTTGAGCAAATTCGCCAGTATTTGCGTCACACGCGTCGGATCGGCATCGAGCAGCAACGATTCGTCGGGCAGGACCACACTCAGATTGTGGTTGCCGGCGTCGATAATCGGCTTGCTTGTTTCGATGGCGTGAAGAATCAGGCTTTTAAGGGTTGTTTGTGTTTTTCGCAGCACGATCTTGCCGCCACTGATGCGTGCAGTGTCGAGCAAATCATCGACCATATGCACCAGATGCGTGACCTGGCGATCCATCATGTCACATACTCGATTCATGGCTTGCATATCGTCGCGGTGCAAACGCATAAGATGCAGGCCGCTACGGATTGGCGCTAATGGATTACGCATTTCGTGGGCAAGGGTCGCCAAAAACTCTGATTTTCTGCGGTCTGATTCGGAAAGGCTAGCCGCCAGCTTGCGCAGATCCTCTTCCGCTCTCTTACTTTCGCTAATATCTACAACGATCGAAACGGTGCTGTGTGCCTCGCCGCCAGCATCGCGCAGAAGACTCATGCTTGCGCAACCCCAGATAACTGATCCGTCCTTGCGCAAATACTGCTTTTCTAAAATGGTTTTTGCGCCGTCGGTACGCAAGCGCTCCAACACCTTGCGAGTAGCCTGGATAAAATCTGGCGCTGTAATGTCTAAAATGCTTTTACCAAGCAGTTCGGCTTCGGCATAGCCAAGGATATGGCAATATTTCTGGTTCACGAAAGTAATTATGCCAGTGGAGTCAGCCTCCATCACCCCAGTAGCTGCCTGGCTGACGATTGTTTGAAACCGCTCGCGGCTGGCCAACAGTTCAAGTTCTGCGCGTTTTCTTTTTGAGATGTCCAGCACAACACCGATGATGTGGGACAGCACACCGTCTTGAGTGTGTTGTGGATTGCCAAAAAACTCAAGCCAGCACAATTCGCCATCGGCACGCCGTACCCTGCCTTGAAAGTAAAAATGTGCGCCGGTTTCTGCAGTAGCCGTTGCTGCTTTTTTAAATGCCGGCGCATCTTCAGGATGGACAAAATCACGCAGGAAGCACTCACGTTTGACGGGCTCTTCGTCTAGCGCCAGCCCAAGGATTTCGTACGGACGTTGGTTTTCCCATGTCACTTCATCGGCTGCCGGGTTCCAGCTCCATAAACCCAGTTGGGCAGCGTCTGTTGCAATACGACTGCGTTCTTGTTCAGAGCGCAGCGCGGTTTCGATATGTTGTTTTTCCGCTAACAACAAGTTTTGCTCGTGCACCAATTTGCGCAATTCCAGTTGTGCCAACACCTGCTGTGCAAGTGTCTTAAGGGTAAATTGTTGCAAAGGTGTCAACCCCTCCGGGCGAGGTTTGGTATCCAGGACGCATAGCGTCCCTAGCGGAAAACCGTCCGGTGTTGTCAGCAATTCTCCGGCATAAAAGCGAAGCCCGGGGCCGCCTGATACAAGTGGATTGCATGCAAAACGCGGGTCTTCTAGAGTGTCGGGCACCACCATCCGGTCTTGCTGCAAGATCGCAATTTTGCAGATGGAGTCGTCAAGGGGCATTTCCCGTACGCCCAAGCCAATCTCGGACTTGAACCATTGCCGTCCTTCGGCAATCATATTGACCGCAACGATGGGTACGTCCAAAAGTTGGCTGGCGAGCTTTACCACCTCGTCGAAAGCTTGCTCTGGAGAAGTGTCGAGAATGCAATACCTCTCCAGCGCAGCTAAACGGTCTGCCTCTTTCCATACTGTACTAGCACTTGCAAGATGCATGGTCGGCCCGAACGCATAAAGTGACAGGCGAATGAGTGTATCAGTACAGTTCCTAAAAACTTTTTCTCTAACGGAAAATTTGTTCGTGTCAATTGATTGTGATCAAGTGCCGGCCGATAAAGCTTTAATTGCACAAATTACTGCGCAAATTCTTCGCTACCAATGATTCCAATGCGCGTCATACCCGCGCGTTGCGCTTCGGCCATGACGGCGGCCACCGATTTGTAAGGCGCCAGCTTATCAGGGCGCAGATGAACCTCTGGCGGATTCGACTGTTGTGCAACCTGTTTCATTTTTTCTTCCAAACCAGCACGATCTGGTACCAGAACCTTATCCCACAATACCGCGCCGTCGGCACTGATATCGAGTCTGACAACAACCGGAGGTGTTGTGGAAGGTGGCGGCACACCAACCGGCATGTTTAGATTGACTGCATGATTTTGGATCGGAATCGTGATGATCAGCATAATGATCAGCACTAGCATAACGTCGATTAAAGGCGTCATATTCATTTCAATCATCGGCTCGTCGTGCATGGTTTATTCTCCTCGTGCTGGCGGCTGAGTAATGAAGCCGACCTTGGCGATGCCTGCCTGTTGTGCCAATAAAATTACCCGCCCGACAAACTCGTAGCGTGCTTCCTGGTCACCTCGAATATGCACTTCCGGCTGCGGCTGTTGGGCTGCAAGGGTTTTCAAGCGAGTCTGTAACGTATTGCGATCTACTGGCTGCGCGTTCCAGAATATCTGGCCCTCGCGGTCGATGGCAATATTGATATTTTCCGGTTTGGTCTTGTAAGGTTGGACGGTTTCAGCAGGCAGTTTGACTGCCACCGTTTGTGTCACCACCGGAATCGTGATCAAAAAAATGATTAGGAGCACCAACATTACGTCCACCAATGGCGTAGTGTTGATGGTAGCAATCACCTGATCATCCTCTGCGTCTGGCGTGCCAAATGACATCGCCATGGCTTACCCTGCTTTCGCCAGCGAGGTGTCCTGCGCCGATTGGCTTGATGTCATCACGCCTGAGAGCAACACCGCATGCAAGTCAGCGGAAAAAGAGCGCACATCTTCCATGGCGCGCTTATTACGCCGTATCAAAAAATTGTAACCCAACACTGCCGGTACGGCGACTGCTAGCCCAATGGCGGTCATGATCAGTGCTTCGCCGACCGGGCCGGCAACTTTGTCGATCGATGCCTGGCCAGCTATGCCAATTGCTGTAAGTGCATGGTAAATACCCCATACGGTGCCGAACAGGCCTATAAACGGTGCGGTTGAGCCAGCAGTAGCCAGAAATGCCAATCCATCCTGCAATCGGCTATTGACTTTGTCCACTGCCCGTTGGATCGACATCGTGACCCAGGTATGCAGGTCGATTTTTTCCAACAATGCGCCGTCGTGATGGTCGGTGGATTTGGCAGCAGTCTCGGCAATGTAGCGATAGGGGCTGCCGACGGCGAGCGTGGTAATGCCCTCTGGCACCGAGGCAGATTTCCAGAAGTTGTTGCGCGCAGCATTAGCTTGGCGTGTCATGCGCATCTGGTCAAAAAGCTTGGTGATCAGGATATACCAGGTGCCCATGGACATCAGCACCAGGATAACCAGCGTACCGCGGGCAACAATGTCCCCGTCGCGCCAAAGCGCTTCCAGGCCATAGGGATTGACGGCTGCGGGTTGCCGGCTGGCAGCCGGCCCAGATTCAATCGGCCCGGATGGTAGCGGTGTCGCAGCAGCCGATGCCGTCACCGGCGAAGTGTTTGCAGTGCCCGCAGGGGCGGTCTGGGCGCTTGCAGCACACGCCACGATTAACAGTAAAGTGGCACTAGCTAAAGAAATGCAATTTCGAGAAAACATGCTTGCTCCAAGATGAAAAAATCTGTTATTTCACGCAACCGTTTCAATTAAGAATTATCATTGCTCCCGATACGGGCCGACAGTCCGCAATATTAACCCCGAAGTATCGGCACGGGCTTCGCGCCTTATGTTCAGCGCGATGCCCGTGACGAAGACCTTGCAGATTGTGTGAAGTGCCATGACGAAAAATACCGCTGATCGATTGATTTCCGTAAAGTTGATGTCTGTCAGGTTAATTACTCACATAATCGTGTGCACTGGTCTTGCGACCATGATCGCCGCCGGGCACGCTGCAAGCCCGGCAGATCCCGCCAAGGTGCTGCGCATTGCCTATGAAGGTTCAGACGACGGCTTCGATTTGGTTCGGACGGCCAATGGCTACTCGGTGGGCGTCGGTCAAGCAATTTTTGATACGTTGCTGACCTACGATTACCTGGCGCGACCGAGCAAACTCGTGCCCAACGTCGTGGAGGCAATGCCCGAGGTTACAGATAGCGGCAAGACCTACACATTCCGTTTAAAAAAAGGCATCTTTTTTACTCCGGACCCTGCGTTCAAAGGCAAAAAGCGCGAACTCGTTGCGCAGGATTTTGCCTATTCTTTTAAGCGCTTTTTGGATCCGCAAAACCGCTCACCGTCGATCAATTTTTTACAAAACAAGATCGTTGGGCTTGACGCGCTTGCCGAGCAGGCAAAAAAAAGTGGCCGATTCGATTATGACGCGCCAATCGCTGGCTTCGAGATTCCCGATCCGTACACGCTGCGCATCCGCCTCAATGCCCCGGATTATAATTTTCTCTACTCCGTTGCCTATACCGGCCTGGGAGCGGTTGCCCGGGAAGTGATCGAAGCTTATGGTCAGCAAAGCGGCCAGCATCCGATTGGCACCGGGCCCTACATGCTGAGTCAATATCTGCCGCGCAGCAAGATCGTGCTGATTGCCAACCCGGACTATCGGGGCTTTGTCTGGGATTTTGCATCCAGCGGCGACCCGTGGGATGAACAGCTCATTGCCGATATGAAAGGCAAGAAAATGCCGCAGATCGGACGCGTGGAAATCAGCGTGATCGAGGAGGAACAATCGCGTTGGCTTGCCTTCCAGGATAAGCAGCTTGACATCGACAAGTTGCCGCAGATAGCGAGCGCCACGGCGCTTGACGGCACCCGTCTCAAACCGGCCTTTACCGAGCAGGGCATCAAGCTATATCGCTTGATCGAGCCGGAAATTACCTATTCGATGCTCAATCAACGCGATCCGGCAATTGGTGGCAATAGCAAGGAACGCATCGCCTTGCGGCGCGCGATTTTAATGGCCTATGACGTGAAGGCCGAAATCACGCAGGTACGCATGGGCCAGGCTGTGCCGGTTCATAGTATCGTGCCTGCCGAAGTGCAGGGCCATGATCCGGCATTTCGCAGCAGCATGGCTTACGATCCGACGTTGGCTAATAAATTGTTGGACCGGTTTGGCTACAAGCGCGGTGCAGACGGGTATCGTACCCATCCGGATGGGCAACCGTTGGTGTTGCGCATCAATGGCGAGGCGAGCGCCACTTCCAAGATCATCGCTGAAATATGGAAGCGCGGCCTGGATCTGATCGGTTTGCGCGCAACTTTTCCCACCCAGAATTTTGCCGATAACCTTAAGGCAGCCACACTCTGCAAGACCATGATTTGGGGTGGCGCCTGGCATGCCGATTACCCCGAAGGCGAAAATTTTGTCCAGCTTTTATATGGCGGCAATGCCGGCCAGGGTAATCATTCCTGCTACGAATCATCCGCCTATGATGCGCTCTACAAAAAGATGCTGACGGTGCCACCCGGCCCGCAACGTTTGCCGCTTTATGCGCAGATGACCCGACAGATGGAAGCCGATTCGGTTTGGGGGTTGCACGTCTCACGGGTACGCAACTGGTTAATCAGGCCATGGGTCAAGGGTGTGAAAAAGCACGCGTTCCTGCAATCGGAATGGGCTTACCTCGATATTGAAAAGCGTTGAAAGGATAGAACAAATGGCGTTTGTAAAACTTAGGGGTATCACATCCCCGATCTTGGCAGGCGCGATCTATGCAACAGCGCTTACGCCAGCAATTTCGACGGCTGGCGAAGACGCGCGTCCCACGATTGCACTGCTTTCCTCTGAAGAGATTCCCACCAGATGCGCTGCGGGTTTATCCAAGTTGCGTGCGCAAGTGGCGACTATTGAAGCACGGCCACGTGCCAAGGCACGCGACGCCGGCAAGGTGTTTGGCGAATGGAACGATCTGCAAATTGCCCTGGAAGATTTGCAAGGGCCAGTCGAGATATTGAACAACGTCTCGCCTGAGATGGCAGTGCGTAGCAATGCTGAAAAATGCTTGGTCGAAATCAATCGCTTCGCAACCGACCTGCTGCAAAGTGAAAAGCTATACGCGCGCTTCAAAGCAATCAAGCCGCGCGATGCTGTCGAAACCAAATTACGCAAGGATGCACTGGAAAGTTTTGAAGACACAGGTGTGGCTCTGCCAGCGGCTAAGCGGCGCAGGATGAATGCACTGTTGGGCCGTCTCGATGAATTGAGTAAGCAGTTTTCCCGTACTGTTCGCGACAACAATACCAAGCTGGTATTTACATCTGACGAAGTTAAAGGCTTGCCTGCCTCCTATCTGAGTGCAGCCAAGCGTGACGAGCAAGGTAACTACTTGCTTGGGTTTGACTATCCCAGCTATAACCCTTTCATGGAATATGCCGACGATGGCCAGGCCCGCAAACGCTACCAGATCGCGTTTGCCAATCGTGGGACACCTAAAAACCTGGAAACCCTGAAAGAGGCAATGGTCTTGCGCCATGAAATGGCAGCATTATTTGGCTTGCCCAGCTTCGCCGATTTTGTCACGCGCCGCAAGATGGCAGGTAATCCCGAAGCAGTGTATAAATTTCTCGGCGATGTCAGTATTGCGGTCAAGCAGGTCGAAGTACGCGAACTTAATGAGTTGCGTGATTTCCGGGCACAAGCGACTGGCACGACGCCTGCCGATGCAAAAATAGAGCGTTGGGATGTCAGTTATTGGCAGCAAAAATTTAAGGCGCAACGCTATGCAATCGATCAAAATGCTTTGCGCAAGTATTTTCCAAGTGACGCAGTCATCCCCTGGATTATGCAAGTTTCCAGCACGCTATACGGCATAGAATTCCGGCAAGCCGAAGCACCGGTATGGCACCCGGATGTGCGTTATTTCGATGTGCATGATAAAGCTGGCAAGGCGCGTATTGGTGGTGTTTATCTGGATATGTTTCCTCGCGAAGGCAAGTACGGCCATGCGGCAGTTTGGCCGATTCGTGGCTCTAGCACATTGGCAAAGCGCACGCCGATTTCGGTAATGGTGACCAATTTCGATCGTACCGGTCTGGATGGCGGCGAACTCGAAACGCTGGTACATGAATTTGGCCATGTCCTACACGGTGTGCTCTCGCGTACCCGCCATCTGTCGCAATCAGGCACCAGTGTTGAGCGTGATTTTGTTGAGGCGCCCTCCCAGATGTACGAAGAATGGGCAAGGGCACTGGAACCGCTGGCAATGATCTCCAGTTACTGCACCACGACCTGCCCGACTGTGGATGAAGCCTTGGTCAAACGCCTGGATGCGGCGCACAATTACGGCCGTGGCATCCGTTATGCGCGCCAATTACTATATGCCGGCTACGACATGGATATCCATGGTAAAACCATCGGCGACCCGTTGCCGATGTGGGAGCGCATGGAAAGCGCAACATCGTTGGGCCATACGCCGCAAACCCAATTCCCCGGGCAGTTCAGCCACTTGATGAACGGCTATGGAGCGGGTTACTACGGCTATATGTGGTCAGAAGTGCTGGCGCTGGACATGCTTTCCCGTTATCAGGGCAAGCTGATGAATCCAGAAATAGGCATGCATTACCGTAATACGATCCTTTCGCGTGGCAGTGAAGTGAAAGGGGCCGACATGGTGCGCGCATTTTTAGGCCGGGAAGCAGGAAGCAAGGCATTTTTTGATGAGATTTCCGGGCAGCGCCTGCGATGACCTCTTATATTCTGCGGCGCCTGTGGCAAATGGTGCCGACCATGCTCGGCGTAATCTTACTGGTGTTTTTGCTGTTTAATTGGGTAGGTGGCGATCCGGCGTATGTATTAGCCGGCAAGATGTCCAATCCGGAGCAGATTGCCAATATCCGCCGGCAGCTCGGCGTGGATCAGCCTTTCCACATCCAGTTATGGATATTCATCAAGCAGATCCTGACTGCAGATTTTGGTAGCAGCTGGAGCACCGGTGAGACGGTTTCCAATATTCTCTCGACCCGCCTTGGCCCCTCGCTCACGGTGCTGATTCCACTCACAATCCTGGAAACCGTGCTGGCCGTCGTGCTGGCCCTGGGCATTGCTTTTGTACGCGGCTCCCTGACCGACCGCGCCGTGATGGTGGCCTGCACAGTCGGTATGTCAATCAGTATCCTGGTCTACATCATTGTTTTTCAATATTGGTTTGCCTACAAGCTCGGACTGTTTCCGGTGCAGGGATGGGGCGACAACCTTACCGAGAATCTGTTTCGCTATTCGCTTCTGCCGATTCTGATCGGCCTGGCAGTGAGCGTAGCACCCAGTTTGCGGCTGTATCGCACATTTGTGCTCGATGAAGTCAACCAGGATTACGTGCGCACTGCGCGTGCCAAAGGCGTCTCCGAGCGCCGCATCCTGTGGGTACATGTGCTGCGCAACGCCGCCATACCCATCATCACACATGTGATGTCGAACCTGCCCGCACTGCTCATCGGCGCTTTCCTGATCGAGCGTTTTTTCTCGATCCCAGGCATCGGGCGCGAAGTGATCCTGGCGGTCGAGCGCAGTGATTTTCCCGTTATCAAGGCAATCACCGTCTATGTTGCAGCCGCCACGATGCTGTTTAATCTCCTGACCGATTTGATGTATCAAGCGGTTGATCCCCGCGTCGAGTTGAAATAGGACGTCGTCATGTCAACGAGTCAGACAAGAAAATCGCCCGGGCTGTGGGCGTTGGCATGGCGCCGTTTGCGTGGTGACTGGGTAGCCATGGCTGCGCTGGTGGTTGTGGCGCTGTATCTGGGTACGCTGGTGTTGTCTTCAGTGGGCCTGTTGGCAAGCGACTGGGAAAAAGAAGTCGCAGTGAGCTATGCGCCGCCTTCGTTTTTGGGTAGTGTGTCGGTGGCAAGTGCAAGCGGTCCTACCGGCTCTCAAACTCCAGATGCCGCCGCCGCCGCCCCATTGCCCGAGAACCCAGTAGATCCGATCGGTGACGTAATCCGGGAATTGCGTGTTACGCCAAATTCACCTGGCATGAGGTCACCGCCTGTAGTCGACCGTTACGGCATCATCGATCCGTTGCAAAAGGAACTTGATGAGATCCGCGCAGAGCTTGCAGGCAAGGATACAACTGCTGTAGTGACGCAACGCGAAACCCTGCCGTTTGGTGCCGACAAATGGGGTCACGATATTCTTAAGAAAACCATCAAAGGCGCAGAAACTTCTATCGTCGTCGGCCTTGTCGCTGCTTTACTGGCAACGTTCCTCGGCTCGCTCTTTGGTGCGCTTGCCGGTTATTTCGGTGGCCTGGTCGACGATATTTTCAATTGGTTCTACAGCATATTCACGTCCGTACCATACCTGCTGTTGATCCTGGCCGTGGCGGCAGTGCTGCAGCAAAAAGGGATGCTGACCATCGTTTTGATCTTGGGGCTGACCGGTTGGACAGGCACTTTCCGCTTGATGCGTGCGGAATATCTCAAGCATAAGAACCGTGAGTATGTATGGGCTGCTGACGCAATCGGCGCTTCGCACCTGCGCAAGATGTTTTCTCATATTTTTCCTAATGTCAGCCATGTGGCGTTGGTGCAGGTATCTATCCTGGTGGTGGGCTTCATCAAATCCGAAGTGATTCTTTCCTTCCTTGGCTTTGGGGTGCCGGTGGGCGTCGTGTCTTGGGGCAGTATGTTGAATGAAGCCCAGAACGAACTAATCCTGGGCAAATGGTGGCAACTCGCCGCTGCCAGTTTCGCGATGGCATTGCTGGTAACAGCTTTTTCATTATTCACCGACGCCTTGCGCGATGCGCTCGATCCAAAGTTGAAATAGGAGCCTTTGATGAATACGCCAACCAGCCAAGGCCCTTTGCTGCAGGTCAATAACCTGCATGTGAGTTTTCGGGTTAACAAAACCGAGCGTGTTGAAGCAATCAAAGGCATTTCCTTTACGGTGCCGCGCAATGCCACGGTGGCGTTAGTAGGTGAATCGGGCAGTGGTAAATCGGTGAGCGCGCTGGCGATCATGGGTTTGTTGCCCGCAGATTCTGCGCAGGTTGCGCCGACAAGCAAAATACTGTTTGAAGGCAATGATTTGCTGGCAATGTCGGCTGCAGAGCGGCGCAGCCTCTGTGGCAAGGAAATCTCTATGATTTTCCAGGAGCCAATGACATCGCTGAACCCGGTGCTGTCCATTGGTTACCAGATTGGGGAGGTACTGCGCCTGCACAAGGGTATGAATGCCCGGCAAGCCCGGGCACGAGCAATTTCTTTATTGGAAGAAGTGGGAATTCCTACGCCGCACACCCGTATCGATGCTTACCCCAGCCATTTATCTGGCGGGCAACAGCAGCGGGTCATGATTGCCATGGCGATTGCTTGCGAACCAAAACTGCTCATTGCAGACGAGCCGACCACAGCCCTAGATGTAACGATCCAAAAACAGATTATTGATTTACTCGCCGACTTGCAGGCACGCCGGCAAATGTCGGTGCTGTTCATTACCCATGATCTGGCGCTGGTCGGCGACATAGCCGACCAGGTAATTGTCATGCGCAATGGCGAGATCAGGGAGCAGGGAGCGGTTCGTCAGATATTTGACAATCCTCAAGATGCTTATACCAAAGCGCTGTTGCAGTGTCGGCCGAGGCTCGACAGCCGACCATTACGTTTGCCGGTTATTGAAGATTTTATGGGTGCTCATGCGGGCCAATCATCTTCCGGGGGCGTGCTTTCACAGCGTCAACGTGGCTTGCATGGCGAAGAACCCATTGTGCTGGATGTGCGCAATCTAAGTAAAAGTTTTTACAGTCGCAAAGGGCTATTTGGTCGTACCGAATTCCAAGCAGTCAAGGATGTGTCGTTCAAGCTGGCGCGCGGCAAGACCTTGGGCGTAGTGGGAGAATCAGGCTCTGGTAAAACTACCATCGGCCTGACATTATTGCGTTTGCACGCTGCCACTACAGGCCAGGCATTATTCGAAGGTAAAGATATTCTATCGATGCCATCGGCTGAATTCATGGCTTATAAACGGCGCATTCAGATTATTTTTCAGAATCCCTATGCGTCGCTAAATCCTCGTTTTACAGTAGGGCAAATTTTGCTTGAGCCCATGCAGATTCATCGCATCGGTACGCATGATGATGAGCGCGCCGATCTGGCTTTTGGCATGTTGCAAAAAGTGGGCTTGCCAGCTGCCGCATTTCATCGGTATCCACATGAGTTTTCAGGTGGGCAGCGCCAACGTATTGCGATCGCACGCTGCCTGACGATGCAGCCGGATGTACTGATCTGTGATGAGTCGGTTTCAGCACTTGATGTTTCAGTGCAAGCCCAAGTGCTGAACCTACTGCAAGACTTACAAGACGAATTCAGTATGAGCTATCTATTCATTTCACATGATTTAGCAGTAGTGAAATATATTGCCGACCAGGTTTTGGTGATGCATCAAGGAAGCATGGTAGAGCTCGCTAACGCCGATGAACTTTATCGCAATCCACAAAACGCATACACCCGCACATTGCTGGGAGCAATCCCTAAAGGCTTGGGCAACTAATTATTACGTAGACAGTTAGCGAGATAAAAAAAGCCCGCATGAATGCGGGCGGATATTTAAAGCGAGTGCAAGTAATTTATTTTACAGATGCCTTGAACCGACGGCGTGTTGCGGCAAATCCTGCAAGACCGATGCCAAGCAATGCAATTGAAGCGGGCTCTGGCACATCTGCTGCACCGCAACGGCCATTGACAGCCACTACGCAACCCGTAATGACTAAGTTGTCGATGCCGATTTCTGAAGGCCAGTCGACAAAAGTCAGGCTGGTAACGCCGTCAAATGTCATGAATTCGGTAACGCCAAGTGCTTGTGGGTCGATGGTGTCACTAGGCTTAGTCTTCATATGCCATACGGATTGCGTGCCGGCCAGTAGCGTCATGTCTGGCCCACAGCCTCTACCCATGCTGCATTCAGCATCAGGAAAAATTTCATAGTCGAACTGCACGCCGGTAACAGTAAAGTCACCGAAATTTAGTTTGAAACGATCTGTCGGATCGGTCACTGTGCCAGCTGCTGCCTCAGTTGAACTAGCTTGAACCGCACTGAAATTATTATTAACTAAAAATGTATCCATTTTCAGGTTCATAACGCCGCCGTCGCTGTTGCCCAATGTTTTGGCAACACGTCCTTCGCCGTTGTAGTTTTGCGTTGCAACCGCGCCAATTGCAGTGACAGTCGACGTGGGGGCAACTGTCTGCAGCGAAGCGGTCATGGATAAGCTGATTCCCGGTGCGAGGCCAATTTCGCCAATCCCGTAACCACTAAGCGATGAATTATTTGTCGACAATGGTCGGGCAATATTATCGAAATCAAATTTGAAACTGATTTGGTCAGTAGCAATTGCAGCACTAGCGGCAGGGGCAAAAAAAGCCATAGGAGCTGCCAACAAGGCGATACACACACCGTTGAAAAATTTAGTCATTACATTACGCTCCTGAAAATTATCCGACTTAATTAACCCGGTTTTCCGAATGTATGCAAATACTATGCCAATTTTAAAGAGTATTGAGTAATCAACTAGTTAGATTAAATTTTGTATAGCGCATATTATTTACTTGTAAAGATTTTCGACAAAATGTAATCCGATTGTAGAAAGATTTCCGCAAAGTTCAGGTGTATCGGGTGTGCAGCCGAAAGTTTTAATCAAGGGTTGCGCTCCCGAGCGCCTGGCAGTGCAGATTCCTGCATCTCGTATTAGTCATTTTAACCATCGACCCCGATTTCAGTCAGCTCGAGAGTCTTTCGATCTCCCGCATCAATTGCTCAAAAATCAATGGCTTATGAAAAAATACTGTATGCACGCTTCGGCTGAAATCATGAAGCTCTGGAGCCCCGCTCATTAAAATAATCGGAATTTCTTCAAGGCCCGGCAAAAAGCGCACTTTTTTTGAAAATTCGATCCCGTCCATCATTGGCATCATGCAATCGGAAAGAATTAAATCAGGAGTGTTGTCGGTGAGGATTGCTAATGCCTCTACAGCATTATTTGCGGTGAGAACGGAATATTTATAAAATTGCAACAAAATTTTATAAGTTTCTGTGATGTCGACTTCGTCATCAACAACTAAAATCAGTCTTTTTTTCATGGCTGAGCAACAGGTGTTTAATTCAAACTATTTTCAAAATTGGTATGAATGCGCCCACCCTTTAGTTTGGTTACCGGTTCGCCAATCGTCATTCCCTGATCTGTTATCGTCATTAGCCTGTCCGTGCTGTCATAGCCATTTTCTCGCAGCTTCATGATTGAAATCTGTCGGCAGTTCACATCTTCGTGCGGCAGGTATTCCAGCAAAATAATGTTCTCGTATAGCGATGATGAAGATGGTTCAGCCATCGGAACCGCTTTTCGAAAATAATGCAGTTGCTCCGAAAAAATGTCGTTACACCGAGTATGCGAAGCTCGCTTGTAAAGGCAACCAAAAAAGACCTTGCCCTCTCCGGATGCATGACCAGATTGTTGCGCCTTTCAAAACCGTCGATAAATACGCGTGTCACACCACGCTTTTTGATGTTTGCAAAAATGCGCGTTGCAAGATCATCAACAAAAATTTCAAGAGGCGTTTCCACATGATGTTCAGATGCCTGTCACGCATTGCCGGTTCGAATTCGAGGCCCACCCGCTTGCTTTTGAGGAGCAAGGCAGAAGGAGATTCGCGAAACCCGACGATTAAACATATTTCCTGCTTGTCCAAACCGTCTTTTAAAAAATGCAAACCCATAATGGTCTTGCCGACCCCCGGGCTTCCAAGCAAGCAGGTAATCGATCCTTTGGTAACACCGCCCCCGATTCGACAGTCCCAGGTAGGAATGCCTGTGCTGATGTGCTCGCCGGAGGCTTCCTGTGAACCAGTGCTGTGCGTGCGCACCGCTTCGATGCGAGGGTAGACAACAACCCCGTTTTCTTTGACTTCAAATACATGTTTTCCGAGTAGGTGATTGGCGCCGCTGATCTTAAAAACCTGCATTTCCCGAATAAGCCGCATGCCTTGCGCATGTTGGCCAAGTTTGATCACCCCATCGACCAGGGTATTCTCGGAATCTGTGATGTTGCCTTCGACGGGAGACAAAATAAAGGTGGTGCATGCCATCGTCGATACCAGCGAGTTCAACGAATGCAGAAACTCGGATAACACAAGATTTGAAGGTGTCGAGGTGCGAACTGAGCGGAAACCGTCAATAATCAACATTCCTGGCTTCTCTGAAGCCATTGTCTCGACGATTTGTTGCAGCAACAACTCTAACCCGCCTTTTGCCAACGTACTGTATCCACTGAACAGCAGCGTTATGACGACCACCTTACTGCCCTGGGTAGCGTGAAGAAACCCCATCTGACAAGCCAGCGTGGTTTTTCCGCTTTGGCATCGTCCACGCTGTGTTGTGATCTCATAGTTCTGTGGCATTAGATTTTCTTAGTGCTACCCCAGTTTTGCCAGTTTAGATGCGATCTTGGATATCACTTAAGATCGGCGAAACTGTAACGTGCAATTGCTTTTTAAGTAAGCGGAGATTGTGTGCATTTTGGTTGCGTGACAACAAGGCTCGCCGTTTGCAATATGCGTAAAAAAAGCCCCAGCAAGTAATAATTCCTTGGAGGAGCTCTTTGTGCAGACTTAGGACATTTGCAATGTTTTTTGGTGGTGATAGGTGGATTTGAACCACCGACCCCAGCATTATGAGTGCTGTGCTCTAACCAACTGAGCTATATCACCAAACAGTCGAAAATTATCGGGTTTTTTGGTTTCGCTGTCAAGAAAGGCTTAATTGCCGCAATGAAACTTCGACCTTGTGGAAGATTTTCTCGGCTGTGTTGACATCAAGACAATCGACGATGATTCGCTGCGGCATTGAGCGCAGCCAGGTTAGCTGTCGCTTAGCGAGTTGGCGGGTCGCTGCAATACCCGTCTCGCGCAAAGTGGCTAAATCACAATCGCCTTCCAAATAAGACCAGGCTTGCCGATATCCGACGCAGCGCATTGATGGCAGGTTGGGTTGGAGATCCCCACGTTCGCGCAGTGCGGCGACTTCTGCCAACAGGCCGCCATCGGCTCCAGGCGCCAACATTTCATTGAACCGTTTGGCAATGCGTTCATGCAGCACGCTGCGTTGTGATGGCTCCAAAGCAATTGGCAGCAGGGTAAAAGGCAAGATGGGCTTTGGCTCCAATGCCATCAAAGCCGACATGGGTTGCTTTGTGATGGCAAAAATTTCCAGGGCACGCTGAATGCGCTGGCGATCGTTCGGTGGCAACCGGGCCGCCGTGGCCGGGTCGACCAATGCCAGCCGGGCATGCATCGCCGGCATGCCTAGCTGGTCGATTTCTGCATCGAGCGCTTGCCGGATTGCGGGGTCGGCCTGGGGCAAAATATCCAGCCCGTCCTGGAGGCCCTTGAAGTACAGCATGGTGCCGCCGACCAGCAACGGCAGATTTCCACGTGCGAGGATTTTCGCGATCAATGCCAGTGCGCTTTCTCGGAATTGCATGACCGAATAGGCTTGAGTCGGCTCCAAAATATCGATCAGGTGGTGGGTCACTGCGGCACGCTCGGCAAGCGTTGGCTTGGCTGTACCGACATCCATGCCGCGGTAGACCAGTGCCGAATCAACAGAGATGATCTCGCAAGGAAACCGCTGTGCCACGGCCAACGCAGCGGCGGTTTTACCGGCAGCGGTTGGCCCCATGATGGATACGACCAGCGGTTTGTTCATCTGGTCTTGCATTGTTTTTGCACTATTTACCGATGTCGTCATTGCCCACGTAGGAATAGTTTGTCCAGATCGGTATGCCCAAGCTGGACCCAGGTTGGCCGGCCATGATTGCATTGATCCGAGCGTTGTGTGATTTCCATTTGCCGCAGCAATGCATTCATTTCCGGCACCGTCAATGCCCGGTTCGCACGCACTGCGGTGTGACAAGCCAGCGTACCGAGCAATTCGTTGCGCCGCTCTGCCAACACCCGAGCGCCGCCAAATTCACGTACTTCGCGCAAGACATCACGAGCCAGGCTTTGAATATCAGCATTTTTCAATAGCGACGGCACCGCACGTACAGCCACGGTCACTGGCGACATTACGGCAATATCAAAGCCAAGCGCCAACAGCGTATCGACATGCTCTTCAGCAGTGCCGATATCAACACCATCGGCATGAAAGGTTACGGGTATAAGTAGGGATTGCACCGACATTGCATCGTCAAGCGAAGCATCCTTCAGCTGTTCGTAAAGGATGCGCTCATGGGCGGCGTGCATGTCTATCACCACCAAGCCAAGGGCGTTTTGCGCCAGGATGAATACGCCATGCAATTGCGCCAATGCAAAGCCAAGTGGAAACTCCACCTCCGGTATTACCTGTGTGACCAACCCTTCTACCTGTGGCGGTACCGCTTGAAAAAGGTTACCGTAATCGGCTAGGGTCTGCGCTACACCTGGGAGCGGCGTGGCAAATCGCGATTGAAAATTATCGTTATTGAACGCAGGCTTTGGCGAGCCGGATCCAAAGCCTGCTTGCTGCGGCTCGCGCATCCACGGCAAAGCGCCCGACGGCTGAGGTTGCGGCCCTGGTGTGGTACCGAACGCGGTCGCGCTGGTTTGTGCAAGCGCACGGCTAACGGCGTGAAAGACGAATTGGTGGATTGCCCGACTATTCCGAAAGCGTACTTCGGTTTTTGAGGGATGAACATTCACGTCGACTTGCGTTGGTGGAATTTCTAATGCCAATACATAGGCCGGAAAACGCTCGCCATGTAATACATCTTGATAAGCTGCCCTGACTGCATGGGTAAGGAGGCGGTCACGCACGAATCGTCCATTGACATAAAAATACTGTGCATCCCCGCGTGCTTTCGCAGCAGTCGGCAAGCCGGCAAAACCATGCAACCGCAGCTCGCCTGCCGATTCGTCAATCAATAGGCGTGCTGCGGCAAATTCTTCGCCCAGTACCTGTGCGCTGCGCCGGGCAATATCAGCTATCGGCCATTGGTCAACTGCCTTACCGTTGTGGGTCAATATAAAAGACACGTCCGGGCGGGACAGGGCCATGCGGCGCACGACTTCCGTGCAATGGCCGAACTCGGTCTGTTCGGACTTCAGAAACTTGCGCCGTGCCGGTGTGTTGAAATACAGATCCCGCACATCCACGGTGGTGCCAGGCACTCCGGAAGAGGGCGTAATCACAATATCGCAGCCACTACCGGCAATTTCCCATGCATGTGCCGCGTCGGCTGTGCGCGTGCAAAGCGTGAGATAGGCAACCGATGCAATGGATGCGAGCGCTTCGCCGCGAAAGCCTAGCGTGGTGACGTTTTCCAGGTCGGTGAGGGAAGCAATTTTTGAGGTAGCATGCCGTGCAATAGCTAGGGGCAACTGGTTGTGTGCGATACCGCAGCCGTCATCCGTGACTGCAACGCGTTTAATGCCGCCTTGTTCCAGCCGAACAACGATTGTCGTAGCGCCTGCGTCGAGCGCGTTTTCCAACAATTCCTTGATCACTGCAGCAGGCCGTTCAACAACTTCGCCGGCGGCAATTTGTGAAATCAGCTGATCGGGCAAGGCTTGGATCGGGCGTAACGACATTATCAAATTGCTCATAAACCGATTATACCGCCCGTTTGGTAGTGTATTATTCCGCCGCTACCAAGGAGAATTATGGACATTATGCAGTTTTTGGACATGATTTTGCATGTCGACAAAAGCCTCGGGATACTCATTGAAAACTACGGCACGCTTGTGTATGTCGTGCTGTTTGCCATTGTATTTGCCGAAACAGGGCTGGTGATCTTTCCCTTCCTGCCGGGTGATACGTTGCTGTTCATCGGCGGTGCTTTCTGCGCAACCGGTGCAATGTCGCTGCCATTGCTGATGGTGCTGCTCATTGTTGCGGCAATAACAGGCAACACTGTCAATTACTGGATCGGTAGTTATATTGGCGAAAAAGTTTTTACTGGCAACTACCGTTGGCTGGATCAAAAAGCCTTGCTCAAAACTCACGCTTTTTACGAGCACCACGGCGGCAAAACCATTATTCTTTCCCGTTTTTTGCCAATCGTTCGCACATTCGCCCCATTTGTTGCCGGTGTTTCCAAAATGCCGTTCACCCGGTTTCAGGTCTACAACGTCACTGGAGCGCTGATTTGGGTTGGCTCGCTGGTTACTGCTGGATATTTCTTCGGTAATATCCCAATTATCCGCGATCACTTAAATACCATTGTGCTGATTGGCGTGGGCGCAGCGGCCGGGCCGGTCATATTGGGTCTATTGTGGAAAGGCGGCCGCCGTTTGATAAATCGCACGCCGAGGCAGGCAGAGTAATTTTTTTAGGTGAGGCGGTTTTTGGCAAGTGGCGGATTTTTAGAAAAATAGCGCTGGATACCTTTCATTACTGCCGCTGCCAATTGATCTTGATAGACATCGTCAGTCAATTTCGCTTCTTCCTCGGGGTTTGAAATAAAGGCCGTCTCAATCAAGATGCTGGGAATATCGGGCGCTTTCAATACCGCAAAGCCTGCTTGTTCCACCGAGCTTTTATGCAATTTATTGATGCCGCCGATTTCTCCCAACACCGCCCGCCCCAGCTTCAAGCTGTCGCTGATCTGGGCTGTGGTTGAAAGATCCAGTAACACGCTTGCCAGTTGCCTGTCCTGCGATCTGATATTGACGCCGCCGATCAGGTCAGCAGCGTTTTCTTTGTTGGCTAACCAACGCGCAGCAGTCGATGAGGCGCCTTTTTCCGACAATGCAAATACCGACGAGCCTCTGGCCCGGGGTTCAATAAACGCATCCGCATGGATTGACACAAATAAATCTGCCTGTACCTTACGTGCTTTTTGCACCCGCACATGCAGCGGCACAAAATAATCCGCGTCTCGGGTCAGCATCACGCGCATGTTGGGCTGTTCCTCGATTTTCGCCTTCAGGCGCTTGGCAATGGCCAGTACGACGTCTTTCTCGCGGCTGCCGCTGCCACCGATGGCGCCTGGATCTTCGCCGCCATGGCCAGGATCTAGCACAATCGTAATCAGGCGAGCCAATGTTGGTGGCTGTACACGCGAATATTCCCGTTGCTCCTGGCGAGAGGTTTCAGGTACGGCGTTTGGCGGTAAACGTGCTAAGGGCAACTCGCGAGGAAGAGAGGTCGGCTCCTGGCGGCTGTCTGCCAACGGTGCAGCGCCATCAGGTTCACGCTCCTTCGACCATTCGCCTTTTTCAATTAAAGCGGTGATCGGGTCGACCGGCACTACCGGGTACAAATCGAGGATTAGCCGATGCTTATAGTTGCCCACTGGAGCGAGGGTGAACACTTGCGGTTTGACTTCTTCTTTCAGGTCAAACACCAGACGCACGACATTTGGCCGGTTTTGTCCGACGCGCACTTGCTCGATGTATGGGTCATCTGACTCGATCTTGGCGACCAGACTTTTCAAGGCCGTATTAAGGTCGATCCCTTCAACGTCCACTACCAACCGGTTTGGTTCTTTTACCAAAAAATGCGTAGTTTTTAGGTCGGAATCGTTTTCAAGTGTAACGCGCGTGTATTCGTCGGCAGGCCAGACACGTACGGCAATGATCTGCGCCGCACGGGCCGGCAATGCGCCGACAACTGAAATCACCAAGGCTCCACCTGCTTTAAGCAACGTACGCCGGGTGCGCCCCGATTGCGGCAAGCAATCCTGCTCGCTGCTTACAGATTTGCTGAAAATCGAAGTCGATCGAGACATGTTAAACCTAGGTCGGATAGCGCATTGAATTCTACCTCACGGCCGTCGCCGGCAACACACAAATGCACAGTGATATCGGCTGATGGCAACACCGCGGCGGCATTTTCTGGCCATTCGATGATGCACACCTGTTGGCCGTCAAATTCATCCCGAAACCCGGCATCAAGAAATTGCTCACCGCTCTCGAGACGGTATAAGTCAAAATGACAGACGCCGATTGCCGCATCACCGATGCTGACGCTGTAAGGCTCCATCAACGCATACGTAGGGCTTTTGACATGACCGCAATGACCCGCCGCGTGCAGCATGGCGCGTGTGAGTGCCGTTTTGCCAGCACCAAGTTCACCATAAAGATAAATCGTCAGGCCCGGGTGCAGAATGCGTGCCATAGCTGCGCCTAATGCCAGCGTGCCGGCTTCATCCCGCAACATGGTTTTAAAGTGCTTCATCGAATAAAATGACCTCTCATTAATAGTAGATACGGCGCTCATCATTCAATGATCTTGCTCACAGCATCATGATGCCATCGAATGCCGCGCTGGATGCATTAGTCACCCGGATCAAGGCATGGGGGTGTTCGCTGGGGTTTGCTGAAATCCGGATTGCCGACATCGATCTCGCCGCAAATGAAGCTAGTTTGAATGCCTGGCTGGATGCCGGCTACAACGGCGAGATGGCATATATGGCTGCCCACGGCACAAAACGTACGCGCCCAGCTGAATTGGTGCCGCAGACTTGCCGTGTGATTGTGGCGCGTATGGATTATCTTGTAAATTCCGATGGCTGGCGCGAGCAGGAAGTGGCGCGTTTGCAAGAGCCTGGTGCTGCCGTTATTTCTTTATATGCACGCGGCCGTGATTATCACAAAGTCATGCGTAACCGTCTTCAAAAGCTAGTGGAGATGATCAGTGCCGAGATTGGCCCCTTTGGCGCCCGCGTTTTCACTGATTCCGCACCGGTCATGGAGGTAGCGCTGGCGCAAAAAGGGGGGCTTGGCTGGCGAGGCAAACATACCTTGCTCCTGACGCGTGATGCGGGTTCCATGTTTTTTCTCGGGGAAATTTACACCGACCTGCCGTTGCCGATCGATGAGCCGGTTACCGACCACTGCGGTAGCTGCCGTGCCTGTATTGACGTCTGCCCGACGCAGGCGATCGTTGCACCTTATCGACTCGATGCCAGGCGTTGCATTTCGTATCTGACGATCGAACTTAAGGGTAGTGTTCCAGTTGAGCTACGTCCTTTGATCGGCAACCGGGTTTATGGTTGTGACGATTGTCAGCTTGCATGCCCCTGGAACAAATACGCGCAGCATGCGGTAGTGGAAGATTTTGGTGTTCGTAACGGCTTGGATCAAGCGTTGTTGGTCGATCTATTTACCTGGACTGCGCAAGAATTTAGTGAACGCCTGGAAGGCAGCGCGATTCGCCGGATTGGCCATGAGCGTTGGCTACGTAACCTTGCCATCGGGCTGGGAAATGCCTTGCGCGAATGCCCGCCTTTGGAGAGACACAATATTGTTGCCGTTCTTAACCAGCGCTTTACAGATTCGTCAGAGTTGGTGCGCGAACATGTGGCGTGGGCCTTGCTGCAGCTGCCACAACCTTGAGCCCGCTTTAACAAACAATTTGTTCACATCACTAGCAATAACCATAGCGGCAATGTTAGTGCCGACAGCATGGTGCCTACTGAGACGATGAATGCGACAAACGGACCGTTGCCGCCCATTCGCGCAGCCAGCATATAAGCGCTGGATGCGGTAGGAAGCGCGCAAAACATGACGACAATTTGTAAATGTAGCGGGGTCAGGCCAATCCAACGCCCTAGGAAAAAAGCAATTGCCGGCAAAACCAATAATTTCACCAGGATGAAGTATGTGGCAATTCCAGGTGAGCTAGAAATACTCGAGAGCCGCAGGCCCGCGCCAACCGTTACCAGCCCCAATGCAATTGACGCATCGCCCAACCTTAATAGCGTTGCACCAACAGGTTCAGGTAGCTGAAAACCGGAGAAATTAAATGCCATGCCAGCCATTGTTGCGAACAGCAATGGATTTTTCAAGAGGGCCATGACCAAACCGCCTTGGTTATGCGCTAATGCATGGACGGCAGCCATATTGCATAGCGGCACAGCAAATCCGATGATCAATGCCATCAGGGATGTTCCGGTGTCGCCGGCCAGGCGGGAGGCAACCGCTAATGCGACATACGAATTGAAACGAAATGCCGTCTGCACCCCAGATTCGAAAATCATCGGCCCGGCATTAAATAGTAGTTTAGCCAACCACCCCAGGGCAATGGCGCCAGTCACTGAAAATAGTGCGGTCTGCAGTAGCTTGCTGCTTTGTGCAAAATCAAGAGGGGTACTGGCAGTTGCGTAAAAAAGCAGTGCCGGAAAGAGAAAAAAGTACACGAGCTTTCCCAAGCCTTCCCAAAACTCGATTCCCCAACCCGCATGACGAAACAGCACGAACCCGAGCAAAATCAGGGTGAAGTCGGGCAGCAACACCGCAAGGATTGCAAAGATCGACATGGGATGCGGTAGCTACCTGAGCAGGCGTGCCAACTCAACAGCTGTTTTGACATGCATTTTGTCAAAGATATGCGCTCGATGCACTTCCACTGTGCGCATGCTGATGCCGAGCTTGTCGGCAATCACCTTGTTCATGGTACCTCCCAAAATTAGGTCCAGTACTTCTCGCTCGCGAACAGACAACCCTGCCAGGCGTTGCTGGACCACGGCCATGGCGCTGGCTTCCTGCGAAGTGGTTAGCGCTTCCAACACGCGATCCATTAGGGTGTTGTCATTGAAAGGCTTTTCAAAAAAATCGAAGGCGCCTCGTTTTAATGTATCAACCGCCATTGGTACGTCGCCATGGCCGGTCAAAAATATCACTGGGAACCTGGCTGTTAAGTTGCGAGTGCTCAGTTCATCAAATAATGCAGCGCCGCTTAGATCAGGCATGCGCACATCCAGCAATACACAGTCGCCTTCAACTGCAAAAATCGGCCCTTCTTTTATGTTGTCTAGAAATGTCCGGCCACCGCTATAAGCATGTGCTGCAATACCGCGTGAGCGTGCCAACCAAAGTAGCGAATCCCGTATAACTTCTTCGTCATCAACAATATGCAACATGGCGTTTCTTAAACAATCTAAAGAATGACTGGAAGAGAAAATGTGAAAATCGTGCCGCCTTTGGGATTGACATAGTGCAGGAGCCGCCCCCCGTGAAATTCAACAGCAGTACGACAAATGTTCAACCCCATGCCCATGCCCTCTGCTTTGGTTGAAAAAAATGGTGAAAACAGTCGGGCCTCAACTTCCGGCGCAATACCTTTACCCCGATCAATTACCGCGATACACACCGGTGCGGCGCTATGGTTGGTGGCCAGGTCGTCGCGGCTTGCCACAATCTGTAAAATTCTTTCCTGTGGCGAGACATGTTCCATTGCCTCAATCGCATTGCGTGTGAGATTCAACAGTACCTGCTCGATCAAAACACGGTCGGCCAGCACCAGCGGCAGCCCGGGCACTACCCGAATATCAAGCACCACATAAAATTTTTGGGTCTGCAACTCCACCAACGGCACAATCCCGTCAATCAAGGCTTGCACCGACACGGGCTCGCGGGCCGGCTCGCGTTGTTTAACAAATGCATGCACGCTGCGAATAATTTGCCCTGCGCGTTGCGCTTGCGTACCAGCTTTTTCCAGCGCGAATCGCAATCCATCGAGGTCCAGTGTTGTGTCGGGTTCCCGGATACCATTTGCGTCGTTTCCGCTGAACGCATTTGAGGCGAGCATATTCAGTGCCCCAGTGGTGTAGCTGGAAATGGCGGCTAATGGCTGGTTCAACTCATGCGCCAGCGTCGAGGCAATTTCACCCATGCTGGCCAACCGGGCGCTCGATTCCAGCTTTGCCTGCTGCTGCCGGTTTAAATCCTCCACTTTTTTTCGGTCGGAAATATCAAGAATCGATCCCATCCATCCGGTTTGTTTGCCCGAGTCGTCCAGCAGCGGCGACTCAAATATCAGTACGGGGAATCGCTCGCCATCGGCGCGCTGAAAAATCGTTTCAAACCCTTGTGGCGTGATTGTGCCGGCCAATACTTGAGAAAATCGTTTTTGGTATTCAGCCATGGCCTCAGGTGCCCAGTACGGCATGGGAGGGTGCCGCCCAACTAGCTCGTCGGCTCGGGTACCGACCATAGCGCAAAATGCCGGATTGACGTAAGTCACACGCCCTTCCAAATCACGCGCCCGCAGGCCAGTCACCAAAGAGTTTTCCATGGCAGTACGAAATGAGACTTGCTGGCGAAGTGCCTTTTCTGCCACCAGCCGGCGATTAATGTCGCGCCATAAAGCAACCAGACTAGCAAGTAAAGCCAGGGTAAGCGTCACCACTGCTGCGACCAGCAAATCAGGCAACAGTTGAGGTGCAGCCTTTAAGCTGTTGGTGCGCAGAGTGAGGTTAGCGCCGGGTAAATCGAGCGCATGAGCATGGGTATAAACACCAAGACCCGGTCCGTTCACCGCGCGTCTTTCGATGATGTTATCCGATAGATCCACCAAAAGAATTTCATTATCTTGTGCGAACCACCAAGGCACAATTTGTTCCAGGATAGCTGCTGTCGAATACGTTGCCAGCAGGCTGCCTCGATACAATCTTTCTTCCATCAAGGGTAAATGGTAATCCATCGAGTACGTGCCTGCTTGAAGCGTTGGCGCACTGTAACGGGCTTTGCCAGTTCGACGTGCGCCGTCGGCTGCCTCCGCCGAGAGTGGCGAAAGCATACTCGTGCCACGCGCTGGCCCTGCCGTGGCTTCCAAAATATTGTGTTCCATATCCAGCCAAACTAGACGGACCAGTTTTTTATTGCTTGCCTGCAGAGCCGAGGCCTGCACTCGAAAAGCAGATGCAGACATTCCGTGGCTAAGCATTGCTGTTGCAAGCCGACGCAGGGCTTCTTCATCTCTGGCCAACTGTAACCGCACAGTTTGTTCTACCCAGAGGGTGTCGGCAATAAGTTGCTCCTGACGCTCAGAAGATTCCCTCTTTTGTGCATTCCAGGGTAGCCAAACCAGGCTGGTCACCACCGTCAACACCATGAGTGCCGGTAGCAATGCAAGCAACCAGTGCCATCTCGACAGTGCCGTTAAATGCGTCGGGGGGTTGCTGGATAAGTCAGTTTGCATCCACATCCTGCCAGTTTAGCCGAGAGTTTCCGCAATGCCATCTTAAATCGACCCGAAACCCTGTGCCGGCGTTGTGGATGTCCACAATTGTGATCGAACGCTTAAATATTGACAATCGGGAAATGTTTTAGTAGGTCGTTCATGTTTTGCTGGAGTTGCGATGCCAATGTTGATGCGTTCAATGTTATGCGCTCTCAGCGCGATTTTGGCGCTGTGCACTAACGCCTGGGCACAAGCACCCATCATCATCAAATTTAGCCATGTAGTTGCTGCGGATACGCCTAAAGGAAAAGGCGCAGAACGATTTAAAGCACTGGCAGAAAAAATGACCGGGGGGCGTGTTCACGTAGTCGTATATGCCAACAGCACACTCTATTCGGACAAGGACGAAATGGAAGCGCTTCAACTAGGCGCGGTTCAAATGCTGGCGCCATCGTTGGCGAAATTCGGGTTGTTGGGAATGCGCGAATTTGAGGTATTTGATCTACCGTTTCTGTTTGCCGACAAAGAGGCACTGCATCGCGTTACCAATGGCCCAATCGGCAAAAATCTCTTTAAAAGGCTGGAAAGCAAAGGCATTATCGGGTTGGCGTATTGGGATAACGGCTTTAAGGTCATGTCAGCTAACCGGCCACTGATCACACCTGCGGATTTTTTAGGAATGAAAATGCGGGTGCAGCCTTCCAAAGTGCTCGACTTACAAATGCGCCGGCTTGGCGCCAGCCCGCAGGTTATGGCGTTTTCCGAAGTGCATCGGGCGTTGGAAACGGGTGTGGTCGATGGCACAGAGAATCCGCCATCTAATCTTTATACGCAAAACATGCATAAAGTGCAAAAGCATCTGACGGTATCAAATCACGGTTACCTCGGCTATGCCGTGATTGTAAATAAAAAATTTTGGGATGGCTTGCCGGCGGAGCTTCGAGATCAACTCAACGGTGCAATGCGAGAGGCAACAAATTATTCTAATGCAATCGCCCAGCAAGAAAACGAGCGCGCTTTAACACTGATCCGGCAATCTGGTCTAACGACCATACATACGTTAGCCGAGCATGACAAAGCGCAATGGCGCCGTGCGTTATTGCCATTAAGAACTGAGGTGGAAGCTCGTATCGGCAAAGAGCTGATAGAAGCAGTGGAAAAAGAGTCGGCCACATCTGACGTTAGGTAATCTCGTAACGACACAACAAATGCCTTATCCTTGCATAATGAAGCCACTCGATTACTTCCCACGCAACCCAGTGCGCAATAGGACACGCATACCGGAGACCGGGATTTTCTGTGCAATTGTCGACGCGCCTTTTGGTGCGCTCGGCATCCGCACCGTCGCTAACCGCGCCTTGCGCGAAGTGGTTTATTTGCCCCCTTCGACCACACTCCTTGCGCCACAGACCAAGTTTGCCGAGAAGGCTGCGCGGCAGGTTGGCCGTTATTTCAATGATTGTGAATTTATATTTGATCTGCCGCTAGCTCCTGCCGGCACAGTTTTTCAACAAAAAGTGTGGCAAATCATTCGTGCTATTCCTTGCGGTGCTGTCTTGACTTATAGCGAGGTTGCTAAACGTTTAGGCACTGCGCCGCGTGCTGTCGGGCAAGCGTGCGGTGCCAACTGGTTCCCGCTCGTGATTCCTTGCCATCGTGTAACAGCAACCGGCGGACTTGGCGGCTTTTCTAACCAAGCGGATGCGAATGGTTTTCATATTGGCGTGAAGCGTTGGCTGTTGGCCTACGAAGGGCTGGAGACGTATGTCTGAAAGTGCTGCGCAAATCGATGCATTTTGCGACATGCTGTGGCTTGAAGACGGCCTTGCAAAAAATTCTCTAGAAGCGTATCGGCGCGACCTGACGCTGTTTGCACAATGGCTCCATGCCGAGCGCATGAAGTCGCTCACAGCCGTCGTAGCTGAAGATTTGAACGACTATTTTACTGCGCGCCTTGGTACTACAAAGCCAGCATCATCAAACCGCCGGCTTGCGGTGCTTAAACGATTTTACCAATATGCGTTACGCCAAAAGCTCGTCGATGCCGACCCGTGTTTGCGAATGAAATCGGCAAAACAGGCAACGCGGTTTCCAAAAACGTTGACCGAGGCGCAGGTGGAAGCATTGTTAAATGCACCCGCTATCGATACGCCTTTAGGACTGCGTGATCGAACCATGCTGGAACTGATGTATGCCAGCGGCTTACGGGTGTCCGAATTGGTCGGTCTTAAATCGGTGGAGGTTTCGATGAACGAAGGCGTCTTGCGTGTTACCGGAAAAGGTGACAAGACGCGGTTGGTACCATTTGGCGCCGAAGCAAGAGTGTGGATAGAACGATATCTGAACCAGGCAAGGGGAGCAATCTTAGGCAGACAGGTTGCCGACGCCTTATTTGTCACGAGTCGTGGCGGCGCCATGACGCGGCAAATGTTTTGGCAATTAGTAAAAAAGCATGCTTTGCACGCTGATATCCACGCACCGTTATCACCGCATACGTTACGCCATGCATTCGCAACGCATTTGCTTAATCATGGTGCCGACTTACGTGTCGTACAGTTGCTGCTGGGTCATGCTGATATTTCCACAACCCAGATTTACACACATGTCGCACGTGAGCGGCTGAAAACGCTTCATGCGATGCATCATCCGCGCGGATAGCGCGGCAATGAATCAGTTCATGCGCTTTTATCTTATTTCTTCGGTGTGCCGTTACCCACCACTGTTTTAACCATTTTCAGTACGGATTCTGTGCCAGCAGGCGCATTGCGGCTGGCAGTTTCCATCAGTTCTGCAAATTTGCCTCGAACCTCTGCAATATGCAGCTCGGCATCCCGGGAAAGATCCGAATAGGCTGCCGTAGCAATACTATTTAACTGGCGGCCATAGGCTGCCGCTTTATCGGCCGCCGGGCGTATTGTTGCCGTACTCAAGGCCATAAATTCCTGCGGGCCTTTTGCGTGAATCAATTGTTGAACCGCCGCGGTATTGTCAGCAATGGCTTGCTTGGCCATTGTCATGTTCAGTTCAACAATCTTTTCACTGCTGGCAAATATCTTTTGCGCAAACACGTTTATCGCTGCCATCTGTGCGTGCAGGCTGGTTCTAGCAACTTCGGCAAACTGCTCTTGTCCTGGAAACATTGTCTCTCCTATGGGGTGAAATTGTTATTGCCGCAATGCAGCAATTGTATTTTAACCAGCTGCCAGAGCGTGTCAAGTGCTCAGTAGTTGCTCTCTGTGACCATTTGCGCACCTGCTATGCCATTTTATTGGGCCGAGCGGGCTGCTTTCTCCTGTATTCTTGGTGCACCCCACTTTTTCCATGAAAAGAGCATTGCTTTGGCAAAAACAAATTTCCAATATGAAAAGCGTCAAAAAGATCTTGAAAAAAAGCGAAAAAAGGAAGAGAAATTAAAAAAGAAAGCCGACAAAATCAGCCAGCCCGACGGCGAGCCAGTCGATCCGGATGAAGCGACTGATGAAATTGAGTCAAGCACTGACGACAATCCAGATTCGCCAGCTCCTTCAGCCTAATTTTAAACAGGTGAAGCGCTGCCGAAAAACATAATGCGCGCCAAGACAATGCCGTGGTCGCTCGCCTCCGGCAGCCTCAAGCCAAGGTGGTCAGTCAGATAAACGACTTCCACGACTTCGCCGATTGCTGTTGGCGCCCCAGGTTCGAACGCATCCGATACTAATACATGATCGATTGTCTCCAGGGTGTCGTCGTGAATATGCGTAAAGCCGATGCTTCGCGGGGAGCGGCGCCGTGACTGCACCCGGAAACTGTCAAATAGCCGATCGGTAGGCCCCTCGCGCAAGCTGCGCCGCTCCGATGTGGCACCGCTAACGAGTTGGGTAGTCATTGCCCCTGCAGTATCGTTAAAGTCTCCCAAAACAATCAGTGGCAAGCGTTGCCTGCGCAACTGATCCGAAATCAGGTAACGCAGCCCAAGCGCTTCCGCCCCCCTGCGTATCATGGAATGCAACATTGCCATGCCTGTCTGATAAGAGTCGGTATCGGCACTTGTTGCACCATTGCTGAAATCAGGGCGTTTCGATTTTAAATGGCAAACGAACACATCAATGACTTGCGAGCGCCCCAGCGGTCGCCCCGGAGCAGTAATGCCTGAACCGTCGACTACTACCTGTACATGCAAGATCGGCCGGGTGAAGTGAGTAATCGGTGTAATTGCTCCCGGTAATGCAACCGCGAGAGCATGCGGCAGACGGGTGTAATTCGATATGGGCCCGGTCAATGGCAGCCGCGACACCAGGGCCACGCTTGGTGTCAAGGCGAGGGATTTTTTTGCATTTAGCTGCGTAATTGGTTCGGACGTCTCGGTTGGGTCGAAACCAACCTGATGTGCATCACGGTAATGTTTAGTTCTGGAAAGCACATCCCGTAATGCTTGTTGGGAAAATACCTCTTGAAAGCCGATCACGTCGGCATCCAGGCGGTCGATTTGCTGAGCAATCCAGTCAGCCTTGGCGTCGTATCGGGCCTGTGTGTAGGGCTCTTGGTCGGCATAAAAACGAATACCCGGCAATGCCAAGTTCAAAAGATTGAACGTTGCGAACCGCACTTCATGTTGCATAATATGCTCCAAATTTTCGAATCAGCGTATCACGACGTATTGATTAGTGTATGTCGAAGATCACGTTCCTGAAAGACATGCATGACCACTTTGCTTTTCGTCGTTGCTGCTTATTTGCTCGGCTCGATTTCTTTTGCCATTGTCATCAGTCGTCTATTCGGTCTATCTGACCCTCGCACCTACGGCTCAAAAAACCCTGGTGCAACCAATGTTTTGCGAAGTGGGCACAAGGCTGCAGCGATTTTTACGCTGGTTGGCGACGCATTCAAAGGCTGGGTAGCCGTATGGGTAACCCACTACTATGCACCGCAATTAGGCTTGACCGAAGTCGATCTTGCTTTGGTGGCCATCGCAGTGTTTATCGGCCACCTCTGGCCGGTATTTTTTCATTTTATCGGCGGTAAAGGCGTTGCCACGGCGCTGGGGGTATTGTTGGGCATCAATGGCTGGTTAGGTCTTGCAACGCTGGCAACCTGGATCATTATTGCCTACGCATTTCGCTATTCATCCCTGGCGGCGTTAATGGCCGCCGTTTTTGCGCCGTTTTACTACGCATGGTTGTTTGGTATAGACACTATGTTGGCTGCAGTAGTTGCCATGAGCCTTTTATTAATCGCTCGCCATGCAAAAAATATCGTGAATCTACTATCGGGCCGGGAAACCCAAATTGGTGCCAAAAAAAAATGAGGGCTATAGATCTTCCAAAGGCCACCTTGGGCGCACAGTGAAGCCATAGTTATAGCTTGCCTCTTCCGGGTGTGCCTGTAGGCGCAGTGCTCCGGCAAAAGCAATCATCGCACCATTATCTGTACAAAATTCCACGGCTGGATAAAACACAGTGAAATGCCGCTTATGTGCTGCCGCGTTCAAAGCGTCTCGCAATTGGCGGTTTGCACCAACGCCACCAGCAATCACCAGCCTTTTCAGCCCGGTTTGTTTTAGCGCTGCCAGGCACTTGCTCACCAAGACATCCACAACAGCATCGACAAACCCTCGTGCAATATTGGCTTTATCTTGTTCACAAATGTTAACTGCGTGTTTTTTCACTACCGTCAGCACCGCGGTCTTCAACCCCGAAAAACTGAAATCAAGATTTTTGGCATGCAGCATCGGGCGTGGAAATTGGTAAGCGAGCGGATCGCCAGATTGCGCGAGTTGCGAGATTGCCGGCCCACCTGGGTAGCCGAGGCCGAGCAATTTCGCGGATTTGTCAAAAGCTTCGCCTGCCGCATCGTCAACTGTTTCGCCGAGTAATGCATAGCTGCCTACACCGTCAACCCGCATCAATTGGGTATGTCCGCCAGACACCAGCAGGGCAATGAATGGGAATGTCGGCCGATCTTGCGCCAGCAAGGGCGACAATAAATGACCCTCTAAATGATGAATGCCTACCACCGGCTTGCCAAGTGCCATGGCGAGACTACAGGCAACCGATGCGCCGACCAGCAAGGCCCCGGCCAATCCCGGCCCCTGGGTATAAGCAATTGCGTCGATGCTGTTGCGGCCTATTTTTGCCTGCGAAAAAACTTGTTCCATCAACGGCACCGCGCGTTGGATGTGATCGCGTGAAGCCAGCTCCGGTACCACGCCGCCATATGCTTCATGCATGGCAACCTGAGAATGCAAAGCATGGGCGACCAACCCGCGTTGCGTGTCGTACAACGCTACACCGGTTTCATCGCAAGAAGATTCAACGCCAAGAATGATCATGCGCGGCATTGTAATGGAAAGCTTGTTTGCACAGGCGCGATGCCATTCGGTGTACCCTGTCGGGCATGAAAAATTTTGCCAATTTACCTGCTTCCGTACCCTTTAAGGCCGCCCGTTTCATCAAAGAAATCGGTCGTGGCAAAAACGGTGCCCGCAATCTTTTACGCGACGATGCCAATTTGTTGTATGCCGCAATGCTACAGCGCACATTGTCCGATCTGGAGTTGGGCGCGGTATTGCTGGCAATGCGCATCAAGGGCGAATCGGTTGATGAAATAGCTGGGTTTCTTGATGCAGCACATGCTTCCTTCGCGCTGCTTGATGCGCCGTTAGGTGCCACGATGCCGGTTATTATTCCAAGCTATAACGGCGCCCGAAAGTTGCCTAATCTGACGCCGCTGCTGGCAATGTTGCTGGCCCGTGAAGAAGTGCCAGTGCTGGTACATGGCGTGCTCACTGACGCAGGGCGGGTAACAACTGCCGAAATTTTTGCCGCTCTGGGCTGGCCGATCGCAACATCCGTGACCGAAGCAGAGCAAGCCATGGCAACCAAGCAGCCTGTGTTCATACCGATTGCTGCCATGGCGCCACAAATAGCGGGGTTGTTGGCAATGCGCCAAGTGCTCGGGGTACGTAATTCAACCCACACACTGGTAAAAATTTTGCAACCGTTTCGTCAGCCTGCACTGTTGTTGTCGTCTTACACCCACCCGGAATATCTGATTTTGCTGGGTGAATATTTTTCTCGTGCAGCGCCAGTTGGGCGTGGCGATGTGCTTTTGATGCGTGGCACGGAAGGCGAGGCCGTTGCCAATGCCAAACGCGCCCAGCAAATCGATTGGTTTCATGAAGGCGTGCGCCGCACGCTCGTAGAGCGGCAGGGCTTCGTCGATACTGTGCCGGATATACCTGCAGACCGGGATGCTGCCTCCACTGCTGAGTGGATCAAACAAGTGCTTGAAGGGTCGGTGCCTGTGCCGCAAGCAATCACTACCCAAGTTGCACGGTGTGTAGCGATTGCTAAAGGCCAGGTTGCCTATGGCAACTAAATTTGATGTGGCTGTAATTGGTGCCGGCGCTGCTGGCATGATGTGCGCTGCCGTAGCAGGACAGCGTGGCCGCTCGGTTGTATTGATTGATCACGCCACAAAGCTCGCGGAAAAGATTCGTATTTCTGGCGGAGGGCGCTGCAACTTCACCAATCTCGATACCACACCAGCTAATTTTCTTTCTGAAAACCCACACTTCTGCAAAAGTGCTTTATCGCGTTACACACCGCAGGATTTTCTCGGGTTGATGAAGCGGTATCGCATCGCACACCACGAGAAACACAAGGGACAATTGTTTTGTGACCGCTCTGCGGAAGATATTATTTCGATGCTCAAAGCCGAATGCGACGTTGGCAATGTGCAATGGCGCATGCCTTGCAAGGTTTCTTCAGTGGAAAAGAGCGCGGGCGAATTTTATGTCGCACTGGCTTCGGGCGAGGGCAGCATTGCAGTAGAAGCAGTGCATGCACAACGTGTTGTGGTGGCAACTGGAGGTTTGTCGATTCCAAAGATCGGTGCCACTGATTTTGCCTTCCGGCTCGCTAAACAATTTGGCTTGAAAGTGATCGAACCACGGCCTGCCCTGGTGCCTCTGACATTTGATGCGCAAGCATGGGAGCCTTTCGTGCCGCTTTCGGGCATTGCGTTGGAAGTGGAAATAGAAACCGGTGAGCGCAAGACCCGCGGCAGTTTTAAGGAAGACTTACTCTTTACGCATCGTGGCCTATCCGGGCCAGCGGTATTACAGATTTCCAGTTTTTGGCAAAACGGTCTTTCGCTAACACTTAATCTATTGCCTCAACTCGATGTTGCAGAAGCACTGGTTCAAGATAAGGGCGCCATCCGCAAAAATCTGGTTAACCATCTATCGCAATGGCTGCCGATGCGGGTAGTCGAAGGTTGGTTGGCAGCCAATGCATTCAAAGCTGAGGCGCGGCCTGCCGACATGCCCGACCGTGAGCTGCGTCGGCTTGGGCAGTCGCTTAACGCCTGGCGGATTATTCCCAATGGTAGTGAAGGCTATCGCAAGGCTGAGGTTACACGCGGCGGTATTGACACACGTGCATTGTCGCAGCAAAACATGATGGCAAATGCCGTACCTGGCCTGCATTTTGTGGGTGAGGCAGTTGATGTGACAGGGTGGCTGGGCGGCTATAATTTCCAGTGGGCATGGGCTTCCGGCGTGGCCGTCGGACTTGCGGTGTAGAGAATGTTTGCAATTTATTAAGATGTGTGTTGAGTGTCGGTCCAAAGGAGTGTCGGTCCAAAGTCTGACATCGCCGCATTGGACTAGGCTTCCTATTTACATCAAGAACTGCTATTATCAACGTCTTCCTGAAAAACCGAGCTTGAGTTGCCATGACCACCATCCGCCTTAAAGAAAACGAGCCGTTCGAAGTTGCCATGCGCCGTTTCAAGCGCACAATTGAAAAAACCGGTTTGCTCACTGAGCTGCGCGCCCGTGAGTTTTATGAAAAGCCTACCGCAGAGCGCAAACGTAAGCTTGCTGCCGCAGTGAAACGCCATTACAAACGTATTCGTAGCCAGCAATTACCAAAAAAACTGTTTTAATTTGGTCGCTTCTTTGCCAATTTAGCTCTAACGCTGCACGATCAGCGCTGTAGCAATTGGTAGCCAACCCGCTCCGGTATCGGTCCGCAGCGGGTTTTGACGTTTATTGAACAGTCGCTTTTTTACTGGAGGCAGCATGAGCTTGAAAGATAAAGTTACTGACGACATGAAAGCTGCAATGCGGGCTAGGGAAACTGTCAAGCTCGGTACCATTCGCTTGCTAACGGCTGCAATCAAGCAAAAAGAAGTAGATGATCGTGTTGAGCTCGATGACAACATGGTGCTTGCCATCATTGAAAAAATGATCAAGCAGCGCAAGGATTCTATCCAGCAATTTGAATCTGGCGGTCGGCAGGATTTAGCTGATATTGAAAAAGCCGAGCTTGCCATCTTGTCTGCCTACATGCCGGTTGCATTGTCGAATGAAGAAATTAGTGCTGAAGTTGCTGCAGCTGTCGCTGCAAGCGGTGCATCTGGCCCGCAAGACATGGGTAAGGTAATGGCCATCGTCAAGCCCCGGCTTGCAGGGCGCGCCGATATGACGGCTGTGTCTGCTCTGGTTAAAACGGCATTAATGCAGGCGTAGCCTGCTCGCATGTTTTGATCCCCCCATCCTTCATCCAGGATTTGCTAAGCCGGGTCGACGTGGTTGAGATTGTCGGCCGCTATGTGCAACTGAAAAAAGGCGGCGCCAATTTTATGGGGTTATGCCCCTTCCATAATGAGAAATCGCCCAGCTTCACTGTAAGCCCCACCAAGCAGTTCTACCATTGCTTTGGCTGTGGCGCGCACGGTACCGCAATCGGTTTTTTGATTGAATATTCCGGTTTGGGTTTTGTGGAAGCGGTAAAGGATCTTGCGCAAGATGTCGGCATGGTCGTTCCTGAAAACGAATCCAGGCTGCCACCTGCGCAACGTGCACAAGAACAGGCAAAAACCCTGGCACTCACAGATGCCATGACGCGTGCCTATGACTTCTACCGGCAACAGTTGCGCACTGCAGAGCGCGCCAAACAATACCTGATCGGAAGAGGGTTAAGCGGAGAGATTGCTGCCCGGTTTGGTATCGGCTACGCGCCTGAAGGCTGGGATGGCCTGCGTAGTGTATTTCCTGACTATGAGGCAGCCGTGCTGGTTGAGGCCGGCTTGATCATTGACCGCAGCGAGGAAGGCAGCGGTGGGCGCAAGCGTTATGACCGATTCCGCGAACGCATCATGTTTCCGATTCGAAATATAAAAGGGCAGGTGATAGGTTTTGGGGGGCGCATCCTTGATAGTGGGGAGCCGAAATACTTGAATTCTCCCGAAACGCCCTTATTTCAAAAAGGTAATGAGTTATATGGGCTGTTCGAGGCGCGCCAGGCAATTCGTGAAGCCCATTATGTGCTGGTTACGGAAGGCTATATGGATGTAGTAGCACTGGCGCAACTTGGGTTTCCCCAAGTAGTGGCCACACTTGGTACAGCCTGCACGGCAGTACATGTACAGAAATTGCTGCGCCAGACAGATAACGTCGTGTTTAGTTTTGATGGCGATAATGCCGGCCGTCGTGCGGCCAGACGCGCGCTGGAAGCAAGTCTGGCGCATGCCACAGACGACAAGTCAATAAAGTTTTTGTTTTTACCTGCCGAGCATGATCCTGACAGCTATATTCGCGTACACGGTGCCGAAGTGTTTGCTCGGGAAGTCGAAAGAGCGATGCCACTTTCCGAGTTCCTGCTGAAGGAAGTGACTGTTGAAAATGATTTGACGACATCAGAAGGTCGAGCGCGTGCGCAGTTCGATGCCAAGCCATTGTTACAGGCTTTGCCGGCATCCGGGTTGCGATTGCAAATCGTACGAAGCCTTGCAGCAGTAACCCGGTCTACGCCTGGCGAAATTGAAGCATTGTTGGAATTAAAACAGCCGGTAGCACGTATTAAAGCCGTAGTACCACGGGTCAAGCGTACTGCACCTGTAGATTTGGAAAGACAAATTATGCGCTTGCTCGTGGCGCATCCGAGTCTGGCAAGCGAGTTGGATCAGGATGCCTTGGCGGCAGTGGCCCAATGCGCCCCAGACGGTGCGGCGATGCTTCGGCAGCTAATTGATGCGGGTAAAAGCATGGGAAGTAGCGCTAGCTTTGCAGCACTTGCAGAGCGGCTTAAGCCGGAAAGCGAAGATTTTGATGCGCTGATCGCCGAGGTGGCAGCTGATTCTGAAACAGATATCGAAACGGCGCGCTTGGAGCTTGCAGGCGCGGTGCGGCAAACCAGATTAAGACAGCTCAAAAGTGAGCTTGATGCATTGGCCGCCACTGGATTGGTTTCAAGTCTCGAACGTGAACGTTACCGTGCATTGATGATCTGTCAGGATCAATTACGGCAGGAAGCACTAGCCGAGATTGCACAAAGATCATAGCGGTGCCAAAAAAAATCCTGACCAGAGTCCCCCGGCAGGCTGAAAAGTTGGCGCACTATGCTATACTTAAAAGCTTTTAATTCAACACGTTAGAGCGCTTTCTCATTTTATAAAAAAGGCTTTTCCTCGCTTCTGTCATGCACAGGCGAGTTCCCATTTTTAGTTTGACTCATGGCGAATGCAATGAAGAAATCTGCAATTAATCCGGACGTACCCATCTCGAAAGCAGCTGCGGCCGAGGCGGATTCAGCCATGCAAAAAATTTCCGGCAAATCGCCTGCCAAACCGTCGTCCGCGCAATTGAAAGCCCCTGTGACCAACAAGAAATCCGAATCCAAGTCAATGCCGCCTTCCTCAAAAACAAACACCAAGCCGGAAGCAGCGCCGGAAAACAAGCCCGGCGTCAATGTGATGATTTCCGCAACGGTTAGCCAAACCACAGACGCCGCAACGCTTGCTGCCATCGACACGTCAAGTTACATATTGCCTTCCATTAAGGTGCCCGGCCGTCGCGGCCGCAAACCCAAGGAATTTCAGCCGGAAAATGATGAAGTCGCTGCGCTTAATGCCGTTGAGCGCGCTGAGTTAAAAGCGGTTGACAAAGCCAAGGCCAAGGATCGCAAAGCCAAGGAAAAAGCGCTGCTTAAGGATGCATTTTCATCTGACACAGAAGCCAGTGAAGAAGAACTCGAGCGCCGCCGCCAGAAGCTCAAAACGCTGATCAAGCTTGGTAAGGAACGCGGTTTCCTGACGTATTCTGAAATTAATGATCACCTCCCTGAAAACATTGTCGATCCGGAAGCCATCGAAGGCATCATTGGTACGTTTAATGACATGGGTATCGCTGTCTATGAGCATGCTCCCGATGCCGAGAGTTTGCTGCTAACTGACAACGTTGCCACGGTCGCCAGCGACGACGATGCAGAAGCAGCTGCTGAAGCAGCGCTCTCAACAGTCGATTCCGACTTTGGCCGCACGACCGACCCGGTACGCATGTACATGCGGGAAATGGGTTCTGTCGAGCTGTTGACCCGGGAAGGTGAAATCGAGATTGCCAAGCGCATCGAAGATGGCTTAAAAGACATGATTCAGGCAATTTCTGCTTGCCCAACGACGATTGCTGAAATTTTGGCTGCGGCTGAGCGCATTCGCAACGACGAAACCAAGATTGATGAAATCGTCGATGGCTTGGTAGACATGAATGCTTCCGAGCCGGTCATTGCACCTGCTGCTGTTGCATCCGACGATGAAGAAGAGGACGGCGAAGAAGAAGCCGAAGGTGAAGAGGAGGAGGAAGCCACTGCTTCCGGCGCCGCCGGCTTTACAGCCGAGCAGATTGAGCAACTTAAGCGCGAATCGCTCGACAAGTTCACGACGATTTCCACCCAGTTTGACAAAATGCGTAAAGCCTTCGAGCGTGAGGGCTACAATTCCAAGGCCTACGTCAAAGCGCAAGAATTGATCTCCAGTGAATTGCTGGGTATTCGTTTTACCGCAAAGGTCGTCGAAAAGTTATGCGACACCTTGCGTGGCCAGGTGGATGAAGTGCGACACATCGAGAAGCAAATCCTGGATGTGGCCGTCAACAAGTGCGGCATGCCGCGCAGCCATTTCATCAAGGTTTTTCCAGGTAATGAAACCAATCTTGAATGGGTTGACGGTGAAGTGCGTGGCAACCATGCTTACAGCGTTATCCTTGCGCGCAATGTGCCCACAGTTAAAGAGCTGCAGCAAAAGCTGATCGATCTACAGGCGCGCGTTGTGTTGCCGTTGCCGGATCTGCGTAGCATCAACCGCAAAATGGCGGCTGGTGAAATGAAGGCACGCAAGGCCAAGCGTGAAATGACCGAAGCCAACCTGCGATTGGTGATTTCGATTGCCAAGAAATACACCAACCGTGGCTTACAATTCCTGGATTTGATTCAGGAAGGCAACATCGGTTTAATGAAAGCCGTAGACAAATTTGAATATCGTCGCGGCTATAAATTTTCGACCTACGCTACCTGGTGGATTCGCCAAGCAATTACCCGTTCGATTGCGGATCAGGCCCGCACTATCCGTATTCCAGTACACATGATCGAGACGATCAACAAAATGAACCGCATCTCCCGTCAGATTTTGCAGGAAACCGGTGCCGAGCCCGACCCGGCCACGCTTGCCCTAAAAATGGAAATGCCGGAAGATAAAATTCGCAAAATCATGAAGATCGCCAAAGAGCCGATCTCTATGGAGACACCAATCGGCGACGATGATGATTCGCACCTGGGCGATTTCATCGAAGACAATAACACTCTGGCGCCAGCGGATGCAGCGTTGCACGCTTCCATGCGCGGCGTAGTAAAAGACGTGCTTGATTCGCTGACACCCCGTGAAGCCAAGGTGCTGCGTATGCGCTTTGGCATCGAAATGTCGACTGACCATACGCTCGAAGAGGTCGGTAAGCAGTTTGACGTTACGCGTGAACGCATTCGCCAGATTGAGGCCAAGGCGCTACGTAAATTGCGCCATCCATCACGCTCGGATAAACTAAAAAGCTTTTTAGAAGGAAATTAACCAGTTAAAGGGCCTCTAGCTCATGCTTGGTTAGAGCAGCGGACTCATAATCCGTTGGTGCCGTGTTCGACTCACGGGAGGCCCACCAAATATATGTAGTAAAAACAAAGGGTTACTAGGAACTGTAACCCTTTTTCCTTTTTGGAGGTAAACGCAATGCTACAAAAGAGCGAGCTTTGAAAGCTGGATGGTCGTAAATGCCTTTCAAAAAACGCATTCCGAAATTAGCCAAACTGCAACATCAAATAAACTCGTAGTAATGTATGTTGAAGGCCATCATGAATGGTTGCCGCTGACAAAGTCTACTGTTTCATAAAACAGGCAACGGTCCAGTAAAATGCGGCAGTGGATTCCCGCCTTCTCGACATGCTGCGCCATGCCCCCAGTATCGATCTCTACAAGTTCAATCTGATCGTCAATCAACTGCTGACCGATCCGGCCCGCATCCTCGAAGCACGCCGTCATTTGCATCAGGGCGCGACTGTCAACTTCTTCGATCACCGCATCAACGCACTGGATCCTGTCCTACCCTGCAGTAGTGATTGATCCGGCCCAGCACTCTGCTCCGCCGACGTCACGCGAACCACCAATGCAGGCACCGATACCGCCGACTGCATTCAACATCGGCGACACCGTCACCTTCACCGACAAATACCTGCGTGAACATCTCGGCACCGTGATCCGAATCAATGCCAAGACTTTGTCCGTGCAATGCGATGACGGCACATGGCGTGTCGACCCACGAATCCTGAGCACACTGATTGACGTTTAGGTTGACCGCATAAAGACGGCGATCGGTCTAGATGGGTTGCTCGGGTAGTTGTGATTAGACAACATTCTTTGAGTTCGACGGGCGTTGAATAAATTTTCCAGCAACATAAATACAACATTATTCCCAAAAGGTTGCATCGCCCATCAAAACCATTGTTTTATGGGAATAATTCCGGCAATGTTCCCACTGAGTAAAATTTTAATCAAAGAAATTTAGTCGCGCTACCGTCTAACTGCGCCTTTCCCAACTCACAATTCCAGGCCCAATGAACAAACAATTAAACACAGCGCTACGTTTGAGCGCCCTGTCTCTTGCCCTGCTTGCTGCCGGATGCGGCGGCGGTTCTTCCAGTACAAATAGTGGGGCTGAATTGCGAAGCATTTCCAGTACGGCTGCGAAAGGTATTGTCAAAGGCGGCCTCGTACAGCTCTATACGTTAAATGCGCTAGGCCAGAAAAGCGCAACTCCGGCGGCAACCTCCACCACCGCCAGCAACGGCAGCTTCACCGTCTCGCTGCCGAAGAACCTGCTGCTGTTCATTATCGAGGTCGGCGCAGCGCCCGGCGCTGTGATTGCCGACGAAGCGACCGGTCGGGACATTCCTATGCCTACTGACCTGGTACTGCGCAACGTCGTCACGCTGGCCGAGGGCGCAGAGTCTTACTCCGGGTCCGTTACGCCGTTGACAGAGTTGGCAGTCCGAACCGCCGAAAAAGCAAGCGGTGGACTGAATGCGTCTAATATAGCGCTCGCTAAAGAAGGTGTACGCAAGTTATTTGGCTTTGACCCTGAGACTATTACGCCGGTCAACGCAAATTCACCGGATGCTGCCAATGCCAGCGACATGCAGAAAATCCAAGCGCTGATCCTGGCAGCAATATCGCAAATGTCCAGGGATGGCGTGCTCGGCTGCGTAGCTGCTGACATCAAGTGCGTAGTAGATAAAGTGGCCAACGCCGGCAGCCTGTCAGGTAACGGCATCGTACTGGGCACCGACCTCATCGCCGTATTGCGGACCGCCATCCAACAGGTAGTTGCCGATCCCGCTATCAACAGAACCGGCAGGACGAACGTGGATTTGCCATTGACATCCAGCCAGACTCCTTCCGCAGCAGAGAGCGGCGCTGCGAGCGCCAAAAAGCTGTTTGCCAGTCTGCGTAACAGTTTCAATGTCGTCTCCGGCGGCAGTACGGCACTCGAAGGGCGTACTGCACTGGTCATTACGGATTTTAAAAACATGACTTCGCCGCTCGACAAAGATCTGAAGAATTGGATAACAGTGCCGAGTTTCGCAATTGACTATCTGGCTCGCTACAAGGCAGGCCAAAGCATCCCTGCAACCGTGCAACTTGATGGCGACGGACAATGTCTGGTCGTTAGCGACGACGGTTTTGAGAATGCCGCAACCAACGCCAGCAACGCCAAGAACATTTTTTGCAGCGTCAATAAGACAGTGTCAATCACCTCCACTCAGGCTGGCACTACGCGCAAAGTCGTGTCCCAGGTCATGGGCATATCGCCAGGAAGCACAGGCGATGCTTACACCTACACGTCGCATACCCGCCTTGATACTTTCGTGAACAATAGCCGAACCAGTCGCGAGGTCATCGGCAACTACGGCAACACCGCCAATCGCGCAACCGGTACAATTACCTATACAGTGGGCAGCAGCCGTGCAAACTTCGCAATCAAAGGTGATCTGCCTGCGCGTACTGACAGCAACGGCGTGAAGCTTTCGGATTTCGAAGTTTGGGACCTGAAAGCTACCGTTGTCGAAGCAAATGCCGTCAGTACCTACGACCTTGCCGCGACAATGACTTCGATATTAAACGGCGCAGAGGCCGGCACCATTATCGTCAATCCGGGTTCGCGCCTTATTGTAAAAGCAGTACCAGGCGTATTCAAACCTAGTCTAGTTCAGAGTCTGAATCTGTTCATTACTGGCAAGTCGGGCGGGAGCGCCATCACTGGCGCGCTTGGGCTGACCAACTGGAAGGGTGACAAAACCAGCGTGCAACATGCGCCGGCCATCATAAGCTTCAGCGGCTCACTTACTGAAGGCGGCCTGCCTTTGTTCAGCGGCGAACTGACCTACGCCAATGCCGGCTTTGAACAATTCGACAGCGTCTTGCCACTAAGCGACACGAATTTCCTGACACAGACGGTGCGCCTCAGTGGCGAACTGGCTGTGCCGCAGCGCCCGGCGTTGGCGGTGTTCCTGTCGGCCACAACCGGCAAGGCGGATGGTGGCGATCTGGTGGCGCAGTATGGCGACGGTATTTCAGTCATCAATTTCGTCGGCAAACGTGCTTCCGGCGTACTTGACGCAGCAGCCGTCTCCAGCTCCAGCGGCGTCACCCTGTCATTTACAGCAACAGATGTGGCTGCGAAGCGCACGGTAGATGTGAGGAAAGATAGCGCAGTTGTCGCGACCCTGAATCTCGGTACCAGCGTTATTAACTACGCAGACGGCAGTTTTGAATCCCTAAGGTAAAACGTTTTTTTTCGTAACCAGGCCCGGCGCCGCAGCAAGCCGGGCTTTTTTATGGGTGTTATCCATGCGTACTCCAATTCTTATAGGCCTCCTTTACTGCTTCTCAACGCAGGCATTCGCAAGCAGGCCACATCTGCCGGACTCTTCATCTACATTGTCGGCTTCCCTATTCTCCGACTGGAAGCCCTTTGCTGAAATCGACATGTGGCGTGCCTCCGATTTCATACCGGTAGGCGAATTCGACAGCAACTGGACCAAAAACTTTTCCCCGAGGGCGGGGCGCAATGTCGCATTGATGCGCAACCGGGCTGAGGCGGGCGTGGAGTCAGCTCGATGGCGGATCGGCTATGAAATTCGGCAGGGAGCGACACTTGTCACTGATCGCGACACGCTGGAGACAGTGCGTCAATACAAGCAGCGCCTGAGTCCGGCTAAACCGGACGTTTTTTCTGCTAACGCCAGATACCGCAACTGGTCGGCGCGTGGATTACGCATCGGCCATACTCTGGAAGGTCCGTCCGTTGCCGGCCGCCCGGTGCGTACGATGGTTAGTGCAGCCTGGTATTCGGATCCGCGTTACCGCCGCAACGACGTGTCGGGCAATGTGCGCTATCTTGGCGCCGGAGACTATACTTTCAATGCCAGCGAACTTGACATTGACAGCCGGGCGCAGTTGCCTTTTCTGAATGCAGCACCCAAAGCGTCCGGCATCAGCATCTCTATCGCCACCGAAGTGCCGTTGTCAGAGGCGTGGACCTTAAACGTCAAGGTCGATGATCTGTGGAGCCGCATGCGCTGGCGCAATCTGCCGGTAACGCGACAGACAATCATTTCCGACGTGACCGGCATCGACAGCGAGGGTTTCTTGAACTATCGGCCGCTGCTGTCGGGCCGTAATGAGCAGATCGATGATGCAATCTCGTTGCCACGCTACGGTGCGGCGGAATTATCCTATCGCACCGGCGCTTGGCTCTACGCAGCGCAGGTTGAACGATATGCCGGCGTTACTATCCCGACCTTTTCGGCCGGACGGCATTTTGCATGGGGCGACGTGATAACAAGAATTGAAACTCGCTTTCATACCTTTGGCCTCGGCTATGCGCACGGCAACTTCCATGTGCTGTTGCAAACCGACGCCCTCCAGCAGAGCAAGGCTAAAACGCAGGCAATGCAGCTTAGTTACTCGCGTTCATTCTAAAGCGCCGAATCCATAAGCGGGAAAGCCGTAGACTTCTGCTACCGATAAACGAAGCCGTCTTTTCGCGTTAACTCTGCTATTTTGAAAGGCAATATGAACCGTCCCGGGATTGACCGTACCTGGACTACCTGGTTGAATAAAATTAGTTGGGCTTTACTTTAGTGGCGACTAAATTTAAAACCCTGTAATCTAACAGGGATGATTCTGGATATCTCCAACTGGAAGTACTTTAAAAGCTTCGTACTAGCCCAAAATACTGCGCCACCGACAGATCGACAGTGAATAAAACAGTGCCTTCAACAGTTGCTTGGGCAACGAGAAGTCGGTCAAACGGATCTTTGTGAATTGCCGGCAATCCATTGACTGCAATTGAATGTTCGCTCGTGACGGCTAGCTCTACATATCGGTTACCTCAAAAAATGCGGGAGAGTTTTGGGTTCCACTCAAAGAATTTGGAATAGTGAGCAGTAAAAACTGCTCTAGGCAGCAACTAACAATTTACACTAAAGTAAATTTTGAACGCCGTATTTGAGCAACCTCTTCATTGCTGGCAATCGAACGCGACCCAACCAATTCGTGCGCTTGAAGTAAAGCAATTGATTTGCGTTGTGCTGAAGTAAGGCGGGGGCCTAACGCTTTTAAATGCGCCAACGCACTATTGGAAGTAAGGCGCAGTGATTTAGGCGAGTTTTCTGAAGAATAGGACAGTGACGCATCATTAAAAGCCTCGCCATGGTTTGATGCGGATGACATGCAGTGGGCATCTAGCGGCAATTGTATAACGTTCGAGTTTTTATTTAACGTCGACGGCATTTCAACTCCAAACAGATTATCAAATTAACAAATAAACGATACCATTACTTCGGCGCAAGCTGCTTGATTTTTCTCAAATTGGATATTGAATTGTAGAAACCCAGTAAAAAAATGAGAATGTTGAACGGCGCACCGGCGGCATCGTCCAACATTCAAGCTCGCCCGTCAACGCCTTTCCGGTGTCCGGCGAATATTAGCGGCGCGTATAATCGCTGGAAACGTGCCTTATGCGTATTTTTGAATCGAGTCTGCCACATGTCTGAATTATCTTCTCTAGATTTGCCGTCCGTAACACCGGTGGCGACCATTCGTTTTTCCGACTTTGGGCTGGCGCCTGAAATTTTGCGTGCGCTGGCCGATCAAGGTTATGAACACCCGACGCCAATCCAGGCCGAAGCAATTCCTGTTGTTTTGCAAGGGCGCGATGTAATGGGTGCCGCGCAAACCGGCACAGGTAAGACAGCTGGCTTCTCTTTGCCAATCATACAATTACTATTGGCTCATGCCAGCACCAGCATGTCACCGGCGCGCCATCCGGTGCGTGCTTTAATTCTTACGCCAACTCGTGAATTAGCCGACCAGGTTGCTGAAAACGTTAAAGCATATTCCCGCCATACGCCGTTGCGCTCGACTGTTGTATTTGGTGGCATGGATATGGCGCCACAAACATTAGCTTTGCGCAATGGCGTGGAAATAGTGATTGCCACGCCGGGTCGCTTGCTCGACCATGTGCAGCAAAAGACGGTGAATTTGTCACAGACACAAATTCTGGTCATGGATGAAGCTGACCGCATGCTTGACATGGGTTTTCTGCCTGACCTCCAACGTATTATTAATTTATTGCCAAAAGAACGGCAAAACTTGATGTTTTCAGCAACGTTTTCGACTGAAATTAAGCGTCTTGCCGGCAGTTTTTTGCATGATCCGGTAACGATTGAAGTGGCACGTAGCAACGCCACTGCCGACCGCGTGACGCAAGTGGTCTACAAGGTCGATGAAGAAAACAAGCGCGACGCCGTTGCCCATCTTATTCGCGGGCGTGATCTTAAACAGGTGCTCGTGTTTTCTAACACCAAGATCGGTGCCTCCAGGCTGGCACGTCAGCTTGAGCAGGAGGGCGTGAAAGCGTCCGCAATTCATGGCGATAAATCACAAAATGAACGAATGGCCGCGTTAGAAGCGTTTAAAAGCGGTGAGATTGATGTGTTGGTTGCCACTGACGTCGCAGCGCGCGGCCTCGATATTTCCGATCTGCCGTGCGTGATTAATTTCGATTTGCCGTATAGCGCCGAGGATTATGTGCACCGAATTGGCCGCACTGGCCGTGCAGGTGCATCGGGCGATGCGATTTCACTGTATTCAGTCAAAGATGAGCGGTTGCTAGCCGACATCGAAAAGATGATCAAACATAAATTCGTTCCCGCACAGCTTGCTGGTTTCCTGCCGCGTGCGTTGCGCCCTGTTAGCGCGCCTGCTGCTGCAGGCAGCAGCGCAGATGCCGGTGCAGGTAGTCGAACTCGCAGCGCCTATGCCACAGGACCACGGCGGGAAAAAATAGATCCTTGGTTTTTAAAGCCCTACGAACCTTCGGCAAGCGCTACGCAGGCAGCATCTGTAGCAAAAGTCGATGTTGCTAAACAGGCCAAGCCCCGGGTGGCAGTGCTGCTAGGCGGCATGCCTAAGCGTTAAGTTAGCCCTGTTGCAGGTATAGCACTGACCATTTGGCAATCGCTTCCTGCCAAAAATTCTGCAGCGAATCGCTCGATGCAATAGTAAGCCCAAGTACCCGCGCAGCCGCCTGTAGTTGCTCATTAACATGGCGATGCTCTAACGCTACGGCGGCGCCGTGCTTCGATAATTTTTTACCACTTGCATCCAGCACCAACGGCACATGAAGATAGCGCGGGCTAGGTAAGCCAAGCTTACGCTGCAAATAAATTTGCCGGGGTGTGGAGGCCAGCAAATCCATGCCGCGCACGACATCGGTGATGCCTTGCGCTGCATCATCGACTACCACGGCCAATTGATATGCCCAGAATCCATCGCCGCGCCGCAATACGAAGTCTCCCGTATCACATGACAAATATTGTTTAACCAAACCACAAGTCCGATCTTCGAACCCGATGCAATCATCCGGTTCTCCGGCTTGCGGTACCAGAATGCGCCATGCCCGAATGGTTTTAGCAGAAGCAATGCCAGCTCTGCAAGTGCCCGGATATGGCCATATATCTAAAGGCGACTGGCTTGCAACAGCAACCGAGTCGGCAATTTCACGCCGTGAGCAAGTGCAGGGATACACTTGGCTGCTGAGCTTTTGAAAAGCCGCCGCATAACAATCGTCACGCTGGCTTTGCCATACCACCTCACCATCCGGGTGCATGCCAAATGTTTTAAGTGTTTGTAGAATTGATTGCGCAGCCCCTGGTGCAGTGCGAGTTTGGTCTACATCTTCCATACGCACTAGCCAACTACCGCTGTGCGCGCGGGCATCCAAATAGCTTGCCATGGCAGCCACCAACGAGCCAGCATGCAGCGAGCCAGTTGGCGAGGGTGCAAATCTGCCGATGTATTGCTTTTTGGGCAATCCGGTCTCGCGTAGTACATGTGAAAACCCTGGCGGCTGGTGTAAATTGTTCATCAATTAATTTTTAATGGTTTGGAGAAATTGGCATGATTACATTGCGTAAAGCAAACGAACGGGGGCACGCAAACCATGGCTGGCTCGATTCCTTTCACAGCTTTTCCTTTGCTGATTATATGGATCCGGAGCACATGGGCTTTGGCCCACTACGGGTCATCAATGAAGACAGAATTGCACCAGGTGGAGGTTTTGGCACGCACGGGCATAAAAACATTGAGATTGTCACGTATGTGCTTGAAGGCGAATTGGCTCACAAGGATAGCCTGGGTACAGGCAGCGTCATCCGTCCAGGCGATGTACAGCGCATGAGCGCAGGTACTGGCGTGCGGCACTCGGAATTTAATCATTCACAGGATAAAGGCGTGCACTTGCTGCAGATTTGGATCGAGCCAAATGTGCTTGGTATTGAGCCAAGTTACGAGGAAAAACGCTTTTCCCCTGCTGAGAAAGAAGGGCGCTTGCGCATTGTGGCGTCCGGCGATGCGCGCGAAGGCTCAGTGTTGATCCATCAGGATGCCAGCCTATATGCAGGTTTATTTAACGGCGCTCAACAAGTGAGCCTGCCGCTTGCACCCGGGCGTATTGCTTTCGTGCATGCCGTGCGTGGCGAAGTGACAGTCAACAACCAACGTCTTACCGCGGGCGATGCAGCTAAATTAAATAATGAGCACAGCGTTTTGATTGAAGAAGGGTGTAATGCTGAAGTGCTTGTATTCGATCTGCCGCAATAACTGACGATATTCATCGCATGCTGTTGCTGTCATATGCGTGTTTATTCGCGCTACAATCTATGGCTTTGCAGGCAACCTGGTCGCAAATGAAAAAGTATGCATGCATGGAAATTTTGAGGGTTAGGAATTGTTATGTCCGATGAGTTCAACGGCTTGGCGAAACGCGGCCAAGTGACATCATTTGCCGCTAAGAAAGTTTGGATCACCGGGCATAAAGGCATGCTGGGCTCGGCCGTGGTACGTAGTTTCGCAGGAGAAAACGCGGAGCTATTGCTTACCTCGCGCGCTCAACTCGATTTGACTGACCAGGCCGCAGTCTACGAATGGATGGCGGTTAACAAGCCTGAACTGGTGTTTCATGTGGGTGCCAAGGTGGGCGGCATTCATGCCAATGCGACGCTGCCGGCAGATTTTTTGCGCGAAAACCTGTTGATCCAGTCAAATGTGATTGATGGCGCTTATCGGGCCGGCGTACGTAAGCTCGTATTTGTGGCGTCAAACTGCACCTACCCTACCAATGCTGCGCAGCCGATTTCTGAAGAGGCACTATTGACTGGCCCGCTAGATGCCAATATTCGTTCCTACGCAGTCAGCAAGATTGCCGGCATCGAAATGTGTCGTGCCTATCGCATGCAATACGGCTGCAACTTTGTCTCCATCATTCCCCCTAACCTCTATGGGCCGGGCGACAATTACCATCCACAACATAGCCACGTCGTGGCTGGTATCCTACGTCGTACCCATGAGGCTAAATTGGCTGGCGGTTCAGAGTTTGTAGTCTGGGGCGATGGCACGCCGCGCCGAGAATTGTTGCACGTGGATGATCTGGCCGATGCGATGAAATGCATTATGCGTGCGCCGACAACGCATGATTTATACAACGTGGGATGTGACAGCGATCTGGCAATTTCTGAGCTGGCACTCATGATTGCCGACATCGTCGGCTTCACCGGCGAAATTGTCTATGACCGTACAAAACCCAATGGCACGATGCGTAAGCTGCTCGATAGCAGTCGTATCCGCTCGCTAGGCTGGACCTCGAAAATTGCCGCAAAAGATGGGTTGCGCAGTGCTTATGCCGATCTTCTGCGCCTGCTTGCCGACACCAACGCCGGTGGCCGAGTCGGATAAGCCGCACCAACTATTAAAACACGATTGGATGGACACGAATGCCTGAAGTATTTTCCTTGCCTGAAGGTATCGTCAGGCGGTTTGCTGTTGTCAAGTTATGGCCCGACATACAGACAGCGGAAGACGAATGCATTGCGCGCTTAAAAATCGCCGCACGTTCAATGAACATAGAATGCATTGAAATCCTTGCCGACGGTAGTCTGCTGACAAACCCTTCTGTAAAAGTATCGAAAACTACAGTCGATTTCGTTTTGCATTTGCATTACGACACGCCTAAAAGATACGACGCATTCTCTTTTGTTGCGCTGTGGAACCCGCTAAAGTTTTATCACGAGTGGGGCTATGCGCGCTGTTCACGCAACCTGACGACGCACGACGACTTCATCAGCTGCAGTGCCACCGCAGCGGACGACCATGTCATGCGCATGATCCGGGGCCAGGCAACGCATCTTCCAGCCCTGTTTAATCTTTACCATTCCATCGCGGGAGTGATTCACCCGCCTTCGCTTGGAGCAGGCAAGCTTTTTTATGCAGGTATTAATTGGGAAGCGATCAGCGGTGGTAAATCGCGGCACCAGGAAGTGCTTAAATGTCTGGATAAAACCGGATTAATGAGTATTTACGGTCCGCAGATGTTCCAGGGTGTGAAAGTCTGGGCTGGTTATGAAAGTTACGTGGATGAAGTGCCGTTCGACGGCATGTCGATGATCGACGAAATTTCACGTGCGGGTATTGCACTGGTGTTGTCGTCGCCAGCACATAAAGAATCCGAGCTGATGTCGAACCGGCTGTTTGAAAGCATTGCCGCTGGTGCCCTCGTCATTTGTGATGAAAACCCATTCGCTAAAAGATATTTTGGTGATGCGTTGCTCTACATCGATGGCCGTGCTTCGGTTGAGCAGGTGGTTGACGACATTAAGCGTCATATGGATTGGGCAAAGACTCACCGGCTGCAGGCGTTGGCGATGATTAAGAAAGCCCAAGCAATCTTTACTGAAAAATTCACGTTGATACGTAATTTGGCTGACTTATACGGTGGCCTGTTGCAACGCAGGCAAGAACTGCTGATGTTGCAAAACCCTCCGACTGCACCGCGAATAAACATCAGCCTTAATCTGTTGATGCCGGAGTATTCCGAAGCCGTTTTGCATGCACACATAAAAAGCGCTATGGTGCAGGAATACCGGGATTTTTCAGCAACGCTAGTGGTCGATACACGCGATGCTGAACGCCACCAAGAAGCAATCCAGGCGGCACTGCAGGCATCGACATTTCCTATAGCACTAGTAATAGTCGACTTTTGGGATTACGGCATTGATCCGGAAATCAAGACGCGCCGCAGGTTGGGCCAGGTTTTTTACGGCTTGCTGTTGTCGGCAGTTGGCCACGACGCGTTTATAGTGGTGGCACCTAATGAGACGCTATTTTCCAATCATCTGGGTGTTTTGGCAGGTGCCTTGCAGCGTGATTCTTATGTGGATTGTGCAGCGACAGCTGCAATCTTAGTTGACGGCGATGCGCCGGTGCATGCAGTGCATGAATTGATCGACTACGGCCACGTGAACCGCGCAGGCCCGCCTGGTTATGGGCGGTTTATTTTCCGCATGGCGGGCATTCCTGGCGATATACATATTGCCTTGCCTTACCTGGATGGCCGGCCATTGGCAGTGCTTGTTGGTGACAAGACGATCAGCCAGCAATTGCCTGCCACAGTAACCATCTATCTGGAAACTGAATTCCCGGCCCGCACCTGGGATGAGGCTGCTGAAAATGAAGTGATTCGCAGTTTCAGTCCCGATGCATTCAAGCTCGCTACCGGGTTCGGCCCGCGCCCGGAATTTGCATCGATGGCGCAGCCGCAAAGTGCTGCCGCCATGACCATTTCCCAGCTTGGCCGCAAGCTTTTTAATCGTCGGTGGGTTGGCGTGCAGGTCGAGGCGATTCGCAAACAAGGGCTGGCCAAGCGTATGCAGGTGGCTCGAAGAAAGCTGGGGCTGTGAATCCCCATGCCCCTGCGCCTATATCGCCGATTTCGCTTTTACGCAGCACTTGGCGCAACCGCGAGCTAATTCTTCAATTGATCAAGCGTGATGTGATCGGTCGATACAAAGGCTCGGTCTTGGGATTGGTATGGTCTTTTGTAAACCCGATTGCGCTATTGACGATCTACACCTTCGTGTTTTCGGTGGTGTTTAAGGCACGATGGGGTGCGGGCGAGCCTGAAAATCGTGCGCAATTTGCTATTTTGCTCTTCGTAGGCATGATCGTTCACAGCCTGTTTTCTGAAACATTGATCCGTGCGCCGAGCTTGATCCTGGCAAATATCAGCTATGTAAAAAAAATAGTTTTCCCACTGGAAATTTTGCCGATTGTGGCAATGGGCACCTCCTTGTTTCATGCAGTAATTAACATCGTAGTGCTTGCGGCAGCGCTGGTGTTGATGAATGGCGCAGTGCCATGGCAAGCGGTTTTTTTGCCGCTGGTGCTATTGCCGATGGTAATTTTTGCGCTCGGGCTGGCGTGGGGCCTTGCATCGCTCGGCGTATTTCTGCGTGACGTTGCCCAACCGATTGGGCTGGCAATGACGATTTTGTTATTTGCTTCGCCCGTGTTTTACCCCGTCTCAGCGTTGCCGCCTGCGGTTCAACCATGGCTACTGCTTAATCCTTTGACGTTCATCATCGAACAATCCCGCGCCGTACTGATTCAGGGGCGTTTTCCCGACCTGCCTGGCCTGATGATTTATGCCCTTGTATCGTTAATTGTTGCCTGGGGTGGGTACGTGTGGTTTCAGAAAACGCGGAAGGGGTTTGCGAATGTCCTCTGACGATGTGGCGATTAGCGTACAAAACGTATCTAAGCGGTACGATTTGTTTGGCAAGCCGAGTGACCAATTAAAGCAATTCGTATTGCCGCGTCTCCAGCGACTCACCGGTATCAAAAGGAAAAATTATTTTCAGGAATTTTGGGCGTTGTCTGATGTGTCGTTTGAAGTAAAAAAAGGCGAATCATTCGGTATCGTCGGCAGAAACGGCAGCGGCAAAAGTACATTACTTCAGATTATTACTGGAACATTGACGCCGACAACAGGCGCTGTTACGACAAACGGCCGTATTGCAGCGTTGCTTGAACTTGGTTCAGGATTTAACCCGGATTTTACGGGTCGTGAAAATGTTTATCTAAATGCTGCGTTGCTAGGTTTTTCTCGGGAGCAGATTGAGCAACGCTTTGATGCGATTGCTGCGTTTGCCGATATTGGCCAGCATCTTGATCAACCGGTAAAGTCATATTCGAGCGGTATGATCGTGCGCCTGGCGATTGCCGTGCAAACCCAGGTCGATCCGGATATTTTGATTGTCGACGAAGCATTGGCCGTCGGCGATGCATTATTCCAAAAGCGCTGTTACCGCCAGATTGATCGACTGCTTGAAAATGGATGCACATTGCTATTTGTCTCGCATGATCAGGAAATCGTTCGCAGCCTGACGACCAGGGCATTGTTTCTCCACCAAGGCATGGTACGCAATTACGGCGGTTCTCCTGAAGTGCTGTTCTCTTACCGTGAGTTTTTGCAACAGGAAGAAGAGATTGCTTTCCGCAATCTTCAGCAGATTGCTGACGTCAAGCCAGCCGGAAGTGGCAATGGCAGCTCCTACGGCAACCTGGATGTTGAAATTCGATCGGTCAGAATTTTTGACAAGGACGATATCGCCCAAGCGGTTTTGTACGCAGGCGATCCCATGCGGCTATCGATCGAGTGTGTCAGTCACTGCGACATCACAAACCTCAATGTTGCTTTCCGTGTGCGGACTAAGGAAGGCATCAAGGTGACCACGTGGGGTACGTTAAATCAGGATATGCCGCATTTTCCAACTAATCCCGGTAGTACTTTTTGGCATCGTAGTTTTAGAAAGGGTGAAATCTTTACAGTCGATTTCATTGGCACCTGTACGTTGGCGGCAAATTTATATGAAATTCAGGCGGTGGTCGCAGCTGAATACGACCAGTACTATGCCAACCAACGTATCTTGCATTGGCTGGATGACGCAGCCCACCTCACCGTCGTGCAGAAAAGCAAAGAATATGTGTTCGATGGGGTTTGCGATCTGGGTTTGCGTTCGCTACCTAATAAGTCGCTTGAGGTGAATTAATGACACTCCTAAAAGATTTCTTCCGCAAAGTTGAGCAGAATGAAGCTGACCATGCTGAGTTGCACAGAAGTTTAGGTGTTCTGCAATCGACCATTCAACAAATGAATGCCCGCGCACAAGCTAATGAAGAGAGCCTTCAACGGCGGGCAACACACACCGAAAACCTGCTGGCCGATGCGTTGGCCCTAACCCGGTATACGGAAGAGCGTTCACGAACGCTTGAGGCACAAGTCAGTGAGGCACTTGTAATACTGCATGACCAACAGGCACGCTCGGCAGCAGTGGAAAATCAATGGCGCGATTTATCGGTATTGGTGCGTACCACCGAGGAGCGTACGCAGACGTTGGAGAAGCAGCTCAATGACGCGTTAATGTTGATGCACACTACAGAACAACGATCCAGGACATTGCAGTTTCAAGGAAGTGAAACACTTGCGCAAAATAATTTTCAAATCGATTTGTTGCGCAAGTGGTATGTGGAATCGATGCCAGCTGTTTTAAATTTGAATCAATTGCCGGCCGCACTGGAGGCTGGTGCTATTACTATAAAAACCGATCATCCGGTTGCGCTTGCCAGCAACGATCATCTAGAGCCTGATTCGACAGCAGAAGGGCTGGTAAGGCCAACACAATTTGTTCGGCACTGCATTGACTTGTTAGGTGCCGACATTCGTTGCCTGGAACTTGGCGCGGGTGCTGCCGGTTTGTTATTTGAATATATACAAAACGGGCTGGTTGCCGTTGGGATCGATGGTTCCGACTATTGCATGAAAAACCGTATCGGCTACTGGCCGCTGATCCCACATAATCTTTTTACTTGCGATCTCACGCATCCCTTTCAATTTCATCGTATCGACAATTCCGATACGGTAAAATTCGACCTGATCACTGCCTGGGAAGTGTTTGAACACATCGCCGAAAAGGATTTAAGCCAGACAATGCGCAATGTCGCCGTGCATCTTGAAGCTGACGGCTACTTTATCGGCTCCATTTCGCGCATTGAATACTGTGACAAGAACGGCAAGCCTTACCACGTCACGCTACAGCCTTTGGCCTGGTGGAAACAAAAATTCAAGGAAAACGGTTTATGGATGGTTGACGATAACCCGTTCAACTTGCGGCTCTTTTGCCGTGGTAACGGGCCGCGCTTCCAGGATTTTCACAATTATTTCGATAGCCCGGATGATGGATTTCATTTTGTGGCGAAGCATGCAACAGCAAATTTGAATTCTGGCTCATAACGGCCGGAGTCGGCACTACACGGTTTAAATCAAAGCTCCCCGAAAGTATTTCATGGCATTGTTTCCCATTTTTCTCAGCGTCGTTTTCGTGGTGCGCAATGAATCCGAAAATGTACTTCAGATGTTGGTGGACGCTTCCAAGACAATTGCGCCCGTAGTTGCCGACTATGAGCTCATCGTTGTAGACAATGCCTCTGACGATGAAAGCATTGCTGTTTTGCAGCAACTGACTGGTGAAAATGGTCAGCCCAACGTCCAGGTGTATGCGCTGATCAAGCAGGTCGATTTTGATACTGCCTGTTGGGTCGGACTGGAAAATGCGTTGGGCGATTTTGTCGTGGTTCTTGATCCACTCGCCGACGACATTAACTTCCTGCCTCAAATGCTCGATGAGGCAGTGCGTGGTACCGACGTCGTGTTTGCAGACAATGACCAGAAATCGGCGCAGAGTGTGTTTTATTACAGCGCTTTCCGCATCTTTAACAAGCTTTATAAAATTTTCAACGGCATTTACCTCGCCAAGGAAGCGCCGCAGTATCGGTTGCTTAGCAAGCGTGTGGTTAACTACATTCTCCAGCATAGCCAGCCTGCAATGACGTATCGGCACCTGCCGGCCACCGGCGGTTTTGCCCGGGTCAATCTGCAATACAGCGCAAAGCCAAGGTGTGTCCAGCGCAAGCGTCTGGGAGAAAGCATCGATCGAGGGTTGCGCCTGCTGGTATCAACCACGCGTGCTCCGATGCGCCTGGCGACATCGCTATCACTGTTTGGTGCGCTCGCCAATCTAGCGTATTCCTTTTACATTGTGCTGGTCGGCTTGTTCAAGACCGATGTCGCACCAGGATGGGTTAGTCTTTCATTGCAACAGTCGGGCATGTTTTTTCTGATTTCTCTGGTGCTGCTGGTGCTCGGTGAATACATATTGCACATGACGAGTCTTTCCAATGAAGGCCCGCTTTATCATGTGGGCCAAGAATTTACGAGCGCCACCATGACGCGGCGCCACAAGCTTAATATCGAAGAAGTGTTGCTACCGGAAGAACCGCAACTGGTCACTACTCCACGTGAACGCGCCTAGCAACGTTGCAGGCGTGCGGGATGCAGTCATCATTGGCGGGGGGTTCTACGGCGCTGCCATTGCCATTTATCTTGCCAAGAGCCGCGGTTTTCAGAATATCGTGCTGCTGGAGCGAGAAGCGGCATTGCTTACCCGTGCCTCGTATAACAACCAGGCGCGTGTGCATAACGGTTACCACTACCCGCGCAGCTTCACGACGGCCTACCGGAGCCAGGTGAATTTGCCAAAATTCGTTCGTGACTGGCCGAATGCCGTTAAAAAAGATTTTTTGAAGCTATATGCCATTGCACGGCGTAACTCGAAGGTCACGCCAAAACAGTTTGAACGTTTTTGCCGCGAGATCGATGCCAGGGTGGTTCCGGCGGCTGCGAAGCTACGCGACTTGTTTGATGCACGCTTGATCGAAGCAGTGTTTGAAGTCGACGAGTACGCCTTTGATTCCACGCAGTTGGCCCAGTGGGCAGTGCAGGAGCTCACACAATGCGGCGTGCATGTCGTTTTGCAGGCGCGGGCGCAAGGCATTGTGAAAATGGAGGCAGGCGGCTTGCAGGTTGAGGTTCTGCACGACAGCGGGGTGGAGGAGACGATTCGTAGCCACCGGGTTTTTAATTGCACCTATAGTGGGTTGAACCAGTTTCATGGTGATTATCCAGGTTCAACCACCACGTTGAAACATGAAATTACGGAAATGGCGCTGGTCGATGTGCCGCCCGTGCTACGCGACATTGGTATTACGGTGATGGACGGCCCATTTTTTTCACTGATGCCATTCCCTGCACGAAAGCTGCACACGCTCTCGCATGTACGATACACGCCGCATATGAACTGGCTGGATAAGCCCGATGTTGACCCTTACCAAAAGCTTGCTCAGTACGAGCGCCATACGCGTGTGGATCGCATGAAGCGCGACGTGGTGCGATATTTGCCGGCGATTCGAAACAGCTTGTATGTTGATTCATTATTCGAAGTCAAAACAATATTGGTGAAGAACGAAGGTGACGATGGGCGCCCAATTCTTTTTGAAAAATATTCAAATCTTGCCGGTTTTTATTCCGTGCTCGGCGGCAAAATCGACAACATTTACGACGTGCTGGAAAAGCTCGACGCAGAAGTTTTGTGATGTAAATCAACAGGAAACAATATGGACAATGCACTGATCGGCTTCACGGGATTTGTCGGAACGACACTGCAAAAGCAGGCGACGTTCAACGCGCTATTTCGCTCGACTAATATTGATCAAATTCGCGGCAGACCATTTGATACGGTTGTGTGCGCAGGTGCGCCTGCACAAAAATGGATCGCCAACAAAGAGCCTGAGCAAGACCGAAACAACATCGATCAATTGATTGCTCACTTAGGTACCGTGACGTGCCGCCAATTCATTTTGATCAGTACGGTCGATGTGTTTAAAGACCCGGTTGGTGTGGATGAGGCAACCCCTGTAGATCAAACGCAATTGCACGCCTATGGCTTGAACCGGAGGCGTCTTGAGGAATTCGTCGAGAAGCGTTTTCCGCAGCATTTGATTGTGCGTCTGCCAGGGCTGGTCGGTACTGGCTTGAGAAAAAATGTGATCTATGATTTTCTTCACGATAACAATTTGAAAGCAATCGAAAGCCGAGGTGTTTTTCAGTTTTATCCCATGGCAAATCTATGGTTTGACATCCAGATTGCTGTCACGCGTGGCTTAAAGCTTGTTCATCTAACGGCTGCACCAGTAAGCGTGGCGGAAATTTCCGAGGCAGGATTCGGCAAGCCTTTTACGAATCACACGGCTAACACTCCTGGTAATTATGATATGCGCACCCGTCATGCGGAAGCATTCGGCGGTAGAGGGCATTACCAATACAGCGTGCGCGAGACCATTCAGGCAGTGCGAGCCTACGCCCAGTCAGAGCCGACCGCTGCTGGTGCAGGCCGGGCAACGCCATGAGGTTGGCAATATCGAACATTGCGTGGGATAGAGAAGAAGACACGCAAATCGCCGAGCTGCTTGCCGAGCACGGCATTGATGCAATCGATGTGGCGCCCGGAAAATATTTTCCTGATCCGGTTGCAGCCACAGAGCAGGAGATTGCAGCCGTACGTGACTGGTGGGCCCAACGCGGCATTGAAATTACAGGAATGCAGGCCCTCCTGTTTGGTACGACAGGGTTGAATGTTTTTGGTGATGCCGCAGCCCAGGCAGCATTGCTTACGCACCTGACTGCCGTCTGCCGTATCGGTAGTGGTCTGGGTGCAACGCGCCTGGTGTTCGGTTCGCCCAAAAACCGTGACCGTTCAGGGTTGACGGACGCGCAGGCGCTTGAATATGCCGTACCGTTTTTCCGCCGTCTGGGGCAGATAGCCGCCGCATACGGGGTCGTGGTTTGCCTGGAGCCTAATCCGGTCTGTTATGGCGCGAACTTTATGATTACCAGCATGGAGACGGCAGACGTTGTGCGGCAAGTGGCACATCCTGCAATCGGCATGCAACTTGATACCGGAGCAGTACAGATTAATCAGGAAGACCCGGCTGTTATTGTGCGCGATTGCCTTGCGCTCATACAGCATGTGCATGCCAGTGAGCCCGATCTGGTGCCGTTGGGTGACGGTGGTGCCGACCACGCGAGCGTTGCTAAGACGCTCGAACAGTGTTTGCCGAACCATGTGGTCACCATTGAAATGGTCGCAACCAAGAACGAGCCGCATTTACAGTCGATCAAACGTGCGCTCGCTACTGCGATCACGCACTACCGGCCTGAACCTCAATTATCGCAAGGTTGATCATGATCGCTGACCCATCCCTTCAAATACCATCCGAAGCCCGCAAAACCTGGCAAGTGCCAACGTTTAATTCCACGCTTTGGCATGCGCGTCGTCATCCATGGTGCGTAGTCATACCAGTCGTCAATGAGGGCGACCGCATCAAAAGCCTCCTGGCGCGCATGGCACAGCACCGGATTGCCGACATTGCCGATATCCTCATCATGGATGGCGGCAGCTCCGACGGTTCGCTGCAGCCGCAATTTCTGGAAGCGCATGGCGTTCGGGCATTGCTGGTAAAAACCGGTACCGGGAAACTTAGTGCGCAGTTGCGATGTGCTTATGCGTTTGCGCTAGATGAGGGCTATGAAGGCATCGTCAGCATTGACGGCAACGACAAGGATGACCCGGAAGCCATACCGCGCTTTATTGATGCACTGGCAAACGGTATTGACTTTGTCCAGGCATCACGCTTCGTGTCAGGCGGGCAGGCCGAAAACACGCCGGCATCCCGCGATCTTGCAATTCGTTTTATCCACGCTCCGATGCTCAGCCATTTTTCCGGATTCAAATGGACTGATACGACGCAAGGTTTCCGCGCCTACAGCCGTAAAATGCTGCTCGACCCTCGCGTGGCACCATTTCGGGAAGTGTTCGCCACCTATGAATTACTGGCCTATCTTTCCTACCGGGTGCCCAAGCTTGGTTATCGGTGTATAGAACTGCCGACAATACGACGTTACCCGACGGGCGAAGTACCGACCAAGATTTCCGGTATCAAGGGGAATTTGAGCGTCCTGCAAATATTGTTCGAAGCCTGCTTCGGAAAATTCAATCCGCAATAAATTCAGTATAAAATTATTATGCGTCACGCAAGAAACATGAAATTAGTTGGTTTTGCCGTTGCATTGCTTGTCATGGCAATTGTTTTTTGGCACGCAAACCAGGCAGCGTCTTATCTGCCGATCGTGGATGGCTGGGCAGTGCTAGATCGCATCATGCGTTTTGCCGACGGCGACATGACGTGGCAAGAATATCTTTTTCGTCCCCACGGCGCGCATCTCCATGCAATTGTCTATCTCCTGACCTGGGTGGATTTTCATTACTTCACCGGACAGCAGCTGTTTATCAAAACGGTTTCTTATGCCGCGACCGCCTCGGTTTGCCTTTTTTTTACGGCACAAATCATTCGTTACGGCATTCGTGCAAATGCGTCCTTATCGGCTGTGTCATTGACGATTGCAGCAAGCATTGCGTTAATCACAGGGATTGCCGATACCGAGACGATGCTTCACCCGTTTCAGGTTGTTCTAAGCGTGGCGCGCTTCGTTTATCTGCTGTTATTGTGGTATCTGATTGTTGCATTGGTCGAGAAAAATACCCGGCTTTATATAGCAGTCATACTGTTGTCGATGATTGCGGTCACTTTTCATGGCACCGGATATATTTTTGCTGCGCTGGTTATCGGTGCCCATATCCTGGCATGCCGTATCTGGCGGCAATTGATTTTCTGCCTGCTGCCGTTTGCGACGGCAGTGATCTTGCAAAGTATGTTTTCGCAAGGCGGTGGAGAGCTATCGAAGTTTGATGCATTGCTTACCAATCGTGCATTGATGGAATTTTTTCCTGCGGTATTTGCTTATTTTGCGACACCGTTTGTGCCTCTCATTCCACGCGTTGGAGTGACGCCTTTGCTGGTGGTTGGTTGCCTTGCCTTTTTGACGACCATAGTGCTGACCATCCAAGCGGTGATGCGCAGTCTGGGTATTGCCTCGCTGTGGCCTCTGGGTAATGCGTGGAAAAAAAGCATGGAGCTACGTCGCACGACCGGCGCTGACAAGGAGCTCGTTTTTCTGGCAGTGCTGGGCTTTTTTGTGCTCGCATCCAGTGCTGCAGCGGCGATATTCTGGATTATTCGCAACGAACTTTCGGGTATGTCCCAGCCCGCTTCCGATCTAGTGTTGGGGTCCACCCGGTACGGCGCGTTTGCGCTATTTGCTTACGTGATGCCGATGCTTGCAAGTCTTCGTTATCTTGCAAAGGCAAGAGATAGTCGGTTGTTCGCCACGGCCAATGTTGCTGCCCAGGCATTTGCCGGTGTGGTGCTGGTGGCAGCCTCGTTCAGCTCGTATTGGTCTCTTAAATACTACGACCTGGATGACCAGCTCAATTTGTCTGCCGCAGCGATTTCGGCCGGCGTGTCCCCTGTTGCACCAGAAGCCGAAGGCATTTGGCCGGGGGGGCGGCAGGATTGGTATTGGGCAAATGCGTTGCCTGAGACGGTGGCAAATACCCGCTTTGCAGAAAAAGGGCCATGGCGCTACACACCACGACTAGATGCCAAAGCGACCGGCGCAGCAACGTATGTTGCACTGGAGAAGATGAAAGTATCTCCGGTCAAATCTGATTTGCATGGCACGGTTTGTCATATATCGGGATTTCTTGCTACCCCTGAATTTAATAAACTCAACAAAAGTGTTTTACTCCCATTGGTCAATACCGCAGAGCGGGTGGTCGGATATGCTGTAGTAACGCGTCGTTCAACAGGAGAGCTGCAACGCCCGGTTTCGGGTTTCGCGTTATGTAGTGCCTCGCCTGCTGCAAAGGAACGTCTTCTTTTGACGATGGCAACCAAGTGGGCCGACCCTGAATCAATTTCCCGAGTAGGCGTCGCCCCGGCGAACATGACTGATGGGACATGGCTAAATGGCGTTGCAAGAAACTGGGCAGGTTATTTTGTCTTGGATACCCCGATCAATCGTAACCTTTTCTCACCCGGCAGGATTGTTCGACTCGGCGACAGTAAAATCCGTACCGTCATCAGACAGGAAGCGGCAAATGGTTATTTAAACGTGTTTTTGACTGGAAAAAATCTCGATGGTGGAGCAGTGGGTTATCCGCGAATGATCATTCCAGTCAACTGACCGCTGCAGGCAGCGTAAAATCCTAGTCCAAATTTATTAATTAAAATTCACAAAAAATTTATGAAAATCGCATTAATCACCGGCGTCACCGGCCAAGACGGCGCTTATCTTGCCGAACTGCTCTTGAAAAAGGGCTACGAAGTGCACGGTATCAAGCGCCGTTCCTCGCTTTTCAACACCGACCGCATCGACCATCTATATCAAGACCCGCATGTAGACAACCAGCGTTTTGTGCTGCACTACGGCGACTTGACCGATTCCACGAATCTGATCCGCATCATCCAGCAGGTGCAGCCAGACGAAATTTATAACTTGGCAGCGATGAGCCATGTGGCAGTGAGCTTCGACACACCTGAATACACTGCGAACGCGGATGGCTTGGGAACATTGCGCATCCTGGAAGCCATTCGTATTCTTGGCCTGGAAAAGAAAACCCGTTTTTACCAAGCTTCCACTTCCGAGCTATACGGCTTAGTGCAGGAAACACCGCAAAAGGAAACCACGCCCTTTTACCCGCGTAGCCCCTACGCAGTCGCAAAAATGTATGCCTACTGGATCACCGTCAACTACCGTGAGGCCTACGGCATCTACGCTTGCAACGGGATTCTGTTCAACCACGAGTCGCCGTTGCGTGGCGAAACATTCGTCACCCGCAAGATCACCCGCGCGCTGGCTCGCATCAAGCTTAATCTGCAGGATTGCCTCTATCTGGGTAACTTGGATTCGTTACGCGATTGGGGTCACGCCAAGGATTACGTCGAGATGCAGTGGCGCATGTTGCAACAGGATCAGGCAGAAGATTTTGTTATTGCCACCGGCGTGCAATACAGCGTGCGGGAATTCGTCGAAGCTGCTGGTAGGGAAATCGATTTGCATATCACCTGGCAAGGCACCGGCGTGGACGAGATCGGCATCGATCAGAATGGCAATACGATTGTGAAGGTCGATCCACGTTATTTCCGGCCGACCGAAGTCGAGACATTGTTGGGGGACCCAACCAAGGCCAAGGAAAAGCTGGGCTGGGTGCCGACTACAACATTTGCCGAACTGGTGTCGGAAATGATGCGGGAAGATTTGAAGAGTGCCGAGCGCGACGAGCTGGTCAAGAAAAGCGGATATTCCACGTATGACTACCACGAGTAAGCTGGTGCCAAAAACGTCGAAAATCTATGTTGCAGGGCATACCGGCCTTGTCGGGGCGGCACTCGTGCGGCACCTGCAGCACGGCGGTTATGTCAATCTCGTTACCCGTTCGCATGCTGATTTAGATCTGCTCGACCAGCATGCGACCGCCCGTTTTTTGCTGGCTGAAAAGCCCGACTATATTTTTATGGCGGCCGCCAGGACCGGTGGCATCTATGCCAACAACACGTTTCCGGCTGAGTTCATCTTTCAAAACCTGATGATTCAGGCCAACATCATCGACGGTGCTTATCAGGCTGGCGTCAAACGCGCATTGTTTTTAGGCTCTAGCTGCATCTACCCCCGCGACTGCGAGCAGCCAATCACCGAGCAGTCGCTCTTGACCGGGCCGCTGGAGCCGACCAACGAACCCTACGCCATCGCCAAAATCGCCGGGATCAAAATGTGCGAAAGCTACAACCGGCAATTCAGCACCGAATATGTTACGGCGATGCCGACCAATTTATACGGTCCAAACGACAATTACGATCTCGACAGTGGCCATGTACTGCCGGCGCTGGTGCGCAAGGCGCACGAAGCAAAACTGCGCAACCAGAAGGAAGTCGTGGTGTGGGGGTCGGGTAGGCCGATGCGTGAATTTCTTTATGTCGATGATCTGGCTGAAGCATGTGTGTTTTTGATGGAGAGCGGCATTCGCGACGGTATGTTCAACATTGGCACCGGCGAAGATGTCACCATTGCTTCATTGGCGGCCACCATCATGGAAATTGTCGGCTTTGAAGGTGCTATCGTATTCGATGCCAGCAAACCTGATGGCACCCCACGTAAGCTTTTAAATGTCGACCGCATTAACCAGCTGGGCTGGCGTGCGCGCACGTCGCTGCGCGATGGCATTACGCAGGTGTATGCCGATTTCCTGGCAACGGCGAGCCGCTAGTTGGCTGCGCCGTTGGTCACGATTGCCGTTCCCTCTTATAACCAGGGTCGTTTTTTAGACGATGCACTGGCTTCCATTTTTAATCAGGAAGTGCCGGTGGAAGTGTTTGTGCTCGATGGCGGTTCTTCAGATAACTCCTTGGAAGTCATCAAAAAGTGGGCGCCTCAATTGGCTGGGTGGCGTAGCCATGCTGACAAAGGGCAGGCTGCAGCAATCAACGAAGGCATCGCGCTAGGTACAGCGCCTTATGTTGCCTGGCTCAATAGCGACGACTGGTTTTTGCCAGGCGCGTTAGAGCGTCTGGTGCAACAGTCACAAGCCGTGCCGAGTGCGCCGGCAGTCTATGGCCGTTGCTGGAACATTGTCGAAAAATCAGGCAAGCGCGTGCCTGTTTGGGTAGAACCCTTTAACGTGCATCGGCTGGCCTTGCGATGCATTATTTCTCAGCCGGCAACCTTGATTCGTCGCACTGCCTGGGAAGCCGTTGAAGGCGTTGACACTGCAATGCACATGGCGATGGATTACGATTTATGGTGGCGTCTTTATCAATTCGGCGGGCCACTGGCATTCATCGATGAATTCGTTGCCGTTAATCGTGACCATGACGATACGAAAACGAACACCCAGCGTCAGCGCCATTACCGGGAAGCGATCAATGTCGTGCGCAAGCATTACGGTCGGGTGCCGCTGAAGTGGTGGATAGCGCAACCGTATGCAGTGTGGTTTCGCTCCCTGTTTGGTTAAACGGCGCCATATTGCATGCGTATTCTCCATTTTTATAAAACATCGTTTCCTGATACCACTGGCGGCGTTGAACAAGTTATTAACCAGATCGCGAGAGGCACCAGTGCGTATGGTGTAGAGACCGAGGTTCTATCATTGACCTCGGCAAAATCTGCGCTCACCACACGGGTAGATGGCTATCTGACCCACCGCGCCAAGCTTGATTTTCAGATTGCGTCAACTGGGTTTTCTCTTTCAGCCTTTGCGCGGTTTGCCGAGCTTGCGCGGCAGGCCGACGTGGTGCACTACCACTATCCATGGCCTTTCATGGACGTCGTGCATTTCATGACGCGGCTTCGCAAGCCGTGCATTGTCACCTACCATTCCGACATCATTCGTCAGCAACATCTACTGCGGCTGTACAAACCATTGAAGCGGCGCTTTCTTGCCAGCGTTGACCGGATCGTCGCCACCTCTCCGAATTATCTGGCCACCAGCGACGTGTTGCAGCAGTTTGCAGACAAGGTCAGCGTCATTCCAATTGGTATCGATAAATCGACTTACGCTGTACCGACTGCGGAGAGACTCGCATACTGGTATCAACGATTTGGCCAAAAATTTTTCTTGTTCGTGGGGGTATTACGCTACTACAAAGGTTTGCATATCCTGATGGAGGCGGCAAAAGGAACAGACTTCCCAATCGTAATCGTCGGTGCCGGGCCGATTGAACAAGCTTTAAAAACCCAGGCGTTGTCGCTTGGGCTATCCAACGTTCATTTTTTGGGTCAGGCGTCCGAGGAAGACAAGGCCGCATTGCTGAGCCTTTGTTATGCAATTGTTTTTCCATCGCACTTGCGTTCGGAAGCGTTCGGCGTCTCATTGCTGGAAGGCGCAATGTTTGGCAAGCCAATGATTTCCAGCGAGATCGGTACCGGCACCACCTATATCAACATCTCTGGTGAAACCGGCCTGGTTGTGCCGCCCGGTGATCCAGTGGCACTACGCCAAGCCATGCGCCATCTCTGGGAGCACCCTGAGGCGAAGGACGCCATGGGCCTGGCTGCTGAACAACGGTATTGGCACCACTTTACAGCGCAACAAATGGTGAAATCTTATGTGGATCTTTATGCGGAGGTAAGCCGGTCAAAATTAGGAATTCAACGCCAGTTGTAGTTGGAAAGGTCGTAGCGCTCAATGGTTTCAATTGCTTCCGGTTGAAACGTGCTGGCAGTTCTTGGGGAAAGTTCCCGCAAGATTTTACTTTGATATTTAGCAACCTTAACTTCCTCTTTTGTAGGGTTAATGATCTCGGTTGCAACGATATGGTCTTCTGAGTCTTTTCTAAGAATGACCACACTTTGTTGCTGTACCGACGGCCTGGACAGGCAAAGTCCCATTTAATTTCCTTAAAAAATTTACCTATAATTTACTATCAACCAAATCGGTTGTTAGCTTCTTGATAAATATTCAATCAAAGCGTTTTTAAGTAATGGAAGGCTTTAATAAAGCATCCACCGCTCGCCGGTCATCGAACACAAAACATTCTCCTTGATAATGCGCAGTGCCAATTTCCTCAAAATATTTCAAAATACCTCCCTCGAGCTGATAAACATCTGGCAAGCCAATCGCTTGCATGTGAATGGCCGCTTTCTCGCATCGGATGCCACCGGTGCAAAATGTCACGACAGTTTTGCCTGCCAGAGATGAACGGTTTTGCGCCACTTTTCCAGGAAACTCACTGAATTTTTCGATGTTGTAATCGATTGCATTCGCGAAAGATCCCACATCAACTTCAAATGCATTGCGGGTATCGAGCATCACAATTTCTTGCCCTTGGTCGTCATGGCCTACGTCCAGCCAGCGCTTCAAGGTATTTGGCGTGACTGCCGGAGCCCTGCCTGCCTCGGGTTTGATCAGCGGGTGACGCATCGTGATGATTTCTGGTTTGAGCTTAACGAGCATGCGCCCAAACGGCTGCGTTGCGGAGCCGCTTTCCTTAACTGCTATATCAGCAAAATTTGGATCAGTTCTTAGCCATATTAAAAAATCGTCAATTGATGCGTGTGTTCCAGCCAAAAACAAATTGATTCCTTCGGGGCTAAGCAACACCGTCCCTTTTAACGACAACGCCAGACACTGGCTCAGGAACAGCTGCCGCAACGCGTCGTCGGCATTCAACGTGACAAATTTGTACGCTGCAATGTTAATAATTTGATAATTTTCTGGCATGAGGAGTGCGAGGGATCGTATAAAAAGAGCCATTATAAACTTCGGTTTTCACAAAATTCGCTTCTCCCGCTCGCGGTAAAATAACGTAATGACCGCTCCCCAGTTCACGCATTTACGTTTGCACACCGAATACTCAATCGTCGATGGCTTGTTGCGCATTGATGATCTCGTTGATGCCGCAGCGACCGATGCCCAACCGGCTTTGGCAATTTCCGATCTATCGAATTTGTTCGGCATGGTCAAGTTCTACAAGGCGACGCGCAAAAAGGGGATCAAGCCAATCATCGGATGCGATGTCTGGATCACGAATGATTACGATCGCGAGAAACCGTCGCGGCTATTGTTGCTGGTAAAAACCAACGCAGGTTACCTGCAACTGTGTGAACTAATTTCCCGTTCCTGGCTGGAAAACATTTATCGTGGCCGGGCCGAAATTCGCTCTGAATGGTTGGCATTACTACAACCGCAAGGTGGCTTGATTGCGCTATCAGGCGCGCAATTTGGTGATATTGGCATTGCGCTCGAAAACGGCAATGTTGCGGCTGCTGAACGCTGCGCCAAACGGTGGGCCGAAATATTTGAAGGCCATTTTTACATTGAAGTTCAGCGTGCCGGGCAGCCCAACATGGCACAGCAAGTGCGCCAGTTTGTATCCCTGGCAAAACGGTTATCACTGCCAGTCGTCGCAACGCACCCGGTGCAATTTTTGTCTTGCGAAGAATTCACTGCTCACGAAGCGCGTACTTGTATTTCTGAAGGTGAAATTCTTGCCAATCCGCGTCGTACCCGCCGCTTCAATGATCAGCAATGCTTTAAAACCCAGGCTGAAATGGCGGCGCTATTTTTTGACATGCCCGCTGCGCTCGCCAATACAGTGGAAATCGCCAAGCGTTGCAATCTAACGCTTGAACTCGGCAAGCCACGCTTGCCCGATTTTCCTATTCCCGGCGGTTTATCGGTCGATGATTTTTTGAGAGCGCAGGCAACAGAGGGGTTGGCTACGCGGCTACTGCAGCTTTATCCTGATCCGGTAATTTTGGAAAACAACCGCGAGCGTTATGAAGCGCGGTTGACGTTCGAGACCGACACCATCATCAAGATGGGCTTTCCAGGCTACTTCCTGATCGTGGCCGACTTCATCCAGTGGGCAAAAAATAATGGCGTGCCGGTTGGCCCTGGTCGTGGATCAGGCGCAGGCTCGCTGGTGGCGTATTCTCTTTCGATCACTGATCTCGATCCGCTTGCTTACAATTTGCTCTTCGAGCGCTTTCTTAATCCGGAACGCGTGTCCATGCCCGATTTTGATATTGATTTTTGCCAGGAAGGCCGCGACCGGGTCATTCAATACGTAAAAGACCGGTACGGTAAGGAAGCGGTTTCACAGATTGCCACCTTTGGCACCATGGCCGCCAAAGGCGCCATACGCGATGTCGGTCGCGTGCTTGACATGGGATACAACTTTTGCGACGGTATCTCAAAGCTTATTCCTTTCAAGCCAGGCCGGTTGGTAACGATTGCCGACGCTCGGAAAGAAGAACCGATGCTGGCCGAGCGCGAAGCCAATGAGGAAGAAGTAGCGCAGTTGCTGGCGCTCGCAGAAAAAGTGGAGGGCATTACCCGCAACGTCGGCATGCATGCAGGCGGCGTGCTTATTGCGCCAGGCAAGCTGACCGATTTTTGCCCGCTGTACACCCAGGGTGGCGACGGTGGGGTAGTGTCGCAATACGACAAGGACGATGTGGAAGCTGTCGGCCTGGTCAAGTTTGACTTCCTCGGTTTGACCACGCTGACCATACTTGACCGTGCAGTGCGCTACATCAAGCAGCTCGAACCCGCCATGGCAGACTTCAACCTGGAAAGTCTGCGGCTTGACGATGCGGCGTCTTACGATTTGCTCACTAAAGCAAAAACGGTTGCCGTCTTTCAGCTTGAAAGTCGCGGCATGCAAGGCATGCTGAAAGATGCCAGGCCAGATCGTTTTGAAGACATCATCGCGCTAGTGGCGCTTTATCGCCCCGGCCCAATGGATCTGATTCCTGACTTTTGCCGGAGAAAGCATGGCGAGCGCTTTGATTACCCAGATCCACGTACCGAAGGCATTCTTGCCGAAACCTACGGCATCATGGTTTATCAAGAGCAGGTCATGCAAATGGCCCAGGTTGTAGGCGGTTACTCGTTGGGCGGCGCTGATTTGTTACGCCGGGCGATGGGTAAGAAAAAAGCCGAAGAAATGGCCGAGCACCGGCAAATATTTCGGGATGGCGCCGCAAAAGATGGCTTGACTCAGGAAAAAGCTGATGAGATTTTTGATCTCATGGAGAAATTTGCGGGCTATGGTTTTAACAAATCCCATGCCGCTGCGTACGCTTTGCTGTCTTATCACACAGCGTACCTGAAAGCCCACCATCCAGCAGCGTTCATGGCAGCCAATCTGTCGCTAGCAATGGACGATACCGACAAAATCAAGATTTTGGTAGTCGATGCAATCGAGGTTTGTGCACTCACATTGCTTCCACCAGACATTAACCATTCCGACTACCGTTTCATGCCTGTCGCAAGGCCAGGAAAAAAAGCCTGCGAAATGCGTTATGGTCTAGGCGCCATCAAAGGCTCTGGCCAAAGTGCGATTGAAGCCGTCATGGCAGCGCGTGACGAACAGCCGTTCACCGATCTCTTCGACTTTTGCAAGCGCGTTGACAAGCGCCAGATCAATCGGCGTACCATCGAATCGCTGATACGCTCAGGCGCTTTTGATTGCTTTGGCGCCGACCGTGCCGTGCTAATAGCTTCGGTCAGCATGGCTATGGACTGTGCAGAACAAGCCGAAGCCGAGGTCAATCAGGTTAGCCTTTTTGGTGGTGATGAGGATGACTTTCATGCCACGCCCGCTTATGCCAACGTTGTGCCCTGGAGTGAAAAGCAACGTCTGACGGAAGAAAAAGCAGCATTGGGTTTTTACCTCTCTGGTCATCTGTTTAACGCCTACGAAGAGGAAGCAAGGCGTTTTGCCCGGATGAAGCTGTGTGATCTTGCAGCCTCACGTGAGCCGCGCATGATTGCCGGAGTCATTTGCGCCCTGCGCACCCAGATGACCCAGCGTGGCAAGATGCTCATTGTTACGCTAGATGACGCCAGTGCCACGGTCGATGTCACTGTCTACAGTGAGTTATACGATGCAAATCGTGCATTATTTAAGGAGGATGAATTTTTGGCAGTGCTTGGCAAAGTCTCAGAGGATAGATTTTCCGGCGGGTTACGCATCACTGCTGAAAAAGTGATGGATATTGCCTCTGCACGCGTGGCCTTTGGCCGGAAATATGCATTCTCACTTGTAGCCAGCATTGATGCAGCAAAGTTCAAGGCCGTGCTTGACCCGTTTCGCTCTGCCGACGGCTTGCCGTTAGTGACGCGTTATACCCAGAACGGTATTGACTGCGAAATTTGCTGGCCTGAAGATTGGCGCGTTATGCCTGTAGATGCCTTGCAGCGTATGCTGGTTGACAGTCTCGGCGCAAAAAATGCGGTGGTGGATTACGACTAACATGGCATCTGAAATTTGTTTGTGGTGCGGCGGTCAGGAGTTTTCCTGTTGGGTCAACAGCATTAATTTGAAATATTTATGATAAGTCATTTCATAAGCGCAGAAAGCCACCATCAGACCGGCACTTCCATCTAAAAAGCCATATTTAAAAATATAACACCGGATGAAGGCAGCCAAGGCATGCAGCAGGGCGCTACTAAATCCGCTTCGCTTGCCTACCTCGAACGCCTGTTGCGCGCCTAAGGTGGAATACTGCGCCAACTTGCGCAGATAATCCTCATCATTGCGATAACTGTAATGAATGATTGGTGTGTGTAATCGGCCAATCGGGCAATCCACCATCACTCTTTCATGCACCAGGCTATCTGAAAACCTTCCGGCACCACGTTTAAATAAGCGCACGACACGGTCGGGATACCAACCGCCATGTCGAATGAATCGCCCACAAAAACTTGATAGACGCGGTATTTCATAAACGTTAGTGTTACAGGCATGGATTGCGGCTGCAATCTCGTCGCGCAAGCTTGCAGAAATACGCTCGTCTGCGTCCAACGATAAAATCCACTCGCCACGCGCCTTCAAAAGTGCCCGATTTTTTTGCGGGCCAAAGCCCGGCCAGTCAAGCGTTTCAATCACCTGCGCACCGGCTTTGCGCGCAATGGCAACGGTGTCGTCGGTACTACCTGAATCCACTATAATCCACTCGTTTGCAAAAGCGACACTGGCCAGGCAATCGCCAATGTTATGCGCTTCGTTTTTCGTGATGATGATGACGGAAAGATCCATTTGGTCAGTGGTGTGCTTTTGCAAGGTTTGGCAATTGCCCGTGCGGTGCTCGATTGTAAGCGTTTTGGTTTGCCCCTTTTCCTGCTGCTTTTGATTGATATCTTTTTGGATCGAACATTCATGCGCATTAATCCAGTTCCTTCCTCCCTCCGACACTGGCCGTAATGCGACTTCCTCCGCACTTGCACCGATTATTGGGGATGTTGAAACCCTATCGTGGGCGCCTGGCGCTTGCGATGCTCGGCATGATGATGACGGCGGCAACCGAGCCGGCGCTTGCAGCCCTTCTCAAGGCACTGCTTGATCGCGGTTTTACCGGCCAGCTCAGCTTTAACCTTTGGGTTGTGCCCGCAGCTGTGATCGGCATTTTTGTCTTTCGCGGTTTTTCTACCTTCATGACCACCTATATGGTGCAGTGGGCATCAACGAGGTTACTCAACCGGCTACGCCAGCAAATGTTTGACCGGATTCTGGATGTTTCCATCGGTTTTTATGCGGAAAATCCGGTGGGCAGGGTAATCAATTCGATGATGTTTGAGGTGCAGCAGATCATCGACATGATCAAAAACGTGCTGACTTCCATGATCCGTGATTCGCTCACCGTTATCGGTCTGCTGGCATACCTTTTTTATCTCAACTGGCAATTGACCCTGATTGCGATCGTGCTGCTGCCGATGATCGCTCTGATAGTTCGTATGACTGGGCGTCGTCTGCGCCTGCTCACAAAAACCTATCTAAACATCAATGGCGAATTGACGCAGGTAATTGAAGAGACCACCCGCGCCCAACAAGTTATCAAGGTCTTTGGGGGCCAGAAATATGAACGTGCCCGGTTTGAGGAGCGCGGTGAGAGGTTACGTAATTACTCCATGAAAATGAGCAGCACCTTTGCTGCTACCGTTCCTATTACCCAAATCATGGCAGCCTGCGCACTGTCTATTGTGATCGTCATTGCCCTGATCCAGACCAACCAAAATCAAACGACGGTGGGCGGTTTTGTGTCGTTCATTACCGCCATGTTGATGTTGATTACGCCATTAAAGCGCCTGGCTGAAATCAATGGCCCGTTGCAGCGTGGCTTGGCCGCAGCTGACGCTGTATTTGCGTTGATCGATGCACCTGCTGAGCGCGTCGGTGGCATGGTGCTGACTGATCGCGCCGCAGGAAAAATTGAATTTGAAAACGTCGGTTTTACTTATCCCGGTCAACAGCAACCGGCACTTAAATGTATCAATCTGACGATTCTTCCCGGCGAAACTATTGCTTTTGTCGGTATGTCCGGCGGCGGCAAATCAACACTGGTCAACCTCGTGCCGGATTTTTTTTCCGTCAATCAGGGCCGCATTTACCTCGACGGAGCGCCGATCGAATCCATCTCGCTCGATAGCCTGCGTGCGCAAATGGCCATGGTGAGCCAAAACGTTGTGCTTTTTGACGACACGGTGGCTGCCAACATTGGTTATGGGGACGATGCACCGGACCGCTCCCGCATTGTTGCAGCGGCCAAGGCTGCTCATCTGGAACAGGTGATTGCGCAGTTGCCAAAAGGGCTTGATACGCAGATCGGCGACAACGGCTCGCGTCTTTCAGGCGGACAACGCCAGCGCCTGGCAATTGCGAGGGCAATCTACAAGGATGCGCCGATACTTATTCTCGACGAAGCGACTTCAGCTCTTGATTCGGGGTCCGAGCGCGCAGTGCAGGGCGCGTTGGAGCGACTCATGCACGGTCGTACGACGCTGGTAATCGCACACCGGCTCTCCACTATTGAACGAGCGAGCAGAATTGTCGTGCTGCTCGCAGGCGAGATCGTTGAAATCGGCACGCATGCGGAGCTAGTGGCTAAAGGTGGTGCTTACGCGAATCTGCATCAATTGCAGTTTGCAACAGAGCGCGTGTCTTGAGCAACCGCCATATTTTGGTTGTTTCCCCGAATTGGGTCGGCGATGCCGTCATGGCACAACCATTGCTGCATCTGCTTAAAACCCGGCCCGGTTTTCAAAACACCGTGATCGATGTTCTATCGTCACCGACCGTAGCCGCAATATGGCGTGCGGTGCCGGAGGTGGCCAATGTGATCGAGGCGCCATTTCGCTCGGGCGCCCTGGAGTGGCGTCAGCGTCTGGCGCTTGCCGCTCAATTGCGTGTAACGGGTTATGCCGAAGCATATGTGTTACCTAATTCCTTGAAATCCTCATTGATCCCCTGGCTGGCCCGCATTCCCCGGCGCGTCGGTTACAAAGGGGAGATGCGTTACGGGCTGCTCAATGTCATGCATCACGATGCGGATGCCGTACCGCGACCGATGGCGCCGTTCTATGCGGCATTGGCGGCTGCCCCGCGCAGAGACGTTCCAGGCAGATCCGCGTTGCCTCGTCCGAGGATGGTCGTCGGCGACGACCATCGCGACAATGTATTGAAAAAATTCGGCATCGATTTCGATTCGCCAATCGTGGCTTTTGCGCCTGGTGCCGAATTTGGCAGCGCAAAACGCTGGCCGGCCAGTCACTTCGCAGCGCTTGCTCAGCTTGTCTTGCAGGAGCGACCCGGAGCAACGGTCGTGTTGCTAGGTTCGCCTAAAGACAAAAAAATCTGCGAAGCGATCACTACGTCGGTTTTGCAGACATGCGCCATGGCTAACCAGGCAAATCTTCGCAATCTCGCTGGCAGCACCGCTCTGGCTGAGGCGATTGCGCTGATCGCGGCGGCATCAGTAATCGTGAGCAACGATTCTGGACTGTTGCATGTCGCTTCGGCCTTGAATCGCCAAGTATTGGCGCTCTACGGTCCTACCGACCCGCATCATGCGCCGCCGTTTTCGGATGTGTCGCGGTCGATCCACCTTCATCTGCCCTGTATGCCATGCCGCCAGAGAGAGTGTCCGCTCGGCCATCACGATTGCATGCGCAAACTAGATGCCGGCAAGGTGTGGGAACACTTGTTGCCACTCCTCGAATTTCGTTCAGGCAGCTAGGCTCGCTTGAAGAGTCAAGATCGCACGATTATTAATTTATACATGAGAGTTGCAAGATAGTAATTTCTATCGCCATTGCATAGGCTATCGCTACAAACTTGCTCCAAGTCGCATTCTCCCAAAAGCCCTCTAAACTTTGTTTTAAATCGGAAACTTTCATTTTCCTTGCTTAATGACAAACATGCACCATGTGTCGCCTGGTCTTTCCGTGAGGAGATCTTGATGTCGAGTTGTTACGAAACGTAACCATCGCTATGTTCACGTTTTCTGTGCCTTAAATGCGCGGCAAGCATGTCAAACATCGAGCAAGCCATTACCGATTGCTTTTCCATACGTTCGCGTAGACGATTAAAACCAGAGACAGATGAACACGACCTTATTGGACATCACGCAAGAAAACGTAGTGGCACCAGTTGCTGCAGCCGCGGCAGGCAGGTATAAAATTTCACCGCAACAGATGCAAGCAATCCGGCAAGTCGATCATTTCAATAAAAGCGAATATCGGTCCTTGGACTTGAACACAGTGCTGGATTTCTACACGGCTAATTTCGTCGATCCCTTGTTACGCTTGATTGACCTACCAAGGGCTGTTGCCGATATTGGTACCGGTTATGGATGGTTGGCTTTGGCATTCGCATTGCACACAAACGCAAAAGTGGTTGCAATGGAGTACGACGCAGAAAGACTGGCTGCCGCGCAAAAGATTGCAGCTATCCTGGGCGTATCGGACAAAATCGAATGGATCGTCGGGTCGATCAGCCAGGTTCCGCTGGAGGACCGGGCCATGGACGCGGTGTATTGCATCGAAGTCATTGAACACACCGGCGTGGACCGTAGTTTTGTCAGGGAGCTCGCCCGTGTGACGAACGATGTGCTGGTCATTACCGCGCCCAACAAAACGTTTCCGGCAATTCACCACGATACCTCGCTGCCGTTTTGCCACTGGCTGCCGCTTGGGGCTCGCAATGTTTATGCAACAATTTTCGGACGGCTTTCGCTGCAGCATAACAATTATTTCTGGTCGCCCTATACTTTACTGTTGGCACTAAAAGATTTTAACCGCGTCTCGCGCTTTCTCCAATTTGCGACTTATGCAGAATACTGCCAAGCCAAAGCGAATGCTGCCGAGCAGCGAACAGGACTGGCGGAGCAGCTCCGGGAAGGGTATTTCGGCCTTGCTGCAAAACTGGGAAGATATTCACTGTTTGTCCTGCCCAACATGGCCTCGACATTTCGACGTCCCGCACGCAGTAAAAGCAGGCCAGCGTCATAAAAAAGCGTCAACTCAAAATGATGTCGTACTGTTCCTGCCGGTATACCGATTCAACCTGCAGTGAAATCGGCTTGCCGATAAAATCGCCCAACATCGCTAGATGTTGCGATTCTTCTTCCAGAAACATGTCGATCACCAGCTGTGAAGCCAGAATGCGAAACTCGCGTGGGTTGAACTGTTTTGCCTCGCGCATAAGCTCACGCAGGATTTCATAGCATACGGTTCGCGCTGTTTTTACCTGGCCCTTACCGCTGCATGAGGGGCAGGTTTCACAAAGAATATGCGCCAGCGATTCACGGGTACGCTTGCGTGTGAGTTCAACCAGGCCGAGGGCGGAAAAATTCGATACCGAAATTTTGGTGCGATCTCGTGCAAGTGCTTTGTGCAATTCACCAAGTACTGCAGCCTTGTGCTCGGCGTTTTCCATGTCGATAAAATCGAGAACGATGATGCCGCCAAGGTTACGAAGGCGTAGTTGTCGGGCAATGGCTTGCGCAGCTTCCAGATTGGTTTTAAAGATGGTGTCGTCGAAGTTCCGGCCATTCACAAAACTGCCGGTATTGACATCAATTGTCGTCATCGCCTCGGTTTGATCGACTATCAGATACCCGCCAGACTTTAATCCTACCCGCCGCCCAAGGGCGCGCTCTATCTCTTCTTCCACGCCATATAAGTCAAACAGCGGCCGCTCACCGGTGTAATGTGCCAGGCGCGGCAATACAGACGGTGTGTAGAGGGTGCCGAATTGCCCCAGCATCTGAAAATTCTCTCGTGAATCGATTTGTATGCTGGCAGTATCGTCATTGACAAAATCCCGCAACACCCGCTGTGCCAGATTAAGATCCTGATGCATGAGGGCAGGTGCAGGGCGAAGCTTGGCTTTTTGTTGAATCGTTGCCCATGTTTTGCGTAGATACTCGACATCCATTGCCAGGTCGGTATCCGAGGCATCTTCGGCCATGGTGCGGATGATGAACCCGCCTTTTTCTTCCGGATTCAGCAAGCTCTGGACTTTCTGGCGCAAGGCATCACGCTCGGCCTCATTTTCAATCCGCTGCGAGATACCGATATGCGAATCCTGTGGCAGGTAGACCAGCATACGCCCGGCAATTGAAATCTGAGTAGAAAGCCGCGCCCCCTTTGTGCCAATCGGGTCTTTAATCACTTGCACTGTAATGGCCTGGCCATCGTAGAGCAGGCGTTCAATCGGCGTCGGCGGCGTGGGAGGCCCGTCGTGCGAGCGGGCATTCCAGATGTCGGCAACATGCAAAAATGCGGCACGCTCCAGCCCGATATCGATAAATGCCGATTGCATGCCGGGCAGCACGCGCACAACCTTTCCCAAATAGATATTGCCGGCCATGCCACGCGAAAGTGTGCGCTCGATGTGTAATTCTTGTACAGCACCCTGAAATACCAACGCCACACGAGTTTCCTGCGGCGTAACATTGATCAGGATATCTTCACTCATAAAATTTTTAAGCCTGCCTGCTGAAGCAATTGCGCTGTTTCAAATAAAGGTAAGCCCATGACGCCCGAATAGCTGCCACGAATTTCCCGAATAAACAGTGAAGCCATACCCTGAATTGCATAACCTCCTGCTTTGTCATAAGGCTCGGAACTGGCACAGTAGGCGTGTATCTGTTCCTCAGGAATTTGCATAAAGGCCACATCTGAAGTTTGCGTGCATTGCCAAACTTCTTCCCGGTGACGCACAGCAATACTAGTGTGTACCTGATGTGTGCGACCTGATAAAGCCGTGAGCATCGTCACCGCCTCAGCAAGATTTGCTGGTTTTCCAAGGATGCGGCCATCGAGCACGACCGTGGTGTCGGCCGCTAACACCGGGCGAGTCGGCAACTTGCGCCACAACATGGTTTGTTGTGCAAAGCTGGCCTTATCGCTTGCCACGCGTACGACATAGTTAAGTGGTGCCTCACCAGGCAGCACGTCCTCGCTGAACTCCGGGCCGACCGGTGCGCGGTCACGCAACAGGAGTAATTCGAATTCCACACCAATCTGCCGTAGTAGCTCGCGTCGTCTCGGGCTCTTGGAAGCAAGGTAGATTTTTCGGTCGGTCGGTCTCATTCCGGTCCTAGTTTTTATGCCCGATGATAAGGATGGTTCTGCGTAACCGACCAAGCGCGGTAAAGCTGCTCTGCCAACACAACCCTCACCATCGCATGAGGAAGGGTTAGGCTAGACAACCGGATCCGCGTTTCAGCCTGTGCTTTGCAAAGAGGGTCTAGACCATCGGCGCCGCCGATGATGAATGTAACATCCTGGCCACCTTGATGCCACTGTGTCAGTAACTGTGAGAGCTGAACTGTTGTCAGATCGCTTCCATGTTCATCTAAAACGATGCGCCGGGCGCCTTTTGGGATAGCCGCATCAATGCGCTCATACTCCAGTCGCATTACGGTGGCAGCGTTTCTGCTGCTCGATCGTTCGACGGGTTTAATTTCTTTGAGAAGAATGCGCAGCTCTGGTGGCATGCGTTTAGCATATTCGTCAAAGCCGGCGGTAATCCAGGCAGGCATTTTGTTGCCGACAGCCGCAATCATTAACTGCATGATCGGCTGCCTTAATCGCCGGTTTTTGTCCTGGTTGCCGCACGTTTGGCCGGCGCTTTTCTCGCGGCTGCCGTTTTTGCTGAAACAACTGCAGTTTTGGTTTTTGCGACCTTGACAGTTTTTCCGGCAGGCTGACCCGACGCTGCCGTTTTGCGCGCACGCTTTGCGGCAACCGGCGTTTCACTGCTATCTTTGCTCATCGTTTTTCTGGCTGTCGTTTTACGCACTGGTTTGGCACTGGCATCTTCTTCAGTCGTCAAAACAGATGCTTTCGTCACCGTTAAGTGACGTCCTGTAGCTTTTTTTGGCGCTCCATCGATTGGTTCCGACGCCGTACGCTGTGAAATACGTTTCGCAGCACCCAGCTTGATCTCTTTTTCTCCCCAAATTTCCTCGAGCCGGTAATACGCACGGATGGCTGGTTGCATGATGTGGACAATCATGTCGCCCAAGTCAACTAATACCCACTCGCCGGTGTCTTCTCCTTCTATGCTCATGATTTTGCCGCCATTTTCCTTCACCCGGTCGCGCACGGATGCAGCTAATGCCTTGGTTTGGCGATTTGAGGTGCCCGACACCACTGCAATCCGATCAAACAGGCTGGTAAGGTGGGCAGTATCGAAAACCTTGATGTCCTGGGCTTTCACATCCTCCAGCGCATCAATTACAAGGGCCTGCAGAGTCTTAATATCCATTTAACGTCTTTTATATAAATTATGTTGTTCAATATAGTCTAGCACCCGTGGCGGCACCAGTTTGCTAGGTCTTTGCCCGGATAGCAGCAACATGCGAATCTCGGTGGCAGAGACTTCAATCGAGAGGTCGTTTGCTAAAAAGCTTCGTCCGTGCGGCTGTTGCCGCAATTGGCTTACCGTGCCGAGCCGTTCTAAAAAAAATTCCTCGACTTCTATCGATAATTGTCCAGCATTGATTGCAAATCCAGGTCGTGAAGCAACGCAAAGGTGGGCGTAGTCAAAAATTTCGCGCCATCCATGCCATGTTTGTAAGCGCAATAATTGATCGGCACCGATTAGTAATGAAAGGGATGCTGCTACACCAAGCTCTTGACGAAGGGCTTGGAGAGTATCAACTGTATAGGTCGCGCCGGCGCGCAAAAGCTCTTGCGAATCAATCTTTACCGGAAAGGGGTAATCTGCAAATGCAGCATTGACCATGGCCAGTCTAGCATCCGGCAACACATGCAATCCCTCTTTTTGCCAAGGGTTACCTGCCGGGATGATGCGTAATTCATCAACTGTTAATAGCCGGGAAAAATAAGTTCCCAATGCAACGTGGCCATTATGAACCGGATCGAAACTGCCGCCTAAAACAGCAATGCACCGACGCCTCATGCGAGCCAATCCCGGGCAACCAAGAAATCAGAATATAACCGTGCTTCTTGGCTGCCAGGATCTGGTTGCCAGTCATAGCGCCATTTGACGACCGGCGGCATGGACATTAAGATCGATTCAGCACGTCCCCCCGATTGCAGCCCAAACAAAGTGCCGCGATCATACACGAGGTTGAACTCAACATATCTTCCACGTCGATAAGCTTGGAAATCGCGCTCACGTTCGCCATAAGCCATGTCTTTGCGCCGCAATACGATAGGCATATAGCTTTGGATAAAAGCATTGCCCACACTTTGTATCATTGCGAAAGCGTCAACAAATCCTGGTGCATGGAAATCGTCAAAAAAGATGCCGCCAATGCCGCGGGGTTCCTGCCGGTGTCGAAGATAAAAATATTCGTCACACCATTGTTTGAAGCGTGGGTGTAAATCAGGCCCAAAAGGTGCTACGGCTGCTTCACAGCATTGATGAAAATGCCGCGCATCTTCCTCAAAACCGTAATACGGGGTGAGATCCATACCACCGCCAAACCACCATACCGGCTCTTGCCCCGCAGCAATTGCTGTAAAAAATCGCACATTAAAATGAACGGTGGGTATGTAAGGGTTACGTGGATGCATGACGAGTGAAACACCCATCGCCTCCCAGGCACGCCCGGCAATTTCTGGCCGGTTGGCCGCCGCGGAAGGCGGTAATTTTGTGCCGCTGACATGTGAGAAGCCAATGCCGCCACGCTCAAACAGATTTCCTTCTTCGATGATGCGCGAGATGCCGCCACCCTTAATGCCACCATCGCTATCTGGACGCTCCCAAGGGTCAGTACCAAACCCACTGCCGTCAACAGCCTCTAAGGCATCCACTAGCTGCGCTTGTAGATCCACTAAGTAAGCTTTTACAGCGCTCCCGGATACGCTGGAAAGTAATGCCACGCCTGGATCAGCGTGATCGGTGTTTTGCGCCACGGATGCCTCAGGAGAAAGAATCAGCGACCCCATCATGCTGTAGATCTAATTTGCCAAACCATTCAGAAACCAGGCCGTTTAAGCGCCCGCCATCCAATGTCGCGCCGGAATTGCGCGCCCTCAAAATGGATCTGCTCGATGCCTTCGTAGGTTCGTTTTTGTGCCATTCGCACACTATCGCCTAAGCCAACTACACACAGCACTCGACCACCTGCGGTCAGTAACTTGCCGTTGATTCGTTCGGTTCCAGCATGAAAAGTTACACAGTCGGCCGTCTCGGATGGAATTCCTGAGATGACGTCGCCTTTGCGAGGCGTCTCCGGATAACCATCTGCCGCCATGACAACACCCACTGCAGTGCGTCGATCCCATTCAAGTTCAATCGCGTCGAGCGTGCCGGCGATAGCATGTTCCATCACAGTCAACATATCGGTTTTTAGGCGAGCCATTATCGGTTGGGTTTCCGGGTCGCCCATCCGGCAGTTGAATTCTAACGTTTTGGCGTTACCTGCCTTGTCGATCATTAGGCCAGCATACAAAAAGCCGGTGTAGGCGATGCCTTCTTTTGCCATTCCATGCACCGTCGGTATGATAATTTCCCGCATCACCTTGGCATGAAGTGCCGGGGTGACAATCGGTGCTGGGGAGTAAGCGCCCATGCCACCGGTATTGGGTCCCTGATCCTGGTCTTGCAAGCGCTTATGATCCTGGCTGGTTGCAAGTGGCAGTATATTTTTGCCGTCAACCATGACGATAAAACTGGCCTCTTCACCCTCAAGAAATTCCTCGATGACCACCCGCGCTCCAGCATTACCAAACCGGTTTTCAGAAAGCATCATGTCGACTGCAGCATGTGCCTCTTCAACACGCAGCGCAACAACTACCCCTTTGCCAGCAGCAAGCCCATCTGCTTTGACCACAATTGGCGCACCTTGGCGATCAATGTAGGCATGTGCCAACGCAACGTCGGAAAAAGTTTGGTAACGCGCAGTTGGTATAGCGTAGCGCTGCATGAAGGTTTTGGCAAAATCCTTAGAGCTTTCCAGCTGCGCAGCTTCCCAAGTCGGCCCAAAAATTTTCAAGTTTCGTTCCCGAAACAAATTAACAATACCGGCTGCGAGGGGCCCTTCAGGCCCAACTACGGTCAATGCAATATTTTCCTGTTGTACGAACGTTGCCAAAGCAACCGGGTCACTGATCGCAAGATTTTCCAGGCGCCCGTCAAGCGCCGTGCCGCCATTTCCAGGCGCTACGTACACCATTTGAATCCGCTCGGATTGTGCGATTTTCCAGGCAAGTGCATGCTCGCGACCGCCAGAACCGACTACCAGAATTTTCATGTTGAATGCACCGCTTTCGTTATCGCTTTCGATGTAATTGCCAAGCGTTTCAAGCGTCGCTGTCGATCACGGCATTTGTGTAAATTTCCTGAACATCATCCAGATTTTCTAGGGCGTCAAGCAATTTTTGCATCTTCACGGCCTCTTCACCCGTAAACACTGTTTCCGAGGCTGCTTTCATCACAATTTCCGCAACGTCCGCCTTAAATCCGGCGGCCTCGAGCGCGTTCTTAACATCTGAAAAATTGTGAGGCACGCAAGACACCTCAAACCCGCCCTCTTCATCGCTTACTACATCGTCGGCGCCAGCGTCTAATGCTGCTGCCATCAATGCATCTTCCGACACACCCGGAGCAAACAGAAATTGCCCGCAGTGTGTGAACATAAACGAGACAGAATTTTCTGCACCCATGTTACCGCCGAATTTGGCAAAAGCATGCCGCACCTCTGCTACTGTACGCACTCGGTTATCAGTGAGGCAATCGACTATAATCGCCGCGCCGTCAATGCCATAACCTTCGTAACGAACTTCTTCATAATTAGCGCCATCCAAGCCGCCGCTACCACGTTGTATTGCCCGCGTAACGTTGTCTTTCGGCATATTTGCATCAGCTGCTTTCTCAACTGAAAGTCGCAAGCGTGGATTAGTGCCAATATCGCCGCCTCCAAGGCGGGAGGCAACAGTGATTTCTTTGATCAGCCGGGTCCAAACCTTGCCACGCTTGGCGTCAGTCGCTGCTTTTTTGTGCTTAATATTGGCCCATTTGCTATGTCCTGCCATAACTTTTTTTTCCTATAACCCTGCAATAACTGCCCTAAAACAGAGTGTCGAGCATAAATTTGTCTGTCCGAAATTACGCGTTCGAACCGGTCGAATCAATCCTTGATTTTATCATAATGCCCTCTCTTACCTTTTGCCAAAAAGACCAGAAAACATGCTGAATTGATTGCTGGCCTGTTATCCTTATACAACTTGCAGTTTTCTAGCCCAAGGCAATTCATCAGGAAAATCATGTCATCACCTACTGCCACCGAAAGTGGTGCGGTACCGCAGCCCACAATTATGCACGTTACATACTGCAAATTGCCTACACCGTGGGCAACATTTGATTTGCATGCGTTCGTCGAGACGAGTAACGGCAAAGAGCATCTAGCCATTACGTTAGGAAATATCGCCGACGGCCAACCGGTGCTGGCGCGAGTGCACTCCGAATGCTTAACTGGCGATGCCTTGTTTAGTCAGCGTTGCGACTGTGGCGCGCAGCTAGAAACGTCACTTAAAAAAATTGCGCTTTCAGGACGTGGCGTTGTGTTGTACATGAGGCAGGAGGGTCGGGGTATTGGCTTAATAGGCAAGTTAAAAGCCTATCATTTGCAAGATAACGGCGCAGACACTGTCGAAGCGAATCAGGCACTGGGCTTTGCACCTGATCAGCGTAATTATCAACTTTGCTTGCCGATGCTGCAGCACCTTGGCGTAAGTAGCCTGTATCTCATGACGAACAACCCACGCAAGATTGATGGACTGCAACAACTCGGTATTGAGGTGAAAGAACGCGTTGCCTTACACGTTAAAACGAATGAATTCAACAGGCGTTATCTTCAAACAAAAGCTGGCAAGCTCGGCCACTTGATTGATTTATAAAAGCCAAAAGTGCGTGCAATGACATCCTCGTCGGCAGCGCGCAAGGCATTTCTTTCTGGTCTTGCCATCGCCATTATTGGCGCAGTACTTTTTTCTGCCAAGGCAATCGTTGCCAAATTGATCTATCGCTATCCCGTTGACGCAGTCACGCTCATTGCATTCCGTATGCTGTTTTCGTTTCCCGTTTTTTTAGCAATAGCGATTTGGCAAGCACGTATCAATAAACCACTCACCAGCATCGAACGGGGCAAAATTGTTCTGCTTGGTTTAACCGGCTATTACTTGTCGAGTTTTCTTGATTTTTTAGGGTTGCAATACATTTCCGCTGGGCTAGAGCGACTGATATTGTTTCTCACGCCATCTTTTGTATTATTGATATCTATAGCAGTACACAAAAAACAAATCCACCGCCCTGAATGGTTGGCGCTCCTTATTTCCTACAGCGGCATAATGATGGTGTTCATGCATGATGTTCGAACTGGCGGGACACAGGTGCTCATCGGTGCAGGATTCGTGCTTGGCAGCGCGTTATCTTATGCAATTTATCTGATTTATTCCGGCGAGATGGTGCGCCGGGTTGGCGCGTTGCGCTTGGTTGCTTATGCGATGTGTGTGGCAAGCGTTGCCTGCATTATTCAGTTTTTCTTGTTAAAGCCATTGTCAACGCTTGTGCAACCTGTTGAGGTGTATGGGCTGTCGCTTATCAATGCAATTTTTTGTACTGTAATGCCGGTAACTTTGACGATGGTTGCTGTCGACCGTATCGGCGCAGGTGCAACGTCTCAAGCCGGTATGATTGGTCCTGTGGCTACACTTTTTCTGGGCGCAATCGTTCTTGGGGAGGCCATCACACCCATCCAACTATTAGGCACTTCACTGGTTCTTACCGGAATATATTTGCTTTCGAGAAAATCCTTATGAGCTTTCAAGATAATAATCCGATGCAACATCCTGAAGAACAGCAGGCAACTGGCGGCGACGCTCCAAGATTCGGACGCTTGCTTGCGGTGTTGATTGTAGCTGTCGCAGTCGCGGCGCTGCTTGCCGTCAGCGCCCAATCTTATTTGGGCGGATGAGTTTGCAGGCAGAAATAAAAGCAGTTAATAGAGGTTGGTAGACTCAAACGCCTTCTCGTATTGTTTGTTACTGAAAGATAAGTACCCATGCGCACTGAAACGCCGCAAGTTATTCATCGGCAAGACTATTTGCCACCAAATTATTTGGTTGATACCGTCGAAATCGCTTTCGATCTGGCGCCGGCTTCAACGCGTGTATCGATGCGCATGGCAGTGCGGCGGCACTCAAATGCACGGAGCAATGTTTTGTTGCTCGATGGTGAGCAACTGACACTTGTTAGGCTATACGTTAATGGCAAAGTCTTGCCAAAAGCCGCTTATCAAGTCACCGCGCATACCTTAGAAATACTGGATATGCCGGCCAGTGCAATCGTCGAGATAGAAACGCTAACCGAGCCTATAAAAAATACGACGTTGTCTGGGCTTTATATTTCGGGCGGAAATTTTTTTACCCAATGCGAAGCAGAGGGGTTTCGCCGTATTGCTTATTTCCCCGACCGGCCAGATGTGATGGCGAAATATACCGTCATGTTGAGAGCCGACAAACACATTTACCCTGTCTTACTTTCCAACGGTAATTTGATCGAGCAAGGCGATTTGGGGAATGGTCGCCATTTTGCAAAATGGGAAGATCCATTCAAAAAACCTTCTTATTTATTTGCGTTGGTTGCCGGTAAATTAGTGTGCCACGAACAGTGGATCGAGCAGCGCTCGGGTCATAAAGCGTTATTGCAAATATGGGTGGAAGAGGGCAATTTAGACAAAACCGCCCATGCAATGCAATCGCTGAGAAACAGCATCCTGTGGGATGCCGAACGCTTTGGGCTCGAGCTCGATTTAAACCGCTTTATGATCGTTGCAGTCAGCGATTTCAATATGGGTGCGATGGAAAACAAAGGATTAAACATCTTCAACACGAAGTTTGTCCTTGCAAATTCCCGGATCGCCACTGATACAGATTATGCCAACATCGAATCCGTTGTTGGCCACGAATATTTCCACAACTGGACAGGTAATCGCGTTACGTGCCGCGACTGGTTCCAATTGTCGTTAAAAGAAGGTTTAACCGTTTTTCGAGATCAGGAATTTTCAGCCGATATGATCGGCACAGCGAGCGGTCGAGCGGTTAAACGCATTGAGGATGTGCGCCTGCTACGCCAAGCCCAATTTCCCGAAGATGCCGGCCCAATGGCGCATCCGGTACGGCCCGATTCATACCTTGAAATCAATAATTTCTATACGGTCACCATCTACGAGAAGGGGTCGGAAGTTGTCAGGATGTATCAAACCTTACTCGGGCGTGAGGGTTTTCTCAAGGGAATGAATCTTTACTTTGCACGCCATGATGGTCAAGCTGTCACCTGTGACGATTTTCGCGCAGCCATGGCAGATGCCAACCACCGAGATCTTTCTCAATTCGAACGCTGGTACAGCCAAGCTGGTACCCCCCACATTCGCGCAACTGGTTATTACGATCCAGCCTCGCGTAGCTATGAATTATTGTTGACGCAAAGCTGTCCATCCACACCCGGCCAGACACATAAGTTGCCTTTTCATATCCCGTTCAAAGTTGGTTTGCTAGACGACTTGGGACGGGACCTTCCACTGCAATTGGATGGTGAAGAAAAGGAGCTAGCTGCAGTATCTAAAGTATTTGGCGCAAAGAGCACAGATGATAAATGCACTGCATTACCCACCACCATCGTGTTGAATCTCACCCAAGAAGCACACACCTTCCGGTTTATAAACATTCCCTGTAAACCAATACCTTCCTTGTTACGAGAATTTTCGGCGCCAGTGGTCTTGGAATATGATTACACCGACGAGGATCTGGGATTCTTGTGTAAACACGACAGTGATGCATTTAATCGCTGGGAAGCAGGGCAGCGCCTTGTAATGCGATGCCTTTTGGCATGGATAGAAGATGACGGAGTGAAAAAATCTCTCACTTCAGGTGAGACTGCACTGACGTCAAGCATTCACGCGATCCTCATCGACACCGACCTCGATCCCGCATTTCGTGCGGTGTGCCTCACGTTACCCTCGGAATCAGTAGTAGCCGAACAGATGACTGTCGTAAATCCGCAAAGAATTCATGCCGCGCGTCGCGCAATTCAGCAAATGCTGGCAGAGGCGTTAAGGCCGCATTGGCTAGACGCTTACCAAAGTTATTGTTCGCCAGAATCTTACAGTCTAGATGCCGCTGCCGTCGGCGGCCGTGCGTTAAAAAACACAGCATTGCATTATCTATCTGTGTTACCCGAACCCCAGATTCACACATTGATACAAGAGCAGTATGACTGTGCCACTAACATGACAGATCGGCTTGCAGCACTGCAGTCACTGTGCAGCAACGAGGCGCCTGGAAAGCATGCAGCAGTGGAGCATTTTTTTGAAGAATTCCAAAGCGAACCTTTAGTAATTGACAAATGGTTTTCACTCCAAGCAACTGCGCATGCGACCACTGTTGGAAAGATACACGCTCTGATGAAGCATCCTGCTTTCGCCCGCAGCAATCCCAACCGTGCGCGTAGCCTTATTTTTAGTTTTTGCAACGGCAATCCTGCACAATTTCACGCAGCCGATGGCAGTGGTTATTTATTTTGGCAGAACGAGGTAATCGCATTGGATCAAATCAATCCGCAAGTTGCGGCGCGTCTGGCCCGTAGCCTTGACCGCTGGCGTCAATATGGGCCAGCTTTGCGTGAAAAAATGCAGCGCGCTTTGACTGCAGTGAGTCAAACGTCAAACCTTTCAAAGGATGTCCTTGAGGTTGTGACCAAAGCATTGGCGTCTTAAACAAACCATTTCATTATTAAAATCCGGGAAACATCATGAAGCGAATCAGCCTTACACAACATTTAATCGAACAACAACGTGAGCACAACAGTATTCCCGCAGAACTGCGGCTACTAATCGAAGTGGTCGCCCGCGCTTGCAAGACAATCAGCCATGCTGTGGGTAAAGGTGCACTCGGCGATGTACTCGGTACCGCCCACAGCGAAAATGTACAGGGCGAGATTCAAAAAAAGCTCGATGTTATTTCCAATGAAATTTTGCTTGAAGCAAATGAATGGGGTGGGCATTTAGCTGCCATGGCCTCCGAAGAAATGGAGAGCATTCATCCAATTCCCAACAGATACCCAATGGGCGAGTACATGTTGCTGTTTGATCCGCTCGATGGTTCCAGCAATATCGATGTCAATGTATCAATCGGCACAATATTCTCCGTTCTGAAAGCGCCTGACGGCATGATTATTCCTACGGAAAAGGATTTTTTGCAGCCAGGTGCCCAGCAAGTAGCGGCAGGCTACGCTGTTTATGGCCCGCAGACCATCTTGGTTTTAAGCACAGGTAATGGCGTCCATTGTTTTACCCTCGATCGGGAAATGGGATCATGGGTCTTAACGCAACGAGACATGAAAATACCCCAGCAGACAAAAGAATATTCGATTAATACCTCCAACAGCCGCCACTGGCATGGAGCTGTCAGCCGTTATGTTGCAGAGCTGGAAGAAGGTGCGACCGGACCACGGGGCAAGGATTTCAACATGCGGTGGGTTGCCTCCATGGTTGCAGACGTACACCGTATCCTCACCCGTGGTGGAATTTTTATGTACCCAGCTGACGCCCGCGATCCCGACAAGCCAGGAAAGTTACGCTTAATGTATGAAGCCAACCCAATGGCATTTTTAACGGAGCAGGCTGGCGGTGCCGCTACTGACGGAAAACAAAGGATTCTCACCCTTGAGCCGCAAAAACTGCACCAACGAGTCGCCGTGTTTCTAGGCTCAAAAGAAGAGGTCGACCGGGTAACGAGTTATCACGCTGATCAATAATGGCACTTGCGGCGTTTAACGCGGTTTCTCACACGGCCAGGAAAAACATCCGAAAGAATTGTCAACCGTCTGGCAAGTAGCGGTTTATTTTGATACTATCCGCGCCCTGCGAGGGAAAATGTAATCCAAAAATCAGGGCTCGCAACTCAATTTTGGAAAAAAGCTTCAAGAAGTAATTTGCACCTTTTCAATAAAGAAAAACATAAGAATTTCTCGTAATATTTTTCGCAATACAGTTGACTAATCTTTCCAACCGCTGCATAATCTCATCTCTCTGCTGCTGACGAACAAAACGATTTGTCAGGTGTGCGGGGTAGTACTGAAGTAGCAGTTAATTTCGGTATTATCCAGCGCGG
>Ga0326733_1000015_pt1 | contig 125527 bp, 126 predicted proteins | sample 14_GP2_308_FD_207946 | JGI IMG/M metagenome (GOLD analysis project Ga0326733, IMG submission 207946) | Glacier ice microbial communities from Ngari, Tibet, China - 14_GP2_30.8 | ecosystem: Environmental > Aquatic > Freshwater > Ice > Glacier | place: China: Ngari, Tibet | collected 2018-07-17
GTGTGAAAAAGGGCATCGACATGGTGACCTTACGGCTATGAGAGGGTTGGAAAAAGCAAAATCCTACCATCGCAATAACCGCGCCACGCCCAGTTTTTTTGCGGTTCTACATCAGTTCGATACCGAACCGTCGAACAATTAGCGCAAATATAACAAAACACAGCACCGTGATTCCCGCTGAAGCAAGCAGGGAATACCAGAAACCGATACGCGATAGCAGTAACGGAAAGGCCAGAAACATTGGCAGTGTCGGCACGACATACCAGAAGGTGTACCAGGCATGGCTGGCAATCTTGTCCGCAGGCTGCTTTTCAACGTATAGCCAGATCAGCGCCAGAAACGTCACCATGGGTAACGCTGCCACGAGCCCGCCGAGGCGATCGCTGCGTTTCGCAAGTTCGGATACGGCGACGACGATTGCCGAGGTAATGAAGTATTTTGTAATCAACCAGCTCATTGCTTGAATCCTGAAATAATTTTTTGTATTAAAACCAAATAAAGCCATGCTTGCAAGTCTTGAAGATTTTCAAAAAAGCCAGCCGGGACAAACTCTTGTCTGCTGATTGCCTTACCAACGCACGGAGATACTTTTTTTCACCGGGCGTCAGGCGATCGAAGCGCATCCTGAAAAAACTTTCATCCAGCGTGGCGATCGCTTCGATGGAAGCGGCCTCGACATCGGTTCTGGAAATCGGGCTGGTCAAGGCAATATCCCACGCATGTTTGCCCCATTCCTGCAAAAAATAAGGATAGCCTTGCGTATAGTGCATGATCGACGCCACCGCGTCGTCGTCAATTTCCACACCTTCACCCTACGCCGGCTTGACGATCGCGTCGCTCGCATCCTGCGCTTCAAGCAGGACGGTTTTCCCCACGCCGCGCAAGCCGATCAACATGACGCTTTTTGCCGGCTTGCCCAGGCGAAGCCGGTTAATGCAAAGCATCGTCTTTTCGCGGATCGCATTGCGCTCTGCCAATTCGGGTGGCGGTGTGCCAGCGCCTGGCGCGTAAGGATTATTCAGTGGATTCACGTTTATGCCGAGTTTAGAGATATTAGGGATTTTTGATAATTTAGCTAAACTTGTTATAAATCCTACTATCGGCGGGATACTATTTGGCAAAATGTTGAAAATTGCCAGCAAAAAGGGCGCATTTCTGCGCCCCCATGTTGCTTACACCGGCTCAAGACGCGGTGTGCATTTACTCCTGATGTGTGCCGTCAGGAAGCACCAGTAGGCGTGACCAACTCCGGCAGGCGCTTGATCGTCGAATGCTGGTGATTCTGTATCTTGGTCTTGTATTTGATGATCTGGCGGTCCAGCTTATCGATCAGCGTGTCGATGGCAGCATATAAATCTTGTGCGAGACTTTCCGCATGCAGATCCTTGCCGCGCACCCGGAGATTGATCTCGGCTTTCTGTCGTTTATCTTTTTCAGGCAGTTTGTCGACGGTCAGTATGACCGCGATGTCGATTACGTGATCGAAATGTCGTCGAATGCGCTCAAGCTTGGCTTGCACATATTCGCGTATAGCGGGTGTCAGGTCGAGATGGTGTCCACTGATTGTCAGATTCATACGGCGCTCCTAAAGTGATATCGCTGGCGGTTCCGACAGTTCCGGCGAGTATCCGGCGGCACTGCAGGGGAACACAGCAACGGTTGCAACACTACAAAAACTACAGGGCCTTACGCAGGGTAACTGGGGCGATCTTCAGGGCTTCGCGGTACTTTGCCACGGTACGTCGGGCGACCACCATGCCCTGTTCTCCCAGCATGTCTGCGATCTTGCTGTCAGAGAAGGGACTTTTCGGGTTTTCAGCTCCTATCAGTTGTTTAATCAAGGCACGGATGGCAGTAGATGAAGCTTCGCCGCCAGCCTCTGTTGCAACATGACTACCAAAAAAATACTTCAGTTCGAACATTCCATGCGGGGTAAGCATGTACTTTTGTGTTGTCACACGGGAAATTGTGCTCTCGTGCAACCCCAGTGTATCAGCTATCTCGCGCAAGACAAGGGGTCTCATTGCGACCGCGCCATGTGAGAAAAAGTTTCGCTGCCGCTCAACAATCGCTTCGGAAACGCGCAAAATCGTATCGAAACGCTGGCGCATGTTCTTGATCAGCCATTTGGCTTCCTGCAACTGGGAAGTCAGTGATCCATCGCCTTTGCTCTGCTTGAGGATGTTGGCGTACATGGCATTTACGCGCAGGCGCGGCATAACATCTTGATTCAGCAGCACTTGCCAGCCTGCACCAGCGCGTTTGACAATCACGTCCGGCACCACGTAATCCGAGGCGCCGGATGCGAACGCCGCCCCTGGGTGCGGATTGCATTGCTTGATCACGCATTGCGCCTCGCGCAGATCCTCGTCGTCGCAATCGAGCAATTTCTTAAGCTTGGTAAAGTCGCGCTGCGCGAACATCTGCAAATGCCGTTCAACAATAGTCAGTGCCCGGCGGCGCGTTACCATCGGGATGCCCGGCATGCGCCGGATCTGCAGCGCCAGGCATTGCGCCGCGTCGCGGGCGCCGACGCCGGCCGGATCGAAGCTCTGCACCAACTTGAGGGCAATGGATAATTCATCCGGGTCGACTTCCAGTTCCGCTGGCAGCCGTGCATGAATCTCTTCAAGCGGTTCTTCCAGGTAACCATTGTCGTCCAGCGCATCGATCACCAGCTCGATCAGTGCCCGGTCGCGCAGCTCGCGCACGGTGGTGCGCATCTGCTCCAGCAAATGCTCGCGCAGGGTGGTTTCCTGTGCTTCGAGTTGCGGCCGGGCATCGTCGTCGTCCGGCGCCTTGCCGGTGCGGGCGACATCGTCAAAACTCCATTCGGCTTCGCCATTGGTATCGGTGGCCGGCGTATCCGATGCATCGGTGCTGCTCGCACCATCGCCATCGCCAGCGGCATTGGCATCTGCACTCGCGCCTTCCGGTGCCGTGCCGACCGCGCCGATTGCACCGTCTGCCAGTAGCCGAACCGAATGATCGAGTGGATCGTCCACCCGCTCCAGCATTGGGTTGTCGGTGAGCATCTGCTCCAGTTCCTGGTGCAGTTCGAGTGTGGACAACTGTAGCAATCTGATCGATTGCTGCAACTGCGGCGTCAGCGCCAGATGCTGCGAGACGCGGAGTTGTAGGCTCTGTTTCATGGGGTAGGCGGCGCTGCCGTCACATCCGGAAATGTTCGCCGAGATACACCCGGCGTACGGATTCATTGGCGATGATCTCATCAGGCTGGCCGCTGGCCAGCACCGCTCCCTGGTTGATGATGTAGGCGCGGTCGCAGATGCCGAGCGTCTCACGGACGTTGTGGTCCGTGATCAATACACCAATGCCGCGTTCTTTCAGAAAGCCGACGATGCGCTGGATTTCGAGCACGGCGATCGGGTCGACGCCCGCAAACGGTTCATCCAGCAGCACGAAGCGCGGATTGGTAGCCAGCGCCCTGGCAATTTCTACCCGGCGCCGCTCGCCGCCCGATAGCGAAAGTGCCGGGTTGTCACGCAAATGCTCGATCTGCAGTTCATCCAGCAATGTCTCCAGGCGTGCCTGCAGCGCTGCCTTCGTCATGGCCCGGTCATCGACGCGCTGCAACTCCAGCACTGCCCGAATATTTTCCTGCACCGTGAGTTTTCGAAATACCGACGCTTCTTGCGGCAGGTAGGAAAGCCCGAGCCGAGCCCGGCGATGAATCGGCAGGTGCGAAATACCGGTGCCGTCGAGGTCGATTTCGCCAGCATCCAGTGGTACCAGACCGACGATCATGTAGAACGACGTGGTCTTGCCTGCGCCATTGGGGCCAAGCAGGCCTACGACTTCGCCGCTGGCGACATGGAGCGACACGTCGCGTACAACCTGGCGCGCGCCATAGCTCTTTTGCAGGCCACGCACGGTCAGCGTACTGGTTGTCATGAGGTGCCCATTACGGTTGTTTGGGTTCGATACGAGGCTGAATGACTGCCTTGATGCGCCCGGTGCCGGGTGCCGCCCCTGGTAAATTATTGTTCACCGAGATGAATTCGGCGCGGGTGTCGTAGGAAATGAAATCCCCTTCGATCTCGTCGGTTGGCTTGGTGCCTTCCAATCGCAGCAATTTTGCCCGTGTGTAGAGTTTGACTACTTCGGTGCGCCCGTCGTATTCGATACGCTCGGCCTGCCCTTCCACCCAAAGATTTGGCGCCCCATCGCGTTTCTGGCGAAATGTCGTCAATGCGCCGGGTGCAGCGTACAAGGTCGCCGATTGATATCCGGCACGATCCTGAGTCACCACCACGCGCCCGGCTTTCATCAGCAACGTGCCGCGCGTCAGCACCACATTGCCGGAAAACGTGTTGACCTGCTTCACATCGTCGTGGGTCATCTGATCCGCAGCGATATCGGTCGGTTTTTCAGAGTCGGCACGCTCGGCAAGAGCGGCGTTTGCCGCCAGCAGGTTCAGCAGGCACAACATGAGGGAGCAAAAACGTTTCATCAGGTTTCCAGTTTGTTTCAGGCAGTTTTGCCATCCGCCATGTTGAGTGTGGTCGGGCGGGCGGCAAGGGTTGTGCAGCTGCTCATGGTGCTGCGGGCGTACCACTTGCGACGGTACGCGGTGGGAATGTTCCCCGTACTCGCTGCGCCAGGCTGATTTCACGTGTGGCATTGTTGGCCATCATGCCCACACCACTCATGCGAGATTGCCCGAGCATGATCTCGACCGCCTTGTCGGTACGCAAGATTTCTTCATCTGGAAAAACCTGCAGGTATTCCGATTTCAGGTTGAAGGCATCGCTATTGGACGAAGCAGGCCGGTCTGCCACCACCTGGTCGATCATGTCGATCCGGTTACTGTCGGGCGTGGCGATGGCGCGCTGAGACCGTATCATCAACGGCGGCTCGCCAGGACTCAGGCTGTGCACCACCGGCAAGGTGATTTCATACGTGTTATCCAGCGGCCGATGCACCATGCGCGCGCCGGAAATGTTGTAACGCGCCTGGCCGGTCATCGACATCCGCACGAAATTGAATTTTTCGACATAGTAGTCCGGCTCGTTGGGGTTCTGGCCCGGCGCCCCCGTTTCAGCCTGCTTGTTGAATAACTGCAGCAGCCAGAAGCTGCCCAACGCCAGCCCGATGGCGCCGCTCAAGGAGAACAGCAAGCGGTAGCGGTTGGCACCGCGACGAGACGGCAGGCGCCAACTCATCGGAGGTACGGGGCAAGCGCCGCGTCATAGTTGCCCTGTGCACGCAGCAGCAGGTCGCAGACTTCACGGGCAGCGCCACCGCCACCACTCGCCTGTGTCACATAGTGCACCCGCGAGCGCACCTCCAGGTGCGCATTCGGCACGCTCGCCGCGAAACCGACCCGCATCAGTACCGGCAGATCAAGCCAGTCGTCGCCGATGAAGCCGCAGGCGTCCGGGTCGATGCCGGTCGTTGCGCATAATTCTGCGAGGGCATTTTTCTTGTCGTGCACCCCTTGCACCACATGGCCGATGCCGAGGTCGGTGGCGCGGCGCAGCACGATCGGCGAACTGCGCGCACTGACGATGGCGGTGACGATGCCATTTTGCTGCAGCAGCTTGATGCCATGCCCGTCCAGCACGTTGAAACGCTTCATGATTTCGCCGTCGGCGCTGAACTGCAGGCTGCCATCGGTGAGAATGCCATCAACGTCGAAAATCATCAGTCGCACACCGGCAGCACGGCTCATCACGTCGTCCGACTCATGCGGGCGCATCAGATCACCTTCGCGCGGGTCAGATCGTGGATGTGCAGTGCGCCCACCAGCGTGCCCGCCTCATCTGCCACCAGCAGCTGGTTGATGCGAAATCGCTCCATGATCTCGACAGCCTCCACCGCCAGCTGGTCCGGCCCTATGGTGCGTGGCCCGGCGTGCATCACGTCGGCGATCGAGAGGCGGGTGAAATCCTGTACATGCTCGATCAGGCGGCGCAGGTCACCGTCCGTAAAAACGCCGATCGGCTTGAAATCGGCATCGACGATTGCCGTCATCGCCATGCCCTTGCGAGTAATTTCCAGCAACGCCACCGACAGGCTTGCCTCAGCTGTCACACTCGGAATCGCCTCGTTTGTACGCATTACGTCCCGCACGTGCGTAAGTAGGCGGCGGCCCAGAGCGCCGCCTGGATGGGAGCGGGCAAAATCGTCTTCACCGAAGCCGCGCGCATCCAGCAGCGCCACAGCCAGCGCGTCGCCCATTGCCAGGGCGGCAGTCGTGCTGGCAGTCGGGGCCAGATTCAGGGGGCACGCTTCCTGCGCCACGGCAACATCCAGGTGCACCTGTGACAGCCGTGCCAAACTGGATTGATCGCTACCGGTCATGGCGATCAGACCAGCACCGAGCCGTTTGACAATCGGCACGATTGCCAGCAGTTCAGCAGCTTCGCCGGAATTCGACAGCGCGATCAGCACATCGTTTTGAGTAATCATGCCAAGGTCACCATGCGCCGCTTCACCAGCGTGCACGAACAGCGCCGGCGTGCCGGTCGAGGCCAGGGTGGAGGCGATCTTGCGGGCAATATGGCCGGACTTCCCAATGCCTGAAACCACCACCCTGCCGGTGCACGCCAGCAGCAGGGCGACAGCACGGGCAAAAGGATCGTCGGTACGGTTTGAGATACGGTTTTTCAGGCCTGTAATGGCATCGGCTTCGATCTGCAGGGTTTGCCGCGCCATATACAGTGCGCGCTGCGCGCTGCCGGCATCGAATTCGGTAGGCAAGCTTTTTGCATGGGGTACACTCATGCCGAAAGTATAAACCAATTACAAAAGCAAAAAACTTGCCAGAGCTAACAAAAATCTGCGCGCTTTTGCGTTGCATCGGGTTTTCAGGCTGCTGCAGAACAGTCTTGAAACAGGTTTAAAACAGGCTCGAAACCGTTCCTCCCATCGATGAATTTTTCTTCCCTCGAACTGACGTTGTTGTTGCTCACCGCCGCAGTGCTGGGTGTGGTGGCGTTTCGCATGCTGCAACTGCCGCCAATGCTGGGCTACCTTGTCGCCGGTATCGCCATCGGCCCGCATGCGCTGGGCTGGGCGCAGGATAACGCTGCTACTCACACGCTTGCCGAATTTGGCGTGGTGTTCCTGATGTTTTCAATCGGCCTTGAATTTTCTCTCCCAAAACTGATGGCGATGCGCCGCATCGTTTTCGGTCTGGGCATGGCGCAGGTGCTGCTCACGGTGGTTGTGACCATGCTCTTCGGATGGCTGTGCAGCATTTTTCTGCCATCATTTTTCAACATTACCTGGCAGGCGGCGTTTGCGCTGGGGGGTGCTTTGGCCATGTCGTCGACTGCCATCGTCTCGAAAATGCTGACCGAACGAATAGAGCTGGAAAGCGAGCACGGCCGGCGCATCATGAGCGTGCTGTTGTTTCAAGATCTGGCATTGGTACCGTTGCTTATTATCGTTCCGGCATTGACCAAGCCGGGTGGCGACCTGATCGCTACTTTGGCTTGGGCGACGCTCAAAGCGATGCTGGTGCTGTTTCTATTGCTGTTCATCGGGCAGAAATTGCTTCGGCACTGGTTTCGCATCGTCGTGCAGCGGCGCTCGCAAGAGCTGTTCATGCTCAACCTGCTGCTCATTACCCTGGGTGCTGCCTGGCTTACCGAACGTGCCGGCCTGTCGCTGGCGCTAGGCGCGTTCGTGGCCGGCATGTTGATTTCCGAAACCGAATACCGGCACCAGGTCGAGGAAGATATCAAGCCTTTCCGCGATGTACTGCTGGGGCTCTTCTTTATCACCATCGGCATGTTGTTGAATGTGCCGCTGATCATGCAGCATTGGTGGCTAGTGCTGCTGTTGCTGGTCGGACCGGTGTCGATGAAGTTCGGGTTGATCACTGTACTGGCAAAAGTTTTCGGCGCTTCTACAGGCGTATCCATACGTACCGGGCTCGGGCTGGCGCAGGCTGGCGAATTCGGCTTCGTGTTGCTCAATCAGGCTGGCGGGCTGCAGCTGCTCGATCCGTTGCTGATTCAATTGATCCTGGCCTCGATGGTGCTGTCGATGCTCGCTGCCCCGTTCTTGATTGCCCGGGCCGATGCGATCGTCATGAAATTTTCCGCTAACGAGTGGATGGTGCAATCGTTGAACCTTACCCGCATCGCCGCCCGAACCATGACGGTACAAAAACATGTGATCATCGCCGGCTTCGGTCGCAGTGGCCAGAATCTGGCGCACATGCTGCAGGAAGAAAACATTGCCTATCATGCACTGGATCTGGAGCCAGATCGGGTATCGGAAGCGCAAGACAGCGGTGCCAACGTCTCGTACGGCGACGCCGCACGCCGTGAAAGCCTGATCGCAGCCGGGGTTCATCGTGCCGCTGCGTTAGTGGTCACTTACACCGATACCGCCTCGGCGCTGAAGGTGCTGCATCTTACCCATGAGCTCGCGCCAAGCTTGCCGGTGATCGTGCGCAGTCACGACGACACTGATCTCGAACAACTGCGCGCCGCTGGCGCTACCGAAGTAGTGCCGGAGCTGATGGAAGGCAGTTTGATGCTTGCCTCACATGCGATGGTGCTGCTGGGTGTGCCGCTGCGGCGGGTGGTGCACCGCGTGCAGGTCGCACGAGACGAGCGTTATGAATCGCTGCGGGGCTATTTTCATGGTGCCGGCGATGCGGCCGACGATACGGACCACCTGCATGTGCGCCTGCATTCCGTAACTCTGGGCGCGCATGCGAACGCGGTCGGCAAAACCATCCAAGCATTGAAGCTTTCCCAAATAGGTTGCGAAATAACAATGTTACGTCGATTGAAAGACCGCCTCGACATTACCCCTGTAACCAGGCTTGAAGCAGGCGATACGGTCGTCCTGCGAGGTGTCACGGCAGCCGTCTCGCAAGCGGAAACGCGCTTGCTCAAGGGATAAGTACTTATTCGGATTCCAAAACCGGGCCAGATTGATCGATCTCAACAGATAGTTCAAAACAGTTTTGTCAGGTTGACAATCATGGTTTAAATGAGGAAGATCAATTCTTTACAGAATTGCCGAGTAACGCTTTTCAGCCGGTCCTGCAACGTCAAATATCAGGTAATCGAGGTTAATCATGAGAAACAAACCTGTAGTTCCAACTGGTTCATGCGCCAGTACATGGGCAACGCAGTCGAATTCCGGTCTCGACACCGGCGAAAGCACGCCGAGCGACAGGCCAGCCAACGTACGCAGCACAATACGCGGCGACAAATTCAAGTATCTGAAAAATAAGGCCAAACAATTACTTTCCAGAAAGCTGAGTAGCGCTTTTTCACCATCCACGAATGGTTCGTCGGTTGCAAACGGTGGGTCCGCTGCGGTAAGTTCTTACCCGGCAGCCAGTTCCAACACGCCAGCTAGTTCACATGGGACGATCAGCCAGTACCCTCCGGTAAGTCCGTCCGTCGTGGCAAGCCCATGCACAGCAATAGGTCCGTATCCTGCTGCCAGCGCACAATTAGCTGCCAGCCCACAATTAGCTGCCAGCCCACAATTAGCTGCCAGCCCACAATTAGCCGCTAATCCACCGCTAGCCGCTAATTTGCACCCTGCGGCCAATTCCAATCCGGTTGCCGCTATTTATCTCATGCGTGCTGGTTACGGAGTGGACCAATCGGACTTTTCCAACGGCGCCTATCCGGTGACCAGTTCGCTGGACTATCACATGCGCAAAAAAAGCCCGCGTAACAAGCCCCTGCGTCATGATCCCTTCAGCATCATTGATTCGAACGACCCCGAAGCGGCCGAGGCGGCAGAGTACGCACGTGCGCAGGATGCAAAGCAGTACACAGCACAACAGATGGAGGAGCGTCGAGTTGAACAGCAAGCTGACCTTGTCGAACAGCAGCAAAACGAGATGTACCGACAGCAGCAAATAGCGCAGTGCGTCCAGTCTCAGGGGTATTGAGTGGGGCGTTGGCCTGCGCGGGCATCGCCCGGAGTCAGGCTAACTTGCGCTGCCTTACCAGCGGTGCCAGGTATTGCCCGGTAAAGCTGGCAGGATTTTGCGCCACGTCTTCCGGAGTGCCGACTGCAATGATCTGCCCGCCCTCTAGCGCCAGATCAACGATCCAGTCGGCCGTCTTGATCACATTCAGATTGTGGTCGATGACGACCACGGTATCGCCCTGATCCCGCAGGCGGTTAATCACTTTCAGCAGCAGATCGGAGCGCTGCACCGGTCATTCGCAGCGAGCATCAACAAAAGGGTCATCGTGAGAGATAAACCGGTAGGTCAATACATTGGCGGCCCAGCAAGCGCCTGGATGATGCAAACGAATTCTGGAGTGGATGGCAACAGCAGCCGGGCAGACAATTTTTCTACGAACATTCCTGGCGACAACAAATTCAGCCGCTTGAAGAAAAAGATTACCAGCGGCATCAAGCAATTCGGCGCGGCGGTATGGATGCCGAATGCAGCCCCCGCAAACCTGCCGCCACCACCGGGTTTCAACTATCCCGCAGGCAATGCGTATCCGACAAACACCGGGTATCGGGCTACCGCCGGGTATCCCGCCCATGCTCCTCATCCTGCACAAGGTGCATATCCCGCACAGGTCGGACATCCTACGCATCTCGCATATGGCATGGGTGCTGCAGCATCGGTCGACTCACAATTTTCCGGATATTTCGCCAACGATGCGCAGAGGATGAATTTATTCAGGAAACACAGGCGGCAAGGATCTGACGGTTCCGACGATTGGAATGCGGGCCCGACCTCACACGATGCAGATCAATATGCCTACAATGCGCAGCAGCAACAGATTGCATACGATGCGCAACAGCAGCAGCAAATTGCTTACGATGCACAGCAGCAACAGGCCGCTTACGAAGCCCAGCAGCAACAAGCCGCATATGACAACCAGCAACAAGCACAGCTTGCCTACGACACACCACCCGCCCAGGATGCCTGCGACGCGCAACAACACATGCTTTACGACGCAGCCCAGCAACAGCAGGCAGACTACTGCGCTGAGCAATTAGCGGACCAGCAGGCATCGCTGTTGCTGGAACAGCAGACGCAGGCAGCGATGGAGCAACAACAGGCGGACTACGCTGCGCAGTTATATAACCAAAGCCAAGGCTACTGATTTTCTTACTTTGCGTAACTGAGGTTGCCTGAGATGATTTCCGGTGGCTAGCAGCCAGGTCAGGCCGATTTGCGCTGTCGCACCAGCGGCGCCAGATACTGCCCTGTGAAGCTGGCAGGATTTTGCGCCACATCTTCCGGCGTGCCCGTGGCAATAATCTGCCCGCCACCGGCGCCGCCCTCCGGGCCGAGGTCGATCACCCAATCTGCAGTCTTGATTACATCCAGATTGTGCTCAATGATAACCACCGTGTTGCCTTGGTCGCGCAGCCGGTGTATTACTTTCAGCAGCAAATCGATATCGTGAAAATGCAAGCCAGTCGTTGGCTCGTCCAGGATGTAAAGCGTACGCCCTGTATCGCGCTTGGATAACTCCAGAGACAGTTTTACCCGCTGCGCCTCGCCACCAGACAATGTTGTTGCACTTTGCCCCAGGCGGATATAACCCAGGCCGACATCCAGCAGGGTGTGGAGTTTGCGCGCGATGATTGGTACCGGCTTGAAGAATACATGCGCCTCTTCCACAGTCATGCCAAGCACTTCGGTAATGTTCTTACCCTTGTACTGCACCTCGAGCGTCTCGCGGTTATAGCGCTTGCCGTGACATACGTCGCACGGCACGTATACGTCCGGCAAAAAATGCATCTCCACCTTCAGCACGCCATCGCCCTGGCATGCCTCGCAACGCCCACCCTTGACATTGAAAGAAAAGCGCCCGGCCGAATAGCCCCGTTCCTTGGCTGAGGGCGTCGTGGAAAACAGATCGCGAATGGGCGTAAACAAGCCGGTATAAGTTGCTGGATTCGAGCGCGGTGTCCGGCCGATCGGCCCTTGATCCACCGAAATTACCTTGTCAAAATGTTCCAGCCCGGAGACCGACTCATGTGCCGCCGGCTCCGCTTGCGAGCCGTAAAGGTGACGGGCCGCAGCGTGATACAGCGTATCGTTGACCAACGTCGATTTGCCCGAGCCGGAGACGCCAGTCACGCAGGTCAACAGGCCGACCGGCAGATCCAGCTGCACGTTCTTCAGGTTATTGCCACTTGCGCCGGTAATCACGAACTGCTTTTTCGGGTTGGGCGGCGTGCGTTTTTTCGGCACGGCGATCTGTAGCGTACCGTTCAGGTATTTGGCTGTGAGCGAATCCTTGTTCTTCAGAATTTCCTTCAGTGTTCCTTGTGCGATGATCGATCCGCCATGAACACCCGCGCCGATGCCCATATCCACCACGTAGTCGGCGCAACGAATGGCATCTTCGTCATGCTCGACAACCAGCACGCTGTTGCCGATATCGCGTAGATGTTTCAGCGTCGTGATCAGCCGATCGTTGTCGCGCTGGTGCAGGCCGATCGACGGTTCATCGAGCACATACATCACGCCGGTGAGGCCGGAGCCGATCTGCGAGGCCAGGCGGATGCGTTGCGCTTCGCCACCCGAAAGCGTATCGGCACTGCGCTCCAGCGACAGATAATCCAGGCCGACGTTGTTGAGGAACTTGAGCCGCGAAATGATTTCCTTGACGATCCGGTCGGCGATCTCTTTCTTGGAGCCCGTCAATGTCAAGGTTTCAAAAAACGCCAGCGTTTCCCGCAACGGCGTCGCCGCCACTTCATAGATCGCGCGTTGCTGTGTACCGTTGCCGACTCTGACAAAACGCGCTTCCACCCGCAGACGCGCACCTTCGCAAGATGGGCATTGCTTTTCATTAATGAACTTGGCGAGCTCTTCCTTCACCGCCATCGAATCGGTTTCCCGATAACGGCGCTGCAGGTTGTTGACCACGCCTTCGAAGGTATGCTCCCGCACCACCTCACGGCCGCGCTCGTTCACATAGGAGAAGGGAATCGTCTGCTTGCCCGAGCCGTACAGCACCACCTCTTGCGCCGCAGCGGGCAGGCGCTCGAACGGCACATCCACATCGAATTTGTAGAAGCTCGCCAGGTTGGTCAGCATCTGAAAATAGAATTGATTGCGCCGATCCCATCCTTTCACCGCACCCGAGGCCAGCGATAAATTCGGAAACGCCACCACCCGTTTTGGATCGAAAAACTCGATGTGGCCCAAACCATCGCATTCCGGGCAAGCACCCATCGGATTGTTGAAGGAAAACAGTCGCGGTTCCAGCTCCTGCAATGAATAGCCGCAGGTAGGGCAGGCAAATTTGTTGGAATACAGGTGCTCGGTGCCGCTATCCATCTCCACCGCAATTGCCCTGCCATCCGCCAGCCGCAGGCAGGTCTCGAAACTCTCCGCCAGCCGCTGCTTGATCTCGGTACTGACCTTGATGCGGTCGATCACTACATCGATGGTGTGCTTTTCGGCTTTTTTAAGTTTTGGCAAGTCGTCGACTTCCACGATGCGCGCCTTGGCCGTACCGCTTTGCACCCGGAACCGCACGAAGCCATGCGCCTGCATCTGCTCGAACAAATCGACATGCTCGCCCTTGCGGTTGGCCACCACTGGCGCCAGAATCATCAGCTTGGTATCTTCTGGCAACGCCAGCACCGCGTCCACCATCTGCGATACCGATTGCGCCGCCAGCGGCTTTTCCGGATGCTGCGGGCAATACGGCGTACCCACGCGCGCGTACAACAGGCGCAGATAATCGTGGATTTCTGTCACGGTGCCCACCGTCGAGCGCGGGTTGTGCGACGTGGCTTTCTGCTCGATCGAAATCGCCGGCGACAGGCCCTCGATCAGATCGACATCTGGTTTCTCCATCAACTGCAGGAATTGCCGGGCATAGGAGGAGAGCGATTCCACGTACCGTCGTTGCCCTTCTGCATACAGCGTATCGAAGGCCAGGGACGATTTTCCGGAGCCAGAAAGACCGGTGATGACGACCAGCTTGTTGCGCGGCAGGTCGAGGTTGATGTTTTTCAGATTATGGGTGCGAGCGCCCCGAATTCGGATTTCTTCCATTCACTGCTTTCAGCGTAATCGAGAGGTCAACTCATCACTATAGCGGGTTTTCATTGGCATCGTAAAACCCCCAAAACGGTTATTCGGACCTGTAGGGTCGCTTATAATCGCGCACTGTAATCAGCCCCCATCAATCAGGAGAAACACTCATGGCATCGGTCAACAAAGTCATCATCGTCGGCAATCTCGGGCGCGACCCGGAAACCCGTTACATGCCGAACGGCGACGCTGTCACCAACGTGGCGATCGCGACCACGGAGAGCTGGAAGGACAAGACCAGCGGCGAAAAGAAAGAGTTGACCGAATGGCACCGCGTCACTTTCTATCGCAAGTTGGCGGAAATTGCCGGGCAGTATTTGAAGAAGGGCTCGCAGGTCTACATCGAAGGCCGCCTGCAAACCCGCAAATGGACCGACAAGGAAAATATCGAGCGTTACACTACGGAAATTATTGCCGATTCGATGCAGATGCTGGGTAGCCGGCAAGGCATGGGCGGCGGGGCGGCAATGGACGAGGATTATGGCTCGGATGGATCGGCGCCGCGGCAGTCTTCGGGTGGTGGTGCGGGTGGCGGTAATAGTAGTGGCGGGGCTGGCGGTGGCAATAGTGGTGGTGGGTCGGGCGGTAGTGGGTCCGGCGGCGGTACGCGTCAGCCGGCGAAGGCTGCGCCTAATTTCAATGATATGGATGACGATATTCCGTTTTAGCGCATCGCTTGATTGAACATTAAAGCTTCATGACGCTAGAAAGCGCGCCCCAGTTCGACGGCGCGCCGCTTGCCTTGCCAATAGCCGCTTTCCAGCCCTCTGACACTGAGTCGGTGGTCACACTGTGGAAGGCGTGTGGCATGACACGTCCATGGAATGATCCGTACAAGGACATTGCACGCAAACAGGCGGTGCAGCCAGAATTATTCCTAATAGTTCGTGACGGTAAGGACGTGATTGCCACCATCATGGGAGGGTTCGATGGGCATCGAGGTTGGGTCAACTATCTCGCAGTCGCTGAGAGCCATCGTGGCCAGGGAATCGCACGCACGTTGATGTCGGAAGTAGAGCAGCGGATGCAAGCAGAAGGATGCCCAAAGGTAAATTTGATGGTGCGGCCGGGCAATGACGCAATTATCGCGTTTTACGAGCATCTGGGTTACACCGTCGAAAAGTCGGTTGCGTTGGGCAAGCGGTTGATCAGTGATCGGTGATTTCCAGGTTTGATAGTGGGCGTTGCTGCGTCTTCACAAATTTCCTGAAGACCTTTTATCGTTTTGAGAAAATATTTCTAGCAAGCTTGAAGTATAAAAACGTGGCGTCTTGCTGATCTGTACCGCACGCCACGCGTGTCATCACACCAAAAACCTCACAGAAAAACTAACCATGGAATTTACGCCGACTACTGCCCTTTTTGCTGCGCCTGTCTTAAGCGACGCGTTCTCGCGCATCACCGTTCGGCTCATCAGCGTAGCGTTCCCAGTGCTGCTCTGCGCTGGCGCTCATGCAGCCGAGAGCAGCGCGATCGTGCCCGACCGGCCTGATTTCGTCGAATCGAGCAACGTCGTCGGCAAGAACCGGTTCCAGGTCGAGAGTAGTGTCGCCATCGAAAAAAACAATCGCGATGGCGTGCGATCCGGCACGTTTGCCACGCCGGTTCTGTTTCGCTTCGGTGTGTCGGATGCCGTCGAACTGCGGCTTGAAACCGATGGCCGCTTGGTACAGCGTACGCGGGATGGCGCCACTGGTGTCAGCCGGACCGAGCGCGGCTACGCAGATTCCTCGATCGGCATGAAATGGCACGTGATGGACGAGCAGGAGGCTACGCCGTCGCTTGCCGTGCTGCTGTGTGCCGACCTCGACAGCGGGTCGAGTGCATTTCGCGGTGACGGCGTGCGGCCATCGCTGCGGGTGTCAGCGGAATGGGAACTGCCCGCCGACTATTCGCTTGGCATCATGCCCGGCATCAGCGCGGAAAAAAACAACGCCGGCAAGCGCTTTACGAGCGGCCAGTTCGGCATCGTGCTCGGCAAATCCTTCTCCGATAAATTCCACGGCTTCGTTGAAGTCGCAGCGTCGCAGATTGCACTGGCACGCAACGGCGGTTCCCATGTGGTACTCGATACCGGGGTCGCTTACCTTTTATCTGACTCGATGCAGATCGATACGGCTGTTGCGCGCGGGCTAAGCCGCAATGCGCCGAATAGTAGCTGGACCGTCGGCTTTTCATTCAAGCTGTAAATCACCCGGTGGTTGCGGCCTGCTTCCTTTTTTCCGCAAAGAGTGACAACGGCATGGCCATTAAAAGCCAAATGCAGACCAGCGCCCGGGAAAAGACCGCATCCTCGATGGGGGAACTGACTGCTGCCGTCAAGCAGAACGGTGAGAACACGCTGCGGGCAAAAAGCAAATCGCCAGCGTGTTTCATCTCGATGATCGACATGTCGCGTCGCAGGCAGTTGCATCAGCCGAGCCGCAGGTCACCCGCACCGTCGGGCTGACGCGTCCGCCGAGAACGCCCGTCGAAAAGCCTGTCGGCAGCCAGGATGAGTGGGGCGAGTTATAAAAGCGTGGCGTGGCGCACATTGCCAAATGGTTTTCCACCGTATCAATGTTGTAAAGGTGAGGTTGGCTTTGCAGTTCAGCCTCGAAAAAATTGCCATTGCCCGCTGGACCGGGTCGATTGGCGATTCGAGGCCGAGCCCCCCGACCCGCTCCGGGCGTCGGATTTCACCTGCGTCTGCACTTGGCAGGGCTGGCTGGTAAGTCGTTGCCAATTATTGCGGGCAACTCGCCAGTCAAATCTCTGCGGTAAAGATCTGACTGGAACCAAACAGCCTTTACAAAAACCGGAGTGGTTCAGAAAAGAATCTGCCGCTATGGGTGACGATGGCGTTATTTCGTTGCAACGTCAAAGCTCGCTGACCGATCCATTGCCGGCGTTGTTGCCAGAGAAAGCGTCAAAATTGCTTCGATCTCTCCTGAGAAAAAACCAGCCCCCAATCCACGCGCTGGATTCTGGAGCCACGCGGCCAGTTCTGGTGTAGTCAGATTTTGCATCGTCAGGTACCTCGTCGCGGGTAAGGAAAGAGAAAGCTGCTTGCCGGTGCTTTACCGACTCAATCGGCTTCTTCCACCGGGTTTTGGCTTTTGCGCAGAGCACACATCAAAACACCCCTGCCGCATGCGCCTGCTGATCCGCATGGTACGAACTGCGTACCAGCGGGCCCGATGCGGCATGCAGGAAGCCCATCTTGCGGGCTTCTTCCGCATACATCCTGAAGGTGTCCGGGTGTACATAGCGGCGCACTGGCATGTGGCCGCCTGACGGCTGCAGGTACTGACCGATGGTCAACATGTCGACGTCGTGGGCGCGCAGTTCGTGCAGCACTTGCAAAATTTCCGCATCGGTCTCGCCCAACCCGACCATCAGGCCGGACTTGGTCGATATCGTCGGATGCAGGGCCTTGAAGCGTTGCAACAGGTTGAGTGAGTTTTGAAAATCCGCACCGGGGCGCGCTTCCTTGTATAAACGCGGCACGGTTTCGATGTTGTGGTTCAACACGTCCGGCGGCGCGGTGCCGAGGATTTCGAGCGCGTGGTCCAGTCGGCCGCCAAAGTCGGGCGTCAGGATTTCGATGTGGGTGTGGGGCGCCAGTGCGCGAATGCGCGTGATGCATTCGACGAAATGACCGGCCCCGCCGTCGCGTAAATCGTCGCGATCGACCGAGGTGATGACCACGTAATTGAGGTTCATCAGCGCGATGGTCTGGGCCAGGCGCTCCGGCTCTTCGAGGTCCAGCGGATTCGGCCGTCCCGTGCTGACGTTGCAGAACCTGCAGCGGCGCGTGCATTTGTCACCCATGATCATGAAGGTTGCCGTGCCTTTGCTCCAGCACTCGCCGATGTTGGGGCAGGATGCCTCTTCGCAGACCGTCACCAACTGGTTGGTGCGCACGGTGTCCTTGATCTCACGGAAGCGGCCCGAGGGCAACGCCGCCTTGACGCGAATCCAGTCTGGTTTTGGCAATTTGTCATCCGGATCAGTCTCATCGCGTTTGGTCTTGAGGCTGCCTCTTTGTTTTTCCAGTGAATTGGAAGCGGCGGATGCGTGCGATACGGTGATGATTTCGCTTGTCATGTTGCTGATGTCCCTCGTGTGTTTACTTCAGGTCTGGTTGCGGCGTGATGCGCAGGTAGGGTTTGACGACCGTGTAGCCCTTCGGGAATTTTTGTTTCAACACTTCCGGGTCCTGCAGTGACGGCACGATAATGACGTCGTCACCGACGTTCCAGTTCGCCGGCGTAGCGACGCTGTAGCCGTCGGTGAGCTGCAGCGAATCAATCACACGCACGATTTCGTTGAAGTTGCGTCCCGTGCTGGCCGGGTAAGTGATGGTCGCGCGTATCTTCTTTTTCGGATCGATGAAGAACACCGAGCGCACCGTCAGGGTGTCGTTGGCGTTCGGATGAATCATGTCGTAGAGGTCCGAGACGATGTGATCCGGATCGGCCAGCACCGGAAAATCGACGTTGGTGTTTTGCGTCTCGTTAATGTCGTTGACCCACTGGGAATGCGAGTCGAGCGCATCGACGCTGACGGCCAGGACCTTGACGTTGCGGCGCGCGAACTCATCCTTGAGTTTGGCGGTCGCGCCCAGCTCGGTGGTGCAAACTGGCGTGAAGTCTTTTGGGTGCGAGAACAACAGGCCCCAACTGGTGCCGAGCCAGGCGTGAAAATCAATATCGCCAGCCGTCGAGTTCTGAACAAAATTTGGTGCGATGTCACCTAGATGCAATGCCATGATGGTTCTCCTTGGTAGTTCCGAACAGTAAGTTCAGCGTTTTGAAGTTTTAGCGGCGGGCGCCCGTGTCCTTGTGGAAATCGGTGCCGTTGACGGTCGCAGCGATAAAGTCCGCGCGGATGGCGTAATCGCCGAAGTGTTCGCCGTCCCGGCGCTCGCTCTTGTAAGCGGCGAAGATCGGATCGAGTTTCGCGATGATCGCGCCATGGTCGAGATTTTCGGCGTAGAGCTTGGAAAGCCGCGAGCCGTCGAAGGCGGCCCCGAGATAGAGGTTATAACGGCCGGGGCCTTTCCCGACCAAGCCGATCTCGGCGACATAAGGCCGGGAGCAACCGTTGGGACAGCCCGTCATGCGGATGACGATGTCGTCCTGCGCAAGCCCGTGCGCGGCCAGACGCTGCTCCAGTGCGGTAACCAGTTCGGGCAGATAGCGTTCGCTTTCGGCCAGCGCGAGTCCACAAGTCGGGAACGCGACGCAGGCCATCGCATTGCGCCGCAGGGCCGAGGCGCCGGTTGTCAGCTCGTACTCGGCTACCAGCGCCTCGATGGCCTTGCGCTTCTCTATCGGCACGTTGGCGATGATCAGGTTCTGGTTGGCGGTGAGACGAAAATCGCCGTCATGCACCTCGGCGATCCGGCGCAGGCCGGTGAGCCATTGCGCGCCGCCCGGCACATCATCAATACGGCCGTTTTCGACGAAGAGCGTCAGATGCGCGCGCCCATCGTCACTGTCGGTCCAGCCGTAGCGGTCGCCGGTCGAGGTGAAGGTGAACGGCTTGGCTGCGGCCAGCTTGACGCCACTGCGCTGCTCGACCTCGGCACGGAAGGCGTCGAGACCGCGATCCTCGATCGTGTATTTCAGACGCGCGTGTTTGCGGTCGACGCGGTCGCCCCAGTCGCGCTGTACGGTGACGACGGCTTCGGCCACGGCGATCGCCTGGTCCGATCGACAATAGCCCATGACGTCGGCCGTGCGGGGATAAGTCTCCGGTTCGCCATGAGTCATGGCCATGCCACCGCCGACCGTGACGTTATAGCCATCGATCTCGTGCTTGTTGTCGAGGATGGCGATGAAGCCGAGGTCGTGCGCATAGACGTCGACGTCGTTTGACGGCGGCACGGCGATGACGATCTTGAACTTGCGCGGCAGGTAGGTTTTGCCGTAGATCGGCTCGACGACCTCTTCCTCGCCACCAGCGATGCGATCGCCATCGAGCCAGATCTCTCGATAGGCCGGCGTGCGCGGCAACAGATGGTCGGATAGGGCACGGGCGAGCGCGAGCGAAGCGGCGTGCGCGCGAGACTCATGGGGGTTCGGATTGCACAGCACGTTGCGGTTGACGTCACCGCATGCTGCGATCGTTGTCAGCAGCGCTGTGTCGATCTCGCGTAGTGTCGCTTTCAGGTTCGACTTGATGATGCCGTGCAACTGAAACGTCTGCCGCGTGGTCAGGCGCATCGTGCCGTTGCCATAGGTGCGCGCGATATCTTCGATACTGAGAAATTGCCCCGGCGTGCACACGCCGCCTGGCACACGCACGCGGATCATGAAAGAGAAGGCTTTCTCCATTTTCTTGCGCCCGCGCTCGGCGCGCAGATCGCGGTCGTCTTGCAGGTACATGCCATGGAACTTCACCAGCTGCGCATCATCCTCGATGATGCCGCCGGTGATTTCCTCGCGCAGACCTTCGGCGAGCGTACCGCGCAAAAACGCGCTCGCTTCCTTGATGTGCTCGTTGCGTGAAAGTTCTTTGGTCATGTGGACTCCATATGAGCTATTTAGTAAGTATCCTGAAGGTAGCGGTGCTCACGACCGAGATCGCTGACTGCTTGCTCGGCAGCCTCCGCGCTCAGCGTCTTCACATCGGCGTAGGCGCGCACGAGTGCCGTACGCACATCCTTCGCCATCGCCTTGGCGTCGCCGCAGACATACAAATAGGCACCATTGTCGAGCCAGTCGACGAGGTCCCGGCGCTGGTCCCAGATGCGATGCTGCACATAGAGCTTTTCTGGCGTGTCGCGGGAGAAGGCGACGTCCATGCGCGTGAGCGAGCCATCCTTCAACGCATCCTGCCATTCGAGCTGGTAGAGGAAATCGTGGGTGAAATGGCGGTCGCCGAAGAACAGCCAGGAGCGGCCACTCGCGCCGGCGACACGGCGCTCCTGCACGAAGGCGCGAAAGGGTGCGATGCCAGTGCCCGGCCCCACCATGATGATGTCGCGCTCTGGCGCGGGAAGCGCGAAATGCCGGTTGGGCCGCAACTTCACGCGTAGCCGCTGCCCTTTCTTCAACTGGTCGGCGACGTAGCCTGAAGCAACGCCCTTGCGCGCGCGCCCGAAGCTCTGGTAGCGCACCGCAGAGATCAGAAGATGCGCCTCCTCGCCTACCTCACGGCGCGACGAAGCGATGGAGTAGGCACGCAACGCCAGCGGCCGTGTGACCTGCAGCAGCTGGTCGGCAGACAGCGTTATGGGAAAGGATTGGAAAAGATCGATGAGTTGCCGGCCGGCGATCCAGGCGCGGGCATTACCCGATTCGAGCAAAGCCTTTACCTCTTGGTGCCCGGTCGTGGCGGCGTAGCTTTCCAGGGTCTTGAGCGACAGTGTCGTAATGTCGCGGGTCTTTGTCAGCGCGGCGCGCAGCGCAGCGTCGGACGCTAGAGCTGGACCCGCCGCTTTTAGCAGATCGTCCACGTAGGCGGCATCGTTCTCAGGGCAGATCTCAAGTGAATCGCCAGGTTTATAGGGCGGCGCCGCGCCATCGAAGCTGAGCTCAAGATGGATCGTTTCCTTTTCCGACTGTGATGAATTAAGGTCAATGAGCTCGGTAATCTCTGCCTCGACCACAGCTTCGACCAGTCCGGAATCAATGCTGCTGGCTACCTTTGCGGCAAAATCGGCCGTGATGACACGGCTGCGGCCGACTTCCGCAGCCGGTGCCAGCGCCTTCAGTACTGTCTCCATCCAGCGCCTTGCAGGCTGCGCCAGATCAAGATCGCAATCGACGCGCTCGGCGACGCGATTGCCGCCAAGCGCTTCAAGTCTTGCGTCCAGGGCCTTGCCAATCGCGCAGAACTCGGCATAGGCGGTGTCGCCGAGCGCGAGCACGCTGAACATGGCGCCATCGAGGCGCGGCGCGCCCTCGGCCATGAGTTCACCGTAAGCGCGAATGGCCCGCGCGGGCGGCTCACCTTCGCCCCAGGTCGCGGCGATGACGACGAGACGCCGTACCGATGCAAGCGTTGCCACATCGAGATCGGCCATGTCGATAATCGAAGGCTTCAATCCCATCTTGCGCGCCGCCTTGGCCATGTCCGACGCGAGCCGCTCGGAGTTTCCGGATTCGGTCGCGTAGAGGATGGTCAGCGGTTCGGCGGGTTGCATGCCGGCGGCCGGCTGCTGCGTCGTCGCCGCAACGTCCATTCCGGCGAGAAATCCAGCAAGCCACGCGCGTTGGGTGGGGCTGGCTTGCCCCATCACGCGGTTGAGGATCTCGATCTCTTCTGCGGCGAATGGAGCGGTATTGGGAATCGGTGAAGAATTCATGTCTGAACGCCGATAGTTTGCTGGAACAGTTGATTTGGCATAGGGCTACTCATGGCGCGGGTAGAACGGCTGCGTCCCCGCTGCGTGATTCGTCGCATCCACGATTTCCTCGATTTCCGGGGCCACCCTTTTCACCATGACTTCGAATCCTTGCCGCAGTGTTATCTGGGAGGAGGCGCATCCCTGGCAGCCGCCGCTCATGGTGATGAAAAGCTTCCTTAGCCGGATGTCCACAATCGAAATCTTCCCGCCGTGGTAAGCGATTGAACGATTGACCTCCTTGTCCAGAAGTGCTTGAACAGCCGTATTCAGCTCTGCATCCGACCGTCCTTGTGTGCCGGTGTGGGCATGCATCTCCAGAATCGCCGGCACGCCAGTCAGGAGTTGCGCCCGGATGGCCGCCCCGATGGCTGCTTTCAGTCCTGACCAGGAAGCGATCGGCTCCTTGCAGATGGTCACCACACTCTCGGCAATGAGCACGTTGGCCACGCCGTGGAGGGCGAACAGTCGCTCGCAGAGCGGCGACCCGGCGGCCCGTTCCTTGTTGCCGAAAAAGAAGGGGCCGCCAGGATGCACCGCGCGACTCACGATGAACTTGCAGGTGTCCGGGTCGGCGAACGAGGTTTCCACGCGAATGCTGACTGGCATATCCACGAGCAGCACATCAGACATTTTCAACGTCGTTTATCGCAGCGCGGGCGCCCAGGGCACGCAGGTCGTTGAACGAATAGATCCCGCTGTTATGGCCGTCGCTCCAATCGAACTGGATCGCATAGTGGCCGATGCTTACGATGTGTCGCGGGCTCACATCAGATCGCACCGTCTTTGGATCGAGCAGCTTGCGCCCGCTCATTTCCTCGACGCAGAGGGCGCAATGACATGCCAGGCGCAGGTCGCGGACGTCGAAGTCGTCGCGATGACCATCCTCCCAGAGAATCGACAAAGTACGTGGGTCGCGACGGAGGAAACCGATGGGAGTGTTGCGCGATCCAGCAGGCTGTACCGCATCTTCCATCCAGCCAGGCACCCCCTCGTTGCTGTCCCACTTCCACACAAAGGGCTTCAGCACGGTAACCGCCGCGTGGAGCTGCTCCACGAGCGCTGCGGCGATGGCGGCATACACCTTGGCACTGACCGACTTTGGCTGGTCTGCCACGATCGGCCGACCCTCGTCACCGCACGTGACGACATCGGCATCGAGAGGCAAGGCCCCCAGAAATGGAACGCCGAGCTCCGAGCTCATGCGTTCGCCACCGCCGTGACGGAAGATATCCGTACTCTCGCCACAGTGCGGGCAGGTGAAGGTACGCATGTTCTCGATGATCCCGAGAATCTTGACCTGCACCTTCTCAAACATCCGCAAGCCTCGGCGGGCTATCTTGAGGCTCACGGCCTGTGGCGTCGTCACGATCACCACGCCCGACAACGGCATGCTCTGTGCCAGCGTCAGTTGGGTGTCGCCGGTACCGGGCGGGAGGTCGAGGATCAAGTAGTCCAGTTGTCCCCATTGCACGCCGTCGACGAACATCTTCAGGTATTTTCCCACCATCGGCCCGCGCAGAACGGCCGGTTTGTCGTCTCCGGTGAGCATACCCATCGACACCACCTTCAGGCCGTGCCGCTGCGCCGGGATCATCCTGTTCTCCGGGGTCATCGCGGGCGGCTCACCGGTCGGGATGCCGAGCATGCCGGGGATGCTGGGGCCAAGGATGTCGGCATCCACGAGCCCGACGCGCGCGCCGAGCTGCTGCAGCGCGAGCGCCAGATTGACGCTCACCGTGGATTTTCCGACGCCGCCCTTGCCGCTGCCGACGGCGATGATATGGCGTATCCCCGGTAGCTTCTCGGCGCTGACGGCCGACGGCGATGATGCGCCAGGTGCGTGGGGTTGACTGTGGTTCGGGTTGGTGGGCTGCATGGCTTGAGCTCCTTGTATCTTCAATTAACGGGCGCGAACACGATATGCGTGACTGCCTGACTGCGGGCAAGTCGGATTCGAACCTAGACCGCCACGACCTCGATGTCCGGTTCGATCGACTTGACCAGGTTCTCGATGGCCCTGAGCGTGCCGGATATCGAGCTCGGACAGGTGCCGCACGCGCCCTGGTAGTGCACGCTGAGCTGGTTGCCGTCGAGGTCGAGCACGTGGAGGTCGCCACCGTCGCTTTTCAGGTAGGGGCGAATCTGCTCGTCGAGCAGCGTCTTGATCGCATCGAGGCGCTGTTGGTCTGCGGGACCGAGGTCGGCATACGCATTGTTCGCCGCCGCTACGGTGGCTGCTGTTTGCGCCTCTGCCGCCGGCGCGGCGCGGATGGGCACCGCCACCAGACGCACCAGCACCGGCCAATCAGCGCCGCCGTCCTGTGTCACCGTGATCAATTTATCGACGTAGAACACATTGCTGACATGCTCGATGTCGAACAGGGCGGAAGCCAGCGCATCATCTTGCGCCTGCTCGGCGTTCTCGTACGATCGCGTAACGCCCCAGGTCAGCGGTTCGAAGAGGATAAACTTCACCGCGTTCGGATTGGGCGTGTCTTCAATATCCGTGATTTTTGGCATTTATTTTCCAGTCGCTCAGTACTTCCATGTGATCTCAGGGCAGCATCACGCGTTGCCGATCGGTGCGTGCATCGGGTCTGCCTCGGCCTCTGTCGAAGCACTGGCGACAGAGTTGAACGCCGCATGCAGCGTGTGCCAGGGCAAAATCGCGCATTTGACGCGCGTCGGCAAGTCGCACACACCGGCGAACACCGCGAGCCGTCCGATGTGATTCGGACTGTCGAGGTCGAGCTGTCCGGTGGCCATGGCGAGAAATTCCTGGATCAGAATTTCCGCGTCCGCACGCGTTTTTCCCTTGACAGCAGACGTCATCATCGACGCCGATGCCTTGCAGATCGCGCACGACTCACCCTCGAATGCGATGCGGTCGATGCATTCGCCATCGAGATTGAGCGCCACACTAAGGTGATCGCCGCACAGCGGGTTGTGGCCCACCGCGTGGTGGCTCGCGTGTTCGAGCGTGCCGTAATTGCGTGGCTTCTTATTGTGGTCGAGGATGACCTCTTGATACAGTGCTTTATGATTGGCCATTACGCAAACACTTTCTGCACGCTGCGAATGCCGGCAATCAGCGCGTCGACTTCCGCCAGCGTGTTGTAGAACGCAAACGATGCGCGCGAGGTAGCCGGCACCTCGAAGCGCTGCATCAGCGGTTGCGCGCAATGATGTCCGGTGCGTACCGCGACGCCCTCCTGATTAAGCAGGGTGCCGACGTCGTGCGGATGTACGCCGTCGATGGTGAACGATATGACTGCGGCTTTGTTTTCGGCGGTGCCGATAATGCGCACGCCCGGCATGCGGGTCATTTGTTCGGTCGCGTAATCGAGCAGATCGAGTTCGTGCGCGGCGATGGCGTCCATGCCGATGGCCGAGAGGTAATCAGCGGCAGCGCCCAGCCCGATGGCGGCTGCGATCGGCGGCGTTCCGGCCTCGAATTTATGCGGAATGGCGTTGTAGGTGGTTTTTTCGAAGGTGACCGATGAAATCATGTCACCGCCGCCCTTGAACGGCTGCATTTTTTCCAGCAACGCGGCCTTGCCATACAGCACGCCGATACCGGTCGGGCCGCACAATTTGTGGCCAGAAAATGCGTAGAAGTCGCAATCCAGATCCTGCACGTCAACCTGCATGTGCGGCACCGCCTGCGCCCCGTCGACCAGCACCGGCACACCGTGCGCGTGTGCGAAAGCGATCATCTGCTTGACGGGGTTGATGCTGCCCAGCGCGTTTGAAACATGCATCACGCCGACAAGCCTGGTGCGCTCGTTGAACAGGTTTTCATAATCGTCGATTAGTAGTTCACCAGCATCGTTGATCGGCGCCACGCGAATTTTCGCGCCGGTTTCTTCGGCCAGCATCTGCCATGGCACGATGTTCGAATGGTGTTCGAGCGTGGTCAGGATAATCTCGTCGCCGGCCTTGATGAACTTGCGGCCGTAGCCGTGCATCACCAGGTTGATCCCATCGGTGGTGCCGCTGGTGAAGATCACTTCGCGCTCCTCGGGTGCGTTGATGAAGCGCTGCAGCTTGCGCCGCGCAGCCTCGTATTCGGCAGTCGCGGTTTCAGATAAATAATGCACCGCGCGGTTGATGTTGGCGTGCTCGCTGGTCTGGTAGCGCACCAGGCGGTCGATCACCTGCTGCGGCATCTGGCTCGATGCGGCGTTGTCGAGATAGACCAGCGGCTTGCCGTCGATCTTGAGCTTAAGAATCGGAAAATCAGCGCGTATGCGCTCAATATCGAATGCAGCGAATGGTTTCATAGCGGGCATCAGGAAGGGTGCCGATGGGGAGGCGAGTGCGGTCTGGACGGCGTTCATGATGGGCTACTGGTTTGTTCGATCACCATCTGCTCGAGCCGATGCCTGAGTGATGCGACGGGGATGCGCTCGATGATCTCGGCGCCGAAGGCATAAGTCAGCAGATTGCGTGCAACGCTATCGGACAGTCCGCGACTCTTCAGATAAAACACTTCCTCGCCGTCGAGCTGGCCGATGGTTGCGCCATGCGCGCATTTCACGTCGTCGGCGAAAATCTCGAGTTGCGGTTTGGTATCGACGCGGGCACGGCTGGTGAGCAGCAGGTTGCGGCTCGACTGTACCGAGTCGGTGCGCTGCGCACCCTGACGTACCTTGACCTTGCCATTGAATACCGCGTGCGCGCTGCCGCCGACGATGCATTTGTGCAACTGGCGGCTCACGCCGTGTGGTTGTGCGTGGTCGATGCAGGTATGGGTATCGGCCAGCTGATTGGCTGCGATCAGTGCCAGCCCGTCGACCGCGCACTCGGCACCTTCGGCCAGCAACACGTCGAGGTTGTAGCGCGAAATCTGTGCGCCCAGCGCGATACTCACCGACTGATAATTGCTCGAACGCCCGAGCGACACCGCGCAGTTGGCAATATGAAACGCATGTGCGCCTTCGCGCTGAATCCGGATGTGATTCACACGCGCATTGTCTTCCAACGCAATTTCGGTCACAGCGTTGGTGAAATGCGGTTCTTCCTGCCAGCGAGGTTGGTACGACACGACGTAATCCTCGATCACCGTCACTATGCTGCCGGTTTCGGCAACCACCAGGCAACGGGGCGTGCTTACCACCTCTTTTTGCGTCGCAATGAACAACAGATGCACCGGCCCTGCAAGCGCCACGTTGCGCGGTACCACGATCACTGCCGCCTCATGCACGAAGGCGGTGTTAATCGCAGCGAACACGTTGTCACGGAAAGCGGCGTGACGGCCGAGATGTGCTTCGATCGTTGCAGCGTGCGTGGCAGGTACCGTCTGCAGGCTGGACACCATCACGCTGCTGTCGCCGTTGCTGCATGAAGCCATACTAGACAAGTGCGGCGCATGGATTCCATCGACAAACACCAGTCGGGTAGTGGCCTCTTCAATAAAAAAATGAGCGATATCCGCGGCTTCCAGGAAGGTTGCGCTTTGTGCCGGAGAAAACGACAGATTGGTAAGTCGGGAAATATCGGTGGAGCGCCACTCCTCGTCACGCAGGGTGGGCAGCTTCAACACGTCGACTCGATTGACCGCCTCGGCACGCAGTGCGTTGATCCACGCCAACGGGCTGGTCTTCAACTGCGGCTGGCCTGCCAGCAACGTTTCGAGGTAACCGGCAGCGGGTCGGCGAATAGCGGTGACTGTGTTCATGTCGCACCCTGCGCGGCTCTGGTGTTGCTCGCCGCCTGGTACTCGGCAGCGACCCAGTCGTAGCCACGCGTTTCGAGTTCCAGCGCCAGTGCCTTGTCGCCGGTCTTGATGATGCGGCCCGCCTCCATCACGTGCACGAAGTCGGGCACAATGTAGTTGAGCAGTCGCTGGTAGTGCGTCACCAGAACAATGGCGTTGTCTTTGTTGGCAAGCTGGTTGACACCCTGGGAGACGATCCGGAGCGCGTCGATGTCCAGGCCGGAATCGGTCTCGTCGAGGATCGCCAGGCGAGGTTCGAGTAGCGCCATCTGCAAGATTTCGTTGCGCTTTTTCTCGCCACCGGAAAAGCCTTCGTTGACGCTGCGGTCCAGAAAATCGGGACTCATTTCCAGCAGCTTCATCTTCTCGCGCACGAAGTCATCGAACTCGAGCGGGTCGAGTTCTTCCTTGCCGCGCTGGGCCTGCACCGTGTTGTAAGTCAGGCGCAGAAACTGGCTGTTGGCGACGCCGGGTATCTCGATCGGATACTGAAAGGCCAGAAACACACCGGCGCGCGCACGCTCCTCGGGCGCAAGCTCGAACAGATTCCTGCCTTCGAAAAGCACGGTGCCGGCCGTGACTTCATACGCCGCGTGACCCGCGAGCACCTTGGCGAAGGTGCTTTTGCCCGAGCCGTTCGGCCCCATGATGGCATGCACCTCACCGCTTTTGACGGTGAAGTCCAGCCCTTTCAGAATTTCGATGTTGTTTATGGTTGCGCACAGCCCGCGTACTTCAAGTATGGTTTTGCTGTCTTGATGAATCATCCGACACTTCCTTCTAATTTGAAACTGAGAAGCTTGGTCGCTTCGACCGCAAACTCCATCGGCAATTGTTGAAAAACGTCCTTGCAGAATCCGTTGATGATCATCGAGACAGCGGCCTCCGCGCTGATGCCGCGCTGCGCGAAATAGAACAACTGGTCCTCCCCGATCTTCGAGGTCGAGGCCTCGTGCTCGACCTGGGCGGTGTTGTTGCGCACCTGGATGTAGGGAAAGGTATTGGCACCGGACTGGTCGCCAATCAGCATCGAGTCGCATTGCGAATAATTGCGCGCGCCAGCGGCAGTCGGCGCAATCTTGACCAGCCCGCGGTAACTGTTGTTGGAACGACCGGCCGAGATGCCCTTGCTGACGATGGTGCTGCGCGTGTTCTTGCCGATGTGGATCATCTTGGTGCCGGTATCGGCTTGCTGCAGGTGGTTGGTGACGGCGACCGAATAGAACTCGCCGACCGAGTTGTCGCCACGCAGCACGACGGAGGGATACTTCCAGGTAATCGCCGATCCGGTTTCGACCTGGGTCCATGAAATGCGCGAGTTCACGCCTTTGGCCAGGCCACGCTTGGTGACGAAGTTGTAAATGCCGCCAATGCCGTTTTCGTCACCTGCATACCAGTTCTGCACCGTCGAGTACTTGATGTCGGCGTTATCCAGCGCCACCAGCTCGACCACTGCTGCATGCAACTGGTTGGTGCTGAATGCGGGGGCAGTGCAGCCTTCGAGGTAAGAAACCGACGCCCCTTCCTCCGCAATGATTAAGGTGCGCTCGAATTGACCCGATTCCTCGGTGTTGATGCGGAAATAGGTCGACAAATCCATCGGGCACTTGACCCCCTTGGGGATGAAGCAAAACGAGCCGTCGGTAAATACCGCCGAGTTGAGCGCGGCGTAATAGTTGTCGCCGGTCGGAATCACCGTACCGAGATATTTCTGCACCAGTTCCGGATGCTCCAGCACAGCTTCCGACATCGAACAGAAAATTACGCCGACTTCGGCCAGCTTGTGCTTGTAGGTGGTCGCCACCGACACGCTGTCGAAAATGACATCGACCGCGACGCCGGCCAGCGCCATGCGCTCGTGCAGCGGCACGCCAAGTTTCTCGAAGGTGCGCAGTAATTCAGGATCGACCTCGTCCATGCTTTTCAGCTTCGGCTTCTGCCTGGGCGCCGCGTAGTAGCTGATAGCCTGAAAATCGATCTTCGGATAGTGGACGTTGGGCCACTTCGGCTCTTCCATTGTGAGCCATGCCTGGTAAGACTTAAGTCGGAACTCGAGCAGCCACTCCGGTTCGTTCTTCTTGGCTGAAATCATCCGGATGGTGTTTTCATTCAACCCTTTGGGCGCGACATCGGACTCGATGTCTGTGACGAACCCGTGCTTGTAGGGCTGGCTAACAAGATTCTGGAGATTCTGCAGTGCTGCGCTCATGATGTTGTCCCTAAAGATGGGCTGGGTTACGCCGAAAAGGAAGACCCGCAGCCACAGGTAGAAGTAGCACCAGGATTGTTCTTGATGACGAACTGCGCACCTTCCAGATCGTCTTTATAATCAATCTCTGCCCCCACCAGGTACTGGTAGCTCATCGCGTCAATCAGCATCGACACGCCGTTTTTTGTCATCGTCGTATCGTCTTCGTTGGCAATTTCGTCGAACGTGAATCCGTAGGAAAAGCCAGAGCAGCCGCCGCCCTGAACAAAAACACGCAGCTTCAGGTCGGGGTTGCCTTCTTCGGCGATCAAATCAGCGACTTTTGCCGCCGCGCTGTCGGTAAAGATAAAAGGTTCGGGCATTTCGGTCTGGATGTTTTCAGCGACTGCGCTCATGGTGTTCCCTCTGTATTTTTTACATCAGACTGGGGCTTTTTCACGTTGAAACTCTCGCCGCAGCCGCACTCGCTGTCGACGTTGGGATTGTCAAATTTGAACATTTGCTTTAATCCTTCGGTAACGAAGTCGATGCGCGAGCCGTCGAGGAATGGCAGGTTTTCGGCATCGATCAGCACGCGAGCACCGTGCGACTCGAAGCTGTGATCGTTCGCGCGAATGTCGTCGGCGATGTCGAAGGTGTGCGCCAGACCGGTACATCCCACTTTCTTCACGCCGATGCGCAGGGCAATCCCTTTGCCGCGCTTTGCAAGCTGGCTTTGAATCTGTTTTGCCGCATTTTCAGTCAATGTAATTGTCATGAGTAAAGCCCCAAAGTAATTAACGCGAGGGCCGGGGTAGCCAAGATAGCCCGGATAGATCAATGTATATAGTATCGTTTCAAAACCATATCATTGTCAACATGGTTTTTAAACGCTACTATATCGAGAATGATGAAGGAGTCGAAATGAACAGTCGCGCTATTGCGGAGTTGGTTTTTCACTTGGGACGGATAGCGTCCGGCGAGGGGCTTGTGGAGGGGTTGACGGCAGCCCAGTGGGCGGTGCTCAGATACTTCGCGCAGGCCAACCGTTTCTCGCGAACGCCTTCCGCTTTCGCTGCGTTCCACGCCACGACCCGGGGTACGGCGTCGCAGACAATCAAAAGCCTTGAAACCCAGGGCTACTTGACACGCATGCGCTCAGAGGACGACAGGCGCAGTGTGCGGCTGGTTCTGACCGAAAAAGCCAGGAGTATCCTGGCGAGCGACCCTTTCGAATCCCTGGTCCGTGCTGCGGACTCCCTGCCGCCAATTGTCCAGGGCCAATTCGCCAATGCCTTGCAGCGCATGCTCGGTCAGGTGGCGCAAGAGAGAGGCAAATCTCCTTTCGGCACCTGCACGTCGTGTCAACATCTGGAAAGCGACGGCTGCAGCCGGGAGGGACAGACGCCCTATGCGTGCGGGTTCACGAGCGAGCCGCTGCTTCTGGAAGAGCTCGATGGGGTCTGCATCAACTTCGTCCTGGGCAAGCCCATGACAGTAAAGGGCCTTGTCACAGGAGTCGTGCCGCGATGAGTCCTGTTCCCGCATCAGCGCTCAGGATAGCGTTGTGATCGTCACAGCTTCAGATCCCATTGCGGCAACAACTGTGGAGGACAACCCATCTGAAACACTAGCCCTTCGGCTTCGCGCGTATCTTGAAACACTCGCCATCCGGGGTTTGCCAATCGCTTATCGGGAAGTGGCCAAAGGGCTACAGCTCTTGCCCCCGAACACTATTCATCAAGTTACCGAGGCGCTGGAGCAGACCATGGCCGAGGACGCGGCCGCCAACCGCCCCTTCATCGCGGCTATGGTCATCAGCAAGTGGCGTGACGGCTTGCCGGCGCCGGGTTTCTTCGACTGTGCCGCTCGGCTCGGACGCTTCGCCGGCGATGCAACGGGATTGGAGGCAAGAGCATTTCATGCAGCCGAGCTCGATGCGGTGCTCGCCTTGTGGGAGCTGCCTGGCGACGCCACCGAAAGTGAATGAAGACCGATGTCTTTCGCGAAGACGGATGATCGTGTCGACAGCAAATTAAAACCGAGACAGTTTTGTTCGGCGCCGGTAATTGGGTATTGACGGCGACCGTCCCGACCAGCGGCCGGGGAATGCTTGCAACCAATTGGCCGAGAACTGCCTTTGCTCGAAACTAAACAACTAAGTACGAAGGGCGAACCGATCTGAAACAGATCGGTCTATGCCGTTTGCCTGGAATTTCTGGATCGATCCCGGCGAGCCGCCAGCTGCCAGCCGCCAGCTGCCAGCCGCCAGCCGCCAGCCGCCAGCCGCCAGCCGCCAGCCGCCAGCCGCCAGCCGCCAGCCGCCAGCCGCCAGCCGCATTAACCCAAGGTGCCGATCTTGACTGATCCATTTACCATCTGTGCAACCCGCACGCGGTCGGCATTGGTAGTACGTCGTGGGGATCAGCGATTTTTGGCAGGACAGGTCAACTCAACGTCGGCCCTGCGAAGCGGGCTTTTTCCAACGCTGCATCCTTCGCTCCCAACCGTAACGAATTCGCATCGGTACGAAACACCATCGGCTGAAACCCCGCTGCCTGCCCCGATGCGCTGCGTGCAGCTTCCGACTGCAGCAAAATAGTCTGTACCTGCCCATGATGTGGCGACTTGCTGCAAACCGGGTCGGCATTAGCAGCGTCGCCGGTCAGCGCCAGCGCTTGGCAACGGCAGCCGCCAAAATCCTTCGTCTTCTCGGGACAGGTCTTGCACGGCTCTTTCATCCAGGCGTCGCCGCGGAAGCGGTTGAAGGCATCGCTGTCGACCCAGATGTCGCGCACGCTATGTTGCAGCACATTGGGAAAGTCGATGCCAGGCAGCGACTTGGCAGCATGGCAGGGCAGGGCGGTGCCGTCGGCGGCGATGCCAAGAAATACCGCGCCCCAGCCGTTCATGCACGCCTTCGGCCGCTCTTCGAAATAATCCGGCACCACAAACAAAATGCGTACCTTGTTGCCGATACGCTCGCGGTACGCGTTGACCACTGCTTCGGCACGTACCACCTGATCGCGGGTCGGCAGCAGTTGCGCACGATTCAGCAAACCCCAGCCGTAGTACTGGGTATTAGCCAGTTCGAGGTAATCGACTTCCATCTCCAGCGCCATGTCGATAATGCGCTCGACATGATCCAGATTGTGCCGGTGCAGCACCACGTTGAGCACGGTTGGGTAGTCGTACTGGCGGATCAGTTTGGCGACCCTGGATTTCAGATCGAAGGTCTTCGTGCTCGAAAGGAAATCGTTCATTTCCTTGGTTGAATCCTGGAACGATAGCTGGATATGGTCGAGCCCGGCAGTTTTCATCCGCGCGATGCGCGCTTCGGTCAGGCCGACGCCGGAGGTGATCAGGTTGGTGTAAAAGCCGAGTCGGTGGCCTTCGGCAATCAGCTCTTCGAGGTCGTCGCGAAGCAGTGGTTCACCGCCAGAAAAGCCGAGCTGCACAGCGCCCAGCTGGCGAGCCTGCTGCATCACGTCGATCCACTGTGCCGTGGTCAGTTCAGCGCGGTTCTCGGCGTAGTTCAGAGGGTTGTAGCAGAACACGCAATGCAGTGGGCAGCGGTAGGTCAGTTCGGCCAGCAGCCACAGCGGCGGGGAGATGGTGGCCACGGTAGCGACGGTAGCGACTTCGGCGGTGCCCGTCATCGGTTAGCCGACCCAGCCGCGTTCGTTGGCCACCGTCAGAAAATTATCGACATCACCCTGTACACCGGTCAGTGAAAAACTCGCTTCGAGGTCATTGGCAATCGCCGTACTGTCACGCTCGCCATCGCAGCGCTTGAGAATTTCGGCAGCGCTTTGATTGAGCTTGACCATGCCTTCGGGATACAACAGCACGTAGCTGTCCTGCGCCGGTTCCCACTGCAGCTTGAACAGCCGGGATAATTTCGGCCGGTGCGGTACGCCGCCGGCAGCTTGCTGGGTCATGGATACGCCTTTTCAATGGCATCGAGCATCGACCACAGGATATTGAGCTTGAACTGCAGGATCTCAAGAGCGCGGTCTTGCTGCGCGCGCGTAGTGAAATGATCGAGCGTCACCTGCAATCCGTGTTCGACATCGCGGTCAGCCAGGGTGATGCGGCTGCGAAAATACTGCAATCCGTCGGCGTCGATCCATGGGTAGTACTCCGGCCAGTTGGCCAGTCGGTCCTTGTGGATTTTCGGAGCGAACATTTCAGTCAGCGAGGAACAGACCGCTTCCTGCCACGGCACCTGACGCGCGAAATTGACATAGGCATCTACCGCAAAGCGCACGCCCGGCACCACATGCTGCAGTGACCACAGCGCATCGCGCTCGATGCCGACTGCCGCGCCCAGCCGGGTCCAGGCCTCGATCCCGCCCGGGTTATCGTCGTAGCCATCATGGTCGAGAATGCGCTGCACCCATTTGCGACGTGTGTCGCGATCAGGGCAATTGGCGATGATGGCGCCATCCTTGTTCGGAATACGGATCTGGTAGTAGAAGCGGTTGGCGACCCACCCACGCACCTGTTCATGGCTCAGCTGGCCACTGTTCATCTTTACATTGAAAGGGTGATGGATGTGATAGCCGGCACCCTTGTCGCGCAACTGCGCTTCAAATGCAGTGCGGCTCCAGGCGGCGGTTGCGCTGCTCATAGTTCGATCTCCATGCCGTCGAAAGCGACCTCGATGCCGTGCGCATCGAGCATGGCCCGCTCGGCAGAGACATCGTCGAGCAGCGGATTGGTATTGTTAATGTGGATCAGGATCTTGCGGCGCGGGCCGATCGCATCGAGCACCTTGATCATTCCGCCGGGCCCCGATTGCGGCAGATGACCCATATCGGCCGCCTGCTTTTTTGAAAAACCCAGGTCGATCATTTCATTCGCAGTCCAGAACGTGCCGTCTACCAGTACGCAGTCGGCAACGCGCATGGCGGCTTCTACCTGCGGATCGATCTGGCCCAGGCCGGGGGCATAGAACAGTACCCTGCCGCTGGCCGTGTCCTCGATCAGCAGGCCGATGTTGTCGCCCGCCTCAGGCTTGTTGCGGTGCGGCGAATACGGTGGTGCCTTGCTCGACAGTACCAGTGGTGTCAGGCGAATGCCGTCGATGTTGGGAATCTGCAGTGAGGTGCGCGTTTCGCCTTCGGCATTGATGGGCAACTGATGCCATTCCACGCCGCAATAATGTGACAGGACCGACAGCAGCGGCAGTCCGGTGGTCAGGTCGGCGCGGACTGATTCGGTGCAGTACAGCGGTAGCGGCGGGCCTTCACGCAGCATCAGCAGACCCGTGACATGATCGATCTGCGCATCCATCAGCAAGACTGCGGCAATACCGCTGTCACGCTGGGCGCGTGCTGGTTGCAAAGCGGGGGTGGCACGGATTTGCGCCAGAATATCGGGCGAAGCATTGATCAGCAGCCAGTCGAGGCCATTGCCTGATATCGCGATCGAGGACTGGGTGCGCGCGCTGGCGGCCAACGACCCGCTACGCAGCCCGGCGCAATTGCGACAATTGCAATTCCATTGCGGGAAGCCGCCGCCGGCAGCGGAGCCGAGCACGATGATTTTCATATTGGGAAGAGTTGGGAACGGATAACTGCCGACGCGGGTGAAACCGCGCGGCAGCAAAAACGCAGTGCATTCTGTGGAGCGCCTCGTGGACGCAACCACAGTAGCAAACGACTAGCGGTTGGCAATGTACAGCGTAATTTCGAAGCCGAAGCGGAAGTCGGTGAAGGCGGGTGTTGACCAGGTCATGTTGTATCTCCTTTGGTTTAACAGTGGAATAAGTGGTGATATCCATGTCGGCATGAAAGCAGCGCCGCTATCAATGACCACCATGAACCACCACGACATTAGCATGGGACATGTCGATACCGTCAACGGCACTGACCCGCCCGATCGCAGCAGGGGTGCCGTTGCCAGTACGCAGCAGCCGGTCCAAAGCTAAGCCTTATTGTTGCACAATAGGCCACGCGGTGCAGCGGCGGCCGATTGCGCAGCGGTTGGGGATTATGATGCCAGTGAGTAGAACTGATCACTCCATTGTTTGATAAAACCTTGAAAATCAAGAACTCGGACGAGCTTGGAGCAGCAGTGCGAACAACGCGCGTGAGGCTCGACATTCTTTTGGCAGACCCTGCGGAAATGTTAGGAACCTCGCGTACTTTGCTACGCCGCCAGGAACAAGGCAAAGCCACCACTGCGATCAGAATTTTATTTGCCACTTTGCGCGAACTGGGCATCGAGCTGAGCCTGGGGCTTCCGCCTGGCGTGCAAGCCAATGCAACGGTCTCGGCCCTTCGATCCACGAGTAAAAAAAGAGCACGGCCGTGAGTCGGGAATTGTATGTCTACCTCCGTGCAGTGCCGTAAACGAATGGTTCTGCGCAAGACTGGCACAAAAGCTCGGACTGCCGGTGCCGCCGGTACAGTTACGCTATCTTCCTTCGGCTGTATAGATCATCGAGCGCTTCGACCGAAAGGTCGTGGGTGACCACGCCACACGCCTTGCACTGTTTCGCTGGGCCGTTTTCAATATTCTCATTGGGAACAGCGACGCACATCTGAAAAATTTATCTCTGCTGGCGACTTCAGCGTGGAACAGGCCCGAGTTGGCCTCAGGGAGCGAGCCGACATGGCCGAATATAGCCATGTCTTTCAAGATAAGGGGGTGCAACATTTTATTCGGAGCTGACTTCCGTACACCTTCGTAATTTTGCAAGCCAGCTCGGCATGGCTGCAAGCGCCGCCGACCGCGAACTGACCCGGATGACTCGCAATATCGAGGCGATGGAGCAGGAAGTAAAAGCAGAATTCGAAGCCAGGACAGACGTTCCGGCAACAATGCGTGCCAGCCAGTCAAGGATGATATCAGCAGTCATTTACCTTCCGATTGCCACCATGGCGCGGCAATTGAAGCAATAAACGCATCAAATCACGGTCTCAACGCCATCTTGAAAATCTGCGTATCGGCATTGTTCGGAACACTGCCCCTGTCGCCGGCAGCATCGCTGCGCATCATCCACAAATTACCGGCATTCGCTAATCTTTCTAGCGACGTTTTCAGTGATTATCTTGGATTGTGTAGCCTTTATGATGCGTCACACGCACCGTGATGCGTCACACACACCGATTACTCACCGTCTTTCGACGCAATCTTTGAGGAAACCACCATGAAAATTCATAAAATCGCGGTAATTGCCGGCGACGGCATCGGCAACGAAGTCATGCCGGAGGGATTGCGCGCAGTGGAAGCGGCCGCGCGTAAATTCGATATCAGGATTGAATTCACGACGATGGACTGGGCAAACTGCGATTACTACATGAAGCATGGGCAGATGATGCCCTCCGACTGGTTCGAGCAATTGAAAGGCTTCGATGCCATCTACTTCGGCGCGGCAGGTTGGCCGGCGAAGGTGCCGGATCACATTTCACTCTGGGGGTCGCTGCTGAAATTCCGTCGCGATTTCGATGAATATGTGAATTTGCGGCCGGTGCGCCTGATGGCCGGTGTGCCATGCCCACTCGCAGGCAAGAAGAAGGGCGATATCGATTTTTACGTCGTACGTGAAAACACCGAAGGAGAATACTCGTCTGTCGGTGGTCGCATGTACGAAGGCACCGAGCGGGAGATCGTGATGCAGGAGTCCGTGTTCTCGCGCAAGGGGACCGACAGGATTTTGAAATATGCATTCGAGCTGGCGCAGAGGCGCCCGAAAAAGCACCTGACCTCGGCCACCAAATCGAATGGCATTTCCATCAGCATGCCGTATTGGGACGAGCGGGTCGAAGCCATGGCGCTGTCTTATCCCGGCGTGAAATGGGACAAGTACCACATCGATATTCTATGCGCCCGTTTCGTCTTAAGCCCGGAGCGCTTCGATGTCGTCGTCGCCTCCAATCTGTTCGGCGACATTTTGTCTGATCTGGGGCCGGCCTGCACCGGTACGATCGGTATCGCACCTTCCGCCAACCTGAACCCGGAACGCAATTTCCCGTCGCTGTTCGAGCCGGTGCATGGTTCTGCACCGGATATCTACGGCCAGAACATCGCCAACCCGATCGGGATGATCTGGTCCGGCGCGATGATGCTCGATTTTCTGGGGAATGGCGACCAACAATACAGGGCGGCGCACGATGCGATTCTTACTGCGATCGAAACCGTTCTGGTGGAAGGCCCGACCACTGCTGACCTGGGCGGTAAAAGCAGTACCACCGAGGTCGGCGAGGCAATCGCAGCAATTATTTAGATCTGTTTCATCGGGCCGGCGACACGACTTCAAGTCGGCCCGAGGTTAGTTCGAAGTGAGTTCGAGGTTGGTTCGAGATGATTTACAACGACGATGCCGCGAGCTCGATTTTCGAGGCTACCGCATGGAGCGACGAGGCATCCGGCTTGCCCGATGTCTCGCCAGTCAGGGATTGCCAGGCGTTTTCCTGTTCCTTTAGCAGTTGTCCGGCCTGTTCGATTGTCGGCTTGTTGGCTGAACTGGCGGATTTGATGTTCGAAACAATGCGCTTACTCGCCATGAAAAATCCGTATGCGTCCTGGTATTCATGGGCGTCGACTATCTTGCCGTCCTTGACACCTGCACCATATTCGTCCGCGGCCACGCGCATGACCTGAGATATCACCAGCATGCTCGTTTTCGGATCAGGTTTTGCTTTTGCCCGCGCAGTATCGATATCGAACGTTACTTTTTTAAGGGCTTCATCGACCTCGGCGATCGGCCGTTTCTGGTCGACGGCGGCTCCCAGGCGTTTTAACGATTCGGCAAAGCCTGCACCACGGAATTCCTTCAAACCACCTTCGAGCTTACGGTAAAGTTCATCCTTTGGATGCTTCATGTGGGATCGCGCTGCGTCGATAGCGCCCGCCCGGTACAACTCCACGCCGGCAATCAAATGCCCTTCCACCAGCGTCATGTTTTTGAGGTACTCGATCTTGCGTTGCGTAGCGCTCAGTTTTTTTTCACCGCTTTCGCCACCTTCGCCGCCTTCGCCACCCTCGCCGTTGCTGGTCTTCGCCGATGCGCTCGCATAGCTAAATGTTGGTGAGGCGCCATCGTTGTTGGATAAATCGACCTGCACCCCGGACAACATGAAAACACCTGCGCTGATCCAGATTTTGGTCTTGACGGTCACCATGCTTTTCCTTTGTATTGAATATTTTCAAATCAATGAGACATCTATCGCGATGTAGTATATTCCTGAATAAGAATCATTATCATTTTACGCCGTGATTATTTGTATAAAAAGTCTTTTGTCGCCACCGGATCTGTCGGTGATCAGGAGTGGTGTCGCTCAATCTGTTTTCGTGGACGGCAAACGCACCGCAGGCTGGCACGCCAAACACGTTAAAAACAATTTGCAGGCAAAACCAAACCAGAAAGTCGTCGAAGCGATGGCTGCTCGCGTGTCGGAGGCGCTAATGGCCAATGAAGTATTTCGTCTCGCAGCCCGGCCCAGGCAAATTTCGCCGCTGCTGTTCAGCAGGTACACCGAGGGCATGAGCTATGGCAGTCATGTCGATGCCGCATTCATGAGCGGGCTGCGAACCGACCTGTCGTTTACCGTATTCCTGAGCCGCCCCGAAGACTGCGAGGGTGGCGAGTTGGTGCTCGATCTGCCACACGGAGAACAGCAATTCAAGCTCGATGCAGGTGACATGGTCGTCTATCCCTCGACAACGCTGCATCGTGTCGCGCCCGTGGCATCGGGTCAGCGGCTGGTATGTGTAGGGTGGGTGCAAAGCATGGTGCGTCGAGAGGACCAGCGCGAATTACTATTCGACCTGGAAACTGCACAACTCGCCTTGTTCGCAAAAGAAGGGAAATCCCCGGAATTCGATGTACTCAGCAAGTCCGTTTCGAACCTGCTGCGCATGTGGGCTGAGTAAACCTGTTTTTCCCATCCGCAAATATTGCTACTGCGTTATTGCTACCGCGTTGCCGGCTGCAAGGCGATCACTGCCATGCCTGCCAGAGCCAGCGACGCGCCGACGCCATCCCACCATGTCAGCGCCACGCCATCCACGACCCGTAACCATATCAACGCCACGCCGATATAAACACCACCGTAGGCGGCGTATGTCCGGCCGGCGGCTGCGGGATGCAGTGTGAGCAGCCAGGCGAATATCGCAAGCGACATGGCTGCGACCAGGAGCAGCCACATTGGTCTGTCTTTCTGCAGAACCAGCCAGGGCAGGTAACAGCCGACCATTTCAAACACGGCGGTGACGATAAACAGTCCGGTGAGTTTCAGAAATTCGGTCATCGATTCGCAGTCTTCGCTGACCTAGATGTAGCCGTGCAGGTGCGTTGTCAGGTGAATTGCGGGCTGTAGCGGCGTTTCATACGGTGAATCGATCCCGGTAAAGTCACGGATCACGCCAGCCCGCGCTTTTTTGTACAGTCCCTTGGGATCGCGCCGCTCGCATTCGTCGAGCGGTGCATCGACAAATATTTCGATGAATTCTTCCTTTGGAAGCAGGTCGCAAACCAGGCTGCGATCAGAACGAAACGGTGAGATAAACGCCGTCAAGACCATTAGTCCGGCATCATTCATCAGGCGAGCGACTTCGCCCACGCGTCGGATGTTTTCCGTGCGATCGATGACGTCGAAGCCGAGATCCTGGCACAAACCGTGACGCACGTTGTCGCCATCGAGCAAATAGGTGTGGTACTCCAATTCTGCCAGTCTCTGTTCAATCAATCCGGTAAACCAAAGCAGGCAGGGCCGCTGATGCTTCATTGCAGCACGAAATCTGCGATCGATCACATGGTTTTGCCAGACAACGTTCTCGCTCATGCGTTTTTGCTCATGCATTTTTGCTCATGAATCAGTCACAAGAATAGGTCAATCGATGATCAAGCCAACACGATAAACGATGTGACACGAGAAGTGAGATGAATTTTGCTGAGGCGATAGAACCATATTCAGCGTTGCTGTTTTTATTCAATCCGGCTTTAGGTATAGCTGGCCGGTATCGCTCGCGAGACTTTCAAAGTGCCAGCTAAAATATAGTTCGGCACATGGGTTTTCGTAATGAACTCGCGGAAGAGTCTATTTTTGATCATGTACCCGATTTTTGGTGGGTTCGACAAGATGCCGGCTTTGCGCATCCGGTCGAGTGCTGCGCGTACTTTGGCCGAGGCGGCCTTTAGTTCATCTCATTACACACAACTAAATCCGAGCCCGCCGGTCCGATAAGTTTTGACGGAGGCGACGATGAGCCAGAACTGGGCAGCGCAAGAATTGTCAGGCATCGATCTGGGTGATGCGCGCTTGAACAAGCGGTCGGTCATGTTGCTGGACCGGCTGGCCGACAAGCCCACGGCGAGTATTCCGACTGCCTGCAGGCTGGGCCCAGACGCAGACGCAGACGCAGGCAGCGTACCGGTTTCTGGCGCAGGAGATCGATGCGCCAGACGGGGTCAAGACCATCTGAGCGGGACTACAGCGCGTGATGGATTTTGCGCTCGGTATTCGCGCCAGTAGAAGCGGAGATATTTGTGTGTAATGGGATGGGTTACACGCGATAGAGCTGTTACGCAAGCTGGCGCCTGAGGCCAGGCTGATCGTTTGCGTGCGCGAATTGGGGCAGATTTATGGTTCGATCGAAGCTCAGCATCAAAAGACGTTGTTGCTGGACTTTAACGACCAGTTGGCCGACTACGACCGCTTTGCCCGGGCCGATGCCTTGTTTGCCAAAGACAAGGCCATCAGCGCGCCCGAGCGCCACGACGTATCGCCACGCATACAAGCCCAGATCGAAGCCGCGTGCGCCTGGTTTTACAATCTGTATTACCCGAAGGGGCGCTGAAATGGCGGGGGTGTGAATTTCCGGCGACCGGGCGCCCCGTCATGCTGGACGGATTCGTCCTGCTGGCCCGGCTGCTGAATTGCTGAAAATCGTGCTGACTGCACCGGATGTAGCGCTTTGCATAAAACGTTATTTCAGTACAAAGCGAACGCTTTGCACCGCCTTGCCATCCATTCTGACAACTGCGACAACCTTGGTTCCCGCTGCAACCTGGAAGGTGCCTTCTGCCTTCAGCACGTTTTTTCCACCAGGCACGAGTTTGACCTCGCTTTTTTCGGTTCCCGACAACATTGTCAGCGTTGCGTAGGATTTTCCGGTGTCCAGCGGTTGATCGTGGTCCATCACGTACAGGGTGATATCGGTTGTGGTCGCGACCAGTTCGTAATTGACGTCTTTGGCTGTCGCGACCACGCCGCCGTGCATCGGCTTGGCGTCGTGCGAATGCGAGGCTTCTTTTTTAACCTCGTGGGTGTGGTCTTTGTGATTGCCTGCCGCAAATACTGCCGGCGTGATGAGGGCGCCACAGGTAACAAGAAAACTGGCGAAGATTCTAGTGGCGTTCATCAAGGTCCTTTGGTGTCGTTGAATTAAAAAGATGCCTGCGTTACAACGTTTTGCAATTGTGGAACGTCGACTTCAAAGAAATTTTTAAAAACTAACGGCGGCGGTCCGCGTTTGAAATCGAGGTATTCCGGGCAACCGCAATCTTGCCCTTCATGCCCGCATCGTAATGTCCCGGTTGCAGGCATGCGAAATCCACTTTGCCTGCCTTGGAAAACTTCCAGACGATTTCACCGGTCTTGCCCGCCGCAAGGGTGATCTGGTTCGGGTCATCGTGCTCCATCTCCGGATTCTTCATCATCAAGACGTAATGTTCCTTCAGCTCCTTGTCTGTGCCGATCACCATTTCATGCTTGAGCTTGCCATCGTTTTTTACAATGAAACGGATGGTCTCGTTGTGTTTTGCCTGTATGTCACCCGGAACAAAACGCATGTCGTCCGTCATGCTGACCCGGATTGTGCGATCGACCTTGTTCTTGTCACCGGCTACGCCGATTGCGGTATCAGGGCCATGCCCTTGTCCATGCCCGCCGCTATGGCTGCCGGCAGCAAGGGCGAGTGGCATCGCCGCCAATGTAAATAGTGCAGCGAGCATTTGTTTTGTTAGCCTATTCATCCTGATTTTCTCCCTGTAGCAAAAGCATTGAATAGCCTGCCTATTTTTTTTCATCCAGCAAAAAAGCCACTGTCCCAGCCGGATGCTTGTACCAGCCCGGGTCTTTGTAATCTCCAGGCTTCTGATCCTTGCGAATTTTTACGGTGGTAAACATGCCACCCATTTCGATCGGGCCGAACGGCCCCCGGCCGGTCATCATCGGCAGTGTGTTGTCGGGAATCGGCATTTCCATTTCCGCCATGTCGCTGCCGCCGCGTTCGCCCATGACCATGTAATCAGGAATGATGCGGATGATCTTGTCGGCGATCTTGCGGTGGTCCACACCGATCATGTTGGGCACGTCGTGCCCCATCGCGTTCATGGTGTGATGCGATTTGTGGCAGTGGAATGCCCAGTCGCCCAGGTCGGTGGCGTCGAATTCGATTGCGCGCATCTGGCCTACGGCGATGTCGACGGTAACTTCCGGCCAGCGTGAACCCTTGGGTGTCCAGCCACCGTCTGTGCCGGTGACTTCGAATTCGTGGCCATGCAGGTGAATGGGATGATTGGTCATGGTCAGGTTGCCGATGCGGATGCGCACACGGTCGCCTTGCCGGCATACCAACGGATCGATGCCTGGAAACACCCTGCTGTTCCAGGTCCAGAGGTTGAAGTCCAGCATGGTGCTGGTCTTGGGTGTCGAAGCGCCCGGCTCGATGTCGTAGGCGTTGAGCAAGAAGATAAAATCCCGATCGACCTTGTACAGGGACGGGTTTTTGGGATGCGTCACCCAGGAACCCATCATGCCCATCGCCATCTGCGTCATCTCGTCGGCGTGCGGGTGGTACATGAACGTGCCGGGACGCTTGGCTTCGAATTCGTAGACGAATGTTTTGCCCACTGGAATTTGTGGCTGCACCAGCCCGCCCACGCCATCCATCCCCGCAGGCAAGCGTTGCCCATGCCAGTGAATCGTGGTCGCCTCCGGCAGTTTGTTGGTAACGAACAGCCTGACCTTGTCACCTTCGACGACTTCGATCGTCGGCCCCGGGCTGCTGCCGTTGTAGCCCCATAACGTTGCCTTCATGCCGGGAGCTATCTCGCGGATCACCGGTTCGGCGATCAGGTGAAATTCCTTCCAGCCGTTTTTCATGCGCCAGGGGGCGCTCCAGCCGTTGAGCGTCACCACCGGGTTGAACGGCCTGCCACTAGCCGGTGAGGGCGGCACGATCATGCCGGGGGTCGTGATGATCTGCGCTTCGGGAATCGACGCGGCACCGGCTTTGCTGACCAGCCCGGCCCCCAGAACGGTTGCCGCACCGCCTAAAAAACCTCTTCTTGAAACCATGAGAAACATTCTCCGTTAATGTTGGGCGGCGCCGGCGGCGGATGCATTGTCTGTGCGCATCGAGGTGCTGGCGCTTGCACTGCTTCCGCTACCATTGATTGCCGTCTGCAGCGCAGTTTCGGCGATCCAGTAGTCACGCTGCGCTTCGATCGCAGCGTTGACGCTGCCGGTCTGCTCGCGTGCATCGGCTAGCAGCTCGAACACGCTCATGAGCATGCCGTTGTAACGTAGCAGGACTTCGTCTGAAATTTTCTTGCGTAGCGGCACCACTTCATCGCGGTAATGCCGTGCCAGGTCGTAGGTCGTGCGGTAGGCGGAATAGGCCTGGCGCACTTCGGACTGCGCCCGCTGACCGATGTCGGCAGTATTGTTCAACACGGTCATGTATTGCGACTCCGCACGGCGTGTAGCCGCGCCGCCCCAATCAAAAATGGGCAAAACCAGTTCTACCTCGTAGCCGTTGGCGCGTGACGCGCCGGTTTCACTCTTGTTCTGATATCCCACTTCCAGAACATTGATGAAACGGCTAGCCTTGGCCAGGCCGAGCGCACTCGCCACTGCTTCGGTTTCGCTTTTTGCAATCTGCACATCCAGGCGCTGTTGCATGGCTAGCTTTTCCGCATCCTGCATCTCGACAGGAAGCTTGGGCAGGTCTGGCAGTCGGTCGGGCAATTTCAATTGCAATTTTCTTGCGCCGAGCCCAAGGGTGCGTATCAGTTGCTCCTGGGTTGCCGTCATGTTGTATTGCGCACGCGCTAGTTGGGCTGTTGCATCGGCGTAGAACGCTTGATGGCGCTGATAATCCAGCGCGCTGAAATTGCCGATCTTTGCCATGCGCTGGGCCAGTTCGGCGCTAGCCTCCGCCGAGGTCTTGACGTTTTTCAGAAATTCGACAGACTGGCGCGCTGCCACGGCATTGAAGAATGCCCGACGCGTGTCCGCTGCCAGCTCCACCGCAGTGGCGGCAGCCTGCAACTTTGCTTGTGTAAAGCGCCGTTCCTCGATACCGGAGCGGATTGGCATGATTAACAAACCGACCAGGTTGAACATCACGCTGCGGTCGATCTCGACATTGTCGCCACCGCGCAAACGGCCGAAACCGAGGCGCGGGTTGCCGATACGGCCAGCCTGCACCAGATCGGCTTCGGAAGCACCGAGTTGAGAAAGTGATGCCTGAAGAGATTTGTTATTTAAAAATGCCAATCGTACGGCGCTGTCCGCTGTCAATGGCTGCGCCAGTAATTCCATGGATGCAGCATCCATTTCCGTGTTCGCAACGCTTGGAGAAATGCGTGTGACAGCTTGCCCCGTGCGCTGTTGAGCCAGCGTGGAAACACTATCCAGACCGCCATCCTTGGAAAACGTGGCGCATCCGGAAAGGGTGAGTAGCGCTAACCCGGTTGCCAGCGGCTTGAGTTTTGTAAAAGCAATGGCGGGCACTCTGCGTGGCATGTTCAATGTCCTTGATGCGGCGATGTCTTGCCCGGCTCGGCAAAAGGTTTTTTGGATACGGTCGATGCAGGCTGTGCCGGGGGGTGCGCATCCGGCGATTGCCCGCCTTTCAGCACGCCTGCATGGCCTCCGATCCGTGCCACGGCATCGTTGGCAGCACGCCAGGCTTCGAGCGTCGGCGCCATTTTTACCTCCTGCATCGGGCGGTAATCGACAAATGCCGAGTCGTAGGGCAGAGACTCGCTGGAGGTCGCTGCGGGCATTGGCTCACTCTGCTGCGCGGTGGCAGTGGCAGAAGCACCACAAAATAAACTTGTCAGCAACATCATGGGAAAGCGCATACGTCTGCTCCAGTAAGAAATTGCGGTCGACTATAAAACGCTATTTGGCAGCTTGAAGTTGCGTAATGGTGATCGCGCCATCAACTTTCTCTGCATGGAACCGAATCTTGTCGCCGGCTTTGACAGCTGTCAGCATCGCAGGGTCCTTGACCCGGAATACCATCGTCATGCCAGGCATGTCGAGGTTTGTGATGGCTTCGTGCTTGAGCGTTATTTTTTTCTGCTCCGTATTGATCTTGACAACCGAGCCCGTCGTCATGGCAGTAGCGGATGCTGGTGCTGGTGACGTTACTGGCGGTGCGGCGGCGGACGCAGAATTTGTCGTTTGGGCCAATGCGGGCAATGTCAATGCAAGCAGACCAGTGACCAATGAAATTTTGAAGATATTCATAATGATTGCTCTCTTAATAAGTTAATACGTATTAGGGGGGGGGACAGTGACAACAGTCGTGATGATAGTGGTGCGATTCAAACAGCAAAATGTCAGCAACATTACAGTTTTGAAATGTTCAGTTGCGTCAACTGTCCAATATTGACGACAAACTCTACGAGGCATCGTCGATTCTGTTTTCCGTTGATGGAAACACCAAGGAAAACCTGGTATCACCGTTTTCTCTGCTGGCAACCAGCGCGCTACCGCCGTGCAGTTTCATGATCGACTGCACGATTGCCAACCCCAGCCCTGCTGAACTTGCCGACTGCGAACGCGCAGCGTCGATCCGATAGAAGCGGTCGAACAGCTTTGGCAAATGTTCGGGCGCAATGCCTGCGCCACGGTTGACGACGCTGATGCAGGTTTGTCCGGGGCTTTGATGCGTTTCCAGGCGAATCACATCGCCAGAAGCGGTGTAGCGGATAGCGTTGGCCACCAGATTGTTGACTGCCCGCCGCAGCAAGGTCGGGTCCGCAGTGACGCTGCCCGAGCCCTGTACGACGATTGTCACGCCGCCGTCTTCGGCTAGGCCCTCGAAATAATCGGCTACCTTTTGCAATTCGCCGACTGCATCCAGCCTGACGCAGGTGGCAGGCACATGCGCGTTATCGGCTCGTGCAAGAAACAGCATGCTTTCGAGCATGCGCGTGAGTCGTTCGTATTCCTCCAGGCCAGAGGTGAGCAACGATTGATAGTCATCGTTGGACCGGGGCTGCGACAGCATGACCTGTGTTTGCATTGTGAGGTTGTAGAGCGGTGTGCGCAGGTCATGCGCCAGATCGGCAGAAAATTGCGACAACCGTTGAAAGCTTTCTTGAAGCCGGTCCAGCACGGCATTGAAGGATTCCACCAGAGCCTGCAACTCGTGGGGTGCTGTCGCTGCATCCAGACGCTGTTCCAGGCGTTGCGCCGTAATCGAGGAAGCCTGTTCGGCAATTGCACGCACTGAACGCAATCCGCGTTGCACAACGAAAAAGCCGAACAATGCAGACAGCAAGGCACCGATGAGGATCGCCGTCAGGATATCGCGCAGATAGATTGATAACAGAGCCGTGCGTGCCGACGCCGTACGGGCGACGATAATCTGCACCTGCTGGGACGAATCGCGCAATTTTCCCCAGGCAGAAACAGCACGCGCCGCCTGCCCGGGCGCAAATGTCCAGGCGCGCAATGCCTCGTGACCCGGCGCCACATCGGCAGGTGTAATCGGCATGTCGGGTGTGCCGGTGGCTTCCCGATGATTGCGCAGCAATACCTTGCCGTCGGCAGCGCGCAGGATGACGATCAAACCTGCGTGGCCGGCGGCGGCATCGTTGAACCGGAACTGCTCCGTAACCACCGCCTGCGTATCGGGGATTTCCAGCAGTATGTGGCGGAACTGCTCGATCTTGCCAAGCAATTCATGGTCGTCCCGATATTCAAGCTGGCCGGCCAGTGACTGGTAAAGGTAGCTGCCCACTACTGCGAACGTCAGGAAGGTGGCAATGGCGAACCACAGCGCCAGACGTACGGCCAGGGATGTCGGCTTTTGCAAGGTCATGGTCTGGCTTCCAGTACGTAGCCCATGCCACGAACCGTGTGAATCAGCTTGTTGGCATAAGCGTCGTCTACCTTGGCGCGCAAGCGACGGATTGCCACGTCCACCACGTTGGTATCGCTGTCGAAGTTCATGTCCCAGACCTGCGAGGCGATGAACGAACGTGACTGCACTTCTCCAGCACGTTTCATCAACAGATGAAGCAAGGCAAATTCTTTCGCCGTGAGATCGATGCGTTGGCCGGCGCGCGCGACGCGATGTTTCAGGACATCGATTTCCAGATCCGCAACCTCCAGCCGATCGGCCTCCCGTAACGGTCCCCGGCGCAGCAGTGTTCGAATGCGCACGACCAGCTCCGCGAATGCGAACGGCTTGATCAGGTAGTCGTCGGCGCCGAGCTCGAGCCCCTTGATGCGGTCTTCCAGTTCATCGCGGGCGGTCAGGAACAGCACCGGTGTTTGCCTGGTTTTACGCAATTGCCGGAGCACACTCCAGCCATCCATTCCCGGCAACATCACATCCAGCACAATCAGGTCGTACGCCTCCGACTCGGCCATGTGCAGGCCGTCGGTGCCGGTCTTGGCCCAGTCGACCACGAACCCGGATTCGGTGAGCCCCTTGCGCAGGTATTCGCCGGCCTTGTGTTCATCTTCCACCACCAGTATTTTCATGGGCTTCACCTTCGTGACGTGTCAACAGGCATTCTCCCGCATGCAACAGGCATGCAGGATTACAAATTTGTAATGCGGTTGAAATCACCCACGCAAGCTGCGCAATCGTCATGGTATGGTGATCAAAAAATTTTTAGATCGACTCAACGGAGGGCCCCATGTCTGATGGTCAACAAGCTCATGCGCCGGGCGAGCGCGTTGGGAGCCAGGCTGGAACCCAGGCTTCGATGGACAAGCAATGTCTCAATACCAGCTGCTTTTGCATCAGCCTCGACGCGCCCGCGCTGCGCGGGGCGTTGATCGCCGAACTGGGATGCGCCAACCTGGTAGAGCTCGTGGAACAGCGTTGCCCTTATCTGTTTTCGGCAAGGCCGGTGTTCCTTGCCGAAAGGCACAGCCGGCGCATGGCTGCCCTAGTGCACGCGGTCGAGGCGGTGGTCGCCACGCCAGCTTACCGCGAACGCATTCTGGCGCAAGCGCCGGCAATAGCCCGTCACGATCCGGGTGCTATAAAAGGCGTGTTTTTCGGTTACGATTTTCATGTGCAGGACGATAATCTGCAGCTCATTGAAATCAACACCAATGCCGGCGGCGCGATGCTCAACGCGGTGATGGCCCGCGCCCATGAGTCGTGTTGCCTGGACCCTGAACAAAGGCGCACAGCGGGTGTGGCGGCTGCAGCACTGGAAGGCCGGATCGTCGACATGTTTTTCGCTGAATGGACGCTTGCCGATTTTGGCCGGCCGCTCCAGACCATCGCCATCGTCGATGTGCAGCCGCAGCAACAATATCTATATGCGGAATTCCTGTTGTTTCAAAAGCTCTTCGAGCGAAACGGCTTACAGGCCGTCATCGTCGATCCTTCCCAGTTGACTTTTGAGCACGGCGTTCTCCTGCACGACGACGTGGTGATCGACCTGGTCTACAACCGCCTGACCGATTTCATGCTCGCGGCACCCTCCAGCGCGGCGCTGCGTTCGGCCTACCTGGAAAATGCCGTCGTGCTGACACCGCATCCTCAGGCCCATGCGCTGTATGCGGACAAGCGCAATCTGGCGGTCCTGTGCGATCCCGCGCAACTCGACACAATCGGGGTGCCGCCAGCCATGCAGGCAGTGCTGCTGGCTAACATTCCCCACACCGAGATCGTGACAATGGCGAATGCCGAACGTCTCTGGCGCGATCGCCGCCGGCTGTTTTTCAAGCCTACTGCGGGATATGGTGGACGGGCAGCCTATCGCGGCGACAAGCTCACCAAACGCGTATGGGAAGAAATCCTGGCTGGTCAGTACGTCGCACAGGCAATCGTCAGGCCCGGCGAGAGAATCGGCGGCGATCGGGCTAATCCCGTGGCGTTGAAATTCGATATTCGCAGCTATGCGTACCACGGTGCGGTGCAGTGGACCGCGGCGCGTGTGTACCAAGGCCAGACCACGAATTTTCGTACGCCAGGCGGTGGATTCGCTCCGGTATACAGCCTTCTCGATGTACAAATCGGTTGCAATATGGCGTCATAAAACGCCACAGAATTTCTTTTCGGCATTAATAGTTAGTTGCTTGGATGAACAAGCGATACACTTTCAAGTAGCACTGAAGTTTCAATTCAGTCCCGGCTGCAAGAAATTGTCAAAGATGCAACTAAAAATTAAACGGATCTTGAATTCGGAATACCCGACCAGAGATTGAGGCCAGATCAATGAACGAACGAAACCTGATCGGTATCTGGGTAATTTCTGTCTTCCTGGTGTTGTACGCGTTGTCCGGTCTTGTGGACTTTCCACAGTATCTGCATTTGGGCAAAAAGGTCGTTGACTTCTTGCGCGGCGTGCAGCCGGAAAGAGCGGAGATTGCCGTATTCGCCATCCTTGCCCTATTGTTGCCGCTGGATATCCGCAGTCCGCCGCAAAAACGCCTACAGCAGATCACTTCGACCATGTTCAGCGTGGTTTGCGGCGTCGGGCTCGCGCTGACCTGTTTTTCGCTGTTCCTGAATTTAGACGCTTTCGGCATTCCAGAGTTACGAATCTCCCCGATTTTTTTTAAAAACCTGCCTTCGGCCAGTGCATTTGCCGCGCTTGGTATGAGCACATATGTCCTCTCGATTATCAAAAAAGTACCCTCTGCGAGTGACTCGACGCGTGTAACAAGCATCAATACGCTGGCTGTTTTTATCGCACTCGCAAGCATCGTCGCTAACCTGCTGGACTTTCAAACGCTATACGCCGTTGCCAGGTACGACCAGTTGTTCATGTCCACCCCTTTTGCCATTGGTATTGTCGCCTTTGTGGTGGCCTTGCAAAGCATTGTGACGGTTGCCCATTCAGATCCGCGCAACCCCGGTGTCAGGGAGGGGCGACAAATTTTCCTTCTGGGCGCATCGATGATTCTGGCTGTCGGATTGTGCATCGGCCTGACAGCGCTCTGGACGTTCGAGAGCAAGAGCCAGCAAGACGCGGTAACCAAACTGCAGGACACGCTGACAAATCGTAATGCATTGTTCGAAGCGGTTTTGCAGGAAGCGCTGATGCAGGCAAAACTGGTCGCCTCCAGTAGCGCTATTCAAAGGAATCTCAGCAACCTTGATTCGAACATCAATGAGACGCAGGTTCTGGAGCGTCTGAAAACGGATATCGGGCGTTTTCATGCACAGGGTTTTTCCAGTATTCGTCTCGTCGACTCCACCGGCACCGTGATACACGCCCTTGGCACTGCGACGCTCAATCCTGTGCGGGTCATTGATTTGCAATCAGATTTTCCGTCGCAATTAATCTGGGACAACGGCTATTTGTTGAAGGCCCGTTTTGCCGTGCAGGGCGCCAGCGACAGGAAGATCGGAACCATCGACATGGAAAAGCGGCTGACCTTTCTCAATGCGTCCGGTAATCGTCAAAATGGTTTGGGGCCTTCATTCGACATGCTTGTGTGCGGCACTGTAACTGGTGAGCAGGTCGGCTGTTTCCCGTCCCTTCTGAATCGCCATATTTTGCTGCTGGCGCCACCAGCACAACGTGCAAAATTGCCGATTGATTTCGCTCTGGAAGGGCGCACTGGAGTACGCACAGCAGTCGATTACCGTAAACAGGCTGTGGTGGCAGCCTATGCACCGATCGGCGCATTTGGCATCGGCGCCGTCGCAAAAATCGATTCCGAAGATCTTTATGCGCCGATTCGTACCTTGCTTGAAAATCTTGCCATTATTGGCGCCGTACTGTTTGCGCTCGGCGCACTCCTGTTGCGTAATCGAATCGACCCGCTAGTGAAGCGTTTGCTGCTCGCTGGCGAAACCGCCAAAGCAGCCACGGCCATGGCTGTCGACCGTGAATCCCGGATCAGGGCAGTCGTCGATAACGTCAGTGACGGTATCGTCACCATGACCATGCAGGGTGTGATTCAAAGCCTGAACGCAGCTGGTGCGAATATATTCGGCAGGACGCCCGAAGACCTGGTGGGTCTGCCATTCGAAGACATGCTATCGGAGCAAAGCCGGGGTGCAGTGAATGATTTCTTCCACTCCCGAGAGACGTCGTCGTCAAATTCGTTGGGGCGGAAGACGATTCTGTTGACAGCTGTCCGTTACCCTCATGCAACGGAAGTGTTTTTTGAATTGGGCATCAATCGCGTCGTCGTCAAAGGAGAAAACCTGTTCATCGGCATCCTTCACGATTTGACCCGATCGCACCTTGATAAAAAGGCAATGGAAAAAAGCCAGGAAACGTTAAAGGAAATCACCAACAACGTGCCGGTTCTGATCGGATATGTCGACCGGTTCGAACGGTACCAGTTTGTCAATCATTTGTACGAATCATGGTTTTCAAAGCCACAGTCGGAAATCATCGGTCGAAATGCAAGGGAGCTGTTTGGTAGGGAGGCTTACGCGATTGTCGCGCCACACATCGCGCGCGTTCTGCAGGGCGAGACGGTCACATTTTCAGCCACATCGCTGGCGCCCAATTATCCGAAATTTGCAGAAGTCAAGTATTTGCCCAAACGCGACAGCGACGACAAGGTCGAAGGATATTATGTGATGGGGGTTGATCTGTCGTCCCAGAAGGAAGCGGAAATTGCCTTGGAAGCTGAACATAGTTTGTTGACCGCCGTGCTCGAAACCGTCGATGTCGGTGTGGTTGCCTGTGATGCCAACGGCACCCTTTCGCTCTTCAATCGAGCTTCGAGAGATTTTCACAATTTGCCGGAAAAACAGTTGCCGTCCGATCAGTGGGAAAATTATTACAGCTTGTTCCATAGCGATGGCCTGACTCCCATGGAAATGGAAGACGTGCCGTTGTTTCGCACCTTGCGGGGCGATCATGTCAAGGACGTGGAAATGGCCATCCGCTCGCCCGAGGGTGGCATGCGATTCATGTCTGCGTCGGGTAAGAAGATGACCAGTATCGACGGGCGCAGCACGGGAGCGGTGATTGCAATGAGTGACGTCACGGCGATCCGGGCTGCACGTGAGCAACTGAAAAAACTGGCGCAAATCGATGCGCTCACCGGCCTTCCCAACCGTTACTACCTCAATGAAAAGCTGCACGGCGCCATCAACCGTGCCGACGCAAGCGGAGAGTTGATCGCGGTGATGTTTCTCGATATTGACAAATTCAAAGCGATCAACGACACGCACGGTCATCGAGCAGGGGACCTTGTGCTGCAAGAGTTCGGACAGCGGGTCCAGAACCTGCTCAGAAATACGGATACCGTAGCGCGGCTCGGAGGAGACGAGTTCGTGATTTTGCTTGGAGGTCTGGGTCGCAGGGAAGCGGCAACCGCTGTCGCGCAAAAAATCATCAACGCAATGATGCCGAAGTTTGAGTTCGATGGCATCGCACTGCAGGTATCGAGCAGCATCGGCATCACATTCAAGCTCGCTGAGCAGGATAGTGTCGAAAAAATGCTGGGCCGCGCCGACACCGCCTTGTATGCCGCAAAAACGGCTGGCCGGAATGCCTACCGCGTTGCATAGCTCGATTTTCTTTAATCCGGTTTTTCCAGAAGCATGTCGACGACCAATCTGCTCAGGGTGGTCAGTGTCTCCAGCTGAACTGCCGTGAGCCGGCGCGGTATTGTGTCAATCAGGCAAAGCGCGCCGACGGCGAAACCCGAGGGCAGTAGAAGCGGAGCACCTGCGTAAAAACGAATGAAGGGCGCTCCGGTCACCAATGGATTGTCCGCGAAGCGCTCGTCCTGGCTGGCATCCTCTATAACGAACGGCGTGGCCTGCAGAATCGTGCGTGTGCAAAACGACACGTCGCGAGAGGTTTCACATGCGTCGAGGCCGATGCTTGCCTTGAACCACTGACGGTGGGCCTCGATCAATGAAATCGCCGCTGTCTTTACTCCGAACTCCTTGGCTGCGAATGCGACATAGCTATCGAAGCGCTGTTCTCTGGGGGAGTCGAGAACCCCAAGAGAATGCAGCGCTGCCAGGCGTAAAGTTTCGTCGGGAGGCAATGCGGGCTTCTTCATGATCAAGGACCCGGGTTAAGTTGATAGCCAGCAATGTTACTCCTTGAATAGATCGGTCGGGTAGACAATTATGTTCTCGTGTTTCACAAACTTCTCGCCAGCCATGGCGTCGATCCTGGCGCGGGCGGCGGTCAGGCCCAGCAGTCCCATACCGATTGCGACCACGAGATCGGGCCAGCCGGCACCTGTTGCCACAACACCGGCGGCAGCCAGTAATACGGCGATATTGCCGATGGCATCGTTGAGGGAGCAAAGCCAGACCGCGCGCATGTTCGAGTTGCCGTTCCGATAATTGCAACAAACGTCGAATGCACAATGCGCACATCCTGTTACAAAAAGTTTTTTATAAGCAATTAATTTACCCGGTGCGATGACCGTTGGATTAAGATTTCTCTTGAATCTTCTGAACGTGCCGGGGTTGCCAGGTTATTGATTTTTGCAGCCTCTCGAGCCAATGCGACGCTTCGTGCGCGTGTTGCGCGACTATTTTAAAAACTGCGCGGATCATGTCTTCACAACCAAGCGACACGTTCGACAACAGTTCCGTGGCCCAGCTGGAAAGCCTCATGGAGGCCGCGGGCGATGCAGTGTTTCGCCTCGATGCCAATGGCGAGATCCTGTACGCCAGCCAGCGGGCGATCGACTTGCTCGCACTGCCGCGCTCGCTGCTGGGAACGTTGCTGACCGAGCAGGCCGCATCCGAAGACCGTCTCGCCCTCAATGTCGCATTCGTGCAAACCCGTGAATCCCGGCAGCCGAGCCGCGTTCGGGTCCGGTTGACCACGCAAGCGGCGTTGTTATGGGTTGAAATTCAGTTCGCCAGTTACGTCAATGGCAAAAAGTCCACCGAGGTGCTGGCAGTAGTGCGCGACATCACTGCCGAGCAGGCGGCTGCGAATCGCCTGCAACACATGAGTACGCACGACGACCTGACGGGTCTGCCCAACCGCTCGCTTTTGGCCGACCGCCTCGGCATGGCGCTGGCACAGGCGCGCCGGACCGGCATCGGCTTTTCCGTGCTGGTGCTCGATCTCGACAGTTTTAAAAAAATCAACGATGCGCTGGGCCATCCGCTCGGCGACAAGTTGCTGCAGATCGCTGCCTGGCGCCTGCGCGAGGGTCTGCGCGATGTCGATACCCTGGCGCGTTCAGGCGGTGACGAATTCATCGCAATATTTCCCGGCCTGACAAACGAGCAAGAAATTCAGAATGTCGCCCGCCGCATGATTTCTGCGATTCAAATGCCATTCGATATTGAGCCCCATATGCTGTATGTCGGCGCCTCCGTCGGCGCGGCGACCTACCCGGCACACGGCGATAACGAAGTCAAACTACTGGCGCATGCCGATACTGCGATGCACCGCGCCAAGGAAACCGGCAAATCGCGCTGCGTCGTGTACAGCCTTGAAAAATTCAGTCAGCCCGAACACGACGTATCGATGGAAGCGGCAATGTTCGATGCGGTGCGCAATGGCGAGTTCCTGCTGCATTACCAGCCGATCGTCGATGCCGCAAGTCGACAGATCATGGGATTCGAAGCGTTGATGCGTTGGCGGCATCCGGTCATGGGGCTGGTTTCACCGATGCAGTTCATACCGATGGCAGAAAGCAATGGCCTGATCAATCTTTTGGGTGCCTGGGTGTTGAAGGCGGCCTGCGTGCAGGTTCGTAAATTCGAAAAGGCGGCAAACCGACAGCTGTATGTGTCGGTCAACGTCAGTCCGCGGCAATTTCGCAACGAACGTTTTCTGGAGTTGATGGACGAGGCAATCGCCTTGTCGGGTCTGCGTGGGGAGCAGTTGTTGCTGGAAATTACCGAAGGCATATTAATGTCTGACCCGGAGCACGCGGAAACGCTGCTACATGCGGTCGCCGCACGCAACGTCCGAATTGCCATCGACGATTTTGGAACCGGTTACTCGTCGCTGGCCTATCTGAAGCGTTTTCCGATTTCGGTGCTGAAAATCGACCGGGCATTCATCAAGGATTTGCCGGAATCGGTGAAGGACGCGGCGATCTGTAATGTCGTGCTCAGTCTTGCCGACCATCTGAATCTTACGACCGTTGCCGAAGGCGTCGAAAACGAGCAGCAACTGGCATTTTTAGCAAAGCAGGGCTGCGGCTTGATTCAGGGATTCCTTACTGGCCGCCCACAATTGCCAGAAGCAGCGCTGGCGGTGTTGTCGGCAGGCGTGCCAGCATGAACAACCACACGAGCCCTTGCCGATGACAATTGATTCCCACCGGACCACAGTGGCGTCGACGTCGTTCTTGACATCGTCCTCGACCGCGTCCTCGGTTGGCGCCGAGCAGACACTGGCGCTCTTGTGGGCGCAGGTGCGCACGCGTGGCAACCTGCCGGGTTTTTCCAAGGCTGTCGGCACGATCGTCGCGGCAATGCAGGGCGACAACGATCGCGAATTCAACATGACGCGCGCCGTGCTATCCGATCCGGCCCTTACGCAGCGGGTACTGCGACTGGCAAACAGCCCCATGTATTCGGTTTTCGGCCAGGACATCAATACCGTATCGAAGGCAGTGATCGTTCTGGGTACCGAGTCGATCGGCCATCTGGCGCTGGGGTTAAAGCTGGTCGACGGGCTTTCGCAAGCATCGGCCAACGCTGTGGATACCCGCGGCGAAATGGAAAAAGCCCTGCTCGCCGGGCACATTGCCCGGCAGGTTGCTTCGGCTGCCACCCTGCGCGATGGTGAAGAGGCCGTTGTGTGCTCGATGTTGCATTCGCTGGGCCGGATGATGGTGGCGTTTTATCTCACCCAGTCATGGCGTGCCATCCAGAGCCTGATGGCGCAGGGCGAAGAGGAGCATGTCGCTGCGCACACCGCACTGGGACTAAGTTTCAACGCCATTGGCCGGGCCGTGGCGCAGCAGTGGGGGTTGCCGGGGCGGCTGGTCGATACTCTGCAGGATGTTTCGCCTCGCGTCGTCACGGAGCCGCTCGACCATGCCGAGTGGCTGGCTGCGGTATCGACGCTTTCGACGCGATGCGCTACGGCAGCGTGGATTGCCGATGGCAACGAAGTCGATGCCGGTCAGACAATTTCCTGCCTTGGCAGCGATTATGCAGCCATGCTCGGGCTGGAGCCGCAATCACTGGTGGATGCCGTCAAGGCCGGCCGGGAATCTGCCCTGACCGAAGCCGGACTAACGTATCAGACGAAATTGCCGGCTCAAGCCGCATTCGCTGCCTCACTGATATTGACGGGCAAACCGATCGATGCTGCCCAGCGGCTTGTGCGTGGCGTGACCGACATGCGTGGCGCGGCAGCGACCGCCAGTACCGCCCAGCTATTGACCATGGCGCTCGAAACCGTATTCAAGGGCTTGGGTTTTAGCCGAACGATTGCTTTTTTGCGGAATGCCGATGCCGGCAAATACGTGCCGCGGCTGACCTTGGGAGAGGGTGTGCAGGAGTTACTGTCGCAACTGACTTTCGAAGACGCCTACCAGCCGGATGTGTTTCACGCTGCGCTTGCCAATGACAAGATGATTTTCATTGAAAACGCCCAGGATTCGGCTTTCTCCAACAAATTGCCGCGTTGGTGGCGAAAAGCGCTCCCGACGGCACGTAGTTTCATGGTCTTGCCTTTAACGGTCAATCGCCATCCGATCGGCCTGATCTACGGCGATTGGGACGCCGCAGTACCCCAGGCGAAAGTCGGCCACGCCGAAATCGCACCTCTGGACCAGTTACGCACACTAATGGTGAGCGCCATCGAACGACGCCGCCAAGTCGATCCAGGCTGGGGAAATGAAAAGCTATAAACCTCGGCGACCGACCCAAAGACAGATCATTATAATAGGGTCAGAATAGAATTTATTCTAATAGAGTTAGAATAAAATTTATCAAAATAGTTAAAAGGGGTCAGAATAAAATTGTTCTTCTTTACACTTGCTACATCCACCTTCACCGGAAGTCTGATATGGCACGCCTACCTAGATTGATTGTTCCATCCCAGCCACATCATGTCATTCAGCGAGGTGCTGGCCAACAGCCGACGTTTATCGATGCCGACGATCACCGGACATTCCTGGAGCATCTGAAAACATCCACCAAAAAGTTCAATGTTGCCTTGCATGCCTATGTGTTGATGTCGAATCACCTTCATCTCCTGGCAACGCCTGCGGAATCCACCGGACTGGCAAAAATGATGCAATGGATAGGGCGCTATTACGTACCGTATTTCAATCAAAAATACGGTCGTACAGGCACGTTGTGGCAGGGCCGCTACAAGACGGCGGTGATCGATTCCGAGCGTTATTTTCTGACCTGTTCCCGATATATCGAAATGAATCCTGTGCGCGCCGGGCTTGTCGCTGCGCCAGGTAGCTACCTTTGGTCGAGCTATCACCATCATGTCGGCGAGCGCCAGGATGCACTGATCAGTGATCACCCTCTATATTGGGCACTCGGAAACACCCCATTCGCCCGGGAAGCGGCTTATCGCCAACTGATCGAGCAAGCCTTGCCGAAGGATGATGTTGCTATCTTGACCAACTCGACATTGAAAGGGTGGGCCGTCGGCTCCGACGAATTCAAGGCGGGCTTGGAACGCAAAACACTGCAACGCGTACAACCGGCAAAACGGGGCCGGCCAATGCGAAATACATTGAAGGCAATACACAATGACGAACCATTTGCAGGTTGAAACGCTCCAAAATCATATCCACGAAGCGGCTAAATAAACACTACCCAGGCAATAGGCGCCTTCCAGAGACAAGTAACTCTGTCCCTTTTAAAACAATCCAAAAATGTCAAAGTATTTAAATCGATTCTGACCCTATTTAATTAAATTGCAGTCGTGTGTGCACTGCACTATAGTTAGTTGCTGGACACTCAGGTTTTGGAGATCAACATGCATGCCCAAGGTTTATATGATCCTGCCAACGAACACGATTCCTGCGGGGTCGGTTTCATTGCACACATCAAGGGTCACAAAAGTCATTCCATCGTCGAGCAGGGCCTGTTGATTCTGAAAAATCTGGATCACCGGGGTGCAGTAGGGGCCGACAAACTGATGGGTGATGGCGCCGGCATTCTGATCCAGGTGCCGGATCAGTTCTATCGCGAAGAAATGGCTACGCAGGGCGTGGTATTGCCACCGCCTGGCGAATATGGCGTAGGCATGGTGTTTTTACCGAAAGAGCACGCTTCGCGGATTGCTTGCGAGCAGGAAATCGAGCGGGCCGTGCAAGCCGAAGGGCAAGTCGTATTGGGCTGGCGGGAAGTGCCGGTCGATCTGAACATGCCGATGTCGCCAACCGTGCGCGCCAAGGAGCCGGTAATCCGGCAGATTTTCATCGGTCGTGGCCAGGACATCATGGTTACCGATGCGCTGGAGCGCAAACTGTATGTGATCAGGAAGTCGTCCGGGCATGCGATCCAGGCGCTGGATTTGCTGCATGGCAAGGAATTTTTCGTGCCCTCGATGTCGGCACGCACGGTGGTCTACAAGGGCTTGTTGCTGGCCGATCAAGTCGGCGAGTATTACCGCGATTTGCAGGACGCGCGCTGCATTTCGGCGCTGGCGCTGGTGCATCAGCGGTTTTCCACCAACACCTTCCCGCAATGGCCGCTGGCCCACCCGTATCGCCTGATTGCGCACAACGGTGAAATTAATACCGTCAAAGGTAACTTCAACTGGATGCGTGCTCGCGAAGGCGTCATGAAATCGGCGGTGCTGGGTGACGACCTGAAAAAGCTGTTTCCGCTGATCTACGAAGGCCAGTCCGACACGGCCTGTTTCGACAACGTGCTGGAATTGCTGCTCATGGCCGGCTACCCGCTGGCCCAGGCGATGATGATGATGATTCCCGAAGCCTGGGAAAACCACACCCTGATGGACGACAACCGTCGTGCCTTCTATGAATATCACGCGGCGATGATGGAGCCGTGGGACGGCCCGGCGGCAATGGCCTTTACCGATGGCCGGCACATCGGCGGCACGCTCGACCGCAACGGCTTGCGCCCGGCGCGCTACATCGTCACCGACGACGACCTGGTGATCATGGCGTCCGAAGCCGGGGTATTGCCGATTCCGGAATCGAAAATCATCCGCAAGTGGCGTCTGCAGCCTGGCAAGATGTTTTTGATCGACCTGGAAGCAGGACGCATCATCGGCGACAAGGAATTGAAGGACACTTACGCCAACGCCAAGCCCTACAAGCAGTGGATCGCATCGGTACGCATCAAGCTCGGTGCGCTGGCTGCCGAGCCAGCCGAAACACCGTCTACGGTGCGCCTGCTGGATCGTCAGCAGGCATTCGGCTATACGCAGGAAGACTTGAAGTTCCTGATGTCGCCGATGGCGGCCAACGCCGAAGAAGCCACCGGCTCCATGGGCAACGACTCGCCGCTGGCCGTCATGTCCAACAAGGACAAGACGCTCTATCATTATTTCAAGCAGTTGTTCGCGCAGGTGACCAACCCGCCCATCGACCCGATCCGCGAAGCGATGGTGATGTCGCTGGTGTCGTTCATCGGCCCCAAGCCCAACCTGCTCGACACCAACAACATCAATCCGCCGATGCGCCTGGAAGTATCGCAACCGATCCTGGATTACGCCGACATCGCCAAACTGCGCAACATCAGCGCGCACACGGGCGGCAAATTCAAATCGCAGGAATTGAATATCTGCTATCCGGTTGCCTGGGGCAAGGAAGGCATCGAGGCGCGCCTGGCGTCGCTGTGCGCCAAGGCGGTCGATGCCGTTAAATCCGGTCACAACATACTCCTCATTTCAGATCGCCTGACCGATGCCGAGCAGGTGGCGATACCGGCGTTGCTGGCCACCTCCGCCATTCACCTGCATCTGGTCAGCAAGGGCTTGCGTACCTCCGCCGGTATCGTTGTGGAAACCGGCTCGGCGCGCGAGACCCATCATTTCGCCCTGCTCGCCGGATACGGTGCCGAGGCGATTCACCCCTATCTGGCGATGGATACCCTGGCCGAACTGGCCAAGGGTCTGAAAGAAACCATGGCCCCGGCAAAGGCAATCGCCAATTTTCAGAAAGCGATCGGCAAGGGCTTGCTGAAGGTGATGTCGAAGATGGGCATTTCGACATACATGTCGTACTGTGGGGCGCAGATATTCGAGGCCATCGGCTTGAACCGCGGCCTGGTGGACAAGTATTTCAAGGGCACCGCATCGAATGTGGAAGGCATCGGCGTTTTCGAGGTAGCCGAAGAAGCATTGCGGCTGCACCACGCTGCCTTCGGCCAGGACCCGGTGCTGGCCAATGCGCTCGACGCTGGCGGCGAATACGCTTATCGGGTGCGGGGCGAAGACCACATGTGGACGCCGGATGCGATCGCCAAGCTGCAGCATGCTACCCGCGCCAACAGTTTCAGCACCTACAAGGAATATGCGCAACTGATCAACGACCAGTCGACGCGCCACATGACGCTGCGCGGGCTGTTCGAATTCAAGCTCGATCCACAAGCGGCGATTCCCCTCGATGAAGTCGAGCCGGCAAAGGAAATCGTCAAGCGTTTCGTTACCGGCGCCATGTCGCTGGGTTCGATTTCCACCGAAGCCCATGCAACGCTGGCCATTGCCATGAACCGCATCGGCGGCAAATCCAACACCGGTGAGGGTGGCGAGGATGCCAATCGCTATCGGCAGGAATTGAAGGGCATTCCAATCCGTCAGGGCGACACGATGGCGTCGATCATCGGCCCTGAAAACGTGGCGGTCGATATTCCTCTTCAGGCGGGTGACTCTCTGCGCTCGAAGATCAAGCAGGTCGCATCCGGTCGATTCGGTGTCACCGCCGAGTACCTGGTGTCGGCCGACCAGATTCAGATAAAGATGGCGCAAGGCGCCAAGCCCGGCGAAGGTGGCCAGCTGCCGGGGCACAAGGTGTCCGACTACATCGCCAAGCTGCGGTTTTCCGTGCCTGGTGTCGGCTTGATTTCGCCACCACCGCATCACGATATTTATTCCATCGAAGATCTGGCGCAACTGATTCACGACCTGAAGAATGCCAACCCGAACGCCTCGATTTCGGTCAAGCTGGTGTCCGAAGTCGGTGTCGGCACCATCGCCGCCGGCGTGGCAAAAGCCAAGGCAGATCATGTAGTGGTTGCCGGGCACGATGGCGGCACCGGGGCTTCGCCATTGTCATCGGTAAAGCATGCCGGCACGCCGTGGGAACTCGGCTTGTCGGAGACGCAGCAGACGCTGGTGCTGAACCGTCTGCGCAGTCGCATCCGGGTCCAGGCCGACGGCCAGATCAAGACTGGCCGTGATGTCGTGATCGCCGCGCTGCTCGGTGCCGACGAAGTCGGCTTTGCCACCGCACCGCTGGTGGTCGAGGGCTGCATCATGATGCGCAAGTGCCATCTCAACACCTGCCCGGTCGGGGTCGCCACACAGGACCCGGTGCTGCGCGCAAAGTTTGCCGGCAAGCCGGAACACGTGGTCAATTTCTTCTTTTTTGTGGCCGAGGAAGCGCGGCAGATCATGGCGCAACTGGGCATGCGCACCTACGACGAATTGATCGGCCGTAGCGACCTGCTCGACAAGTCCAGGGCAGTGACGCACTGGAAAGCCAAGGGCCTGGATTTCGGCCGTATCTTCCATCAACCCGACGTGCCGGCCGACGAGCCTCGCCGGCAGATCGAGCTGCAGGATCATGGTCTGGATCGCGCGCTGGATCACAAGCTGATCGCACAGGCCAGGGCGGCGCTCGACAAAGGCGAACGCGTGTCGTTCATTTCGCCGGTCAAGAACGTACATCGCACGGTAGGCACCATGCTCTCCGGTGAGGTGGCCAAACGCTATGGCCATGCCGGCCTGCCCGACGACACCATTCACATACAGTTGCACGGCACCGCCGGCCAGTCCGCAGGCGCCTTTCTGGCGCAGGGCATCACGCTCGATCTGATCGGCGAGGGCAACGACTATGTCGGCAAGGGGTTGTCGGGCGGCTGCATCATCGTGCGCCCCAACATGGAGTTTCGTGGCGGCGCGGTCGACAACATCATCGTCGGCAATACCGTTCTGTATGGTGCCATCAGTGGCGAGGCGTTTTTCAATGGCGTCGCCGGCGAGCGCTTCGCCGTGCGTAACTCCGGCGCGACTGCCGTGGTGGAAGGCACCGGCGACCATGGCTGCGAGTACATGACCGGCGGCACCGTCGTCGTGCTCGGCGAAACCGGCCGCAATTTTGCTGCAGGGATGTCTGGCGGCATCGCTTATGTCTATGATCCAGACAACGATTTTGCCGGTAAATGCAACCTGGCGATGGTGGCGCTGGAACGGGTGGCGAGCCACGCAGAACAGCATGCCGGTGGCGACAGTGCGCAATGGCATCGCCAATTGCGCGACGGTGTCAGTCAGACCGACGATGCGATCCTGAGAGGTTTGGTGGAGCGGCATTTCAAACATACCGGCAGCAGTCGCGCCCGCCAGCTCCTGGACAACTGGGCAAACGCTCGCAGCCGGTTCGTCAAGGTATTTCCAATGGAATACAAGCGTGCCCTCAACGAGCTTCACGCACCGGTATCGGTAGCTGAAACAGTGGCGATCTGAATAGCGTTTTCATCAATACAGCAAAGGGTCGTCATGGGAAAAATTACCGGCTTCATGGAGTTTCAGCGCCTCAAGGAGGCGAGTGAGGCGCCGCAGACACGCACCACCCACTACAAGGAATTTCTGCTGCACCTGAGTGATGAAGATGCCAAGGTACAGGGCGCCCGTTGCATGGATTGCGGCATTCCCTTCTGTAATGCGGCTTGCCCGGTCAACAACATCATTCCCGACTGGAATGACCTAGTCTACAACGGCAATTATCGGGAGGCGCTCGACAACCTGCATTCCACCAACAATTTTCCGGAATTCACCGGCCGCATCTGCCCTGCGCCATGCGAAAGCGCCTGTACGTTGACGATCAATAGCGATTCGGTCGGCATCAAGTCGATCGAGCACTTCATCATCGACAAGGGGTGGGAAAATAACTGGGTGGTGCCGCTTCCGGCAGCCGTCAAGACCGGCAGGAAGGTCGCCATCGTCGGCTCCGGGCCGGCGGGCATGGCGGCAGCCCAGCAACTGGCACGAGCCGGCCATGACGTCACTGTATTTGAAAAAAGTGATCGCATCGGTGGCTTGCTGCGCTATGGCATTCCCGATTTCAAAATGGAAAAAACCCATATCGACCGCCGGGTCGAACAGATGCGAGCCGAAGGCGTGACGTTTCGCACCGGAGTCATGGTTGGCAATGATTTCCCCGCCCATGTGAATAACTGGGCAACGGAAACCATCTCGCCCGAGCACTTGAGCGCCGAGTTCGATGCCGTCGTCATGGCTGGCGGCGCCGAAGTGCCGCGCGATCTGCCGGTGCCTGGCCGGGAGTTGAATGGCGTGCATTTCGCCATGGATTTCCTGCCGCTGCAAAACAAGGTCTACGCCGGCGACCGCATTGCCGACCAGATACTGGCCAGCGGCAAGCATGTGGTGGTGATCGGTGGCGGCGATACGGGTTCCGACTGTGTCGGCACGTCCAACCGCCACGGCGCTACCTCGGTCGCCCAGTTCGAACTGATGCCGCAACCGCCGGATCAAGAAAACACATCCCTGGTCTGGCCTTACTGGCCAACGAAGCTGCGCACGTCATCTTCCCATGAAGAGGGCTGCGACCGCGACTGGGCAGTTGCCACCAAGCGCCTCGAAGGCACGAACGGCAAGGTCGAAAAACTGGTGGCGGCACGCGTGGAATGGAAGGACGGCAAGATGCAGGAAGTGCCGGGTTCGGAATTTACGATGAAGGCCGACCTGGTGTTGCTGGCAATGGGCTTCGTCTCACCGGTGGCGCAAGTGCTGGAAGCATTCGGCGTCGAGAAGGATGCCCGCGGCAATGTCCGTGCCACGACAGATGGCAAAGGCTGCTACCAGACGTCGGCAGGCAAGGTGTTCGTTGCCGGCGACATGCGACGCGGCCAGTCGCTGGTGGTTTGGGCAATCAGGGAGGGGCGCCAGTGTGCCCGGGCAGTCGATGAATTTCTGATGGGAAGTTCCGTGTTGCCTCGCTGAATTTGTTTCTTTGCGTCGGCACGTATCGTATTGGCTGCAGTGCGTGTCGACAATCCAGTGTTCTGCACTACAATCACGCTTTGCATTAAACTCCCGCGCCGTGTCCAATCTTGTCGAAATCCGCAATCTGACATTCAGTTATGGTGAAAGACCGATCCTGTCAGGCATCGGTATGGATTTTCCACGTGGCAAAGTGATCGCGGTCATGGGTGGCTCGGGCTCTGGCAAGACCACGATCCTGCGGCTCATCGGCGGCCAGCTGCAGCCGGGTTCCGGCGAGATAACAATCGACGGCGAAGTGGTCGACGCCGGCAATGCCAGCCGCATGTATGCGATGCGTCGCAAGATGGGCATGCTCTTTCAGCACGGTGCGCTGTTTACCGATCTGTCGGTGTTCGACAATGTCGCCTTTCCCCTGCGCGAGCATACCGATCTGCCCGATGCAATACTGCGCGATCTGGTGCTGATGAAGTTGCATGCAGTGGGTTTGCGCAATGCCGCACAATTGATGCCGGCGGAGATTTCCGGTGGCATGGCGCGCAGGGTGGCACTGGCCCGCGCCATCGCACTCGACCCACAACTGATCATGTACGACGAGCCGTTTGCCGGGCTCGACCCGATCTCCCTGGGTATCGCCGCCAGATTGATCCGCCGTTTGAACGATGTGCTGGGTTCGACCTCGATACTGGTGTCTCACGACGTCAATGAATCGTTCCAGATCGCCGACTACGTGTATTTTCTGTCGCAGGGAAAAATCGTTGCCCACGGCACCCCGGCTGCCATGCGCGAATCGAGCGATCCGTACGTGCGGCAATTCGTGTTGGCCGAGGCAGATGGCCCGGTGCCGTTTCACTATCCTGGTACGACTCTGGCGCGCGATCTTGGTCTGGAGACACTGGTCGACCCGGCAGCCATCAAGGGACGCAAGCGATGATCGCCGCACTGCTGGAAAACCTCGGCCGCACCAGCCGCACAACGGTCACAGGCGTCGGTTATGCCACGCGCATGCTGTTTCGGATTATCCGCGCATCGGGTGGCCTGTGGCGTCGGCCCCGGCTGGTGACCGATCAGGTGCATTTCATCGGCAATTATTCGCTGATCATCGTCGGCATTTCCGGCCTGTTCGTCGGCTTCGTGCTGGGATTGCAAGGGTATTACACACTCAACAAATACGGCTCCGAACAGGCGCTGGGGTTGCTGGTGGCGCTGTCGTTGGTGCGCGAACTCGGTCCGGTGGTGACAGCCCTGCTGTTTGCCGGCAGGGCCGGTACATCGCTTACTGCTGAAATCGGGTTAATGAAGGCTGGCGAACAATTGTCGGCCATGGAAATGATGGCGGTCGATCCGATTCAGCGCGTCGTCGCGCCGCGCTTCTGGGCCGGCGTAATCGCCATGCCATTGCTGGCGGCACTGTTTTCAGCGCTCGGCGTCATGGGCGGGTATCTGGTCGGCGTGAAACTGATCGGCGTCGACGAAGGCGCGTTCTGGTCGCAAATGCAGGGTGGTGTCGATCTCTGGAACGATATTGCAAACGGCGTTATCAAAAGCGCTATTTTCGGTGTGGCGGTGACATTCATCGCCTTGTATCAGGGTTTCGAATCGCAGCCGACGCCGGAAGGCGTAGCTCGGGCGACGACACGCACTGTCGTGTTTGCATCCTTGACAGTGCTGTTTCTGGATTTCCTGCTCACGGCATTGATGTTCAATTGAAGAATGGATCGGGAGTGTTTGGTCATGCAACGTAAATCGCTGGATATCTGGGTAGGCCTGTTCGTGCTGATCGGCGCGGCGGCGTTGGTATTTCTTGCCTTGAATGTCGGCAACATGAGCTCCTTGTCGCTGGCCAAGGGCTACAAGGTAACGACGAATTTTGACAATATTGGCGGTTTGAAGCCGCGCGCACCCGTCAAAAGCGCTGGTGTCGTGGTCGGGCGGGTGGCCAACATCCAGTTCAGCGACCAGAGCTTCAAGGCAGTGGTCACACTTAACCTGGATACCGGATATAAGTTTCCCAAGGACACATCGGCTAAAATCCTGACATCAGGCTTGCTCGGTGAGCAATACATCGGCCTGGAGGCAGGTGGGGATACGAATAACCTGGTAGGCGGGGATACGATCAAGATGACGCAATCAGCCATGGTACTGGAGAATCTGATCAGTCAGCTCCTGTTCAGCAAAGCAACGGACGTTGAAAAGGACGCAGCAAAATGAGGCATCGTACCCACGTTGCCATGGTCGTCCTTGCCGTCGTGCTGAGTGGCTGTGCGACGACTGGCAAGCAAGCGGAAGACCCTTTCGAGGGCTTCAATCGCAAGATATTCGCTTTCAACGACAAAGTCGATCAGATCGCATTAAAGCCGGCTGCCAAGGCATACCGCGCCGTGTTGCCGTCGTTCGCACAATTGGCGGTGGGAAATTTTTTCAGCAACCTGGGTGATGTCTGGACCGGCCTGAACAATATGTTGCAAGGCAAGCTGGGTGACGGCGCATCCGACTGGATGCGTTTCGCCGTCAACTCCACGCTCGGGCTGGGTGGCGTGATCGACTTGAGTTCGTTGGCCGGCATGCCGAAGCATCGTGAAGATTTCGGCCAGACGCTGGGTAAATGGGGTGTCGGCGCCGGGCCGTATGTCGTGCTGCCGTTATTAGGCCCGTCGACATTGCGCGATACCGCTGCCTTACCGGTGGATTTTCAGGGCGATCTCTGGAGCTACTACGATCCGATCGAGGTGCGTCGGGCCGGCAATGTCTTGCGCTTGCTCGATGCGCGGGCTGCTGTCCTGGATGCGTCGGACCTGATCGAAGGCGCAGCGCTGGATCGTTATGAATTTGTGCGCGACGCCTTTCTGCAGCGGCGGCAAAGCCGGGTATACGACGGCGAACCGCCTTCCCCCGACGAAACTGACACGGCGGCGCCAAGCAAAAATCAGGACCCTGACGGTTACGTTCCCGCCGGCCCTACGCCCGAACCCCTGGAAGACAAGGCGCCCGCGCTTAAGCCAGCAGTGAAGTCCAGCCGAAGCGACGGGGAAGCCGGGTTCCTGCCGGACGCTGCTCCCAGTGCTGTCGATGCGGCTGGGGAACCAGCTGCACAACCGGTTGTCATAAATGAACAATTTTCCCCTGCAATTGCTGCACTGCCGGATAGCGCCAGATAACACCAGAAAGCACGTTTTTTTGGCCGGCTGTCATCCAAACTGCTCGCTCGCTAGTTAAGGGTATGTGAGTAATGGTAGGTAAGTAATAGCAGGTAAGTAATTAATAGCAGGTAAGTAATAATAAGTAAGCCCGATACGGCAAATTTGTATGGCTGACTTGCACGGCTTACCTCTACAACGGCTTTTCAATCGGGAATCTATGAAAACGATCAAGAAATTTCTATCCGTCATTCTTTCAGCTGGCGTGGTGGCTTTTGCCCCGCAAGCCATGGCACAGGAAGCCCCCGATGCATTGGTAAAACGAATTAGCCAAGAGGTCTTGGATATTGCCAAGGCAGATAAGGAAATCCAGGGAGGTAACCAGAAACGCGTGCTGGATCTGGTTGAAACCAAGATTCTGCCTTATGTCGATTTTCAGCGCATGACCGCCTTGGCTGCAGGCCGTTTCTGGCGGGATGCGACGCCGGAACAGCAGAAACAATTGACCAGCGAGTTTCGTAGCTTGCTGGTGTACACCTATTCCGGTGCAATCGCGCAAGTGAAGGATCAGCAGGTGGAGTTCAAGCCGGTACGCATGGCGCCGACCGATACTGAGGTGGAAGTACGTTCGCAAGTGATCCAGGCGCGTGGCGGTGAGCCGCTGCAGTTGAATTACCGCCTCGAAAAAGAGGGCGCCAGCTGGAAAATCTATGACGTCAATGTGCTCGGCGCATGGCTGGTCGAGACGTACAAAGGCAACTTTGCTGCCGAGATCGGTAAGAACGGCATCGATGGTCTGATCAAGACACTGGCTGCCAAGAACAAGGCGCTGGGAGAGCGTTCGGTAAAATCGGCCCGCTCGTGACACTCTGACTTTTCCCGGTATTCGATCAGATGTCTTTCCAGCCAGCACCATCGCTTACCGTCGCCAACGCCCGTAACATGCTCGCAGAGGGGCACAAGGCAATTGGCGACGGCCAGCACGTGATCGATTTCAGTGGTTTGCTGACAGTCGACTCGGCTGCCGTCGCGGTGCTTTTGGCATGGCAGCGCGACGCACGGGCGAGGTCCATTGTTTTATCCTTCATCAACGTGCCGACAATGCTGCAACATCTGACCGAGCTGTACGGCGTGACTGAACTGCTGCCGAACCAGCTTGACCTGAGCAGCTTTCTTGCAACCTCTGTCGCTACCGATGGTGGCAAGGCACAATCGCCAGTCGATTCGCAGACGCGCTGAATCGTCCGCCTGCCATGGTTCAGGTTGAAACACTCTATAATTGTCTGTTTCAACACAGGGTTTTCTCGAATCCTGAAAAAGCCTCATGGCGGCCATCCAGATTTCCGATGTCGTAAAATCCTACAAGACGCTGCGCGCGCTCGCTGGCATATCGCTGACGATTGAGGAAGGCGAGTTTTTTGGCCTGCTTGGCCCGAACGGCGCGGGCAAGACGACGCTCATCTCGATCATCGCCGGGCTCAATCGTGCCGACAGCGGTAGCGTTTCGATCCAGGGGCACGACGTGGTCAGCGACTATCGGGCGGCCCGCCAGAAACTGGGTGTGGTGCCGCAGGAACTGGTGTTCGACCCTTTTTTTACAGTGCGCGAAACTTTGCGACTGCAATCCGGCTACTTCGGTTTGAAAAAAAATGACGCATGGATCGACGAACTGCTGCATAACCTCGACTTGACGGGCAAGGCCGACGTCAACATGCGTTCGCTTTCAGGTGGCATGAAGCGCCGGGTTCTGGTGGGCCAGGCGCTGGTGCACAAACCTCCGGTGATCGTGCTCGACGAGCCGACTGCCGGCGTCGATGTCGAACTGCGGCAGACCTTGTGGAAATTCATCGCCAAGTTGAACCGGGAGGGTCATACCGTGGTGCTGACCACCCATTATCTCGAAGAAGCGCAGGCGCTGTGCAACCGTGTGGCGATGTTGAAAGCCGGGCAGGTGGTAGCCCTGGATTCGACGGCAGCCCTGATCCGGCGCATTTCCGGTTCGCAGCTGGTGGTCCGCCTGGCGTCCGGAAACCTGCCGGAAAATCTGCTGCCTCTGGTGTCGCATCCGGAAGAACTGGTTTCCGGCACAAAATTTACATTGCGTATCAGCCAATACAGTGAGGTCGAACCGATTCTGGCGCAACTGCGCACTTCCGGCGTCGTCATCGAAGACATGCAACTACAACAGGCCGATCTGGAAGACGTGTTTCTTCAGATCATGGGCGGGGAAAGATAATGGTCGGTTTCCAGACCCTGCTTTACAAGGAAATCCTGCGCTTCTGGAAAGTCGCCACCCAGACCGTAATGGCTCCGATCGTGACAGCCATGCTGTATCTGCTGATCTTCGGGCACGTGCTGGAGGCGCACGTACAAGTCTATCCAGGGGTGTCGTACGTTGCTTTTCTAGTCCCTGGCCTGGTCATGATGAGCGTGCTGCAGAATGCCTTTGCCAATTCTTCGTCCTCGCTGATCCAGTCGAAAATTACCGGTAATCTCGTCTTCGTACTGCTGCCGCCACTCTCGCATTGGGAATTGTTCGCTGCCTACGTGCTGGCCTCGGCCGTACGGGGTCTGGCCGTCGGTGCCGGTGTGTTCCTGGTCACGGCCTGGTTCGCGAAGCTGACATTTGTCGCGCCCTGGTGGATTGTGGTTTTTGGATTGCTGGGTGCCGTAATGCTCGGTACCATGGGTGTGATCGCCGGTATCTGGGCGGAAAAATTCGATCAGCTGGCAGCGTTTCAGAATTTTTTGATCATGCCGGCAACGTTTCTCTCCGGTGTGTTCTATTCCCTGCGTTCGCTGCCGCCGTTCTGGCAGTCGGTATCGCACGCGAATCCGTTTTTTTACATGATCGACGGCTTTCGCTACGGCTTTTTCGGTCAATCCGATGTCGATCCACTGCGAAGCGCCGGCATTGTCACGGCTTTTACAGTCGTTCTGGTAGCAATTGCAGTCAGGCTCCTGAAAAGTGGTTACAAGCTGCGACATTGACACCGTTTATCAATTTCTATTTAAAAATGTCCAATATGCTACCGACTCCCGAACTGGTTCGACAATACATCGCTGCCGGCCTCGATTGCACCCATCTCGAAGTTGCCGGTGACGGCCAGCATTTCACTGCCGTGATCGTATCTCATGCATTCGCCGGCAAGCGTCCCATTCAGCGTCATCAACTGGTATACGCCGCCTTGGGCGACCGCATGCGCGAAGAGATTCATGCACTGTCGATGAAAACGCTGACCCCGGAAGAATTTCAACAATAATATGGATAAATTACTTATTACAGGCGGCAGGCGCCTATCAGGTGAAATTCCGATTTCCGGCGCAAAAAACGCCGCGCTGCCAATACTCTGCGCAAGCCTTTTGAGTAGCGGCACATTGCATCTGTCGAACGTGCCGCAGTTACATGATGTGGCCACGATGCTGAAGCTGCTGCGGCAAATGGGGCTAACCATTGAGCAGGAGAACCAGCACGGCGGTGGACGACTTGCCCTGACCGGCAACGCCATCACCAATCTGGAAGCGCCGTATGAGTTGGTAAAAACGATGCGCGCCTCGATCCTGGTGCTCGGCCCGCTGTTGGCGCGCTTTGGCGAGGCCAAGGTATCGCTACCCGGTGGGTGCGCCATCGGTTCGCGGCCTGTAGACCAGCATATCCGCGGGTTGCAGGCGATGGGTGCAGAGATCACCATCGAAGCAGGCTACATTCTGGCTCGGGCCAAAAAACTCAAGGGCACCCGTGTCGTCACCGACATGATCACCGTGACCGGCACCGAGAACTTGCTGATGGCGGCGACGCTGGCCGATGGCGAGACGGTGCTGGAAAATGCCGCCCGCGAGCCGGAAGTCGGCGACCTTGCCAATCTGCTGGTGAAAATGGGTGCGAGGATCGATGGCATCGGCACCGATCGCCTTGTGATTCAGGGTGTGTCATCCTTGCACGGTGCCAACCATGCAGTCATTGCCGACCGGATCGAGACCGGCACCTTCCTGTGTGCCGTGGCCGCAGCCGGAGGTGATGTCACGCTGACCAATGTCCGCACCGATATCCTCGATGTCGCCCTGGCCAAGCTACGTGAAGCCGGAGTGGTGCTGACCACCGGGCCGGACTGGATTCGGGTGCAAATGGCGGCGAGGCCGAAAGCGGTGAGTTTTCGGACTACTGAATATCCCGGTTTTCCGACCGACATGCAGGCGCAGTTCATGGCGCTGAACTGTATTGCCGAAGGCAGCAGCCGGGTTACCGAGACGATTTTCGAGAATCGCTTCATGCATGTGCAGGAAATGAATCGGCTGGGCGCCGCCATCACCATCGATGGCCATACCGCCAGCGTCACCGGTGTGTTGCAACTGCTCGGCGCACCGGTCATGGCGACCGACTTGCGTGCTTCGGCATCACTGGTGATCGCTGCGCTGGCAGCACAGGGCGAGACACTGATCGACCGGATCTATCATCTCGATCGGGGCTACGACCGCATGGAAGTCAAGCTTTGCGCAGTCGGCGCAGAGGTTGCGCGGGTGAAGTCATGAGCATTGCCGCGACAACTTACTCAGGCGACGGCCTGACGCTGGCGCTATCCAAAGGCCGCATCTTCGAAGAAACCATGCCTCTGCTTAAAGCTGCCGGCATCGAGGTTCTGGAAGACCCTGAAACCTCGCGCAAGCTGATCCTGCCGACCAACGACCCGCAGATACGGGTGATCATCATCCGTGCCTCCGATGTGCCAACCTATGTGCAATACGGTGCGGCTGATCTGGGCGTGGCCGGCAAGGATATCCTGCTCGAGCACGGCGGCGAGGGCTTGTATCAGCCGATCGACCTCAACATTGCCCGCTGCCGGATGTCGGTCGCCGTACCGGTCGGCTTCGATTACGCCTTTGCGGTACGCCAGGGCGCACGGTTGCGGGTGGCAACGAAGTATCTGCTCACGGCACGCAACCATTTTGCCACCAAGGGCGTGCACGTCGATCTGATCAAGCTGTATGGTTCCATGGAACTGGGGCCCTTGGTGGGCCTGTCGGATGCGATCGTCGACATGGTCAGCACCGGCAGCACGCTGCGTGCGAACAACTTGGTGGAAGTCGAGCACATCATGGAAATTTCCGCACGGCTGGTGGTCAATCAGGCGGCGTTGAAAATGAAACGCACTCGGCTGCAGCCAATCCTCGATGCGGTGGAAAAAGCCGCCCTTGCAATCCGCTAACATCCTTCAAATGCTCATGCAAACTTCCTCTTCCCCCAGCCCTGTCACGGCAACTGCCACACCGCTGCGGCTACGCCGGCTCGACGCGGACGATGCTGGTTTTCAGCCCGCCCTGTTGACATTGCTGGCATTCGAGGCCGGCGAGGACGCCGCAATCGACCAGGCCGCTGCCGCCATCCTGGCAGACGTGAAAGCGCACGGCGACGCGGCAGTGTTGCGCTACACCGCCCAATTTGACCGGGTGCGGGCAGCGTCGGTCGCTGCACTGGAAATACCGCAGTCTGCGCTGCAGGCGGCACTTGCTTCACTGGAGCCGATACGTCGGGATGCCCTGTGCAACGCTGCCGAGCGTATTCGCAGTTTCCACTTGCGCCAGAAAGCCGAATGCGGTGGTGAGGGGTTCAGCTATACCGAAGCGGACGGCACGATTCTCGGGCAAAAAGTCACGCCGCTGGACCGGGTCGGCATCTATGTGCCTGGCGGCAAGGCCGCCTACCCCTCCTCGGTGCTGATGAATGCGATCCCAGCCAAGGTTGCCGGCGTGGCCGAAGTCGTCATGGTGGTGCCCACACCTGCAGGCGTGCAAAACGCACTGGTACTGGCCGCTGCCGCCATCGCCGGTGTCGATCGGGTGTACACCATCGGCGGCGCCCAGGCAGTCGCTGCATTGGCCTACGGCACCGCCACCATCGCCGCCGTCGACAAGATCGTCGGCCCCGGTAATGCCTATGTCGCAGCAGCCAAGCGGCGGGTATTCGGCACCGTCGGCATCGACATGATCGCCGGGCCGTCGGAAATCCTGGTGCTGTGCGACGGCAGTACCAATCCGGACTGGATCGCGATGGACCTGTTTTCCCAGGCGGAGCACGACGAACTGGCGCAATCGATCCTGATCTGCCCGGACGCCGCCTATCTCGACAAGGTCGAAAACAGCATCGCCCGGTTGCTCGACACTATGCCGCGGCGCGATACGATCCGCACCTCGCTGGTCAATCGCGGCGCCATGATCAAGGCGCGCAACATGGAGCAAGCCTGCGAGATTGCCAACCTGATCGCCGCCGAACATCTGGAAATCTCTACTGAAAACCCGCAGCACTGGGCCGAACGCATCCGCCACGCCGGCGCCATGTTTCTCGGCCGGTTTTCCTCCGAAGCGCTGGGCGACTACTGCGCCGGTCCGAATCACGTCTTGCCGACTTCGCGCACGGCCCGTTTTTCTTCGCCTTTGGGTGTCTACGATTTCCAGAAGCGCTCCAGCATCATTCACGTCAGCCAGGCCGGCGCACAAACGCTGGGTCGGATAGCCGCCGAGCTGGCCGATGGCGAAGGCTTGCAGGCACATGCCCGCTCGGCACGCTACCGGCTCGATCCGGCAACCGAGTGAACAAGCCATCGATCAAGCAGCCATTGATCAAGCAGCCCGCGGCGGGCGACTGGCGCAATCGCATTTTCTGCGAAGATGTCATCGCCGGCATCGATCGTATCCCGGATGGCGTGGTTGACCTGATCATCGCCGATCCTCCCTATGGGCTCGGCAAGGATTACGGTAATGAATCCGACAAGCTCAATACCGTCGACCACCTGCCCTGGACGATACGCTGGATCGATGCCGTGCTGCCCAAGCTCAAGCCGAACGGCAGCCTGTATATCTTCCTCACATGGCGCAATGCGCCGGAAATTTTCGTCATGCTCAAGCAGCGCATGATCATGGTCAATGAAATCATCTGGGATCGGCGCGTACCCTCGATGGGTGGCAGCACCCGGCGATTCTCATCGGTGCACGACACGGTCGGCTTCTTCGCCAATGCCAAGAACTATTACTTTGATCTCGACGCGATCCGCGTGCCGTACGATGCCGTCACCAAGAAAGCCCGCTCGCGTTCGATTTTCGTCGGCACGAAATGGCTGGAACTGGGCTGCAACCCGAAGGATGTATGGAGCGTCTCACGTCTGCACCGGGAGCATAGTGAACGCGCCGATCATCCGACTCAAAAGCCGCTGCAAATCATCGAGCGCATGCTCAAGGCTTCCTGCCCGCCAGGAGGGCTAGTCTTCGACCCGTTCATGGGTAGCGGCACGACTGCCGTGGCGGCCAGCCGTTGCGGACGCGACTTTGTCGGCTTCGAGCTCAATCCGGATTATTGCGAATTGATCGAACGCCGGTTGCAGGAAGCCGCGTCTGCACGCCTTGCTTCGACAGACGCCTCTGCCGCTTCTTCTGCTTCTTCTGCTTCTTCTGCTGCCTCTTCTGCTACCGCTTCGGCTTCCGTGTCTGCCCTGGTTTCTACTGGCGTTTCCGATACCCCGGCCGGCCAGTTGTCTTTCCCCACTTTTCCGGATTCCCCATGTCCCTGATCGACACCATCATCCGCGCCGATGTCCGCGCATTGGCGGTCTACCACGTGCCCGATGCCTCCGGCGTCCTGAAGCTCGATGCGATGGAAAACCCTTACGTTCTGCCGTCGGCAATGCGCCACGAACTTGGTCAGCGTCTGGCAGAAGTGGCGCTGAACCGCTATCCGGTGCCGTCCTACACCTTGCTCAAGGAAAAAATCTGCGCGCAACTGGGCGTGGCCGCCGGGTTCGACGTGGTGCTGGGCAACGGTTCGGATGAATTGATCACCATACTCTCGGTCGCCTGCGCCAAACCGGGTGCCAAGGTACTGGCACCGATACCGGCCTTCGTAATGTATGCGCTGTCGGCAAAGCTGTCGGGTCTGGAATTCGTCGGCGTGCCGTTGCAGCCCGATTTTTCGCTCGATCTGCCGGCAATGCTGGCCGCTATTGCACTGCACCGGCCGGTGATCACTTACCTGGCGTATCCGAACAACCCGACCGGCGCGCTGTTCGACGACGATGCCATGGTGGCCATCATCGAGGCCGTCGGTGATCAGGGCATCGTGGTCGTCGACGAAGCCTATCAGCCGTTCGCGCAAGCCAGCTTCATGCTACGCCTGGCACAATTCGACAACCTGATCGTCATGCGCACCGTGTCCAAGCTCGGCCTGGCCGGCATCCGCCTAGGGTATATGGCCGGCAATGCCGGGTTGCTGCGTGAATTTGAAAAAGTACGGCCACCCTACAACATTAATGTTCTGACCCAATGTGCGGCCGAATATGTGCTGGAGCATACGGCGGTGCTGGAGCAACAGGCAGCGTTGATACGCGCCGAGCGCAGCCGTGTTTCGGCAGCAATGAGAGCTTTTGCGGGCCTGGAAGTGTTCAGATCAGATGCAAATTTCATCCTGGTACGTGTAAAAAGCGTGTCGCAGGGTGCAGACGATGTTTTCGCAAATCTTCTGGCGCACAAAATACTGGTGAAAAATGTGAGTAAAATGCATCCACTGCTGCACAATTGCCTGCGTATCACCATCAGTACGCCGGATGAAAACGCCCGCCTGCTCGGGGCTTTGGCGGCAGCTCTTTCCGAACATTGACGGCTGCTGTCCATAGCAGCCGTCAATGTTCGATTCCGAATTCTTGTAGCCGTTTCTGATTAGCCGATCGCCATGCTTACCGCCCGTACTGCCGAAGTCACCCGCAACACCGGAGAAACGCAAATCCGCGTTGCCGTTAACCTGGACGGCACCGGTGCCCAAAAGCTCGACACCGGCGTGCCGTTTCTCGACCATATGCTCGACCAGATCGCCCGCCATGGTTTGATCGACCTCCAGGTCGAGGCCAAGGGCGATCTGCATATCGACGCCCACCATACGGTCGAAGATGTCGGCATCACGCTCGGTCAGGCGTTCGCAAAAGCCATCGGCGACAAGAAGGGCATCCGCCGCTACGGCCATGCCTACGTGCCGCTGGACGAGGCGTTGTCTCGGGTAGTCATCGATTTCTCCGGCCGTCCCGGTCTTGAATATCATGTGCCATTCAAGCGCTCGATGATCGGCTCCTTCGATGTCGATCTGACCCACGAATTTTTTCAGGGATTCGTCAATCACGCCCTAGTGAGTCTGCATATCGATAATCTGCGTGGTGAGAACGCGCATCATCAGTGCGAAACCGTATTCAAAGCGTTCGGTCGGGCGCTGCGCATGGCCGTCGAGCTCGACGCCCGCAGTGCCGGTACGATTCCTTCCACCAAAGGCAGTCTTTAGGCGAGCGCGGCAAAATGACCCGGATCGTGGTGGTGGATTACGGCATGGGCAACTTGCGCTCCGTCGAGCAGGCATTGCGCCATGCTGCGCCAGAAGCCGACATCCGTGTGTCCGGCGAAATCGCTGATATCGAAACAGCCGACCGCCTGGTTTTTCCAGGGCAGGGCGCGATGCCTGACTGCATGCGGTGTCTTCGCGAATCCGGTCTGCAGAATGCCTTGATGCAGGCTGCGGAAACCAAGCCGATGCTGGGAGTATGCGTGGGCGAGCAACTGTTGTTCGACTGGAGCGAAGAGGGCGATACGCCGGGCCTTGGATTGCTTCCGGGCAAGGTGTTAAGATTCCGGCTGGACCACCAATTGCAGCCGGATGGATCACGCTTCAAGGTGCCGCAGATGGGTTGGAATCGGGTGCGGCAGACTATGCCACATCCCCTTTGGGAAGGAATCGCCGACGACAGCTATTTCTATTTCGTCCACAGCTATTATGCATCCCCTGAAAACGATGCGCACACTGCCGGCCAGACGGTGTACGGCGCACCGTTCAGTTGCGCCGTAGCGCGGGACAATATTTTTGCAACGCAGTTTCATCCTGAAAAAAGTGCTGCGGCAGGTTTGCAACTGTACCGAAATTTCGCGCACTGGAATCCCTGAGCGTCGGGAGCCGGCGATTTTAATTACCGTCGCTATCGTTGCCACGATCGTTACCATTGCTAACCAGCCTTTTTATCAGACTTCTTACTCGTCTCTTTCACAGCCAACCCATCCTCCCGCCATCATGCTTCTCATTCCAGCCATCGACCTGAAAGACGGTCATTGCGTGCGCCTGCAACAAGGTGACATGAATCTTGCCACCGTGTTTTCCGAAAACCCTGCGGAGATGGCCCGCCACTGGCTGCGCCAAGGCGCACGCCGGCTGCATCTGGTGGATTTGAATGGCGCTTTTGCCGGCAAGCCGAAGAACGAACCAGCGGTCAAGGCGATCCTGCAGGCAGTGCGCGACTACGCTCTGGAAAACGGCCTGGATGAAATCCCGGTGCAGCTCGGTGGCGGCATCCGCGATCTCGATACCATCGAGCGTTATCTGGACGACGGCTTGAGCTACATCATCATTGGCACGGCAGCAGTGAAGAATCCGGGTTTTCTGCACGACGCCTGCAGCGCCTTCCCAGGCCAGATCATCGTCGGCCTGGATGCCCGCGACGGCAAGGTCGCCACCGATGGCTGGAGCAAGCTTTCCGGCCATGAAGTGCTCGATCTGGCGAAAAAATTCGAGGATTACGGCTGTGAAGCGATCATCTATACCGACATCGGGCGCGACGGCATGATGGGCGGCATCAATATCGAGGCCACTGTCAAGCTGGCGCAAAGCATGTCCATACCAGTGATCGCCTCCGGTGGCGTGCACAATGTTGGTGATGTCGAAAAGCTCTGCGCCGTGCAGTTCGAAGGCATCGATGGCGTGATCTGTGGCCGATCGATCTATGAAGGCACGCTGGACCTGCGCTCGGCGCAAGCCCGTGCCGACGTGCTCACGGAAGAAGCGCTGACGCCGGACGAAGCGCCTGTCGAAGAGCCGATTGCCAATGTTCCACGCTTCGACAACGGCGCAGTGTGAAGATGGAGATAACCCGGCCATGACCCTGGCAAAACGCATCATCCCCTGCCTGGACGTGACCGCAGGGCGGGTCGTCAAGGGTGTGAATTTTCTGGCGCTGCGCGACGCCGGCGATCCGGTGGAAGTCGCGCGGCGCTACGACGAGCAGGGTGCCGATGAAATCACGTTTCTCGACATTACCGCCACCTCGGACGACCGTGACCTGCTGCTGCCGATCATCGAGGCAGTTGCCTCCAGCGTGTTCATTCCCTTGACTGTTGGCGGCGGCGTACGCGCTGTGAGCGACATCCGGCGCCTGCTCAATGCTGGCGCGGACAAGGTCAGCATTAACAGCAGCGCCATCAGCAACCCGGAACTGGTATTCGACGCCTCGCAGAAATTCGGTGCGCAATGTATCGTCGTGGCCATCGACGCCAAGCGCCGCCCGGATGGAAGCGGCTGGGAAGTTTATACCCATGGCGGACGCAAGGCCACGGGCCTGGATGCGGTGGAATGGGCAAAGAAAATGGAGGCGTTCGGCGCTGGCGAAATCCTGCTTACCAGCATGGATCGTGACGGCACCCGGTCCGGTTTCGATCTGGCGCTTACTGCCGCGGTGTCGGACGCGGTCGGCATCGCCATTGTGGCTTCAGGTGGTGTTGGCGGTTTGCAGGACCTCGCCGATGGCATACAGAAAGGGCATGCCGACGCAGTGCTGGCAGCGAGCATCTTTCATTACGGGCACCATACGGTGCATGAAGCCAAACAATACATGGCAGCTAGGGGCATACCGGTGAGACTCGCATGAGCATCAAGGCGAAGTGGCTGAACAAAGTCAAATGGGATGAAAATGGCCTGGTGCCGGTGATCGCTCAGGAGGCAATCACTGGCGATGTGCTGATGTTTGCCTGGATGAATCGCCTGGCGCTTGCGCAGACCGTGGCAAGCGGTGAAGCCGTCTACTGGAGCCGCTCGCGCAAGAAGCTCTGGCACAAGGGCGAGGAATCCGGGCATACACAGAAAGTGCTGGAGATTCGCCTTGATTGTGATGAGGATGTGTTGCTGCTCAGAGTAGAACAATCCGGCGGTATCGCCTGCCACACCGGCCGCCATTCATGTTTTTTCCAGAAATTCGACGGTGCCAGGGAGGGCGACGAGTGGCAGGCTGTCGATCCGGTACTGAAAGACCCTGAAAGCATGTACAAATCAGATGAAAAGTAAATATGAGTGACACCCTGTCCCGGCTGGCTGCCATTGTCGAATCCCGAAAGCTCGCCAACGGTGGCGACCCTGCAGCCTCTTATGTCGCTCGGCTTTTCGAGAAGGGCGACGATGCAATTCTCAAGAAAATCGGCGAGGAAGCCACCGAAACCGTCATGGCAGCAAAAGACGCGCGTGTGGCGGGCGATGCCACGAACCTGGTCTATGAATGTGCCGATCTCTGGTTCCATTGCCTGATCATGCTCGCCCAGTTCGACCTCGGCCCGCAGCAAGTACTCGATGAACTGGCGCGCCGTGAAGGCATCTCCGGCGTCGAGGAAAAAGCAGGGCGCAAACTGGCCGAACGAGAGCAGGACGAATTGCACAAACGCTGACGATGTAGCACAACTGATTACGGAGTACACCTTGGACAATTGCGTCTTCTGCAAGATCGTGGCAAAAACGATTCCTTCCAAACTGATCTACGAAGACGACGATCTGATCGCATTGCACGATATCAATCCGGCTACGCCGATGCATTTCTTGATCGTTCCAAAACAGCATGTTCCCACCTTGGCCGATTGCGACTCTCGGCATCAGGCAATGTTGGGTAAAATGCTGCTGCTGGCACCGAAGCTGGCACATGAGCAGGGTTGCGGCTTGGTAACTGCTGTTGACGGTGCCATGTCCGGCGGCTTCAAGACGGTCGTCAACACCGGGCCGGGCGGCGGGCAGGAGGTGTACCATCTGCACATGCATGTGATGGGATAACCAGGAATAAACAGGAGAAACAAATGGGCTCACTGAGCATCTGGCACTGGCTGATCGTTCTGGTGATCGTGGCGCTGGTATTCGGCACCAAGAAAATCGGCAACATGGGTTCCGACCTGGGCAAGGCGGTAAAAGGTTTCAAGGATGGCGTCAAGGGCGACGAGGACAAGCCGGAAGCCACCGCTCATGTCGCTGACAAAAGCACCATCGATGTCGAAGCAAAAGAAAAGACTCGGCTCTGAACATGAACTGGTGTGAATTCGCATGATCGACCTGGGACTAACCAAGATCGCGCTTATCGGCGTCGTCGCCCTGGTCGTGATCGGCCCTGAGAAATTGCCACGTGTCGCCCGCATGGCCGGCACGCTGTTTGGCCGCGCGCAGCGCTACATCAATCAGGTGAAATCCGAAGTCAGCCGGGAAATGGAACTCGACGAATTTCGCCGCATGCAAAAAGAAGTCGAGGAAGCCGCAGCCAGCGCCGGCAAGTCGGTCGAGGAATCGATGGGCCAGGTGCGCAGCGATCTCGACGATGCCTGGCACGACAGATCGGCAGTAAATCACGACACGATTCACGGAAAAATTTACGGCGCGTTCGCCGCAAAATCCAAAGCGTTCCGCAAGAAATGCCTGGCCCGCAGCACCGCAATGCCGCTTCGGTACAAACATCGCAGTGGCCAGCGTGTGCGGGTCATCTCGGCTGCGGCGCGCGTCGCTCGTTTTCGCCCGGCTGCCGGGAAATCCACTTCCTCGTTCTTTTCCTGATGGCGCCGGATCCCGCAACCGGTGCGCAGGACACGTTCATCTCCCATCTGGTCGAGCTGCGCAACCGCTTGGTGAAGGCATCGGTGGCGGTACTGGTGGTGTTCGTCGTGCTGTTCGTCATCTGGCCGGGGCCGGCTGCAATCTACGATTTCCTGGCGCAGCCAATGATGGATTCCCTACCTGCCGGTTCCAAAATGATCGCTACCGGCATCGTCACGCCGTTTCTGATACCGATGAAACTGACGCTGATGGTCGCGCTGATACTGGCATTGCCCTGGGTGCTGTACCAGGTCTGGGCCTTCATTGCGCCGGGCCTGTATGCCCATGAGAAAAGGCTGGTGGTGCCGCTGGTGTTTTCATCGTCGTTGCTGTTCATCGGCGGCGTCGCATTCTGCTACTTCCTGGTGTTCGGGCAGGTGTTCAAGTTCATCAACGAGTTTTCACCAAAATCCATCACTGTTGCGCCGGATATCGAGAATTATTTCGACTTCGTTATCACCATGTGCCTGGCGTTTGGTGTGACGTTCGAGGTGCCGATCGTAGTGATCGTGCTGGTACGCATGGGGCTGGTGAGCATCGAGAAATTGCGGGAAATTCGTCCTTACGTCATCGTCGGCGCATTCGTCATCGCCGCCATTGTTACGCCACCGGATGTGATGAGCCAGTTGTTTCTGGCGATCCCGCTGTGCCTGTTGTTCGAGGTCGGTTTGCTGATCGCACCGCTCTTTGCCCGTATGACCAGGGCGCCGGATGCCGATGTCGACGCCGATATCGGTGCCAAGGGCACCTGATCAGTCGTCCAGCGATACCGGTGTCTTGATGTCGCGCAGCCATAGGACCAGAGGCTGCGCGGCCTTGAAGCTCTTTACTATCTCGTCCATTACGGCTTCCGGCATCGCGCCTTCGATGCTGGTCTCGCGCCAGACGATGAAGTGTTTCAGCTTGATCGATTCGATCTGCGGATGCTCGGCATCGAACCCTTTTGGCGGGCGCTTGAGCTTTCCCTCTTCCTGCAAGCCATCGAAGTGCGCCATCAGTGCCTTGTTACGGGCGATTTTCGCAAAGCTTCCCGGGTCAGCGGCAATCTGCTGCCTGATCGCTCCCAGCCGGTCCGCTGGTGGCAGCCACTCGCCGGCTGCCACCAGCAATCGGCCCCGCCCATCGATCTGAAAGTAATAAGAAGGTCCCCCGCCCTTGCTCGGTTTTTTCAAGCCTGCAGCAGTGATGGATGCTGAAAAAAACGATTTGTACGGCGACTTGTCATGAGAAAACCGCATGTCGCGATTGATCCGAAACAGCGCTTTCTTGGGAATGCAACTACCCACGAACGGGTCGGATCGGGCGATCTGCGCGATCAGGGCCGTCGTCATTTCCAGGAACTCGGCGCGCAAGATATCGTAGCGCGGCTTGTTCATGACGAACCAGGCCCGGTTGTTGTTTTCCGAGAGCTCGGCCAGGAACTGCGTCAGGTCACGCAAGTGCATACAGCCTATTCCAGTTCGTCGTGCGGGTTGGGAATCCGACTGGTCGCTCGCGTGCGTGGCCGGGTGCCAACGGTCACTTCAAGCACGGCTTGCTGGTTCTTTCTCAATACCGCTACCTTGGTTTTCTTGCCGGGCACAAGTTGGGCGATCAGGTTGAGCATTTCGGTAGTGTCCGATATTGCCTTGCCATCCACTGCCGTCAGGATGTCACCAGGACGCATGCCGGCTCGGTCTGCCGGCCCGCCGCGCACCACGCCGGCGATGATCGTGCCGGCCTTCGCCGCCAGTCCGAAGTTCTCGGCCAACTCCGGCGTGATGTCCTGCGGCTCGACGCCGATATAGCCGCGAACCACCTGACCCGAGGTGATGATCGACTCCATGACTGTTTTTACTGTCGTGACAGGGATGGCAAAGCCAATCCCCAGCGAGCCGCCACTGCGCGAATAGATCGCCGTATTGATGCCCAACAGATTGCCATTGGTGTCGACCAGCGCACCGCCCGAGTTGCCGGGATTGATCGCAGCATCGGTCTGAATGAAATTCTCGAAGGTGTTGATGCCCAGGTGATTGCGGCCCAGAGCGGAAACGATGCCCATTGTTACCGTCTGGCCGACGCCGAATGGATTGCCAATCGCCAGCACCACATCGCCCACGCTGGAATTTTCGATCTTCCCGAGCGTGATCGCCGGCAGATCGCGCAGGTCGATCTTGATCACGGCCAGATCGGTTTCCGGATCGGTGCCGACAACTTTTGCCACGGCCTTGCGACCGTCCGCCAGCGCCACCTCGATTTCGTCCGCTGCCTCGACCACATGGTTATTGGTCAGTACGTAGCCCTCGGTACTGACAATGACGCCGGAACCAAGGCTAAGCTGTTTTTCTTCCGGGTCTCGCTGCTGCTCACCAAAAAAACGCCTGAAAAGCGGATCGTCCATCAGCGGATTTCTCGGCTGGCGAGATTCCTTGCTGGTAAATATGTTGACCACCGATGGCATCGCCTTTTTGGCGGCAATGCGATACGTGTCCTGGATACGGGCGCTTCCTGCCAGCGTTTCCACCATCGGTACGCTGGCGCTGGGCACCTGTACCTTGCGGTTGTCTTGGCCGAGTCGTGCAGCCCAGTCCGGTTTAAGGGTGATCACTACAAACCAGATCGCCAGGCCGACAGTGGCGGTTTGGGCAAAGAGTAGCCAGAGACGTCGCATAGAGGGGATGAAAATTTTCAGGAATTGTGAAAGAGATGGTGCCGCGCCCTCGATAATAACCGCTTTCAAGGGTTTTTCTTGCCACCGCCTGGCAGCTTACACCCCGCAACGATCAGTTGTATGGGAGCCGGATGCGAACTTGATGGAAGTCGTTGGCGAGGCTGTTATCGAGGACTGTTATCGAGGACTGTTATCGGAGGCTGTGATTGCGGTAGCTGTTTCAATGCATCACGAATTTCAGTCAGCAACCGCACCTCTTCGCTCGGCGTGACGATTACCACTGGCGTCACCACTGGCGGATGCGCCAGCCTCAGCCGGCTGATGATGCGAACCATTTGAAAAATGATGAATGCCAGAATCAGAAAATTAAGGGAAATCGTTGCAAAATTTCCATAGGCAAACACCGCGCCGGCTTTTTTGGCTTCGACCAACGTCAGGTTCGGCGCTTGGCCGTTCAAGGCGATGTAGTAATTACTGAAATCGAGGCCGCCGAAAATTTTTCCAACTAGCGGCATAATGATGTCTTGCACCAGTGAATCGACGATTTTTGCAAATGCTGCGCCGATGATCACGGCCACCGCCAGGTCGACGACGTTGCCCTTGACCGCGAATGCCTTGAAATCCTGAAGTATCGCCATATTAATTTTTCCGATTGTTGAAAATTGTCGTGCAGCGCCGGAGTTTGCACGTGCAGGCAATTCAAAGCAAACGTTACCGGGTGAAAGAAGTGTATTTGTCGCAAGAAATTGATGCTGTAAGGTTATTGCTGCCGCTTGCATCGATTACTAAATGTTTCCTGTCTGCGCTATAATCTAAGGTTGCTAGAAGTTTTGCACGGATTTCGAATTTTGAGTGATTGGGGTTGGTATGAGTAATGAAAAGCAAGTCGATTCCGGTCGACGCAGCTTGCTCGTTGCAACGGCTGCGGCGGGTGGTGTGGCAGGTTTGGCAACGGCAGGTGCCTTGGTGTCGACGTTCCAGCCGTCCGAGCGCGCCAAGGCGGCAGGCGCGCCGGTCGAGGCAGACATATCCGACCTCAAGCCAGGCGAGATGAAGGTGTTCGAGTGGCGCGGCAAGCCGGTATGGATCATGAAGCGCACGCCGGAACAGATGAAGAGTATCGCCAGCGCTGATGCAGAGGTCGCCGACCCGCTGTCAAAAAAGCCTTACACCATGGATATGCCGGAGTACGTCTTGCCCAAGGTACGTTCGCGCAAGTCCCATCCGGAAAACCTGATCGTTGTCGGCATTTGCCCGCACCTGGGCTGTTCGCCGTCGTCCAAGTTTGCAACCGGCGCGCAGATGTCGCTGCCGGACAACTGGGCGGGTGGGTTCCTGTGTCCTTGCCATGGTTCGACCTTCGATCTGGCCGGGCGGGTGTTCAAAAATAAACCGTCGCCGAACAATCTGGACGTTCCACGCCACATGTATTTGTCGGACACAAAAATTCTGATCGGTAAAGATGAGAAAGGTGAGGCTTAATCATGGCATTCGTTGAAAAAAAGCTGCCCGCGAACGCGAGTGCCTCGGAAAAAGCCGTCGGCTGGATCGATGCGCGTTTCCCGCTGACATCGACTTTCAAGCAGCACCTGTCCGAGTATTACGCGCCGAAGAACTTCAATTTTTTCTATGTTTTCGGTTCCCTGGCTTTGCTGGTGCTGGTTATCCAGATCGTCACCGGCATTTTCCTGGTGATGCATTACAAGCCGGACGCCAACCTGGCGTTCGCATCGGTCGAATACATCATGCGCGACGTGCCCTGGGGCTGGCTGGTGCGCTATATGCACTCGACCGGCGCTTCGGCTTTCTTCATCGTCATCTACATGCACATGACCCGCGCATTGCTCTACGGTTCATACCGCAAGCCTCGTGAACTGGTGTGGCTTTTCGGCGTAGCTATTTTCCTTTGTCTAATGGCCGAGGCGTTTTTTGGCTATCTGCTGCCGTGGGGTCAGATGTCGTACTGGGGCGCACAGGTGATCGTCAACCTCTTCGGCGCGATTCCCTTCATCGGGCCAGATCTTTCTCTCTGGATCCGTGGTGATTATGTGGTGTCGGATGCGACATTGAACCGCTTCTTTTCGTTTCACGTCATCGCCATCCCATTGGTGCTACTGGGTTTGATTGCAGCGCACATCGTGGCGCTGCACGAAGTCGGTTCCAACAATCCGGACGGCATCGAGATCAAGGACAATCTCGACGCGCGGGGTGTGCCGTTGGACGGCATCCCGTTCCATCCGTATTACTCCGTGCACGACATTTTCGTGGTGGTCATATTCTTGATCGTGTTCAGTGCAATTGTCTTCTTCGCACCGGAAATGGGCGGTTATTTCCTTGAATACAATAATTTCCTGCCTGCCGACTCGCTCAAGACGCCACCGCACATTGCGCCGGTCTGGTATTTCACGCCGTTCTATTCAATCCTGCGCGCTACTACCAGTCCGTTCATCTACGCACTCATCGCCGGAACAGTCGGCTATGTTGCACTGATCGTTCTCAAGACACGGCTCAAGGCACGCCTGAAGCTGGCTGCAGCCGTGATCGGTTTGGTGTTCGTCGCCGCACTGCTGATTTTCGATGCCAAGTTCTTCGGCGTGGTATTGATGGGCGTATCGGTGATGATCCTGTTCGGGATGCCCTGGCTCGATTATTCGCCCGTGAAATCGATTCGGTACCGCCCGGTCTGGCACAAGTATCTGTATGCGCTGTTCTTCATCGTGTTTGTGGTGCTGGGTTACCTCGGCATTCAGCCACCTACCGACATCCGCACGTTGATCGCCCAGATCGGAACCTTCATTTATTTCGGCTTCTTCCTGCTGATGCCGTGGTGGAGCACGATGGGTACATTCAAGCAAGTACCGGATCGGGTCACTTTCGAGCCGCACACTGCCGTCAAGTCGTAAGGGAACAAGCAAATCATGAAATTGCTGAAAAAACTGATAGCCATCGTGGCGCTGGTGCCAGCACTGGCAGCCATGCCGGGTTTGGCATCAGAAGGTGGTCATCCTCTTGACCGCGCACCTGATCAAGGCCGGAATTTGTCGTCGCTGCAAAATGGCGCAAAGCTGTTCGTGAATTATTGCCTTAATTGCCATGCGGCATCGGCAATGCGTTACAACCGTCTGCGTGACATCGGCCTGACTGAAGACCAGATCAAGAACAATTTGATGTTCACCGGCGAGAAGGTGGGCGATCTGATGAAGGTGGCGATGCGCCCGGCGGATGCAAAAGAATGGTTTGGCGCTGCGCCGCCGGATCTGTCCGTCATTGCTCGGGCAAAATCTTCGGGAGCCGGTACCGGTGCGGATTACATCTATACCTACTTGCGCACTTACTACCAGGATCCGGCACGCCCGACCGGCTCGAACAACCTAGCGTATGCCAACACTGCCATGCCAAACGTGTTCTGGGAATTACAGGGCGTTCGCAATGCCAAGTTCGTCGATCAGAAGGATCCGCACGATCTGACGAAGACAGTGCATACCTTTGCCGGTTTCGAGCAGGTCAAGCCAGGCAAGATGAGCGTCAACGAATTCGATACCGCAATGGCTGACCTGGTGTCGTACCTGTCGTGGATGAGCGAGCCGGTTCAAAACAAGCGTCGTCAGCTTGGTGTCTGGGTGTTGTTGTTCCTGGGCGTATTCCTGGTTCTGGCATGGCGTTTGAACGCGTCGTACTGGAAGCACGTCAAATAGCTTTCATGCCTGCCTGATACGGCAGGCATTCATTCAAGGGTGAGCCGTTATGCGTCTCACCCTCTTTGTTTCTAAGGAACTATAAAATGATGGTTCTCTATTCGGGCACGACTTGCCCATTTTCCCAACGCTGCCGCCTGGTCCTGTTTGAAAAAGGCATGGACTTCGAAGTGCGTGATGTCGACCTATTCAACAAGCCGGAAGATATCTCGACCATGAACCCTTACGGCCAGGTACCGATCCTCGTCGAGCGGGACCTGATCTTGTATGAATCAAACATCATCAACGAATACATCGACGAGCGTTTCCCCCATCCGCAACTGATGCCGGCAGACCCTTTGATGCGGGCACGGGCGCGCCTGATGCTGTTCAACTTTGAAAAAGAACTGTTCGTCCACGTTCATACGCTGGAAAACGAGAAATCTCGCCAGACCGACAAGAGCCACGACAAGGCCCGCGCAGAAATTCGCGACCGCCTGACAACCCTGGCACCGCTATTTCTTAAAAATAAGTACATGCTCGGAGATGAATTTTCGATGCTCGACGTTGCGGTGGCACCCTTGTTGTGGCGTCTGGACCATTACGGAGTCGAGCTGTCCAAGACTGCTGCACCATTGATGAAATACGCGGAACGGATATTTTCACGACCAGCCTATATCGAAGCATTGACGCCGTCGGAAAAAGTCATGCGTCGCTGATCTGGTCGTAAAAAAATCGCTGGTGCGAACAACCATTCGCACCTTTACATGACAGCGCTGCTTTGTTAGTCTCCGTCTCATGGCTGAAACATCCACAAAACCCTATCTGATACGCGCCATTTACGAATGGTGTACCGATAATGGCTACACACCTTACCTCGCGGCGTTGGCCGAAGGCAACGCACGCGTGCCGCGGGAGTTCGTCAAGAACGGTGAAATTGTCCTCAATATCAGTTTCGGGGCAACCAGCGGTTTGAAGATGGATAACGATGTCGTGCATTTTGCCGCGCGTTTCGGTGGCGTTTCCCGCGATATCTGGGTTCCTATCGAAAACGTGGTGGCGATTTACGCCCGTGAAAACGGGCAGGGCATGGCTTTTGAAGTGTCCAAATTTCCCGCCCGAGACGCAGCAGCCGCAACTTCGTCCAACGCGTTCGACGCTCCCATCAGTGGCAGCACAACGCCTCCCACCCTGTCGTCGGTGCCATCGCTGACGGCTGCCGAAGAAGAGGAGCTGGTCGAGGAGGGCAGTGGGGCGGATGGCGGCGATCGTCCGGAACCGCCAAAAAAGGGCGGCAAGCCATTCCTCACCCGGGTGAAATGACATATAATCCGGGGCAGCAGTTTTCGCCGGCTTAGCTCATATGGTAGAGCAGTTGATTTGTAATCATCAGGTGGCCAGTTCGATCCCGGCAGCCGGCACCAATATAATCAAGCACTTAGCCCAGCTCACAAGGTTGGGCTTTTTGCTTTGTTGCAGTTGAAAAAGTGCTTGGTAATTCATTCGAACGCCCCTGTTTCTTAACGACAGTCTTTTCGGCGCGTCGGGCGCGCGCACATTCAGCAAATCAGCCATGAATGGCCTATGAAACTAACCCACGACCTTTGTCATATCAAATTCTGACAAACAGTGCGGCCCAGCAAACAGACAGGCAATCGTCTATTTAGTATAAAACCACACCGCTGCCTGCCGAAGATATGAACAATGAAACCAGCTGATCGGGATTTCAGAATTACCCTTCGACTTCCTGCCAAAACGACCACTTTGCATCAAGTTGTCTTAAAAATAATTTCGTTCCGTATTCTGATGCTGCTCAAGGCATGAAAATCCGTGCGCAACTGGCGTTGATCGCATCGGCGGCCTTGATACCGGTCATTATTTTCTCTGCAGTCGTGCTGAACTTGTTGCTCGACGCCGAGCGTGCTGCCGCATTGCGTGGATTGCAGGAAAAAGCGCAATCGATTGCCTTGATGGTGGACCAGCAACTAGGCAGTGCCGAGGCAGCCTTGCGGGTGCTGGCGAATTCCGATCGGCTTGCCAGCGGTGACCTTGGCAGCTTTTATGCGCAGGCCAAAGCATTTAATACCTCGCCTACCAGCTGGACAGTGTTGTCCAACGAGCAAGGCGAGCAGTTACTCAATACGGTTGTGCCGTTCGGCACTGCGCTCAAGCCTTTTTCACAGGCTACGCGGGAACGCGTTCGGGAAGCGATGGACACTAAAAGGCCCGTGGTATCTGATCTAGTGATCGGGTCAATGACAGGGCGTTTTTTGACGACCATCAATGTTCCGGTGCCCGTAGGAGGCGGACGCCGATTTGTCTTAACTCAAGTATTTTCCGCCGAACATTTCATGCCGATCGTCGGCCATAACAACGTGTCTTCCAGCTGGACCGCGGCAATCATCGACCGACAGGGCAAGTTTATTGCCCGCAACCTGCATGCCGACAAGCTGATCGGTCAGCTGGCGCGCCCGGAGTTGCTGGCCGCCCTCGACAAATCGCCGAGTGGGCAGTTGCGCCACAACACCCTGGAGGGGGTCGATTCCTACGATGTGTTTGCCCACACACCTTTGTCGGGCTGGGGCGTGGCTGTGGCAGTGCCGGCAAATCTGGTTGAATCGACTGCCCGTCGCGCGGTAATGCTGACTGCGTTGGGATTGCTGGCGGCCGTACTGGCAGCCGCGGCTACGGCTGCGCTCGTCAGCCGGCGTCTGGTGGCGGCGCTTCGCAGTCTCGACCAAGCCGGCGCGGCGCTGGCTCGCGGCGAGGCGCCGGCCCCGGTGCAAACCGGAGTGATGGAAATGGATCGTCTGGGAACGTCACTTTGCAGCGCCGGCGCCATCTTGATCGAGGAAAAACAATCGCGTCAGGTGGCCGAAGCGGAGCGGGCGCGCCTGCTTGAAAACGAACGCCTGGCGCGCCACAGCGCAGAACTACAAAACAAGCAGAAGGACCAGTTTCTGGCCATGCTCGGTCACGAGTTGCGCAATCCTCTCAGCGCCATCAGCGGTGCGATCGCAGTGATGAAGGCGCGCGACGCATCGGCCGCCTTGAACGTGCGGGCGCATACGATCATCGAGCGTCAGAGTAACCATCTGAGCCATATCGTGGACGATCTTCTGGACCTGAGCCGGATGACCATGGGCAAGATCAAGCTCGATAAACAGCCTGTGGAACTGGCTGCAGTAGTAAATGCCAGTGTCGAAACCTTGTATGCGGCAGGCCGTGTGGGCCAGTGCGATATCGGCATTGAATCCGAGCCGGTCTGGATCGACGCCGACCGTATCCGCCTCGATCAAATTATTGGTAACGTCATCGGTAATGCACTGAAATTTTCTTCGTTGGAAGGGCGTATCGATATCACAGTGGCGCGTGAAGCGACCGATGCCGTCTGGACCGTGCGTGACTTCGGCATCGGCATTGCCGAGGAATTGATGCCCAACATATTCGACGCCTTCGTGCAGGGTGCAGCGCAGGCGGACCATGCCTTGGGCGGGCTGGGAATTGGCTTGAACCTAGTGCGCCAGCTGGTCAAGCTGCACGGTGGCTCGATCAATATTACCAGCGGCGGCACCGGCGCGGGCACCACCGTCGAGGTCCGTTTTCCGCTGTCGCGTTCGTTTATTCCGACTGCAGCCTTGGCGCCTGCCCTGAGTGCGCCGCCGGCCAAGCCACAGGCTGCGCTGGTCTCACCGGAAATGTCGACCGTATTGCTGATCGAAGACAATGCCGATTCGCGCGAAATGATGTCAATGTTGCTGGGTATGCTGGGCTACCACGTGCTGGAAGCAGCCAATGGCAACGACGGCTTGAGACTAGCCCGTCGGGAGCGGCCGGCAATTGCTGTCGTCGACATCGGGTTGCCGGACCTGGACGGCTACGAGATCGCGCGACAGCTGCGCGCCGATGGCGTATTGAAAAACATGACCCTGATCGCCCTGACGGGCTACGGCCAGGATGCCGACCGCAAGCGCGCACTGGCTGCAGGTTTCGACAGTCATCTGGTCAAGCCGCTGGACATGGATGTGCTGGTCAACACGATCGTGAGCCATCAGGCAAAGCAGCGGGAACATCCGCATGGGTCCTGAGTCGCATGCCACATAACGTCACGCTGATCACGACCATTGCCGAACACGCGATAAAAAACTTACAAAAAATTCAACAACGGAGCGAATAAACGACAGACTGGGCTTGATCCCCGGTATTTAGTGGAGCTTGAAAATTTCCTGGTATAAAGTATTGTGAACAGGAAATATACGTTTTCAACCGCTTATTTACCGCACTCGATCAAGGAAGGCTCATGCATTCGAATTCGCAACCAGCGTCACAATCCGGCTCCTTTCAACGCCCTTCTGAGGTCAATGCTGCAAGCATCGGGCCGGGCGCGCACGGTGTTGTCGAGTTTCTCGCCTATTGCCTCGGTAATGAGGAATACGGTATCGACATTCAAAAAGTGCAGGAGTTGCGCGGTTATGATGCGGTGACAGTCATCGCCAACGCACCCGCCTTCATCAAGGGCGTGGTCAACCTGCGCGGCATCATCGTGCCGATCATCGACATGCGCATCAAATTCAATCTCGGCACGCCGGTCTACGATCAGTTTACGGTTGTCATCATTCTCAACATCGGTGGACGGGTCGTTGGCATGGTGGTCGACAGCGTCTCCGACGTCATTACGCTCACGCCCGAACAGATCAAGCCGGCGCCGTTGATGGGCACGACCGTCGATACCGACTATCTCATGGGCCTGGGCACGATCGACGAACGCATGCTGATCCTGCTCGATATCGATCGTCTCATGTCGTCGGCTGAGATGGGCCTGATCGAAAAAATCACCGCCTAACGAGTCGCCTGACTACTTTTCAAGTAACTGCACTCTTTTATGCCTTTGGTTTTCATAGGAATCCCTCATGAATTTGTTCAAAAATTTCAATATCAGCACCAAGCTTTCTCTTGGGTTCGGACTTTTGCTCACTTTGATGCTGGCGTTGTCCGCATTTTCCTTTCTCCGCATGCAAAGCGTATCAACGGCGTTTGGAGATGAGATTGCGCTCTTCGAAAAAAAGATGCAGCCCTTGTACGTGACACGGGAAGCACTTGCCCAAACCGGACTGGCTGCACGTAACGCCTTCATCTTCAGCAAGGAAGATGACACAAAAAGGGAGCTGGATCTGCTTGATCAACAAAAAGCGCTTTATCTGGATGCATTGAAATCACTGACGCCGCTTTACCAAGGCGATGCGGACTTCGAAGCAATGAGCCGGGGCCTGCTGCAGATGGCTGAAGAACTGAAAAGACCACGTCAATATCGAAACGCCGGCCAAATGAAAGAGTACGGCGAATTTCTTGTGAATGAGTGCAGCCCGCTGCGCCGCCAGATCGTGAGCAACATCGACAAAGTGATTAGGTCAGCCCAAGATGAAATGAAAACAGGCGGCATCAATGTCACTGAGATGCTGAAAGAAGCAGTAGTGTGGATTCTAATCGTTTCAAGCGTCGCTCTGGCCTTGGGCATATATCTGGCGGTCATGCTGACGCGCGGGATCACGAAACCCATTGCAGAAGCTGTCGCCTTTGCTAAAAAGATTACAACCGGTGACCTGACAGGCACCATCAGCGCTTCGTCGAACGATGAAATCGGTAACCTGGTCGCATCGTTGAAAGACATGAACAGCAACCTTGCCGGTATCGTTGAGCAAGTGCGCAGCGGCACCTATACCATCGCCACGGCGTCGAGCCAGATCGCGGCAGGCAACCTTGATCTGTCGTCGCGCACCGAAGAACAGGCCAGTTCTTTGGAAGAGACGGCTTCGTCGATGGAGGAATTGACATCCACAGTCAAGCAAAATGCCGACAACGCCCGTCAAGCCAATAGCCTGGCGATGACTGCCTCCGAGGTTGCCCGCAAAGGCGGTGTAGTGGTAGCCGAGGTGGTGGGCACCATGAGCGCCATCAATGATTCGTCCCGCAAGATCGTCGAAATCATCGCTGTCATCGACGGTATTGCTTTCCAGACCAACATTCTGGCCTTGAACGCGGCAGTGGAAGCGGCACGCGCTGGTGAGCAGGGACGGGGCTTCGCGGTGGTAGCCAGTGAGGTGCGCAACCTGGCTCAGCGCTCGGCGGCTGCAGCCAAGGAAATCAAGACACTCATTGGCGACTCGGTTGAAAAGGTTGAGGTCGGCGCAAAGCTGGTCGATCAGGCCGGCACGACCATGAACGAGATCGTCGAGAGCGTCAAGCATGTGACCGACATCATGGGCGAGATCACGGCGGCGAGTCAGGAACAGACCGCCGGCATCGAGCAGATCAATACGGCGATCACGCAGATGGATGAGGTCACGCAGCAAAATGCGGCATTGGTGGAAGAAGCGGCCGCAGCGGCTGAATCGCTGCAGGATCAGGCAGCCAACCTGTTACAGGTGGTAAGTGTATTCAAGACCGGTGACAGTCAGGCGCTGCAGTTGGCGCCTGTGCCTGCTTCGACACCACGTGCCAAGGAAAAGGCAGCGTTGGCGCAGCGGGTGAAGAAACCGCTGTTGGCTAGTGGCGCTGCCAGCGGCAGCGTTGGCAGCAGAGGTGCCAACAGTATCAGCAGCGCTAGCAGCACCGCTACCAATACCGGTCGTGCGATCGCCAAGCCGATTCCGGTGAGAAGTGTTGCGCCGGTTACGACCAATGGCGGCGGCGATTGGGAAGAATTCTGATGAATTGAAGCGTCTGCACTCGGGCAGGAACGAAAGAACGAACGAAAGAACAAAAAGCCGCTACGAGTCAACGAGCGGTTTTTTTTTGTCTGTTTCCTTGAGTCCGTCCCAGCGCGGCGCCAGCGTGTGGGGAATGTCGAACAGGTCCAGCACGCGTGCCAGCGTATGGTCGACCATCTCTGCAATCGATTGCGGCCGGTGGTAAAAACCCGGCAATGGTGGAAACACGATTGCCCCCATTTCGGTCACGGCCACCATGTTGCGCAGATGGGCCAGATTCAATGGCGTCTCCCGCACCATCAGCACCAGCCGGCGTCGCTCTTTGAGCACCACATCCGCAGCCCGGGTGATCAAATTATCCGACAAGCCGTGGGCAACCGCCGCCAGGGTCTTCATGGAGCATGGTGCCACGATCATGCCGTCGGAGGTGAAGGAGCCGCTGGCAATCGAGGCACCGACATCGCGCACGTTATGCACCACGTGCGCCAGGGTACCAACCGATTTGCGGTCCATGCCCAACTCCTGATGCAGGTTTAGCACCCCGGCTTCCGACACCAGCAAATGCGTTTCGATACCGGATATCTGGCGCAGAATTTCCAGCAGGCGCACGCCATACACCGCACCGGTGGCACCGGTAATGGCAATGATCAGGCGACGCTGCCGCCGATCGTTTTGCTGCGCGGTCAATTACGCCTTCAACAGAGTCTGCAGTTCACCGGATGCGAACATTTCGTTCATGATGTCCGAGCCGCCGACGAATTCGCCCTTCACGTACAGCTGCGGCACAGTCGGCCAGCTGGAGTAATCCTTGATGCCCTGACGCACTTCCGGGTCGTCCAGAACATTGATGGTCACCATGTCCTTGACCCCGCTCGACTTCAGCAGCTGTATTGCCTTGCCCGAAAAGCCACATTGCGGAAACTGCGCCGTGCCTTTCATGAACAGCACGACTTCGTTTCCCGTGACGGTTTCCTTGATCCAGTTTTGTACATCGCTCATGATTGCCTCGTCGGTTGTGAACGGCTCATTATAAGAAAATTGGCTGGCTGGTGCTGACACCGCCCGTGGCCAAAGTTAATCAAGACCAAAGTTGCATTTTTACATTTCTTCATCTTTTTAGTTTTGCAAACGCGTGGGCCATTGCGCCGCCGCCGCTTGCCCCTGCATTTGTACCTGCACTTGTACCTGCACCTACCCCAGCTTCTGCGCCGACAGTCTGGCGCGGCGCTTGACGATGCTGCTGTAGTCGCCGGCCATCGTCACGGTCGGATTTTTGCGAATGACGTTCGCCGGGCCGCGGCGCTGCATCGGTGAGGCGCATCGTCAAGGCAATGCGCTTGCGCTTCTCGTCGATTTCCAGAACCTTCACTTTCACCACTTGCCCCGCCTTCACGACGCTGTGTGGGTCCTTGACGAATCCTTCTGCAAGTGCCGAAATATGCACCAGCCCATCCTGATGCACGCCGATGTCGACGAATGCGCCGAAAGCGGCGACATTGGTAACGACGCCTTCGAGGATCATGTCGGGCTGCAGGTCGCTGAGCTTTTCTACGCCTTCCTTGAAGGTCGCTGTTGAAAATTCCGGCCGCGGGTCTCGCCCGGGCTTCTCGAGCTCACGCAAAATATCGATGACCGTCGGCACACCGAAACGCTCGTCGGCGTAGCGGGCCGGATCGAGTGATTTCAGCAACGCGCTGTCGCCGATTACGGCTTTCACAGTCTTCTTCAGGTCTGCCAGAATTTTTTCCACCAGTCGGTACGATTCCGGGTGCACCGCCGAAGCATCCAGCGGATTGTCGCTGCCCATCACCCGCAAAAAACCAGCTGCCTGCTCGAAGGTCTTGTCGCCTAGCCGCGGCACGGCACGCAACGCTGCCCGGGATTCGAACGCACCTTTGCTGTCGCGATGGCTGACGATACTTTGCGCCACCGCAGTGCTCAAGCCCGACACCCGCGCCAGGAGCGGCGCCGACGCCATATTGACATCCACGCCTACGGCATTGACGCAATCCTCCACCACGGCGTCCAGCGCACGCGCCAGCTGTGACTGGCCGACATCGTGCTGGTACTGGCCGACACCGATCGATTTCGGGTCGATTTTCACCAGCTCCGCCAGTGGGTCTTGCAGCCGCCGGGCGATGGATACCGCGCCCCGCAACGAGACATCCATGTCCGGCAGTTCGCGGGAAGCGAATTCAGATGCTGAATACACTGAGGCGCCCGCTTCGGAAACGACGATCTTGGTCAGTTTCAGTTCCGGGCGCATCGAGATCAGCGCCTGTGCCAGCTTGTCGGTTTCCCGCGAGGCCGTGCCGTTGCCGATGGCAATCAGCGATACCTGGTGTTGCGCTGCCAGCACTGCCAGCGTGTGCAGGCTGCCATCCCAGTCGTTCTTGGGCGCATGCGGGTAGATTGCCGTAGTGGCGACCACCTTGCCGGTAGCGTCCACTACCGCCACTTTCACGCCGGTGCGCAAGCCAGGGTCCAGCCCGATGGTGGCACGTGGGCCGGCGGGTGCTGCCAGCAGCAACGCTTTCAGGTTCATGGCAAAGACATCGATCGCATCGGCTTCGGCACGTTCGCGCAACGCGCCCATCAGTTCGGTTTCGAGATGCATGAAGATTTTTACGCGCCAGCTCCAGCGCACGGTATCGGCCAGCCATTTTTCGGCTGGACGGCCCTGGTTGCGGATGCCGAAGCGCGCAGCAATGCGGCCTTCGCACGGGTTGTGTGGAGCATCCCATTTCGGCTTTTCGACCTCGGTATCCAGGCGAAGCACGACATCGAGCATTTCTTCGCGCCGACCACGCAGCACCGCCAGCGCCCGGTGCGAGGCGAGCTTGCCGATGGGTTCGGAGTAATCGTAGTAATCGGCGAATTTCGTGCCGGCATCCTCGCGCCCCGCAGCAACGGTGGAGGCGACCACGCCATGCTCGGTCAGGTAGGCGCGCAGACCCTGCAGCAAGACGGCATCTTCGGCGAAGCGTTCCATCAGTATCTGCCGTGCACCGTCGAGCGCTGCAGCCGTATCCGCCACTCCCGGGTTGTCACCGGCGTCGGTGGTGAATGCCGGCTTCAGAAATGCTGCCGCTTCGGTCGTCGGCTCCAGCATCGGGTCGGCGAGCAGCGCATCGGCCAGCACCGTCAGGCCTGCTTCGGCAGCGATCTGCGCCTTGGTGCGGCGCTTCTGCCGGTAGGGCAGATAGAGGTCTTCCAACTGCGTTTTGTCGGGCGCATGCGTGATGGCTTCGAGCAGCTGCAGCGTCATTTTTTTCTGTTCCCCGATCGAGGCGATGATCGTGGCGCGGCGCTGCTCCAGTTCGCGCAGATAGCGCAGGCGCTCTTCCAGCAGACGCAGCTGGATATCGTCCAGGCCACCCGTGGCTTCCTTGCGATAGCGGGCGATGAACGGTACGGTAGCGCCCTCATCCAGAAGGGCTACAGCAGCAGCGACCTGCGCCGGTTTCGCGACAAGTTCGATGGCAAGGCGTTGTTCGATGGATGGCAGCATAGGAGGTTCAGAAAGAAAATAGAAATATCAATCGGCTAAAAGAGCAGGGCGCAGGGGCATGGTCGCGCCGCTCACCCGCTCGATGCCGGCAAGGTCGGTCCAGCTCTGCACCATCTTGAAACCGTTTGCTGTCAGTAGCGCACGGACCGCAGATGCCTGGTCGTAACCGTGTTCCAGCAATACCCAGCCACCTGGCTTCAGGTGCGCACCGGCACCAGCGGCGAGACAACGCAAGGCGCTCAGGCCATCGGCATGATCGGTCAGCGCATCGATCGGCTCGAACGGCAGGTCGCCCTGCGTCAGATGATTGTCGCCGGCAACGATATAAGGCGGGTTGGAAACGATCAGGTCGAAGCGCTCTTCACCAAGTGCTGCCAGCCAGTCGCCTTGAAGGAAGCTTGCCCGCACCCGATGCAGCGCGGCATTTTGCCGGGCAATATCGAGTGCAGCCTCGCTGATATCGGTTGCCGTGACATGCAGATCGATCCGGTTGCGGGCAATGGCAACGGCGATCGCCCCGGACCCGGTACCCAGGTCAGCAACCCGGGCACCCGGTGTGGCACGTTCCAGCGCCAGATCGACCAACAATTCCGTGTCGGCACGGGGTATCAATACTGCCGGCGTCACGCGTAGTGACAAGCCATAAAATTCCCGGCTGCCCAGAATGTAGGCAACCGGTTCGCCGGCCAAACGCCGTGCGATCGAAGCGCCCACACGCTGCGCTTCCTCAGCATCCAGTAGATGATCGCTCTGCGTGACCAGCTGGGTGCGGGACATGCGCAAAGCATGCGCGGCCAACAGCCGATTATCGGTCGCATCGAACGGTGCCATGCGCAGCAGTTGCGCCACACTGATGCCGGCGACCATCTCTGCGACAGGAATCCTGTCTGTGCTGCCAGTGCCAGGCCGCGTCGTCATGCGTCCCGATATGCCCTGGACTGCTTGCGCTGCAGGAAAACGAACGTCAGCGTAACGGCAAAGATAAGGAACCACAGCAGCGACCACTGCGGAATCGACAGCCGCCAAATCGGCGCGTATTCCATCGTGCACAAGCCATCGGCCTTGAACATCAATGGAAACAGTTTGGCTGGGAAAATCGTGTTGAGCGACGTTTCCAAGGGATCGATGCCGCAGGCAACAGTCGGGTTGGCCTTGATCCACATATGCCAGCCCGCCACAGCGGCGCCGGCAATCGCCGAGAGCAGGGCGCAGGCAGAAAAAAATCCATGCGCGCCGCGACGCATGACTACCCCGAGCAGGCAGAAAACTGCGACCAGTGCGAACGCATAGCGCTGCAGCACACACAGCGGGCAGGGCAACATCTTTTCAACGATCTGGAGGTAGAGCCCGCCGCCCAGCAAGGCCAGGGCGCTGAGGCCGACGATCAGCAAAAGCGGTTTGGAGGATGAGTTCATGAAAGTAGGTGCTTTCGCAATACGTGTGCGTGAAAAGGAAAATGGGCAATTGATGGTGCTTATACCGACTCGCCCAATGCCGCCAGCAATTCTGCCTGATGTTCTGCCGCCAGAGCGTTGGTCAGTTCATCAAGATCGCCATCCATGATGAAGTCCAGTTTATACAGTGTCAGGTTGATACGGTGATCCGTCATGCGTCCCTGCGGAAAATTATAGGTGCGAATACGCTCGCTGCGGTCACCCGAGCCGACCAGAAGCTTGCGGGTGGCCGCTTCCTTGGCATTCTGCTCCCGCAGCTGCGCATCCTTGATGCGGGCAGCCAACACTTTCAATGCCTGCGCCTTGTTCTTGTGCTGGCTGCGGTCGTCCTGACATTCGACTACGATACCAGTGGGCAGATGCGTGATCCGCACGGCCGAGTCGGTCTTGTTGATGTGCTGGCCGCCGGCGCCAGAGGCGCGGTAGGTGTCGATGCGCAGCTCGCTCGGATTGATGGTCACGTCGCTGACTTCATCGGCTTCCGGCAGGATCGCCACGGTGCAAGCCGAGGTATGTATGCGTCCCTGGGTTTCAGTAGTCGGCACTCGCTGCACGCGATGCCCGCCCGATTCGAATTTTAGGCGCGAATACGCACCGCTACCGACGAGTCGCACAATCACTTCCTTGTAGCCACCCACTTCCGATTCGGACGCCGAAACCATCTCCACCTGCCACCGATTGCGTTCGGCAAAGCGCATGTACATGCGCAAGAGGTCGCCGGCGAACAGCGCCGATTCGTCACCGCCGGTGCCAGCCCGAATCTCCATGAAAATATTGCGTTCGTCGTTCTCGTCCTTGGGCAGCAACATTTTCTGCAAGTCTGCTTCCAGCAGCAGCATGCGGTTTTTTGCATCCTCGATTTCGTCTTGCGCAAACTCCTTCATGTCCGGATCGCTCAACATTTCCTGTGCGGTCCTGGCATCGTTCTCGGCCAGCGTGTAATGCGCATAGAGCGCCACCAGCGGCCCCAGTTCGGCATGTTCGCGAGTCAGTTTTCGATAGTTGTCCATGTCGTCGGTGGCGCCCGGCTGCGACAGCAGATCGCCGACTTCCTGCAGGCGCTGTGTGAGCTGGTCGAGCTTGGCGGACATTGATGGTTTCATTGCGGTTTCTAAAAAATTGACTGTGGAATCGCGTATTGGGAAAACAGGGTTCGGGGCAGTATCGCGCAATCCATGCGCGTGCGCCCGGGTGTCTGGTGTCGGCAGCGCTAGCGACGACGAAACAGTTGCGGCAGCAAGATCGCCAGACGTGCCCGCTCATCGCCTTGAGCGTCGTGCAACGCCTGCTGCGGGCCGTGCAGGAATTTTGCCACCAGCCCTCTGGATAGCGCCTCCAGCACGACATCCACATCTTCGCCCCGCGCCAGGAGACGACGGGCGCGATCCAGTTCGCCCAGGCGCATCGCTTCGCTGCTCTGTTGCAGATCCTGAATCACTGGAACCACGCTACGCGTGTCGATCCAGCGCATGAACGACTGCACCCGTGTTTCAATGATGGCCTCGGCCTGGGCAACTGCGGCCTGGCGACTTTCCATCCCGGTCTGCACGACGCTTCCCAGGTCATCGACCGTGTAGAGAAAAACGTCGTCCATGCGCGCCACTTCGCTTTCGATATCGCGTGGTACTGCCAGGTCGACCATCACCATCGGCTTGCGGCGCCGGCTCTTGATGGCACGCTCCACCATGCCCAGGCCGATGATGGGCAAGGCAGAAGCGGTCGAGGAAATCACAATGTCGTAGTTGGCCAGCTGGTCGGAAAGTTCCGCCAGACGAATTGCCCGACCATTGAAGCGTTGCGCCAGCGCCTGCCCGCGTTCAAGCGTGCGGTTTGCCACCGTCAGCGATTTTGGCGAATGGGCGGCAAAGTGCGTAGCACACAACTCGATCATTTCGCCGGCGCCGATGAACAGCACGTTTTGCCCGGCGATGCTGTCGAAAATCCGCTGCGACAGCCGCACCGCTGCCGCCGCCATCGAGACGCTATGGGCACCAATTTCGGTAGTGCTGCGCACTTCCTTGGCTACTGCAAACGTGCGCTGAAACATCTGGTGCAGACATGTACCCAGGCCACCTACGGCTTCTGCCTGGCGCACGGCATCCTTCATCTGCCCAAGAATCTGTGGCTCGCCAAGCACCATCGAATCCAGGCCGGAAGCGACCCGAAATGCATGCCGTACTGCGTGATCCTGCGGTAATGTATATAGATAGGGCCGTAGATCGCCATGGGGCAGATGATGATAATGCGCCAGAAAATGTGCGGTAGCGTCGATCGCTGTCTCGACCGCCTCATGGTTCCTGTCGTTTGCAGCAATAGTGGCGCGGTCGCTGCCGTGCCCGTCGCCGACCAGATAGCCATTGGTGTCACCGGCAGCATATAGTTCGGTGCGGTTGCAGGTAGAAAGAATTGCTGCTTCGTGGCTGTAGCCTGCGCCCGCTGCTTCACCGAACCAGGCCCGTGCAGCGGCCACCGCCTGACCGATCTGGTCCTGCGGAAACGCCACCTTTTCGCGAAGCGACAAAGGCGCGGTATTGTGATTCAGGCCGACAGCAAGCAGATGCATTGTAAGGTGCCCGGCATGAGTACGGAAGATACGGAGAGGGCGCGCAGTATGCCTGAAGGGGCGCCTCTCCCGTCATTATAGCCGGTTGCCCCAGGCCACCAGACGGAACGCCATGCATGTCGCCAATCATTGAAGAATTGTAATGTCTGGTTAATGTAAGAAGGCGTCATGCCGTGGCAATTGCAGCGTGAAACACGTGCCGACAGCCGGTGCGCTCACAAAGCTGATCTCGCCGGCATGGCGTTCGACCACGGTCTTGACGAATACCAGGCCCAGGCCAATCCCGTCGTGACGCGGCTGGTCTGGCAGATCGACCCTGGCGAAACGGCGAAACAACTTTTTTTGATCGTCGAGAGCAATGCCGTAGCCGGCGTCGCAGATCCGGCAGGCCACCCGGGAGGATGGCTTGCTCTCATCAATATTAAAACTTAAGGATAACGAACAAACGATGCGCGCTTTCGGTGGACTGTAATTGATTGCGTTGGACAATAGATTCGTCAGCGCGCGCGTCATCAATGCCCGATCCGCCATGACCGTGTAATCGGCGCTATTGTCGATTTCGGTCAAGATTTCGATCTGCTTACCCTTTGCCAGGCTCCACATCTCATCGATGGCATCGAACAGCACATCCCGAAAATCGACTTCCTGTAACCGATACTCGTGCGATTCGGCACGGGCGAGCTGAACGAAGTTATCCGCCAGCCCGAGGGTCTTGCGCGACGCTTTTTCAATTCTGGAAAAAAATTCTTCCGGCGGTAGTGCCGAGTCCGGTTCGCTCTGCAGTTCCAGCAGCGCCAGTATCGACGCCTGCGGCGCGCGCATGTCATGCGATAGAAAACGCAGCGTCTCGTCACGGCTGCGTTCGGCCTCCCGAATCGTGGAGATATCCGCCAGGCTGACGATCCATCCGGTAAATTCATGCGTGCTTGAGAAACACGGCACGCTTTTTACCAACAGATCCCGGTGTTGCGAGTCGGTAGTGCTGACGCCACTAGCCAAAGTATCAACCTGCTTCAGGTCGATCAGGCTGCGCCATGCGAACTGGTCGTTCGCCGGCAAATTGATCGGTTGTGGCGCCTGCAGGCGTGCCATCAGCTGCAGCAGGCATTTGCCGATCAGGCTGCCGTGTCCGGTCGTATCCGTGCTGCCGAAGTAGATATTGGCTTCCCGGTTGGCCAACAAGACCTGACCTTCGACATTGGTCACAAGGGTCGCATCCGGCAGATTGTCCAGGCTGTTGGAGACGAACTTGCGCAAATCGCGCACCCGCCGCGCAGCATTTTTCATCGCATTGATGCGGCGTTCCAGTATGTCTTCGATGGCGTCCGGGCGTGGAAGCGTGGGCAATTCCGGCAACAGATGCGGCTCATGATCCAGACGCAGGAATTCCTGCCCGAGATACGTGATAGCTGCTTCCAGACGTCGCCAGCTCCACAACGGATAGCACACCATCAACACGATCACCGCGGCCGAAGGCGCCAGCCACAAACCGTTGGCCATGCCGACATAACTTGCCAGAAGCGTCAGCACCAGCAGCGTGGCTGTGATCAACAGTGCCAGTCTTGGCGAAAGCAACAGATAGCCGAACATTGCCAGCGCTACCGGCAATGTCGACACCAGTGCTGTCATCCAGTGTGGTGCGATGCGGATGGCACGTTGGCCGAGCAGGCTGGCGAGGATGTTTGCGTGGATCTCCACGCCTGGCATGGCACCGGCTTTCGCCGATACCGGCGTGGGATAAGAGTCGGACAAGCCCAGCGCGGTGGCGCCGACGAGCACGTATTTTCCAGTAAAAAATTCCGGGGCAACTTCGCCGCGCAGCACCGAAACATATGGCACCGACTGGAAGTGCCCGGTGCTTGCAAAAGGAATATGCAGAGGATTGGCACGTTTCCAGGTGTCGCTGTTCATGCCAGGGACAATTTTCAGCAGCCCCGGGGTCACCACCGCGTCTGGCTGCACAAAACGTGCCAGTGCCAAAGCAAAATGCGGCCACCAGTGCCCGCCCAGATTTTCATTGAGAAATACGCTGCGCACCACACCGTCACTATCGTGCTCCAGATTGATATGCCCGATGGCTTCGGCAGCTGCAGCCAATGGCGCGGTGGGCAAGCCGGCCGTCAGCCCGGTGCCGGGATTGATCGCCACGGCCGGTAGCACCGTCACCGCGCTGCGTACCAATGCTGCCTCCAAAGCCTCGTCCCCGCTGCCAGGCTCGATCAGGATCACGTCGAGGCCGATCGCCAGAGGCTTCGCCGGTGTGAGCCGGTTGATCAGTTGCGCATGCCGCTCTCGAGGCCAGGGCCATCGGCCCAGTTGCTGCAAGCTGAAGTCGTCGATGGCAATGATGATGATGTCGTCGCGTTGTGGCTGTGCGGTTGCCGAGAGCAGCTTGTCATACACGCCCTGATCGATACGCCCCAGGCCATTTTGCCACCCCAGCGCAAATGCCAAGGATAACAACGCCACCAGCAGAATCAGCCAATCGCGCAGTGCCATTCGGGGCGCAAGCCGCTGCCGACCCAAACGGCGACGCCAGCCCGGCGACGCGGCATCCTCTTCCGTGCCGGTGTCGCTGTCAAGCGCAGTCGCCACGCTTTTGCGGAATGGGCGTTTCACTGCGTAACGTTAGCTCGACCTAGCCTGACTGTAATGGGCTCCCCGTCGTTCATGATCCACTGGTCGGTGACAATGATCGGCTGGGCCAGGGAGGAGGCCTGTACGTTACCGCTGTCATCGAGAATCTCGACACGTGCGTAATAAGTGCCGAAAGGCGGGCGCCCGAGTTGCGCTTCACCTGCTGGGCTAACCCGGTTTACCACCAGCGAAGAAAAATCGCTGTTCCGGGCCAGCTGCAGCCGCATCGATTGCCCGGCAGTCGGCGTCCAGCGCAGGGTCACCGTTTTGCTGTCGCTACCGGCAACCTTGGGCGCACCGGGCGCTTTGTAAGTGCCGCTGTGCAAATCGTTCAAGCGCAACAGGGTGATCGGCGTGATGCTGCTCATCCCTTCCAGGCCGGAGCGATCGATTGCCGACAACCGGGCAAAGTAGCGCCCTTCGGGCACACCGGCAATCGACAGCACCGGCAGCGCAGCGCGATTTTCTGCCAATAAATTCAGTGCTTCCGGATCCCGGGCGATTTGCAATTGATAGGCTTTTGCACCTGGCACTGCTGCCACCGCGATCCGCGCGCTCGAATAGTCCGCTCCGGTGGCGCCAGCGCCCGGCATCAACAACGGCGCTGGCAGTAGATCCACCGCAGGTCCAACCGATCTCGCATCGGTAATGTTGCCTTTGGCTTGAGTCAGAACCACTTTATCCGGCAGTGCCGACTTGCCGGCATGCGCCACGGCGACTCGACCCTCCAGAGTTTCGGTGGCGATGCGCCTGCCGGCCCCTTCCCCGACAAACCCCACTCGGAACTGTGTGCCCCGTACGCCGGCCACGGATAAGGGCGTGCGCACTTCAAAGCGACCCTGGTTTGCCTCCAGCGGCGACACTCGGGACTCAACGCGACCGTGCAACAGCAGGATTTCGGTGCGGGGCCGGTGCAGGTATCGTGCTGTGCGCAGCTTTGAAATCTGTAGCCGCGAATTTGACGGCACGGAAATACGCGACTGGTCCGCCAGAGCCATCGTCAGGAAGCTGTTGCCGCTGGTTTGAATCTGCGTGCCTTCGGCAACCATCGAGCCGATTGTCAGATGCACGGTGTTACCGTCGGCAGCTGTGGCGGCAACGGTTCCGGTCATCGCAACTACTGTTGCCTTGGCTGGTGTGTCGCCTAATAGCTCGCCTGGGATTACGATCGGTGTGCCCACCGGAATCGAACTGTCCCTGTCGATTCGGTTGAGCTTGCCCAGTGCTGTCCAGTTGCCACTTTTATCGGTGTATTGCTGGGCAATCGATGTCAGCGTATCGCCTGCGCGGGCAAAGTAGGTGATGCTGGTAGTGCCGATCGTAATGTTGCCGGGACCGAACGTGGCAGTCGCTGCAAGCGGCATGGCGGGTTTGACCGGCGCGGCTGCTGTGGGATTGGCCGGTGAGGATGTCGCTGAAGTCGCAGGTGTCGCCGTGGATGTTGCCATCGTTACCGTGGCGACAGCAAATGCTAATCCGGATATCGCCAGCAACTGACTGGCAGGGTGCATGAAGCGATTGGATGCACGCATGTATGGTCCACGCGCCTGGGGCGCACTGCGCCTCCATGCAGGCAGGCGCTTATCCTGAAATCTGTTCCAGTCGGTAGCCGTAGCTATAAACCGGGGCAAGGCGAAAACCGTTCTCTGGACGCAATTGTAGCTTGCTTCTTACCCGAGAGACATGAGTATCCATTGTGCGGGACGGTATCTCGATATCGCGTGACCAGACAGCTTCCAGAATGTAGGCGCGCGACAACGGCCTGCCGAGGTTGCGAAAGAACAGCAGCGCCAGATCGAATTCCTTTTGTGTGACATCCACCGCCGTTCCGGCAACGATCAGACGCCCGGTGCGCACCTCGAAAATATAGTCACCGAACTGAATTTGTTCCACCGTATTCTGGCTTGGATAAGCCCGGCGCAGTAGTGCCTGTACGCGTGCTACCAGTTCACCACGACGAATCGGCTTTATCATGTAGTCGTCGGCTCCGGCTGCCAAACCGGCGACGATATCGTCCTCGCCGGAGCGGCTGGTCATGAACAACACTGGCAAAGTGGGCGGGAGCTTTTCCCGCGCCCATTGCAGTACTTCGGCACCACTCAGGTCGGGCACCTGCCAGTCAATGATCAACATGTCGAAACTTTCGCGTCGAAGCTGGTTGACCATCTCCTTGCCGCTTTGGAAGGGGTAGCAGATATGACCTGCCGAGTTAAGCACCTGCGAGACCAGATCGGTCTGGCTACGGTCATCATCGAGTACGGCGATTCTCATGGGAGCCCACTATTTCAATGCATCAATTTGCAGTGAGACCAATTTAACAAATTTTCCTGGAAAAAAGTTTGTGTCTTGGGCAATCTAACAATCGTTAACGATTGGCAACAACGATGGCATGAAGGTGGCAACGGGCTGTGCACATGCGGCCTTCGTCAAGCAAGCCGCCGTGGGCGGCTCGCTTGATAAACGCGTCATTTCGACTTTAAGCTTTCGTACTACGCTTTCTTTGCGTAAGCGCTACACCATGCTGGTCCAGGCACGGCTTTTCCGGCAAACAAAGGACATGCGCCTAAACCGTTTGGCGGACCCTGGTAAAGCTGGCAATTGCTGCATAGCTGGCCGGCGGCGTATTTCGGAAACTTCACTTTGTCGACCTTCGATGCATTTTCTTTGTAACCGAGTGCGATTGCCTGCGGATCGCTTTCAGAAACCTTCGGTGCCTGGGCGCGGCCGAGGCCAGCCGTTGCGAGTAGTGCCGAACCGGCGAGTGAATGGATGACGAACGTTCTACGATTCATGCTCATGTCAATTGACCTTTACAGTGCGAGGGATTTGTCGGGTTGGGCCTCGTCGATGGTTTAAACGTCGGCGAAGCGTGAAACGCTAGAGTGCACCAGAGTCTACCATTTTCAATATCTAATGGAATTCGGGCTATAATTTCCAGCCTGCATTTATATCTACATAGCAACACCGAACCATTTTTTACGAGTTGTTCCCGTTGTTAGGCCGTCGTTTTACTCCATCTTGTTCAGCTAAAAAGGAACCACAATGCATTCACCTCGTTTGCCACGGTCGTTGATTCTTGTCACTTTAATTGGCGCTGCCTCCATGCTCGCAGCATGCGGCGCGATGACCCCCAGAATGGCCATGTTTTCACAAGATGGCTTACCAGAAGCCATCAAAGTTCCCGCTGGAAATAAAGTTGCGTTGGAAACGGTCGGTGCTGGCGATATCACCTATGAGTGTCGCGCCAAGGCAGACATGCCAGACCAGATGGAATGGGTATTCGTCGGACCGAAAGCGACGCTACTCGATCGCAGTGGCAAGCTGGTAGGCACGTACTACGGCCCGCCAGCGACGTGGGAAGCCACCGACGGTTCAAAGCTCACCGGTACGCAAGTCGCCGTTGCGCCGTCGAGCGCCGGTAATTTGCCTTTTCAAATCGTCAAGGCCAACCCGGCAGTAGGCTCTGGTGCAATGACTGGCGTTACCTATATTCAGCGCGTAGCACTTAAAGGCGGTGTGGCACCTGCATCACCATGCAATGCAACGACCAAAGGCAAGCGTGAGGTCGTGAAATACCAGGCTGACTACATTTTCTGGAAGGCCGCTTGATTTTATAAGGTGGGCAGTACCCTTACGTAGCGGTACATGGGAGCCCGGCTGGCGCTCCCATATCAAAAATCTATGTTGACCTTTTTAGTTTGCGACCTTTGTTTAATTGTGACCGCCGTGCCCTTTATGGCGTCCATGATGTTTGTCGTGTTTATTATGTTTTTCCTTCTTATATTTCTTGTCCTTGCACTTACCATTCTTGCAGTCCACATAGCGTGTTTCGGTTCGTACATATACCGGCCGGGGCTGCACATAAGTCGGCTGCGGCGCGACATACACCGGTGGCGGCGGTACGTACAGCCCAGGTACATTGATGTTGACATCCACACCAGCGGCCATCGCGCTGCCAGCAGAAAAAACGAGCAGCACGCCAGCTGCGAACATTGATGCGTATGTCGAATAAACCTTCATTTTTACTTCCTTTTAGTAAGAATCGCCCACCTTGTCGTTTGGAAAATTTAATGATGATCGCAACAGAAAACTCATGGGCATATTCATATTCATGTTGATATTATTCGGCAGAATTGAGTGTCTTGACTATTTGTCATGCACTTCACCAATTCGCCATCATTGATGATGCGCGCCATTTCACGGTCAATGGTTGTTTTGAAAGCTATGTTGTCCAAAGACAACATAATTGTATAGAGTTTTGCAGGAGGCGGACCGCCGACGACCGCGAATTGCGCCAGTTGCCAGTTGCCTAGCGCCTGCCCTCAGACCATACAAGTAATACATCGTCCATCGGCAAAGCCTGCCTTACCCCGCATGGTCCTCAGGATTCGGGTCGACGAAGGCACTGGAAAGTACACGATCTGCAATTGCGAGAGATTCAGTTCTTGCTTGACCGCTTTTGCAATTTTTAGGAAAAGCTCTACTGAATATTCAGCGGGCCTTTTATTCGCATTCAGGTAGAAGCAAGGAATCGACGATTCACGATTCACGATACGTCGATCGTCTATCCAGTAGTATTTTCATACAACAAAAGTCACCAGACATTTGGCAATATGCCCGTGTTAAGCGCTTATTCAGCGGCAAACCGGTTTGACATTGAGTGCTCGGTAAATTCTCATTCTTCGATTGATTGCTGACCTTCTGCCACTTTGGCCAACCCAGGCGTACAAACATTGAGCAACGCCAAGCCGGTGATCGCGGCGCGATCGCCCGATCTGCACCCGCTGCGAAAAACAGTCCGGTACCAACCGGTCTGCGCGAACTGCTGCGGCGGCATAAGATCTCTTCCGCCGATCTCGCTCCACAATAGATTGGTTCGGCCAACCCGACTCCCAAGCGGGCGACCCTCATCTCCAACAAGCTCGATCTGCACCCAGCCAAGGCACTGCGCCTGCGGAACAAAGCGTTAAGGATACCCGGCGCATCACGCTCCACTAGCGTAGCCGTTTCCGCCGCGAATATCCGCAACATCGCATAATTTTTTAGTGATTCGACAAATATTTGTAAGCGTCGCATTACCGATAAAAACAACTTTAGCAACCAGAACCTGGCGCGATTAATCGAGAGGTTGCCTGCACATGGCGCGAATATCAGCGGGCTGGATCTAAGTAACTGCCCTCGAATCACCGATGCCGGGCTCTGCCAACTCAGGGACATGACTACGATACGGTCGCTGGATTTGTTTGGCTGCAATCAGATCACCGACGCCGGGCTTGGCCACCTCCCCGGCACTCTTCAGGCGGATGCCTATGCAGGTTTCAATTTGCTGTTCGAGTCCGGTGACATACGGGAGGCAGCGTGCTGGGCGCACGCCCGTCGCAAATTCTTCGATTTGCATCATGCCCGACCGTCGGCGCTCACCAAGGAAGCACTGGCGCAGATCGGTATGCTATACGCCATCGAAGACGACATTCGAGGCAAGCCGCCGGACCAGCGACGCGCGGTACGGCAAGCAAAATCTCTTGCGCTCATTGATAACTTCGAGACCTGGATGCGGGCGACGCTGCCCAACCTGTCGCGCAAATCGGATACGACTGCAGCGATCATGTATTCGCTCAATTTATGGCCGGCACTGAAGCTGTACTGCGATGACGGCACAGTGGAGATCGATAACTCGGCAGTAGAACGTGCGCTGCGCGGGGTTGCCATTGGACGGCGCAACTATCTGTTCGCCGGCAGTGACAAGGGCGGCGAGCGCGCCGCCGCGATGTCCACCCTCATCGGAACCGCGAAATTAAATGGCGTCGATCCCGAAGCTTGGTTGCGCTACGTCCTCACCCATGTCGCTGATCATCCGGTCAATCGTATCGAGCAATTCCTACCTTGGCATTTTGTGCTGACGGGCGCATCAGCGATCTCGCCAGCTTAAACTTTGGTGCCGCAATGCGAGGCTTGCGCCGTCGCGCTTGTCCTATCATTACCTCACGAGTACGTCGACAAAACGGGTCAGTCGAATGAGCGACGGGCCGTAATTCGAACTCAGGTCAAGACGGTGCTGACCGGGTGCTTACTCTTCATCTCCTGCAGGTAGAGAAAGATCCCATAAATCAGTGAAAATTCAAACCCCGTCAAGCATTTAGCTCGGAATGAGGACACGCCCTGGTCGGATAGGTGTCTCAAGTTATATTGGCACAGAGGGGCGGCGACTACCGGAAATAGACCGGATACAAGAACTTTTTGTTCGACAAACAAAAACGCCAACCTGTGGGGGTTGGCGTCTTGTAAGGTAATTCGTTGGTGGCCCGGGGCGGAATCGAACCACCGACATAAGGATTTTCAATCATCGTGTTCATTTTTGGGTCGTATTGTCCTTGGGCTCAGGATTGAGGTGTTCGATGACGCCGTCACGGCTGACGACGATCGTTGTGCCAGTCGTTTTTGCTAGGTCATGCGCACGTTGCGCTGCGCGTTGCAGGGCGACTTGAGAGAGGCGCAAATCGCGATCCCGAGCTTGCTCAATGGGTTGTTTGTTCATGGTCGTTCGCTCCAGTCGATGAGCGCCGGTGCGGAACCGGCATTGTCATATAAAGCCCAAGCGTCTACGACAGGCGCATAGAGTTGCTCAAAATTGTTTTTCCCAGCGACGAAGCGGCGGCGAATCGCGTCTTCGGGAATGTGATGACCGCCTTGCTTGACCATTTGCGCCACCCGAGCGATGGCTTCTTCGGCGCTGGCTAATTGCAAGAAAATAAGCTTAACGCGATAGCCAGTTTTTTGCCATTCTCTAATCTGGCGCAGATAACCCTGACCTGAAAGCGTCGTTTCAAATGCAAAACTGGTGCGAGCGGCAAAGTGGCGCGCAAGTTCCTGAAGCATCAGGCGCCCGGCTTGCAATGCGGCCGTTTCCGGTGCAAACGGCGCCAGTCCTGCTGCGATCAGGTCGGCATTGACGAACACCGGACACGCAGCTTCGCTCGGGAGAAATTCGCGTGCGAACGTGGTCTTTCCGGCGCCGTTCGGGCCGGCGATGATGATGATGCGTGGCGCTGCTTCCATGCTCAACACCCCATCTTCGGATGCCGTTGCAAACACAACGATACCGGAAATAGACCGGACACGAGGACTGTGGAAGTCACAAACGAAAACGCCAACCGGTGAAGGTTGGCGTTCTGCAAGGTAATTCCTTGGTGGCCCGGGGCGGAATCGAACCACCGACACAAGGATTTTCAATCCTCTGCTCTACCGACTGAGCTACCAGGCCAAGGCGCGCAAGTATAGCAAAGCTGGCCGAATATGCAAGACATCCGTCTAGCAAATTTCTTCCCAGCAGCTATAATGCTCCGACGCCTTCTCTCTTGCACAGCCATCGCTTCTCCTGCAAAGCATTTTCAACCGTAAGCCCTATGTCCAGATGAACCTACAAAGCGATATCTGCATCATCGGTAACGGCGCCATTGGCAAGGCCGCCGCACTAGGTTTTTCCCAGGCCGGTGCAAGCGTTACGCTGATTGATGCCCGACCAGCCTCGGCTGGGCTGACCACGCCACAAAATTCAGGCCCGGCACCTCCTGAAAAACCTTGGGACGCCCGAGTCTACGCTCTCAATCCATTGGCCCGGACATTGCTGACCAAGCTGAAGGTCTGGAACGCACTCGATGCGTCGCGCATCACACCCGTAGAAGCCATGATCGTCAAAGGTGACGATGCCGCGCGCGCCTCCGAGCTTGCATTCGACGCCTATAGCGCCCGCGAGACGGCCCTGGCCTGGATCGTCGAAGACAGCAATCTTAATCAAGCCCTGGACGCGGCATTGAATTTTGCCTCGAACATTCACCGTGTCCAGGCAATTGCCGAAGCAACTGCTATTGACGACACCGGCGTTACCGTACAGCTTGTCAATGGTTCGCAGGCGCGGGCGGCGTTACTCGTCGGTGCCGATGGCGCCCACTCCTGGGTACGCTCGCAGGCAGGTATCGATCTCGATTACCGCCCCTACGGTCAGCAGGCACTGGTCGCCAATTTTTCCACCACATTGCCACACCGCGGCACGGCTTATCAATGGTTCACCGGCAGCGAAGGCATCATTGCCTTGCTGCCACTGTCAGGCAATCGGGTCTCGCTGGTCTGGTCTGCACCGGATGGCCTTGCCGATCAAATGGCAGGAGAATCTGCTGAAACACTGGCAACCCGTCTGAATACATTGTGCACTGGCGTACTGGGAACGCTCACACCGCTGGCGCCGGGTGTAGTGAAGGCGATACCGCTTTCGATGATTCGTCCGCATGCGATCACGGCGCCACGTACCGTGCTGGTGGGAGATGCTGCGCACGTAATTCATCCGCTGGCAGGGCAGGGCATGAATCTGGGTTTCGGCGATGTCGATGCGCTGGTGCGTGCACTATCGGAGCGTGGCGCCCATCGAGATTGTGGCGACCCGCGGCTGCTGTCGCGCTATGCACGCGAACGAAAAGAAAATATCTTTCTGGCGCATTTGGCAACCGATGGTCTGCAGCGCCTTTTTGCGGCCGATGTCGAGCCGCTACGAATTGCCCGTAACATTGGATTGAACCTTGTCAATCGTCTGCCGGTCGTAAAACGGCTGCTGATCGCCCATGCACTCGGCAACAAAACCTAGCCAAAAGGAATGACGCATGAAATTTCAAAAGCTCGCAAGAGTGGCTTTACTGGCGATGTCGCTGCCGCTGGCACCGATCGCACCGATGGCATACGCCGAAACCCCCACCGAAAAAACCGTACGAGATCGCATAGCGCCGAATCTCGGTGACGATGCAAAGATCACTTCGGTCACCCAGACGCCCTATGGCGGCTTGTTCGAAGTGCGCATCGGTAATCAGATCATCTACACCGACCAGAAAGCGCAATACCTCTTTGTCGGACGGATACTGGACAGCACCACGATGCTGGATTACACCAAGCAGCGTCAGGAAGTGATCAGCAAGATCAAATTCTCGGACCTGCCACTCGATCTCGCGCTAAAAACCGTCAAAGGCGACGGCAAGCGTGTGATCGCCGTATTCGAAGATCCGAATTGCAGCTATTGCAAGAAATTCAGGCAGACGCTGCAAGAGATCAACAACATCACTGTTTACACGTTTATGTACAATATTTTGTCAGCGGATTCCGTTGCAAAGTCGCGTGACATCTGGTGCAGTGCCGATCGCAATAAAGCTTGGGACGATTGGATGTTGAATAAAAAAGCCGCACCGACAGCGCCCGCAAGCTGTACCACTCCCCATGAAAAGATTTTCTCGGTCGGGCAGAAGTTGGGCATCAGCGGCACGCCGACTATATTCTTCAATGATGGCACCCGAGTGCCAGGCGCCATGGATGCCAAAGCGCTGGAAGCACGCCTGGCAACGCTCAAGTAGCCTGCACATGTGGCAGGATAGCGGCACTTCCGTCGATCCTCGCCATCTCATCAATGAATAGTCATCCTGCTTCCCAACGCGCAGCCTACCGTCTTGGCCTTGCCGGCCTGATCCCGTTTATCTCTTTGACTCTTGCCTGCTGGGTCGCGCCACTTCCCTGGATCGGCAGGTTTTTATCCTGGCAAATATCTTATGGCATAGCGATTCTGTCCTTTCTCGGTGGGCTACACTGGGGCGCAGCACTGTTATGCCGGGCCTTGCCGGTAGAGCGTTCCCGGATCGCATTGTGGTGGGGCGTGATGCCGTCGCTGATCGGCGTCGGTGCGGCCTGGCTGCCTGTCGGGCTAGGCCTTGTCCTACTGTGCGCAGCATTCTTTCTGGTGTATTTGGTCGACAGGCGCTTGTATCGCTGGTACGGCTTGCCGGAATGGCTTCCCGGTCTACGTCTGAAATTGACCTGTGTGGTGGTGCCGGCAGTGGCCTTGACCTTCATCGCCTTGAGAATGCGGAGTTAGCTTGAAAAATCAGTTGAAACAAGTGGCGAAGCCGGTGTCAAACATCGTGCCGAAACCGGCAGTGCATTATTCGATCGTGCCCAAGGACCTGGCAGCGCATCTGTTTGCGGTCACTGTCACGGTTACCGAACCCGATCCTCAAGGTCAGCTGTTCACACTGCCGGCCTGGATTCCAGGTAGCTACATGATTCGGGAGTTTGCTCGGAACATCGTACAGATCAGCGCTGAATCGGGCGGCCGTAAAGTGGTATTGACCAAGCGCGACAAGCATACCTGGCAAGCCGACCGCTGCAACCAGGTATTAACCGTGAGCTACGAAGTCTACGCCTGGGATTTGTCGGTACGCGCCGCGCATCTGGATCAAACCCACGGTTTTTTTAATGGCAGTAGCGTGTTTCTCGCCGTATCCGGGCAGGAGCACTTGCCGCATCACATCGATATCCGTAACAGCGGCGACCTCGCATGCAGCACCTGGCAAGTCGCCACCGCCTTACCGGAGTTGACAGCGAAGCGCTATGGTTTTGGCAACTACGTGGCAGCCGACTACGACGAACTGATCGACCATCCTGTCGAGATCGGCAACTTCGCATTGGCAACGTTTGCGGCGCACGGTGTTGCACATGATGTCGTCGTCACCGGGCGCGTGCCGAATCTGGACATGGTGCGTCTGTGCTCCGATCTGCAAAAAATCTGCGAAGCGCAGATCGCACTGTTCGAGCCCGAAACCAAACGCGCACCCATGGAACGCTATGTGTTCATGACGCTCGCCGTAGGTGATGGTTACGGTGGCCTGGAACACCGCGCTTCGACGGCGCTTATCTGCGCCCGCGCCGACCTGCCGGTCAATGGGCAATCCGCACTGACCGACGGTTATCGAACATTCCTGGGCCTGTGCAGCCATGAGTATTTCCATACCTGGAACGTCAAGCGCATCAAGCCCGCTGTTTTTGCCCCGTACCAATTGGCTTCAGAAACCTACACTTCGTTGTTATGGCTTTTTGAAGGATTTACCAGTTATTACGACGATCTGATGCTTTTGCGTAGCGGCGTGATCGACGAGCCAGGCTACTTCTTGCTATTGGCCACCACCGTCAACGGTGTGTTGCGCGGCAGCGGACGCACCAAACAGAGCGTCGCCGAATCCAGCTTCGATGCGTGGGTAAAATATTACCGGCAGGATGAAAATGCACCGAACGCAATCGTCAGCTATTACACCAAGGGTTCGCTCGTGGCGCTTGCGCTTGACCTGACGATTCGCAACCAATCCGAAGGCACGAAGTCCCTCGACGATGTCATGCGCGCATTGTGGAACCGTTACGGTCGTGATTTTTACGGCAATGGCAACAGTGGGCAAGGTGTGGCCGAAGCCGAGGTAGAAGCATTGTTCGAGAAAGTGACCAGTCTTAGCCTGAAACATTTGTTTGAACAGTGGGTGCGCGGTACGGATGATTTGCCATTGGCTGAGCTTCTCCAACCGTTCGGCGTGGTATTGGTCGATCAACGCGATATGGTCAAGCCGACACTGGGCATCCGTGCGGCTCGCGACAGCGTCGAGTGTCGCCTGGCTAATGTGTACGAAGGCGGCCCCGCTCATCAGGCAGGCTTGTCCGCCAATGATGTGCTGGTAGCAATCGATGGCTTGCGGGTAACCGCTACCAATCTTGAGACACTTCTGGGCCGTTATCAAGCGGGCGACACCGCAGCAGTACATGCCTTCCGGCGCGATGAATTATCCTGCTTCAGCGTCAAGCTGGCAGCAGACGCCGCACCCAAGGTGGTATTGACTGCGCAACTGGAACCGGCTGCGGCTTCAACACTACGTAATGCGTGGTTGCACCAGGGCCAGGCAACGCCGGCCAGTTGATTTGTTCAGGGCAGCGCCCGTCCGAACAGGCGCTTGAGCTCGACCCCTGGATCTGCAGCCCGCATGCAGGCTTCGCCCACCAGAAAACCATTTACGCCAGCGTCGCGCATGCGCCCCACATCCACTTTGTCCAGAATGCCCGATTCGGTCACCACCAGCTTGTCCGGGGAAATTCGTGGCAACAGGTCGATGGTTGTCGCCAGCGAGATCTCGAAGGTGCGCAGATCGCGGTTGTTGATCCCCAACAGTGTAGTTTTCAGGCGTAAAGCAGCCGTCAGTTCGGCAGCGTCGTGCACCTCGACCAGCACTGCCATGCCTAATTCATGCGCGCAGGCCTCGAGTTCAGCCATCAAGCCATGGTCGAGCGCAGCCACAATCAGCAAAATGCAATCGGCGCCCCACAACCGCGCCTCGTACACCTGATACGGATCAATGATGAAATCCTTGCGCAGAATCGGCAGGGTACAGGCAGCGCGGGCTTGCTCCAGATAGGCAGGTTTTCCCTGAAAGAACTGTACATCCGTCAATACCGACAAGCAGGCGGCGCCATGATTGGCATAACTGACAGCAATCTCAGCCGGCTCGAATGCGGCGCGCAACACACCTTTTGATGGCGATGCCTTCTTGACTTCGGCGATTACTGCCGCATGGCCGCCAGCGATACGTGTTCGCATGGCTGCTTCAAAATCGCGGATTGCGAGTCGGCATTCGGCGCCCGACTCGACGTCTCCCCGCAGACTTGATAACCCTCGGTATTTTTTTGCCGCGGCAATTTCGTCTACCTTAACGGCTAGAATTTTCTGAAGGATATCGGACATGAGAATTTGGTTAAAAATGAAAGCAAGTTGAAAGATAAAAGCAAGCTAAGCAGGGTTGCCAGTTAAAAAAAGTCTGTCGAGGTTTGCAGAAGCCGGTTAGCGTCAAGCCTCCGACTTCCCCAACTCACACGTTACACGTACGAATTCATCCAGCTTGGCGCGTGCGGCGCCGGAACCAATCGCCTCCCGTGCAAGCAGCAAACCCTTTTCGATGGAGTCGGCCACGCCGGCAGCATAGAGCGCGGTGCCGGCATTGATTGCCACGATTTCACGCGCCGCGCCGGGCTGGTCATCCAGCGCTTCAAAGATTTTTTTACGGGATTCGTCGGCACCAGTCACCTTCAAGTTGCGGCTGGCAACCATCTGCAAACCGAAATCTTCCGGATGGATGTCGTACTCCCGAATCTCGCCATCGATCAGTTCGCCGACCATGGTTGCAGCGCCAAGCGATACTTCATCCATGTTGTCGCGACCCCAGACGACGATGGCATGGCGCGCACCCAGCCGCTGCAATACCCGTACTTGAATGCCTACCAGGTCCGGATGGAATACACCCATCAGAATGTTTGGCGCGCCCGCCGGGTTGGTAAGCGGCCCAAGTATGTTGAAAATCGTGCGCACACCCAGTTCCCGGCGTACCGGTGCCGCATGCTTCATCGCTGCATGGTGATTGGGCGCGAACATGAAGCCAATGCCGGTTCGCGCAATCGATTGCGCGACCTGGGAAGGATTGAGGTTGATGTTGGCGCCTAGCGATTCGAGCACGTCGGCGCTGCCTGAAGAGGACGACACGCTGCGCCCGCCATGCTTGGCCACCCGCGCACCAGCTGCAGCCGCCACGAACATTGCGGCGGTGGAAATGTTGAAAGTGTGCGCGCCATCACCGCCGGTGCCGACAATATCAAGCAAATTGTCGGTTTCGGCCACTGGCACCTTGGTCGCGAGTTCACGCATGACCTGAGCAGCAGCCGTAATTTCCCCGATACTTTCCTTTTTCACTCGCAAACCCATGGTCAGGGCAGCGATCATCACCGGCGACATCTCACCGGCCATGATCTGACGAAACAACGTCAGCATCTCGTCGTGGAATATTTCGCGATGGTCGATACAACGTAGCAGAGCCTCTTGAGGCGTCATGGGCGTCATGGGCGTCGTGGTCAACATCATGTTTTCAAAAAATTCTGCAGCAGCGCGTGCCCGTGTTCCGACAGGATCGATTCCGGGTGAAACTGCACACCCTGTACGGCAAATTCCTTGTGCTGTACCGCCATGATTTCACCATCGTCCGTCCATGCCGTCACGTCCAGACAGTCCGGGAGTGAGGCGCGCTCGATGGCCAGCGAGTGATAACGAATAACGGTGTACGGACTCGGCAACGCCTTGAACACGCCCTCGCCGGTATGCTGAATGACGGAAGTCTTGCCGTGCATTACTTCTTTTGCGCGCACGATCTGCCCACCGAACGCCGCACCAATGCTTTGATGGCCAAGGCATACGCCGAGAATCGGTATTTTCCCTGAAAAACGCTGCAGAAGCGGCACCGATATCCCCGCTTCATGCGGCGTGCAAGGTCCGGGCGAGATGCAGATACGGTCCGGTTTCATGGCCGCGATCTCGTCGAGCGTAATCGCGTCATTGCGAAAGGTGCGAACGTCCTCCCCGAGCTCACCGAAATACTGCACCAGGTTATAGGTGAAGGAATCGTAATTGTCGATCATGATCAGCATTCAAATTTCTCCATCCAGTCCATCCTGCACCTGTTCGGCTGCACGTAATACGGCCCGCGCCTTGTTCTCGGTTTCCTGCCATTCCAGTTCCGGCACCGAATCCGCCACGATTCCCGCTGCGGCCTGTACATGAAGCATGCCATTCTTGATCACGCCGGTACGAATGGCGATGGCCAGATCCATTTCCCCGCCATACGACAGGTAACCACAGGCACCGCCGTAGATGCCGCGCTTTGTCAGTTCGAGTTCGTCGATAACTTCCATGGCCCTGACCTTCGGCGCACCTGAGAGCGTGCCGGCAGGGAAGGTAGCCTTGAGCACATCCAGGTTCGATAATCCGGGCTTTAGCAAGCCCTCGACATTGGATACGATGTGCTGGACATGCGAGTACTTTTCAATCACCAGCTGGTCAGTAACCTTTACACTGCCGGTCTGCGCAATGCGCCCGATATCGTTGCGTGCCAAATCGATCAGCATCACATGCTCCGCCACCTCCTTCGGGTCGGCCAATAATTCCCGCGCCAGCTCGGCATCCGACTCCGGTGTCGAACCGCGCGGACGGGTGCCTGCAAGCGGGCGAATGGTAATTTTTTTCTGACCCGCAGCATCGCCCTTCACAAGCGTCTCGTTGCGCACCAGAATTTCAGGCGAGGCACCGACAATCTGCATGTCGCCGAAGTCGTAGAAGTACATGTAAGGCGACGGGTTCAGTGACCGCAATGCGCGATACAGGGTCAGCGGTGAATCGGTATAAGGTTTTCTGATCCGCTGGCCGATCTGCACCTGCATCAGGTCGCCGGCCATGACGTATTGTTTAGCGCGCGCAACGGCTTTCAGGTAAGCCTCGCGTGGAAAATCGCGGATGGTGTCAGTGCGCACGGAACCCGATGTCACCGGCGCATCCACCGCCTTACGCAGCATTGCCCGCAAATCCGTCAACCGCTGACACGCACGTCCATACGCTTCCGGCTGGGTCGGATCGGCATACACGATCAGATACAGTTTCCCGGAAAGGTTGTCGATCACCGCCAGTTCTTCGGTAAGCAGCAATTGAATGTCCGGCAAACCAAGGTCATCCGGCGGTGTCGAAGATTTCAATCGATTTTCAATATGGCGTACCGCGTCGTATCCAAAATAGCCAGCGAGTCCACCACAAAAACGTGGCAGCCCCGGCTGCAGCGCAACCTTGTATCGCGCCTGAAAGGTAGCAATAAAATCGAGTGGATTGCCGTCGAAAAATTCGATTACCGCGTCATCGCATACCACCTCCGTACGCTCACCGCTGCTGCGAAGCATGGTAGAGGCGGGCAGGCCAATGAACGAATACCTGCCGAAGCGCTCACCGCCCACGACCGATTCGAGCAAAAACGTATTTTTGCCAGCGTTATCGACTTGAGCCAGCTTCAGGTAGAGCGTGAGCGGGGTCTCGAGGTCCGCGAACGCTTCCGCAACCAGCGGTGCGCGGTTATATCCCTGTGCAGCGAACGATTTGAATTCTGATTCCGTCATGCCTCTTTCCAATTCGCAACACAATATTGCGATAAGGTTCCGTAAAAAACACGTTTTAACTGAAATGCATGTTTGTCAGCATCGGCACGTCGCGCGCATCGGCAACATACGGCGTGATCACTGAGTCACTGGCAACCAGCGTCGCCACGACCGGACCCTGAGAGGGCCGGATGGTGTGGCAAGGCGTTTTTTATCAAGACACATGTGTGGGGTTCGAAAAATGAGGTCCGGCGCTTGTTTAAAAGGCCTAGCTCGGCCACTCGATTCCATCTCTTTAAAGCACGCCGCATTTCTGATTTTGAAGTGCGCCGCATTCTTTAAACTATATCATCTGGTCCGCTCGCCGTACAGGCTGCGGCAACTCCGACAGCCTTGCAATTGATGTGCAATACTTCGGTTTGTCTTCACGAAAAACACAACGTTCGGTCAATTGCCCAACGTGCATTGAAGGAATTATATTTTTGAATACAAGGAAGTCTGATGTCTGCGTATGAATTCACAATATCCGTGCATACTCGTTACCTGGAGGATCAGTCCGACGCTGATCGTAGTAAATACATGTTTGCTTACACGATAACGATTCGTAACACCGGCCAGATCGCTGCACAATTGATTTCCCGCAGTTGGACAATTACTGATGCAAACAATCATGTCGATCATGTCAGAGGTCTCGGTGTAGTCGGACATCAACCCTTTTTGAAGCCGGGCGAACAATTCGAATACACCAGTGGCAGTTCGTTGCCTACGCCGCAGGGCTCGATGAATGGCGAGTACTTTTGTGTTGCCGAAGATGGGGAACAGTTCGTTGCCAAAATTCCTGAATTCATGCTCTCGTTGCCCCGTACACTGCACTGAGACGTCGCAGTCGTATTGAGCTTCACTGGTTGCGATTGTTCTATGCTCGAAGCGAGATTTCTACATTTTTTGTGTCTATTTAGACTATACGGAGTCTATAAAAATTCTTTCAAAATCATGTGGTTACGATGCATTAAAAATGGCGTGAAAATGCCAAAAGTCTATTTTTTCCATAAAAATCCCGAAAATTTAGAAGATTTTATGCACAAAAATCACGTAACTTATTGACTCATGAAGTGCTGAGTAGCCACCATTTTTTACTCAGGAATTGTCCTTGTCGTCTTTCCCTGCCGATGTTTTTTCGTTCCGTGGCTCTTCCGGTGGTCTGCCGGAAAACATGGTCCACCAGACGATAAATACCAGTATCATCAACGCCGATAGAGCTTCCAGCAGCATCAGCCACATAAATTATTATCCCTTCATGTCATTTACTTCCCTTAGTCTATCAAAGTCGCTCATTGTTCTTTTGTTGCTAGCGGGCTGCAGCACAACTCCGGTAGAGCGCCCGGCTACTCCCGGTACCGTTCCAGGGGCGTTGCCGACTCCGAGTACTGCACCTCCATCTGCGACGTCACAAGGTCCTGCAAGTCCGGCTGCGCCTGGGGCGTCCGCTGCTTTGCCCGCAACAGTCAGTCCTTCGGTTGCCGGTGGCAATACCTTGCGCCAGTCGACCTATGCGGCCTTGCCCGGTTGGAACAAGGACGATTTGCGTGATGCCTGGCCCGCTTTTCGGGCCTCGTGTGAAGTCCTGATCAGGAGGGTGGAATGGAAAGACGTCTGTATGCTATCTCAAGACATCGTTGCCACCGATGCAGCAGCAGTGCGACGGTTTTTCGAATTGCAGCTTGTGCCCTACCAGGTGTTCAATGTCGATGGCACGTCCCAAGGCCTGGTCACCGGCTATTACGAGCCCTTGCTGCACGGCTCTCGCAAACGTACAGAGATTTATCAAACGCCTCTGCACCGTGCACCACCAGATCTCCTCAATGTCGAACTGGCCACGGTGTACCCCGAGCTGAAAACCATGCGCCTGCGTGGACGCATGTCGGCCAACAAAATCCTTCCCTATTGGACGCGGGCCGAGTTAGCCAAAAATGGCACTTTATCCGGCAAAGAATTGTTATGGGTAGACGATCCGATTGACGCGTTTTTCCTGCAGGTGCAGGGCTCTGGACGGGTGCAACTGGCCGATAGCAAGGAAACCGTACGGGTCAGCTATGCCGACCAAAATGGTCATCCATACAAATCGATCGGGCGCTATCTGGTCGATCGTGGCGAGTTGACCCTGGAGCAGGCATCGGCGCAATCTATCAAGGCTTGGTATGCAGCTAACCCAGCAAGGCGTCAGGAATTGCTCAATGCCAATCCAAGCTACGTTTTTTTTCGCGAAGAAAAGCTTCTCGACCCAAGCATAGGTCCAAAGGGTTCGCTAGGCGTGCCGCTTACCGCACAACGCTCGATTGCCATCGACACTCAATATGTTCCCCTTGGCATACCGGTATTTCTATCGACGACGCAACCCAATACAGACGTTGCGCTGCAGCGTTTAATGATGGCTCAAGACACCGGTGGTGCAATTCGCAACGCTGTGCGCGCTGATTTTTTCTGGGGTTTTGGCCATGCAGCCGGGGAGTTGGCCGGCAAAATGAAGCAACGCGGCATGATGTGGGTACTGTTGCCGAAGTCCGCCGCAATTACCTCGCCGCAACGTTAACTTTCAAGTAGTGAAGCCGCCTTCTGGCTTCAAGCGACTCGAAAGGCATATTGTCATACACATCTTTTCTTCAACGCCGCTTCCGGCATCTCCCCATGAAAACCCCCTCGTCTTTCGTTATATTTTGATTAAATGATGAGCAAATATCGCACCGGGACGCTGAAAGTTGCGGTTTGCGCTATGTGCGGAAACTGGACTAAAGCACTGTGTAAGTCATTGTTTTAATTGGGTAAAAATAGCTTTGTATAGCGATAAATACAAAGGGAGAGTGGCACGCCGATGGACCATGCGCATAAAACTTGGTAATTTGGCCACCATGAAAACGTCCCGTTACGATCCCGCTGATAGTTGATTGACACGAGAAATTTCCCTGAGCAATTCGTCTTTTTCGCGCAAGCTACTCCAATTTCATTTCAACATGGATCAACCGACCCACAAGGAAACATCATGAATTTCGAAACAATTCTGATCGAAGTGCAAGGAAAAGTAGGCATTCTCCGTTTGAATCGACCAGCCGCACTGAATGCGCTAAATAATCAGCTGATGGACGAGTTGGGCCTGGCGTTGAAGCAGCTTGACATAGACGAAACCATTGGGTGCATTGTCATAACGGGTAGTGACAAGGCATTCGCAGCCGGTGCCGATATTAGCGCCATGGCCACGTACACCTACACCGACGTCTACAAGGCCGATTACATCACCAAAAATTGGGAGCAGATCCTGGGCATCCGAAAGCCGATCATCGCCGCAGTTGCCGGGTATGCCTTGGGCGGCGGGTGCGAATTGGCCATGATGTGCGACATCATCATTGCCGCTGACAATGCCAAATTCGGCCAACCGGAAGTCAAGCTAGGCACCATGCCCGGCGCGGGTGGAACGCAACGCTTGCCACGGGCAGTTTCCAAAAGCAAGGCCATGGACATGTGTCTGACCGCCCGCATGATGGATGCCGCAGAAGCCGAGCGAGCAGGCTTGGTCTCTCGCGTAGTTCCCTGCGGTAAATTGATGGAGGTGGCGATCGAGGCCGCCACCGTCATCGCCAGCATGTCGCTTCCAGGCGTAATGATGATTAAAGAAGCGATAAACCGTGCCTACGAGATGCCTCTGGCTGAGGGCGCACGTTTCGAGCGCCGAATGTTCCACGCAACCTTCGGTCTGGAAGATCAGAAAGAAGGAATGAACGCTTTTATGGAAAAGCGCTTGCCAAACTTCAAGAATCTTTGATAATATCCGTCTCCGGTCGAAATTTAACGGGTTTCGCAACGTAAGTTGCGGTAGATGCAGGTCAGGTTGAATGTAGTTATGGCTGTGTAAGAAGGGTTGCGCAAGCGGGCTAAAAGTAAAGCAAGTCGACACAGTCGATTTGCAAGAAAAGTTCAAAAAAACCTTTCAAACCAGTTGACGTAACCGAGTGGATGCTACATAATCTCATCTCTCTGCTGCTGACAAACAAAACGATTTGTCAGGTGTTCAGGCGGTACGGTCCGGTGGTAATGGGCGGTGCGGTTTGGGCGGGTGGGGTAAGAAGTTCTTTAACAATTAACAGCCGATAAGTGTGGGC
>Ga0326733_1000016_pt1 | contig 122559 bp, 133 predicted proteins | sample 14_GP2_308_FD_207946 | JGI IMG/M metagenome (GOLD analysis project Ga0326733, IMG submission 207946) | Glacier ice microbial communities from Ngari, Tibet, China - 14_GP2_30.8 | ecosystem: Environmental > Aquatic > Freshwater > Ice > Glacier | place: China: Ngari, Tibet | collected 2018-07-17
AAAAGTCGTGGAAAGGAGGGGGTGAGGAGGAAATACCACCATATTACCTCCTTTCCCATAGATTATTTTCTCTGATGAAAAATAAACTAATTGAGTAGCACAGATTTGAAGAGCTTTGTTGAGAATTGCCTGTTATAGAGGCGCGGTTTGTGCAAGATAGTAACCAGTTATTTTCACTAGAGGAATTGTATCGTTAGCGTACAAGCAGCCAAAATTACTGGTCCATACAATGTACATACCGCTTCTATATACCAAGCGATTCTGATTACCGCTCCTCAAACTTGTAGCATGCATTAACTTTATATTGGATGAGAAATAAAAAAAGTCGTGGAAAGGAGGGGGTGAGGAGGAAATACCACCATATTACCTCCTTTCCCATAGATTATTTTCTCTGATGAAAAATAAACTAATTGAGTAGCACAGATTTGAAGAGCTTTGTTGAGAATTCCCTGTTATAGAGGCGCGGTTTGTGCAAGATAGTAACCAGTTATTTTCACTAGAGGAATTGTATCGTTAGCGTACAAGCAGCCAAAATTTCTGGTCTATACAATGTACATACCGCTTCTATATACCAAGCGATTCTGATTACCGCTCCTCAAACTTGTAGCATTGAGAAAGTATATATCTGCAATAAGACCAATGACCCTAGGCAATAGGTGCAAATTAGGCATTGCTGTAACCCCCATTGAAAATTACTGGCCCGTATAATGTACATACCGCTCCTGAGAACCAGACGATTCTGTATGACGCTCCCCAAAACAGAAAATTTTTATTTGCAATGATTTCAATAGTCCTAGGCACAAGAAGGAAAGGCGTAAATGTACCCCGTGAACCTGTAAAAAAGTAGCAAATAAAAAGTAGCAAATAAAAAGTAGTAAATAAAAAGTAGTAAATTTATGAAATATGTCACGAACTCACAACATCATTGGCATCAGACATTTGTAGCATGGTGTACAAGACCAAGCGTGCTGCCTTCCGCTTTGACGGCATGATGGGCGCCAAGGCAGAGAAGAGCATCATCACTGCAGCCTTGGAGACCATCAAAGGTCTCACGTTCGTCGGCATCATTAGCGACAGACGCGGATGCATGATGGTTTGCCAGCGAGGTGGCTTAGACATTCGACTCCAGTACGCACGACGTGGACTTTGCATCAAGCTTCAGATGCCGCAAGATCAGATCAAGATTGTCAAGTCCCCTATTGGAAAAAATGAGATGGAGAACATCACTTGGTCGCGCACAGACGGTACCCTAAGGCTTGGAGGACCAGTGAAGATGACACAGGCTGAAATGGACGATACGACCAACAAGGTGTACGATTTCGATCCGGGCATGATCTTCACCGATCAAGAAATCAGTACCGAAGTCAAGGACCTTCTATGCTGTACGACAGCACTGTCATTAAGCATGATCGACAAGGTCTGTGTCCAAGATCATTACGACAACACTGCGCACATTTGCGACGAGGAGTGCCCAGGGAACAGCTACAGCAGGGACTACAACCTAATTGAGCTGAGTGAGTGGGATATAGATTTTTGCTACGGCACAAACGAATGAAAATATACACACCATGTACATAAATGATTTCTTGATTGCCGTTTGGTAATACACTGTTAATTTTGTATTCGAAACAAATCTGATAAGTTGTGGTCGTATCGACCTCAAAATTGTATTGAGCGAGGGTAAACGATGAGTGCTCAGCGCATTAGGGTTGCTAAGCTTTTGCAAACATCGTACCTGCAATTTGCAGAGCAATCAAAAAAGGTGCCAAAATCTCCGCAGTTGATTGCCGATGAATTCATCAAGACAATCAGTTCTGCCGGTGCCTTCTCGATCGATTTGTTGTTCTATAAATACATTCAGTTCATTTTGTATGCCGAACACAACAGCATTGACAAAGAATCATTGATCAGGGTACAGAAAAGTTTAGGTAATTGCACAGTATCCAAATTTGCAGCCGATTGTGAAGTGTCGTTAATTGATTTTACTACAGCTGAGAGTGCCTTGTCACATCTTTTGCAAATTCGACTGTCCTCCATCCCAGATTCCGAGTGTGAACTCAGCACTGTCTTGCCCGTAGAAACTGAACTCATGCTACGCGAAAAAGCCAGTCATGGCATCATGGCAAACGAGATCTTTTTCAAAAACATTCCAGATTCAACGTTCAAATTGTCGTCGGTCATTGGTCAAATTATGATGGTGCTGCAAGAAGGTTACTACGATTACGACATCAAAGAGATTTGGGATTTTGTAGCGCTCCGTATTTGTGAGGCACCTTGTGATGCGACTACGGCCATGTTCAGATGCCTGGCTGGTATCATTACTCACGACTGCACTGCCAATCGTGCAGTCATGGGACTTCTCATGTACACTTCGTATCAGCAGGCACTGTATATGCATGAGGAAGAAACACAAGAACACACAGATGTTGAGTCGGACATTGAAATCAATGATACCGAAGCGGAAGCAGAGCCTGTACCAGACCCCCCCACAGGCGACTCGGAACACATTGGCAAATCTGTGACGGAAATGCTGGATGAAATTATTCTAGAAGATCCTGTAGTCGTTTCTCAAACAGACGTTGTTGAACCATCTGCGTCGTTGCTCAACGAGCCAGTGGTCAAGGTGATCAAAGTGCCACCCAGCGTTCCACCATGTTTGCCAACAAGTGTATCCCCTACTGCAATAGCTGCTGATCAGTCACCAAGTGCCTCACCAAGCGTACCACCTACTGCACCAGCCACTGTGCCGCCAGTGATAACTTCCAGATCCGAGCAGACTATGGCATCACTGGAGAAGTTTGTTAGCGTCAACAAGCACAAATTCCCAAATGGATTGCCTAAATTGTTGACTCAATTCTAAAAATTTATTTGAAATTAGCTCTGGCACGTAAACTAGTGCCTAACTGCTGCACTGCAATTTCAGTCAAATTCTCATACTCGAACTGGTAGCCTTCATCTTCAGATATCCTTCGCTTTTCGCACAGTAGCATGTCGCAATCACTGAGTGCTGCTGCTATTCCAAACTGACCCAGTTCTTTCTTGGATCGAGTGTAGTGCTTGTACACATGGTTCATCAGTTCGTATCCGAAATCAACCCCTTCACCTTGCGCAATGTCGCACAGCAGCTCTCGGTTATAATTGCCTGCCAACGTGTCCCTGATAATGTACTTGATGCTCTTCTGCTGATCTTTGACCGCTGTGTTCTTATATTCTGCTTGTATCAGTGCTTGCCGTGCATCGCCAATGTCCACATCCACTTTGCTCTTGGATCCCAGTGTGACTCTCATGATTTGAGCGGGAGTCAACGGCTTGAATTCCACAATGGTAAAATCAGACTTGAGTATAGCACTGAATTCTTCTGGGTCCACGATGCACACTGTGTCTGGATTCTTCTGCAAGAGCTGTAAAAAAACTTGTCTGGCAGCGGGATGGTCCATGAAGCAGTGACAGTTGTCGACGAAGAGCGTCCTGCCGTCCTGCCTTGCTTTCTTAAATTGACCCTGAACGTAGGTGACGCTGCAGAGATCGAAGTCAAACTCCATCAGGTCGAGAACACGTTGCTTGACCGCGGATGTTTTGCCGGTCCCTATCGCACCCGTCACGATGAGTGCACAGGTCTTGCTTTTGACCCATTGTGAGATTGCATGCTGTGCTGCATTGTTGCCGATAATCTGCACATGTACAGCCTCCACTGCAGGCTGCTTCCTTGCAATTTTGTAGCATTTTGAAAGCATTTTGAGTGTGGTTGTGAATGTGTAATGAGTTTATTCTAGAATAAAATTAAAAAATGAAACTAAATAAGACACTAAATTTTAATATAGTTGCTGTTTAGCGCTAGCATAATGTGGTGTTGTAGTAAAAAATCAATACCCGTGACAAAAAATGCACATGCCAGCAAGCAGTTTCAGCTGCTCAATAAAAAACCTAATTTTTCAATCAATCGCACTAAATTGTCGAAACACTTGATTGTTGATGACTCATCGTTTAATAGACTAGTGTTGCGACGTTTTTTAAACATTATGGGAATCGAAGTAGACGAAGTCAGCTCTGCGGAAGAGGCATTGAAAACAATCGCCGAGAATGGCGAGTATGGAATCATATGGTCTGATTTCAATTTAGGCAGCAACGGGAGCGACGAAGAAATAAATGGTGCTGAACTTACACAACTGTTGCGGACACAATACGAATACAATGGATCCATTGTAGTTGTCACCGGTTTTACTGACAGTGTTGTACAAAAACAGTGTGCCGACAGTGGTGTAAATCATTTCCTGACCAAGCCTATTGATCGAAGTCGTGTTAGAGAGTATACATTGATGTACAGCCGTGCCTCTTGATTGTGCGTCCTAATTGTACAGTGGACGTCCATTCTTCTTCAAAGAGTACATGATGTCCATGTTGGTCACAGTCTTACGCCTGGCGTGCTCCGTGTAGATCACACTGTCGGCAATGATCTGTGTCAGAAACACCTTGAGTGCGTCGCGCACTGGCTCGTCGCACAACCCTGACATACGTACAACACCTCCTCTGCGAGCCAAGCGCCTGAGGTCTCCTTTGGTCACGTTCTGTGTTCCTTTCGGCTTTGGTTGACCGCGGAATCGCTTGCCCTTGCCCTTGCCGAGTCCTTTGAAGGTAGTGCCAAGCACGCGTGCTGCATTTTGCAGAGTGCCGACCGCAATGTGATCGATGGCTGCCAAATCTTCGTCGACAGAAAACGCCGCAGACCCATGCTCGTCGTCTGAAGCAGCTCCTGACTGTGAGTTGTCATCCGGTGACAGCTCGGCGTCTGAATACTCTGGTGTCGGGACAGGCCCCATTTCCTCAAAGGGTATCGGATCAATAAGCATTTGCTCAGCTGGGTAGACCGTGTTGGAGAGACCGGTCTCGACCTCATCGTCAGCAGTGGTGGCATAGGTATTTGTGTCGGCCATGATGCTGTCTTGAGGAGTTGTGATGAAAACCGAGGTCTAATTATTTACTACTTTTATTTACTACTTTTTATCCTTCTTTTTTTATATTTCCATTTGACAACAATGGACACATTGAACCACAACAAGAACATTTTGAGTACGATTTCAAGTTTTTTAAACACTAGAGAGCAGTGCGCATTCACTCTGGCCAGTGCACAAGACGGCTTTCCGAGCCGTAATCATAATGCCGTTGTTGACGAGCCAATCTGTGTGGTGTGTCACTTCCGTATGAACATTTTGTTTGAAAACGATGAGCGACAAGACACCAACCACTGCTTCTACTACAAAGTGTCCACTAACTTGCACGTGGACAGGATATGCTGCAGCAACTCCTGTCTGGGTCGCCACATATGCGATTTGGTATCAAAAAGCACGTCCATTACAGTTGATATATCCACCTTTTTTGTCGAACAGGCATAAAATACAGTGAGAAAAAAAGTATAAAAAAGTAGTAAATTATTAGGACCTGATTTTCATTCACAACCAACTGGATTTATGAGAATGATTGCAACTCTCACCACAGTGTGTGCCCTGAACACCAGTGTGATGTCGGCAGCACTGGTGCAGCAGATCAAGAAAGCTTTGACCTTTCAGCAGAAAGCATTGAGTCCTCTGGCAGCGCCGGCGACAGTCAGAGGGTATACAGTACATCTGCAGCAGATTGACAGCAAGGAGGTGGAGATGCTGCACGTGCCCAAGCAGTATGCACTTGAACACGCAGCAGCCATTGATCTGGAAGAGTTCAAAGACTGTCAGATTGAGGTCACGGCTGTGGAGGCACCCATGCAGCTTCCGCTAGGCCTGCGTGAGCATCAGCAGCATGCAGTCAGCAGTGTGTTGTCGGCGTACAACACGTACGCTTCTGGCGGCGGAGCGATCATCTGCCTGCCCTGCGGCTACGGCAAGACGGTGACGGCGCTGTACATTGCAGCACACTTAGGTGTCAAGTGCCTGATCCTGACGCACACCGATGTGCTTGCACAGCAATGGCGAACAGCGATTGAGCAGTACGTCCCCACAGCATCCATTGGCACAGTGAAGCAAAAGGTGTTTGACGTAGAGAACAGGACTCACATCATTGCCTCGGTGCAGAGTGTCTGCAAGCGCGAGTACGACTGGATCAACAGCGGTATCGGCCTGCTCATTGGTGATGAGGTGCACCACTTCTGCGCGCAGCAGCTGAGCAAAGCGATTGCTATGGCATCGCCGCGCTATCGGTTGGGCCTCACCGCAACGCCGACGCGTGCAGATGGACTTTCCAGCTACCTCTTCAGCAACATCGGTCCCATCGTGTACCGCATCGAACGGCCAGCAAATCCAGAACTGAGGTGCTATCCAATCCTGCTGAATTCTGGCATCATGCAAGACAAGTTTGTCCGCGGTACCATCAACACTGCACAGATGCTGAATCAGCTGACCAACAAGAATACGAGGGCTCAAGAGCGGCAGCAGCTAGCCGCCACCTGGATTCGACTCTGCTGCAGCAAAGGACGTCAGGTATTGGTGATTGCGGATCGTATTGATCTGCTAAAGGACCTTGAATCAAGGGTCAATGATCCATTGACCACAGCGTTTTTGATTGGTGAAGTCAAGGCAGCAGCGAGGGCCGAGGCGAGATATGCTAGAGTCATATTTGGCAGCTATGCAATTTGCAGTGAAGGTCTAGACATCCCGTCACTGGATACGGTGCTGTTGCTGACTGCACGGTCTGGCAAGAACGTCATTGTACAAGTAGTGGGTAGATTGATGCGCACAGGCGGCCGACCACCACTAGTCATTGATTTTGTGGACGGCAACGCAGTGTTCAAAAGCATGTACCGCAAGCGAGAGTTGTACTACAGGCAGATGGGGGCCAAGATTACCAAGTACGACGAGATGCGTAACGAGGTGCCCTAAGGCAAAGTCATTCTCAAATCATTGTCAAATACACTGCACGCCAATAGCACTTCAATAGTGTTTCGAAAATTTTTATCTTTCATGCCATTCTCAATTTGCTGCTCATAATTGCGTGTGAAAGGATTGAACTGTTGTGTTGCCATTGTCCACATCAACGCTGCCGACTGCACATAGTATTCAAACGCATACGTTTCTTGTAGCATACACTTAGAATTCCACTGCTTCCAGCCGCTATGATGTAAAATTTTGGCCGCCTGGTGCAATGTAAAGTGAAACTGTTTCTGTATGTCACTGCCGGTCCACAGGCTGTAAATGAGGCGTGCCAAGAACTCAGTGTAGGCTTCTTGCGGTGAATGTACACTTGTTGCACACAATGAGTTATTTGAGGCGCCGTGACAGGCATGATCTTGGTTGAACAGATGTATCAATTCATGAATGGTCACTTTTGCAACCTCTTGAACTCTGAAGATGCAGATAGCATGCGCGTCAGTGTCTGTATAGCCGCTGTTAATAAACTGACGCGATGCAACAGTTTCTGTGCTGTTTGGGTCATAGAGTTTGGGAACGTCCAGCAGCAAATAAGTCATCGTAAACTTTTGTGTGTAGTTGTACAGCTTGAGCATGCCTGACACTGCATTGCATACATTGCCGATTTGGGCACGCGTGCTGTCACTGTTGCTTATCGTGTAAAACGTTAATGCTGCTGTTTTCACTTTTGTAATAACACTGTATTTGATGTTGATTGCCGCACTGCTGATAATGTCAAGGTCAATATCCTCCAATAATAATTTAGGAACCTGTGCATTCTCTGTAAATACAATTGTCGGTGAAACAGGATCTTGCGAATTCATGACACGATTTTTAAATTCCAAGGGTAATTTAAGGATATGATTTGCAAAATGAAATGACTCGGGAGTCATGCATTGTTGAATAAGTATACCAAAAACTGTACCAACAATAAACTCAAACATTGTTACATGATGTAAATATTTTAGTCGAAATCGCTGCAGACACTGCAGTAGCTATGCCAATGTTTTCTTGTTTTGTCAAAGTTTGAAAAGATTGTTTCTCCGCAACCAATGCAATCGCCAGCTTCCCTCCAAATTTTGCTCTTGATGTTAAATATTTCGTACTGCATCAGGTGTGGCTTTTGTGGCATTGTCCAACCCTCTGGCTTATTGAGAATCAAACTTTTCAAATTGTACTCGTTGCTGTCTTGCACCACTGATTCCGATGTCAACCCAGTCTGCGTGGCGCGATTATGCAGCCACAGCCGTTTAACACTGGTTAAATTAGGTATAAGGGTCTTGACGTCTGCAGAGGCCAAAAACTCAGCCAAGTGAGCATCTAGCACATCTTGTCTAAGATTGCCGTACAGTTTACCGTCTGCAAACGGTGCTTTGATACTACGCAGCCACTTTCTGTAATCCAGCCAGTTAAGCAGCCAGTAGTCGAAGATTGCAGTATCTTGCTCATCCAACGTAAGCCACCTCTGATTGCGTGCGTATGCCTGCAGCAGTGACCAATGATGCTCTGTAAGACACACCGATGCAAAGCGCTGCTGCCACGGTGCTTGATGATAGCGCGCGTCTGGAAACAGCATGCGCATGGGGACACTGTCTGCAGGCATGGTGCTCAGACACTGCCTGACGAACGATTCCGATTGCATGTCGTCTGGTGAGAATGAGTGATTTCATGTGATGGTTTTTACTACTTTTTTTACTACTTTTTATGCTGCTTTTTATTTCTTCGGAAAATATCATTCACAACAAAACAGGATGCCAATCACACAACAGCAGGCTGACGAGGCTCTCAGCACACTCTCATCAAAGTACCATATAGTCGCGTCGGGGCTGAAGATTGGGCCGAGCATCAGACCAATTATTATCACAGAACGCACGCTTCATCTGATGGTGGATATAAATCACCTATTTCGACATGGAAATACCCTAAAGATGATTTCTCTAGACGACTTGGTCAACACTGTGGAAATTTATCGACAAGAGCATGATGTCCGTGCACCACAAATCAGCAACGGCAATTTTATTCTAGCAATGCTGATGTCAAATTTTAAGATTCGAGTCAGTAATGTTTTGCAAGTCAAATTTATAGCAATCAGAAACGACTCGGAATAAAATGGTGAATAAAAACAAAAGGCGTATTTCATCAGTGAGTTGTGCACGTTTCGAGGGTATAGTTTATAGTATTTAACCATCATCAACACGATGGTTGATAACACTGCATGTCAGCGTGCAGTGCATCAAATTCTCATGCTATTGGATCATGCACCGGACAAACAGAGTGCGCCAAGTGCGGTGCGTGAAATGATGCGCTTGGATCGTTGCAATCATTTATTCCAGGACAGATCGGCTGCAAAGTTGACTTGCTCACGATTGGAGTTTAAACACGATTTGCCGTCAACCACTCTTGACAACATCAATCAGTATAAAGCAACGGCCGAGGATCAATTGTTGGCACATGCAGTTCTGCTTAAACATCAGAATTCATTACGCAAAAATCTCTGGTCTGCACTGGACGCAAAGCATCAGCTTGAATACTATTGTGAGCGCTCACAACGCAAATGATACAAAAAAATTTCATGTGACAGAATGTGCAGGTACAAGTATAAATGGCAGTTTTGATAATTATAAAAATACTGACATGTAAATTATTGAATATTACAGCTCAATTTTGTCAAACGCTCATCACTTTCGACACTATCTGAAGAATTTTTAAAATCTTTTGAATTTTTTTCATCTCTAGAATCTCTACTATTTTGTAAAACTATTGGACTCGTTGCAAACATTTTACGCTCAAGGTTTATTTTGATATCATTTTCCAGCTGTGCTTTCCATTCATATTGTAGTTGTTCGTATAGATGTTTATATCTCAAATTGAAAGCTAAGTTTAATAAAAAATGTCGATCCGAAAATGACCAAAATCTAGATTCAAGATGATAAAAATGACTCATACTTGTATATACATCGAACGATATGGGATTTGATTTATAATAATCAATAGTTTTATCAGAAAACCATATTTCACACAACTCCTCATAGTTCTCAATATCGGTTTCAATATAAAGGGAATTATTGGATATGTAATATTGAATTGTATAAATGTATTGAGAAAATTCTGCAAGTGACAAATATTGAATATCGTTCTCTGCTAAAAAACGAATTAAATTTATTTGCTTCTTTATTAAAGGTGTATCATATTTCAATTTACGATTCATACTATCATATTGTTGTTTTAAATAACCAAATAGAAATTGACTATTAATTTTTACACCTCGCTCAATTAACGATAGAGCTTTTTTAAAATCTTCGTACAGTAGAGAATATTCCAAAGATGATACCATGTATCTGGATGTAGGTGTTTCATCTACATATTTGAAGAAATTGTAAGGTGTTGTGTTTGGAAAAACATTGTTTCGTAAAACGGTTGGACCATTATCCAAAATATCAGTTGAGAGTGTTTCACTCATAGTATACTATGTTTTGTTATATTATGCATAAAAAAACTAACACAGAAAATAGTACGTAAAATTATTGGTTTTAAAATAAGCACACAAAACAAATGAAACCTGTCGTTACATTGCAGTCATTGATTCAAGATCAGCTCGATACAGTTCAACAGATTGTGCAGCAAAAGTCAGAGTTGATTGTATTAGAAAAGCACTGGCAAACTCTTCACAAACTGATTCGCGATCAATGCAATCATGAGTGGAGACGCACGGACAACGACAATGGACCGTTTTCGAAAGAATATGAATGTGATATTTGTAAATCTTTAAATTATATACATTAAAAATCATGCCCTCATTCGGCACGCTGTTGCGCTGGGCTTTGGTCCTTTGTTAACGAACTTGTCCGGATTTGGTGGTAAAGGGTATGAACCTGGCTTGACAATTATCTCATCGCCGTTTTCAATGTTTCTTGTCGCCCTTAACACTGCCAGGTAGCCTTTATTGTGCGTATTGTTGCCAGCTACAGTAATGGTATCGAATTCAGCATTTGGCTGCAAATTACGTCCGTGCGTATTGGAGTAATTGGCACGATTGACCTTTGTGTTGGCCAGAGACATCATCGTGCGACGGCACGCAGCATCCTCTAGACGACCAACGGCACCTCTTGATTTCTTGATTGAAATGCCATAGGGTGCGACAGTGTGATTTCCTGCACCGTAACGATGATCCATTACATCTTCCGTAATTTTCTCAGCAATGTACGGCAGTATCAGATCACCATCGTGTGAATTCCTTGCGGAGGCCCCTCTGAATACAACTGCATTAGGTCCTTCTTTGGTATTGCAGGCAAAAAGGCCATGGAAGTCAAGCCTTTGGTTGCCCGACTTCAGCTCCGTTTGGGCGCCACGGACGTGAAAGAATTGAAGACTGTGTTGCCAGCACACAGGACCTCCTATGCAAACAGTGTTGGTACAAGCACCCCCAGCACCCTTGTTCTTGTTTGCCACACATTTATTGCACTGAAAATTACACCCGGTCCATTGCCCGTCGTCGTCCTCCTCGTCGTCATCCTCGTCGTCGTCGTCGGGCGTCACGACAAAACGTCTTGTCTTGCTGGGTGCAAACCCTTGCTCCTGACTATCCATGCGTTGGGTCTGCTTGTACATTTTTCTGAATGCAGCAGAGCACCGCGTATTGTGCTGTGCTTTCGTCTCATTTTCTGCAGGGTAATTTGTTGCATTCAACCGCAGGCTTGCCGGCAGCACATCCTTCGGTGGCATGTTAGTTGACAACTCTAATCAATATATTATTGCCTTATTGTTCAAAAAAAAATAAAGTTCAATGAGTAACAATTATCATGTGTGACTACAACGTTCAAAAAGCAATGGATAACAAACGTGCGCCACCATACAATAGCAACCAGCCTGGGTGCCATGGTTTACTTAAAACAGGTGTGGACGGTGAACTCTATATTTCAGTACCCAACATCAACGGTCAGCATTACTGGAAACGAATCTGCCCTAGCAACACCTTGATCACTGGACCCAACATGTATACACTGCTAGACCCAAACAACATCAGCACAAGTGTCTACCTGCAGCAGAATCCCGTCACCTCTTTGATTGCGCCTTACCTCTACCCAACGGTTGATCCTTGGGTAGTCATTCAAGGTGTTCCCAAGATTAACAGTGTGTACACGGATCTTAATTGGATTCCGCTAGCAGGAACTGATTATGACACTTGGCTTGCATCGCGTCAGACTCCTCTCCTCTCTTCTTTGTTGGCCAATATTCTGAGTCCCTTCACTTTGCGATGATTGTGATATACTGTACACGGCCACGCACAAATGCTCGCCCAGCTCTTGATAGTCGGCCAATACGTTGAATATCATTACCCTTACCAACCGTTACCAAGCAATCAATATTACTGAAGTCAAGGCCCGTCACGTGATCCTTTACTCCCTCTGAAGTGAACAGCACATTGAACTTTTGCTTTGAATGTTTGAAATCATTCAGTTGTGTCTCTATTGCTTGTGTTGTGATGCGTCGTCGCGCATTGCCGTGTACGCAGAAGTGATTGAAATTGTCCAATTCTCTGCAATGCTCCTTCAATTGATCAAAATCTATTCCCTCTGGAGCCGCGATGAGCACTCGGTAGGGTTCGTATTGCATGTCATTTACCTGTTGAAGTTCCAAATTGGCACTATGATTCAGGCATTTCAGCACCATAATCACAGCGTCTAAACAGGACAAGGTGGATGTCACCGACGCGGCCAGTGATTCCTTCAATGTAGCGTGAAGGCGAAGTGGCGACATTGCACTCAGTTCGCTTTCTGTATTCATCGCATCCTCAGGTGCATCGGACAGCGCAGACGTAACCAAACCGGAGATTGGGGAGCGGCACAGCGGACAAAGGCGTCGATTGTTGATGATTTGCTGCATGCAGGTTGAACACGTGGCATGGAAACATGGCTGTATGATTGCAGCTTCACCAATTTCGTCCAGACAGATTGGGCACGCATCCATAGCGTGATAGAAAGTTTGAAGTGCGTGCAAACATTGATGGAGCTCTTGTCGCTGTTTGCGATCTGCCTGTATCAACAGAGGCTGATTGATTGGCACCGGCAAGCCATTTTGAGGCATCATGTTCAGCGCAGGAATTGTCAACCTGCGTATGACAGCACGCTGTATATGCTGCACCGTGCTGCAGTTGGTCAAATCGACCCCCAAACTCTTGAATTGCTGTAGTCCATCACGGCGTGAAATCTCAAATGCACTGCCGAAGACCAGACCAACGACGGATGGCACGTACCCGATTTCGTGTATTTCAATGGGCACGAAAAGGCCCATGCAGGCCAAAATGTCAGTTCTGGCGGCGCTGGCCAATGACGATGCACTGCATAGCAATTGCAGCTGTCGTAAACTAGACTGATTGATGTTCGATGCATTGAGAAACTTTTTCATCAAGCAGTTGATTCTCAAACCAGTCAGTATTTTCTGAACGTTTCCAGCGTCCGCCGAGACCAGGATCAACCGACCGAATATAGGCATCCTAAAAATATTTGTGATTTTGATGGCCATGTTGAATTCACCCCGCATAACGAATTCATCAACAATTATGACCGGCACAAGTTTGATGTTGGTGAACGCAATCTTTGCAATATCGTCAAAGATGCAGATCACAGTTCGATTGCTTTCCTGGGCTTGTTTGAGCGCAGCTGTTAGTGGATTGACTAGCACGAGCGCATTGCTTTTTACCAATTGATTGACTATTTGTGCTGTTTGCAGCCACTGCATAGTCAGATGTTTGGGTACAAACACCAGAATGACATTGGACAGTGCTGGTGTTTCCTGATCACCTAAACTGTTGAGGAATGAAGTGTCATGTATCTGTTCTCGCAGCAGCAGTGCTGCAGTCTCTATTACCGCCCGTGATCTTGCCTTGGTGAAGTACAGTGCTGACAGCAGTGAAACAAGTGTTTTGCCGGAGCCTGTTGGCAAGTCAATAATCACTACTTTGCCAACGTCGGCATGCATATTTGCAGTGTAATTAAACTCTGCAGTCTCCGTCCCTGCAACCGGTTGATGTTGAGTGATTGGTGTTGTAATGACTAATTTTGATGGTCGATATACAGTGTTCAGGATTACATCTACTTGATACGGATATAAACTTGGAATCGTGGGGTTGTGCAACGCCAGCAGAGCATTTTTGAGAATTTCACGATGTGGATGCTCAACACCGGGGACAATTTCTACAGTAGAGTTGGATCGTAGATAGTACGATTTAGTGACAGGATTGTCATGCTTAATTTCCGATGAAAGAATAGATACGCGATGACTATACATTTACCGCTTCAAATTACTTTTTTTTGGTCAATAAAAACATGCCGGTCATTATTGAAACAGCACCGTTGTTGCTGAATTGAGCATTTGCAAAGTCTGATCCATAGAGAGTGCACCTACATAGTTGCACACTGGGTCCAACAAGTCGTAGTGAGAGTGATGTTTTTTTAAAGCAATACAGTGACCGTTTGGATACAGCACAGGATGGAATAAAATCAAGAAATACGTGTTGAACATGCTAGTGGAGGATATGATTGTCCTGCCGTTTTGAGGTATCAGGAACATTTTGTTTCCAGTGCATGCGCCTTTGCTGCCGTAAAGTGTGCTTAATGTAGTATTATCGTCATTGTGACACAAAAAGGACAAATTTGTGTTGTCAACAATATCTTGCACGCTCTTTAGCACTTTTCCGGGTTTGTATTCAATCATCTGCAAACACTTTTCAGCACAGTCGTTGCTCCCGTACGTTGTGATGGCCAGCAAATGTCTGCAGCATGGAATATCAATGGCCCTGCTCTGCCAATTCTCCAGTGACATTTCTGATTACCCGTATAAAAGTGATGGTTCACATTACGCAGCAAACGCCTGAATCAAAATCTTCTGTACTATTTCTGTGCTGAGATCTTCGTTGCGCATACCGCTTGTCTCTTTAAAGAGTAGATTGTCAAGATGAATACTGTCATTGGACACATTATTACAGTTTTTGTATTGATATGCTTCGCTTTCAGTGGAAAAGGGAACTGAATCAAATACTGACTCTTTGCTGACCTCTGTGTTGAAGTACGTGCGCAGTTGCAGCAGAACCGATCGATCCTGGGCCATCAGAGTAGTGTAGAGCGTTTGAATCAGTTCCTTGATAGTTGTTGGGTCCTCGTTTTTAAACAGACCGTTGGACGAAAAGAATTGATACATGCTATCCGTTTGCTGTGCCATGATTGGTTGGTTAGTGTACAGCGACATTAAAATTGAGCCGGTTTTTAAAATGTTCTCCTGTATCAAATATGTTACAGTTTCCACCAGTGACACGATTTTTCTATGGGGGGCAACCTCTAGGTATAGTTGTAATATCCAACATTGTCAATTGTGCATTGATATTTTATTTTTATCAGAAATACGATGGCCCACCGTGGCTAGTTCTGTTTTTGCTGATTCTTACGTACGTCTGCTACCTGTTGAACAAGGACGCGCAAGGGATTAGCACTCTGTGGGCGTTCATGTATGGATTTCAGGCCACGCGATCACTGCTCGACAATTTGATCTATGGCATTCCCTGTCTGGGGTTAATTATGCTGCCATTACCTGAGCTGACTGCGGTAATACATCAGTACTCAACATTTACGCTGTGGCCATGGTCACATGACTTCCAGCAGATTGCGGTGTTTGCACATGCAATGTTTGCCGCGCTTGGCTTTGGTGCCCGTCATTACCTTGAAGGTCAGATGTAGGTGATTTTGGTGCACGCATCTGCATGTTTCTTTGACATATAGGCTACGCTTGTCTGCCGTGCTTATGTGCCGCGCTTGGTATCTGAAATTACAATATTTTATGTATTGATGGTGATTGATATCTGACCTTGTGAGCTATAAATTGTGACTGTAAATGTCGTGCACGTTTTAGACCAAGTCTGACCAGGGAAATCAACTGTTTCGCCGTACACAAACCCTAGCAAAGGACCGTGTGTTGACCGCCAATCCGAATCATAGTAGTCGAGAACGCACTCAGGGGTAAGCCGGATCGTAAATATTCCTTGACCTACATTTTGATTTTCATGCAGGCTGATCCAATTGTTCATTTTTGTCAATACATGTGTCAAGGTCAGGTCGTTTGAAAAGCGATGAAGAAAGTCAAAACGAAAATCGTTAGTCGTGTTCAATATTGGACCGGGTGCGGCTAGCAAATGGTTGATGCAAGTGCTGATGAAAAATGGTTGCGCATTGCAAGCAAATTTTACAAACTGCTGTCGCTCTGATTGTAGTGCAAACCGGAGCACGTGATGAATCGCAACATTGTCCTCCACTCTACCGTCACAATAAATCAAAACACCCCGTTCGAGTTCAGGATTCATGTAGTCGTAGACATAAGCACTCAAGTTGGTTCTTTTTTCCTGCGTCAATGCTTCATGCCGCAGCTTAACTCTCATTAACCAGTAATCAGCTTTCGGAAGCAAAGTCATCCACTGGTCAATAAATGCATATCGCTCGTCCAGCATAAGTTCTGGCGGTGGGTTGACATCCCGACGATATTTTCTTCGCAACCAGTAATGCAGTCTGCGCACTCTTAAACTATTGTAGAAAGCATTATGTCTATCTGCCTTTTCAAAAATTTCGAGTAACATGAGGTGGAACGGTATTCCATTTTGGTATTGGCAGCAGTTCGGGTGGGCAGTATCAATTAGACCGCGTGGTAAACAGGGAGTGCCGTCATTCATTCTAGCCCTATCGCGATACACATGATTGTTAGGCAGGCAGTCCTCAACTTGAGCTCTGTGATCCCCCCTTGAAGCGATTGAAAGCTGCATTTGAGATTCAATCGACATGTCGAGCAGCTCCCGCATCTGTCGAGGAATACTCATTCCTTCGTTTTTGTAGTTATATCAATATTTTAATCATTGAATTCTCTTTTGTAATATAAAGAATGGCCCAACTCTGATAAAATTCCTACACTTATTGATTCTCAATAGTGTGTTCTCGCATTTTTAGGGCCTGCTTGCAAAATTGGATTGTTGGGGATTTTTCGTTTGGCATTCCATTGCCTCATGATTTCGTACAGGTGTCGGTTTACCTGAATATCACAAAAAAAGTCAAAAAAATCCAGTCAAATAAGTAGTACAAATGTCAACACTCGCCCTTGGTAGCACTGACCTTTCGAGTTGATTTTGAGGTGGGCACAGGTTAGATTCATATCATCACACAATTTTGAAAAAACACTACCAGCATTGGATGAGGAGAGATTAGGATTGACAAGTCGGATTACATCTATGACACTTCCCTGTCTAGTGACTGCATGCACACGAATGTTCGCTGTTATATTTGCAAGCGATGAATCCATGTTTGGTACTGTTTAACCAAGGCAAACATAATTACAAAAGAAGTGACAACACGATTACTAATGTGATACTATCGACCTATTCGTCCCGTGAATCACAGTAACCAACCATATTTCAAAATGTATTAAAAAAGTAGTAAATAAAGTTGGCCAAAAAAAGTAGTAAATTTGACATGAGAAAGCAACCTCACACAACTCAAGATGTCCAGCAACAGCTACGATGAGCGTGCAAGCAGAGTCACTGACCACAAGCAGTACATCAACGACACGCTGGTAGTGTTGGCACAGCTCTACCTCGGAACATTGGTAGGCAAGCGATGCGCATATCTGGAAGCAAGTGAATGTGTCACAACCAATGCGCTGCTGACGGCCGGCGTCAGAGCTAGCCACTGCTACATTGCCAACACGGACAGCAGGACGGTGCAGCAGATACAGAGCCGACACAGCAAAGTGCGTGTGTATCATCGCAGCTGGTACGAGCTGCTGGAGCACAGAAGCAAGCAATACGACCTGGTGTTTGCCGACTACTGCGGCACGACGTTTGGCCTGGCTGGAGACAAGAACTGCTTTGACGACATCGATCTGCTGTACGGCCTGCAACGGGTAGCCACCATTGGCGTTGTAGCGTTCACATTCAGTGTGCGGAAAGGGGGAGAGAATAGCATTGACAACTTCCGCGGCGAGCATGGCCGGATTGCGCTTCAGCACGGCTACCACGCTACTGAGGTGCACAACCTCAGCTACGGCTGCATGCGGCTTATGGTGTTCGCCGTGGCCTACATTGCAAGACAAGCACACCTACTGGAGCCTGCAGAATACAAGCAAGACGAAGAAAAGACAACCACAACTGGCAACGTGGAGGAATTTGAGCACGAGGTACTGGATAATCACACCTATATGGCGCGGCCTGATTCAAAGGTGACAGTGCTACTACAGAGCAATCAGTTGGTAGGAAAACGCATACAGCATAATTTCAAACATCAGTTTGGGTTGAATGGTAAAAAGAAGGCAGTACTATTGTGGTGTAAGGGAGTCATTCGTTCAGTCAGCAGCAGTGGTGTACTGCTAGTGGAGTATCACAACGGTGACACCTGCAAAGTGGTGCTCGACCACAAGCAGTATGGGCCTGATCAGCAGTGGTTTCTGTACAGATGATAAACTATGCAGCAACAGGCTTTATTTTTTTTCGTGGTATCAGAATGTGTACAACCTTTTTTGCTTCTGCAGTCAGCTTTTTTGTCTGCACCTCACGTTCGGCCAAAAAATCTACTGGCAGGTCGACTCCAGGATTCTCCGCCACAAAGTCTTCCTGCACTCTCTTATAAATATCGTCAATTTTGCTGTTGTACCGTTCATTGCTTTCCTTGGTCAATTGTGCAATTTCTGCCATGGTGAGCTTGGGCAACACGGCCTTCTTTTTACTTGGTTTTTTATCTTTTGGCTCCACTTTGCGAATGTGTTTGGTAAGCATCTCGACATGCACTTTCAATTTAATGTGCTCCAGCATCAGCTTGTTGTACACTTTCTGAACTTTTGCTAATGTCTTCATTTCACGTCGTGCAGTCCTCAACTTCTCTTTTTTCAATAGTGTTTTGTGTTGAGCACGACTCAACTCTTTAACCAGTTCATCGGTCGTTTTCTTGACATATCGCCCTGTTTCAGTATTGCATTTAAAATCCAGTTTCTGTGCTTTAGCGTTTTTGGGGTTGCACGGAGGCATTGAAGGTTACATCTAGATACTATTATAACCTACATCGTCGGCTGTTTGCACAACAGCTCCAGTGTGATACTAAAGTCAATACCTTGAAACTTGTACATGTTGCCACTCGCATCGAAGATTGATAGCGTCACAGTCCGCACCGTGGACAAGGGACTCTGTAGCGTATACTGACCTTCGACTGTTGATTTGCTGATAAAGTTGACCACATCTCTTCCACTGTACAATGAAATTTTTGAAAATAGGCGCTTGCCAGGCATGTTGGTCGTCATGAAATTTCCAATGACATTTCCGTCCAGTGCCAAACCCAAAAACAGATAACGTGATTTGCGCGAGAAATCATATCTATTTGGACTCTGGATCGAGCATATGCTGTACTCTGCAATAGGTGAAAATGCACCCAAGAAAGAGTTGGCTACACGTGTCAGCGTTGCATTGACTGCACTGAGAACCTGAGTGGGATAGTTAAGATACAGCTCCATGGTGTCAGGGTACGACGAGGATGGACTTTGCGTGACAGTACCAATTTGTGCAGTGGCGTAGCCATACTCTGATTTAAACACACCGCCATAATATGTATTATCCACCGCGAACCGTACGGATTTGTTTGCAAACGAAAAGACATTGTAATTTGCAGACTTGTCTTTAAGTTTCAGTAGAATCTTACCAATGCCTCCTGTTGCAGTGACCAGTTTTGCCGACTGGACAATATCAAATGTGGTAGGCTCTGCATCGGGTCCGTCAATGTAAATGATCAGTTGTGGGAAGGCATCCAGGTAGGGCTGAACATTGGGAACAATCTGCAAATGAGTCTCGTCAATGTTCAAGGTCACTTGCTGTAGACCGTCGAGCAAAGTGCCAGTGCCTGCTATCCTCACAATTGTACCACGCTGACAAAAATGCGGAAGATTGGTAGTGATGGTTACAGAGCCATCTTCTTTGCCAAATGGTGTCTGTAGCGCTGCAATCTTGGACGAGCCGAAATTGTCTGTGCTCGCATCTTTAAGGATACCAAAGCCAAAAAGATCGCCTAAATTATCGGTGCCAGTGGCCATGGATGCAAATGGCGTCAAAATTGCAGAGGATGAAATCGGCACAGTTGTGCCTGCTCTGGTTGTTCCAAATACTGTCATGAGTGATTTAGTAGATGGGACCAAGACGTTGCCTGTGGAGGTTTGGCCCACCTCCGGATTCGACGGTGTGCTGCTGAGATTGAGAACAACAGGAACGATGCGTAAATTTACTGTTGCACTGACTTCATCCACATCTGAAACCACGCATTGCACAGCCGGAATACTGAGTCCCGGTGTAAAAATGACCCCTGCGCCCTTTGAAAATGGAGCACTTTGCTGATCATTCAAAGTTACGGTCAGATATTCACCGTCAGGACTGATTTTAGCTGCAGTCACTGTGACTGGTTCGGACCTAAATTGCAACGTAAATGGCACTGTTCCATCGCTGCTGATAACAATGCGTCCCCAATTTTGACTGTAACTTGTAGAGTATGTGTTCTGCACCGCCGCAAATTCAGGGGTCAGCGCTGTTGCGGAAGTCAATGAACTGGATAACCCATCAATGAAGTCAGATACGCTGTAGTTACCAGTAGAAAGTGCTGCTGAAAATGGTACCCACTGTGTATCGTGAAACTCACTGAAAAACAGTTTGGGATTGTTTACATTGAACTCAGTGACTGGAATTTCTACCGATGTCAGTGTGACCCCAGACACGGTTTGGAAATTGTCGGGCAGTGCAAGTGTGCAATTCGCGGCGTCGGCAAACTGCCTCTTGTCTCTGTCGGCCGTATTCAATGTGACTAGAATCTTGTTGGTCTCAACTTGTGCAGCAGGTGTAACACCACCGCCACCACCTGCACTGCCGCCGTCAGATGCCGTCGCGGCAGCAGTAGCCCCTGCAGTCCCCACGTAATTATATTTCGCCAATGAAATCATACAGGGTTGTTGTTTATTAGTGCACATTTTATAAACGTGCGTGCTACCAATTTGAAGTATTTGCCGTTTTATATAATGGGAGCTATTTTTGTATGCAAATAAGAATAATAGTGTACGTGTGATGCCTTGTAGTTTTATATGTCAGGGGCAACAGCAATGGATGAATTTTTTTGAAATATAATATTGTGAGCTAGCAACAATCAGTATAGCAAATATGCCAGTGACGCAAATGATGGTCTATCGCAAAAAGCCTGTTGCAAAAAAGTCTGCTGGTGCCAAAAAATCTTCCACTGCTAAATCCACTGCAGCCAAAAAGGCTGCCACCAAGGCTGTTCGTGCCAGACAAGCAGCAAAAGCTATTGCCATCAAGGCCCGTAAACCTGCTGCCAAAAAGGTTGCTGTGAAGAAGGTGACTGTGAAGAAGCCTGCTGCAAAGAAGCCTGCTGCCAAAAAGGTGGCTACCAAGAAGGTGGCTGTCAAGAAGGTGGCTGTAAAGAAGGTTGCTGTCAAGAAGGTGACTCCCAAGAAGGTGGCAGCCAAAAAGGTGGTGAAAAAGGTGGCCGCTAAAAAGCCTGTTGCCAAGCGAGCAGCAGCAAGCAAGAACAAGCCTAAGCACACCCTTGCCGAGATTGGTGAGATTTACGGCAAAACATCACTGCAGTATTACATGAAGAAGAACATCAAAGCAGTAGCAAAACAAATGAACTACAAGTCACCTAATGTTGAGTTGTGGAGAAAGGTGTTCAAGAAGACTCTCGACAATTGGAAGAAGTCATCGAAGTAGATGATAAATAAAAAAATTGGATTTTAATTTTCATTTACGATCGCGCGCTCATTTTGGAATCCATCAACTGTTGCAATGTCAATCCACTTTCTTCACTGTATGAATCTGCTATATTTGCCAATCGTTCTCCCTCTGCAAACGCCACATCAAGGCCAACGCCAACGCCGCCCGTCCCATCATTCATGACTTGCAAAGCTTCGGGTGCTTGTCCTTGCACAAGTGTTTCTTGAAAACTAGACCCTTGTTGATTTTCAATATCGCGATTGTCATTGGATGCTTTATTGTTCATCATACGATTACCTCGAGGCAACACTACGTCATCATGCTCGTCGCCTGCAGGAGTATATTGCTGCTGTGCCCTGTTTTGACCTTGTGCTGGTTTTGCACGATCTTTCTGATTGTGTTTGGCCAGCTCCAATATGTATTCGAATGCTGCGTCGCCACAATAGACTTCCTTGTTGACTGTTTCTATTGTTGGAACTCCAGGCAAATTCCAGACTGGCAGCCCGTTCTGTTGCACGTCGTACACCTGCATTTCAATGCCACACTCGTCTGCTAGCGCCACTAAATCTTCAGAGTATTTGCACGCAGGATAATGAGCTACGTACACTGTCAGTAGTGGTTGTGTCTTCTGTTCTTTAACATACCCCTGCGTTTTACTAGGTGGTTCCACTACTTTTTCGGCAAACATTTCGTTCAGTTTTGCATCCTTTCCTATTTGTGTAGACGTCATAATCCTATCAGGCACGCGTGCTGCTGCGTTTATTCTCCGCATGATTGATACTACCCATCTCTTTTTTTAATTCATCTCTGCGAACATGTGTTGCGTGAAAAAATGTTCCTAATGTCTATTGTCACCATGAAAAAAGCAGCTCGGTCGCCATCGGTTCATTCTCAAAGTCAGACATCTGCAAGCTATAGTGGTTCAGAGAGTGATGCGCAATCCATGTCTGAGTCCATGCTGTCATCCCTGTCTTCCGTATCAAAAAGCCAAAGTCGTGGTGAAATGCTGCACATGTCAATACTGACCTTAGCGTTTTGCGGATCAATTGTCGTTTGCTACCTACTCTATCGCAAGTTGAAGGTGTTGCAAAAAGAGGTAGTCGATCTAAAGTCCAGTGACTCACAATTGACCGAAGTAGACGTTGCAGAACTATCGCGCCAAGAACTGCAAAAATTGTTGCAGCAGCCTGTGCCTGCTCCTGAAGCAGACATAACACCTGCATTTGTGCCATTGCAGCCTGTGCCGCAGCCTGTGTCGCAGCCTGTGCCACAGCCTGTGCAATTGTCTGTGCAATTGCCACGTGCGTCAAAACCTATTCGCGTGGTGGCACCACCGCAGCCTGCAACGATTATTGAACTGGACGATGATGTCAGTGATGATGAAATTGAAGTGGAACCTGTACTGCAATTCGCTATTGAGCAAAGTATAGAAAATGTGCAACCTGCTGCCGAGGCTGCTCCAAAACATCTAGAACATATTGAGCCTAACATTATGAATACTGAGTCAGTGATTGAAGCAAAGATGCCTGAAGTAAGAGCGGTAGAGCCTGTTGTTGAGTCAGTGATTGAGCCTATTGTTGAGCCAGTGATTGAAGTAAAAGTGGAGCCAATAATGATTGAAACCAAAACAGACAAGGTCGTAAAGAAACCAAAAGTAGTAAAAAAGAAAAATGATGTAGCAGTGTGTATTTGAAACTCAAATGTCTAGACGTCGTCGTGGCTATCAAAGTCAGCCATCTTTGCAGCCACTTTGGCTGTCTTCTGCACAACTGCAGCAGACAATTCATCGGCCTTGCGCTTGCTGACTGCCTCCTGCACAGCACTCTGGATCACTGGCTCATCACTGAAGTCAAAGTCAAACTTGACCTCGCTGGGAGTCTCAATTACCAGTATCTGCTCCGTGTCTAGCCTTACAGTGAACATCTTGGTCGCCTTGGCCACGTGGACGTAGGGAATGGAAATCTTGGCGCAAGCTCTTGCTCCCTTCTTCAGTACCAGCTCTGCCTTGACCAGGGTCTGTGAGACATCATAGGTTGGTACCGTAATCTCCAGCTCAGGCGTGTGGGTCATCTTGGGCAGGAAAACAGGGGCAAAGGTTGAATCTGCAGGGGGGTCCTTGATGAGCGGTGAAAGGTACTCGGACACTTGTGCCTTGGTCAGGACCTTGCCGTAGATGGAGGCAGAGTCGGTCACGATTAGGTCCACAATCTTTGTGTGCAGCTCGCCGAGGAACTGAGTGAAGAGCTTGACACGGTCGCTGCTGCTGCCAAGCGAGAGGGGTAGGTTGCAGCCTGTGCCGTTGCCGACCGTCTTGGCGACGACTGTCCACGACAGCTCGCAGGTCGGCGACTGGAACACCAGCTTGCTCCCGTCCTGCTGTGCCAGCTTGACCAGGACACCATGGCCCTGCTTCAACTCAACACAGCTGTCAATCTTGATGCCTGCGACGTTGATCTTGGTGAAGCTCATGATTAGTAATGTGCTGGTAGTGAAGGTTGTGATTAGATTTCGGGATGAATAAATTTACTACTTTTTTATACTACTTTTTCTGACGTCCTTTTTATCATGTTTTTTGGGGTCACAAATTCCCAAATAAGTCGTCGTATTCGTCTTGTTTCTGATGCTATTGATTGTATATTTTGTAAATTTGTGTGATGGCAAATCGTCACTGTTGCGAGACATGACAGCTCTTCAAACGAGGTAATGATGATTTCACAGCCGATTGCAGATTCCAAGGCAATCAGCTCCTGCATGGTCAATGGTGGCAGAAGGACTGTCATGTTGATTTTAGATGCAGCGGATCGATATGCATTGATGATAATCAAATCCTTGAGCCTGAAGTTTGACATGATGACTGTTTGACCGTCCTCTCGAACAAATACTGTTGTCAGAAGATGCATCGAGCTGACTGTGTGGCAGTACTCCCGACTGGCCTCATCTTTGATAAACACAGTGTCCCCTACGTTGAAGGGCCGGATCAAAAACACAAACACCAATCCTTCAAAAAACCGTGTTAACGTTGAGCCGAACATGATGCTGAGCGCCAGAAATATTGAAATAATCAACGGTCCGTTTTTGAGCACTGGTAGTTTGAAGATGAACATGGTCACAAATAGCATGATGACAGCACAGATTGAGAGCAGCACCCTGTCGAGCGTGTTAATCATGCTCTGATAGTTCTCCAGATTTACGTGCAAGTTGGACCTTTGCGTCACTGCATCGCCAAAGGCTGCGATGAATTGCTGCTCTGTAATTACCGGATGACTGCCAAGCACAATTTTTGCAATGTTCCACATGTCTGTTTCTGTAAAAATCAGCTGCAGTGCTTTTGCAGTCAACTGCGAATGCGTTTCATCCACATTGATGGCCTGCATGACTTTCTTGTACAGCAATACACCGTCGTTTCTGTCAAATTCAATATCACTGATTGCCTCATGCACAATGCTCAATGGCACCCTGGGCGACGTGAATACCAGTATTGTCTGCAGCGTGGAACTTTGTGCCAGCAGAGGTGCCTCAATGTCTTGATTTTTTGGTTCAAAAGAACCTGTGACTGCGTCTTGATATATGGACGATGTTTTTCTCTCTTTTTTTTTGATTTTGAAATGTGGCACCTTCAATTTCACATAGTCAATGAACCTATCAAAAATCTGGTAGGTGATGACTGATTCCCTAATCTTTTCAGCGTAGCTGACCCAGATTGTATTGTAGCTGATTAAAAAGAGAAGTGCTTTTTGCACCAATGCAATGAGTGTCCATGCCATGTGTATAGTCAACAGCCGTTGCACAAACAATTGTTCGTGTATATAATGTCCAAATGCAAACAGTATTAGTGACGATGCCATTTGACTAAACTGGCGCCAAAGCTGTGTGGCGCTATATATGATGTCTGAATGTATCAACGATGTCTTGTTGATTTTGACAAATATACTGTGAAAGATGAGGTGCATTATCGGTGGCACGCCAACAATCAGTGCCGCTAGTGCCAATTCACAATTATGGGTGATTGCAAAAATGGACAACAATATACAAACAAGTGTGAATTGAATATAGTTCAACTTGTCCATGGTCATTTTATTGTAGCTTTCATAATTTATAGTGCAAAAAAAACGGAAATTCAAAATCCTTCTTTTTACTACTTTTTATACTGTTTTTTTCCCAAGCTACTTTTTCAATCACAACTTCATCAACATGCTGGCACTACGCAACGCACACGAGAGAGACAGTCGCATTGTGTTTGACGAGGGGCCGCACCTCTACTACGTTGACGGACGGACCAAAGACTGGATCTCCACCACAACCATCATCCACAAGCTGTTCCCTCAATTTGACGCAGACAGGGTGATCAGCCAGATGTTGAAGGGGAAGAACTGGCCAAGCTCCAAGTACTTCGGCATGTCACGCAGTGAGATCAAGACACTCTGGTCATCAAGCGGGTCAGAGGCTGCTTCAGCAGGCACCAGCATGCATGCAAACCTAGAGCATTTCTACAACGAGGAGAAGTATGAAATGGTGTCGCCCGAGTTCAAATTATTCGAAAAGTTTTACGCAGACCACAAGGACCTGGAAGCTTTCAGGACAGAGATGGTGATTTATTCTGAAGATCTGAAAATTGCTGGTAAGTCAGTGCTATCCTATCAGGCATATGATTGCCGGTGATACTGACGGAGCCCTTGCTGTTTGCACAGGCTCTGTTGATATGTTGTTTAAAGATCCAATAGTGGACAACGGCCTCATCATCATGGATTGGAAACGGTCAAAGGAGATCAAGATGTCGTCAGCGTATGGGAAGGGGACTAATCCCCTAACGGCTCAATTAGATGATTGCAACTACAATCACTACTCTCTACAGCTGACAATTTACAAGCAGATCTTGGAGCAGTATTATGGCTACACCATCACAGGGTGCTACATTGTCGTGTTGCACCCGAATCAGAGTGAGTACCTCAAAATTGCCGCCAGGCCTGTGGACGAAATCGTGCTAAAACTCTTTGATCAGCGTCGCGAGGTAGTCAGAGGCCTGGACAAGGAGAATGTTGAACCAAATGTTAAGAAAGTCAAGGTGAACTAGGTTGCGCCACGTCCATCAACAATTGTTGGTAAAAATGAATCTTTGCGGATTTTCACTAGCTCGTCGTCCATTTGCGATGATTTTTTGTTGATGAATGAATAATTGCTATGTATTTTTGATTCACTGATGCGGTGTTTCATCATCAATTCATTCACTTTTTCGTCCATTTTTTTGTAGTTATTCATCAAAATGTCAATGTTTTTGGACAATAGCACGAGATGATGCTCTATGTCAATAATACAATCTCTCTGCTTGCTACATGCTTTGCTGTGCTCATGGCGCAGTGACATAATCTCCTGGTCAACGTCGAAGGCACTGCACAAATTTCCCATTTTAATTTACCCACTTATTTTCCGCGACACAATTCAACAGCATGTTGAATTTCAGGTGCCAGTGAATTCACTGCGATATTTGCGATCAATAGGTCCACATTTGAGTCATCATTTGTACTCAACCGCGCTATTCTTTCAATTCCAATTTTTGTAATTAATGCAGACTGCAGATTGATAATTGCCTCATGAGCCACTGGAGACGCAGAACAGTCCTTAAACTTCATAATTTGCAAAAGAACGTTTGTTTTTTGCGTGAACTCCAGACATCTAAAGAGATGTGCGCAAGACATGTTGTACACTGCTTGTCATCCAATATCAAATATAATAAAATCATCCGGTAACATTACCCGACATGAGTGCAAAGGAGACGTGTATGCAAATTGCTGCAATGCAGTCAAAATTGACGCCTTTAATTCCTGCGTTGCTCGCCCAGTCCACTAGCCAAGACGGCTTCATTGTCAGCTTGCTCACAGCAGCAAATTTGTCCGCGGCTCAAATTGAAGCAATGCGAAGCACACTGAGGCAGACAGGGTCCAACACAGCACTGAACGCCTCGTCCACGTTTCAACTCAACAGCTTTAGCACGAGCACATGCGCCAAGATGTTGGGGTGCAAAAACATTCGTGATCCAGTATATCGCGCTCAGCTCGTTGCACTTTTGGGCAGTGCTGCTGCAGCTGACGCACAGATTGAACTGCTGAAAAAGATGTGTACCTTTACTAATGTACAAAGCAACGTATCCAACGTTAAACAAACCGCAGAGCAAATCACGTCCGGTACAATTTCACAGCTCGCCGCGCAGCCGTTTGAACCTTTAATTCAGGCAATGATCAACGCACTATCCGGTGGCAAACCGCTCGAGTGTATGAACTTTCCCACAAAATCTACTACAGTGAGTTTAGCATCAGCGTACAATATTTGTAAAAATCAGGCCGAATTGAATCTTGGGAATATCGCAGTCTGTGCCAGTGCCAACCAGAGCAATAGCGCAGACCTACTGCAAAGTTGTGTGACGAAAACAGCAATAGGCGCAGGAGCAGTTGTGACTGCAGATGGCACAGTGCAAACTGTAAAATCAACCAATGCACCAAGCAAAACAGACAGTAAAACGCCGCAAGACTCAAAGAACGCAACAACTGTGCTATTGATATCGGGTGTAGCTGTTATTGTATTAATTGTGCTATACAGATCACTGTAAACTAGTTCTCAATCCGCTCCCGGACCATGTTTTTGCCAAACACTGATTCAGCCAGCTTCTGACCGTCAATTTCAGGAAACTTAACAATGTAGCTCTGTGCCATCATTACAGGCATCGTACGCCGTACCCAGAGCGCAAGGTCGTCAATGAGCTTGGTCCGTTGTTGAGTCCAGGCAGTAGAAGTAAAACGGCTGAAGGGAATCATCTTGGACTGGAAAAGGTAATCAGTACAGAGGCTGTGCAGAGTGTATGGCTGTTGCCTCGACTCAATGACCGACAACCACAATGATGATATACGGGTCAAAAAGTAGGGCGTTTTCTTGAAGTGGGTGCGGAGGACCGTGAAGCCAAGATATCCGGCGGCAAGACGCTGCAGCTTGCCCTTGAGGTTGAAACTGTTGATCAGTCCACTGAAGATCTGGTTGGTCGCCAAAGTCAGGCCATGGGTGTCAAACCCTGCGATGCAGCCAGCTCTCTTGTCCATGAGCAAAAGCAGCAGAGTCAGCAGGCTGCCGCCGGTAATCAGTGCCGCCATGTTGCTGTTCGTGGCCAGTGACCCGTGCGAGCGCGCGTGCTCTCTTACAAACTCGCCCAACAGCAGCTGCTGCAGACCAAAGACTGCTGTGATGGCCATCTGTACAGGTGCTAGGCGACACTGGCACTGCTGCGCAATCCAGTTGAGAATCGCGTACTGCAGAGAGTCCAGGTTGGCTATGGACACACTGTTGCGCATGATGTCCAGTCTGTCTTGTTCAATGGTGCTGTCATAGTAGACAGCAGCCATGATGAAGATGTTGTGAGGATCAAAAGAACAATAAAAATTTACTACTTTTTTTTACTACTTTTTATACTGCTTTTTAATACTTCTTTTTTCTAGAACAAGGAAATTCACAACCACTCATTTTACATGGAGAATCAGGTTGACATCCAAATCACTCAGGAAGTGATTGCAGCACTTGCGCAGCAGACACAACGACTAAATTTACGGCTGCAAAATGCCAACAATGCAACCAGAGTTGGTCTAGAACAATTTGCGGCCCTGCAGCAGCAGTCTTTGAAATTCAGACAAGCACCTGATGTCCAGCAATTTCTGGAAGCTTGCTGTCCAAACCAAGTGCCGATCAAGGCACAGACCTTTGAAAAAGACAAGTTTGTTGACGGCAGCCTCAGTTACACGCCCAAACTTCTTACAAGACAGCTGCTGCAGCAGACGGCGGTGCAGCTGGCATCAACACCTTGTGCAAACAAGCAGCAGGTCATACAGTTTGCACAATACTGGACATCAAAAGCACTCAAGACATCCACAATCAGCTCTCACAAAGACGACGTCTTGGCAGAGATCAAGCAATTTGAAATTAACAGTTGGCAAAAATATGTAGCAGTGTACGCCGTGGCCATTACGCCACACGTGTTTATGAACGAAGAACTAGAGCAAGGTTTAGACAATTGCACAATTGTTGGCTGCTTGGCCGCCGACATGGAAAGATTGAAGTTGAAGTTATAAGTTGTTAGGTATTAGAGTGCAGCGGAGCTCAGTGTGATCAGTGGATGTAATACTTCCGGTGCTATTCCCAATTCTTTGCAATACACATTTGTAGCCTGCAACGCAAACTGTGTTTTCATCGTGTCTGACAACACGTCATCAGTGCCATCATTATAAGCCTGCTGCTCATCGAGTGCTGCTGTCCGTAGCACCTGAGTGCGAATATGCGCTGCAAGCGTGTGCAGCTCGTCTTGTACTGCTGCAATGGGTCGTACAGCAACAATGGGGTCTGCTTTGATATCGTCAATGCCATCAAGTGCTGATACGATGCGCGCAATTTTACCTGAACTGCACACAACATTTCCGCGTTCAACTGCCGTTGCCAATTGCCGACCAAGAGTTTCTATAGCATTCACGCGTACTTTGGGGTCATCAATGCCTTGCAACGTCCTCCACACCATTTGCAAGGCTTCTTGTTCGCTAGTTCTGTACGTGCCGTGATCCGCAGTATTCAGTGATTGTATCACACGTTTGACATTCTGCATTTCGCTTGCAGTGAGCTGTGTAGTGGACAATGAATCTACTATATCACCGTGTGACGTGTTGACCTGATTAGTATTCCGCTGCAAGGTGTGCACGTTTTTACACACTGCCCGAGTAACAGCACTGTCGTGTACATTTTGCGAATCTCCCCGTATTTGACGCGCTCGTGGCGACATCAATGCTCTAGTTGCCGGAACAGCTCTCGGTAATGGCACAGTCATTGCCGGTTTGAACCTGTGCGGCTCCTGTGCAACTGGTCTGCTTTGTTTGACCTTTATCATGCATCTGCAGGCGTCTTGACCGTAGCTGCCAGGCAACACTTTGGCTGATTCTGCAATGTCTACGCTGGCCAGCTTGACTTGATTAAATCTGCTTTTGAACAAAGCAGCCAGCTGGGGGTCAGGGGCACTGCAGCCTATCCTGAATATTTCTTTGGCCAGCATTTCGTGCGGTTTATAATTTGGATAGTCCCCTGCATGATACAAATCGCCCAGCAACATGAATGAGTTCCAGTCGTGATCCCTGCAGACACTGGCCTGCAAACCTTTGAGCACGTCTAGCACTGCCTGGTTCAGTTTGATCGGCTCACAGCGCACAGGTGCCTGCTCTACTGCTTCGTGTTGTACAAACTGCACGCGCTCAGATTCTATTACAAGTTTGGTTTGATTTTGATTTTGCACGAGCATGAAATAAAAGAGGCCAATCGAAATGGCAATCAAAACCACAAATGTCCAGTTCATGTGCACGTTACATTTAACGGGCATTTTTATTCGGAAAAAAAAACGGCACCATGGGGATTGGAACTTTTTGCAAAAACATACATTTAGGTATCATGTTGTACCACAAGACCACCAATATATGTTTTCCAATAATATATTTCTCACTATGGGTATCAATCGCGCATAATTACAAGCTTCAAATAGTAAGCATCGAAATGAAGATCCGACTTGTTTATTTTAATTGTTTACGCTGCTTGTATTGCATGTGGCTTTTGTATTGATTTTGCTCCGCCAGTGTGCAAAGCCTGACGCTGCTGTGTGCTTTGCTTGGCGTGCTGAGTGGAGCCGACATTTTTTATCTGCTCACCAGAAAAGCATGCGGTCTATACAACAATCAATTCAGGAGCTTGAAGATGCTGAAAGGGACTTAGTACGCAAACAACAATTATTTTTGAAGCAACAGAATGAGCGCGACAGTCAACGTGAGGACCGCGATAGACAGCGTGATAAGCGCGACAGGCAGCGCGATGAACGAGACAGGCAGCGCGATACACGAAGAGACGAATGGTAAGTAAAAATCTTGCAGCAGTCACAAATATAAAATTTTCTGAAAAGTGTCACTCCAGTCGTAAAGCATCCTTCTAGGCGGTCAAAGCAAGACTTGCAATGACTCAGAAAACCTACTACAAATATGAATCGCGAGACACTACAAGTCCAGCCTCAAATACAGTGCTTCCAGCTCAAAATGAAGATCCGACTGTTTTAATTTCAATCGTTCAATTCGCTGTTGAAATTGCATATTACTCTCATACTGATTTTGCTCCGCCAGAACGATAGATTGACGAGTAATCTCCAACACAATCTTTAGGGTTTCGACATTCTTCATGTCGAAATTAAAACTATGGCCTTGTGACGCCAATCTATTCATGCGATTCAATATAATCACTATATTATTACCGGGGAGGAAGTGGAGGGCGCAGTGTAAAATCAGGACCGTTAAGAGTAGCTGGCAGCGGTGGTCGCAGGGCGGAAGGTGGCAGAGGGAGACTGCCAGCACGCCTCGACACCGCAGGTGCAGCAGCAGGAGCAGCTGTGGATGCAGCAAGCTGTTGTTTTTTGGCCATACCAGGTCCAAAAGTGACAAGCGCATAGGCACCGGCTGCCGCGAGAATAATGAATGCAATGGCCATCAAGGCTCCGTTCAGATCACTGGTTGCTTTTTGTTGCAAATTCATGTCCGACGTTGCTGCCGCTTTGGATGCAACAGACGAGTCTACAGCTACTTTGGAGCTCAACATGCACTTTTGGAGCTGTTCATAAGTGCTGGATTGATCGTTGTTGCCACCACGGCATTTAGCAATGTTACCCTGGTTCAGATTCAAATTGTTGGAACATTTTTGGAATGTGTCAGTATAGTTACTGACCGAGGCCTTATTACTAATGTTGTTACACGTCTTTGTAGAGCTATCAGTACTCGCAAGCAGGCCTTTTGCTTCCTGTGTTTTTTGCAAAATAGCCATCAAGGAGCTGTCGAGCGTTGCAGCAGAGAGAATTGTCAGCACGCCATCAATGGTACAATTCTGCTGGCCAGTGTAGGTGTTCACCTGTTTGTTGATATTTGTATTGTTCAGCAAAGCGCTGCACTGGGTGTTAAATGCAGTAACTGTGTCCTGTTTCCACTGCGCTGATGACCAAGTGTTTGAATTAAGCGCAGTGTAAAGATTGACCATGCCTGTTGATCCACAGCCCAATAGTCTAACACATTCACTATTGTCAACAACGTTGTACTGATTGACCGTGGCTGAGTTACGGCATTTGTTTTCAATTTTGGACACAGTTGTGCTGCTGACCTCGTTCTGAATGTTGTTCTTGATGACATCCACGCTTTTGGTATTGGTGCCGAGCTTGCCCAACAGGCTACCGATTAATGCCATGGGGCTTGAGACGGCAATGATAGCTTTTGAAATGTCACCCAGCGTGTCTTTTTTTGCAGCAACTTCTTTACAAAAGTCCTGTGCATTTTGCGGTGATGCCATGATGAAGGTTGACATCACTAGCGCACTATTTTTTGCGTGGAAAAAGTTTGGTTAACATTTGTTCCTGCCAATTTGGCGGATCTTCAAATTTCCATTCCTTTTTTTTATGGCCGGTGTAAATGCGGGCCAAATTAGGAAATTGCAGCATGTAGTCACATATGGACGGCACTTCATCGCCACAAGATGCATCAGCGAGCACTCGTCCGCCGTATTTATCCGGAGTCACTGTTTTCAATGTGATTAATTTACCCTCACATAGCTGTTGCAGTTTCAGTTTTGACTCCAGTGCATATGTCTTTTCAACAGGATCTCGCGAATTCATTTCAGGGGCGTTGTAGCCCACACAGCGGACACTGATTTTCTGCGCAATGCCATCACAAAAAAATCCTATTTTGATCGTGTCGCCATCAATTACTCGCAGTACTTTTACCACTGCTTCGCAGGAAACTGGTAAAGCTTCGATGCACTTGTCTTCAGTGAGTGTAAACAAATTCATTCTAATAAAGGTTTTTATTTTAAAAACTGCTTGAGAATGACAACTGCTTGTTCAGCGACCATTCGTTCGGTCAACACATTGGTCAAGTTTACGTACCATGACGGTACAAACTCTACTTCGGAGACGCAGACAGGATGCGGTGCCTCGTTGCAATCCATTATGTCCACACGATTAATCAGTGATGGCAGTTTTTTGCCTTTCACAACAATATCTGGCAAATACTTCAGTGCGTTTTCCCCCATGCACATAATTTTTTTCCACAATGCAGGTTTCTTCTCTGTGCCACCCTCTTCTTCATCGGCAAACGTGGCCTCCTCTTCTCCTTTGGTTAGTGCAGTATATACATACTGTTCGTTGATAAAATACAATCGGTGTTCCCAGTTTTCATTGAAATTACGCACGAACCGCTGACACACTAGTCCGTCATATACATAAAACAATTTTTCAAATAAAGAACAGAGTTTATTTGGATCACTGTAGGCTGATAGTACACTGGCATCGAACGCTTCCTGACCATTCAGAGGCTTGATGAAAATGGCCGACCAATCAGCTTTTTGCGCTCGTTTGAGTATACTTGCGCAATACTTGACCTTGTCTTTCGATTTGTTCCACTCTGATTTGAACACACAGTAGTTAGGTACAACTTTTACATCTGGTACGGCACCGAATTTAGTGTAATATGCGCACTTGCTATTGATAAACTTCTGATAGTTATACGGAGGATACAAATTAGTTGATTTTTGAAATACAATCTCCATTTTCTTGAAATTTTCATTGGAGTCGGTATAGAATGACTCTAGCAGATCGTAAATGAGTGTGAACACAAGATCATATTTTGCGAACTCAGCCAGACTAATTTTACCAGGGTGAATGTAACCAACTTGCACCTGTGGATGATAGTGTCTGACGGCGTAGCCCGTGCTGTAATCACAGCTTGTATAACGCCGTTTTTTCTCAGGGTCTAGTGCACTGTGCTGTGCAGTCACTTTTTTTAACCACGGTCGATCTGGATCATCGAGATATAATATCTCCTCCTTTTCCAATTCTGACACGACACTTCTAACCACAATGATACCAATTCGCATTTGCACAATGCAATTATTATTTATTTGCCTTTCATCAACCACTGCATGCCTCGCAATCGGGATTGGCCCGGCTGCAGGCTAGCGACTGTTTGCCGAACGTGACAAATTTAGTTGCCACGGCCTGTTGAACGAAAGTAATAAATGACGACCACACGACAAAGCATTGATATTTGTATTCTCTGTAATTGTAGTATATGAAGCAAGCAGTATAATAAAAAGAAGGATTACTGGTAAACCTGTAAAAAAACAGTATAAATAATAGCACCGAAATAGAAGGATAAAATTTAAAAAGTTTTTTCATCACAACAACCTGCAGCGAAGCTAATAGTCACAGTCCTGTTAACATGACAAAGCAGTCACGCAACGATGGCAGCAATGATGGCAAAGACAACACACCTATCAAAACGCTGACCGCAAAAGCCTTTGTGCCGGCCAAAAACCACAAACAAAAGAACAAAGAGCGGCGGTTGGGGAAAATCAATGATCGTGCGCCGGCGAAGCGATCGAAAACTACTTACACTTGGTCTGAGATTGTTGAGTTTTTCGCGCAATACCCAGACCTGGAGCTCCTTGAAGATTCTGAAAGCAATTGGACCAGCCAGACAAGAATTCCTAGCAAGCGAACCATCAAGCATCGCTTTGGTGGCATAAAAATAAGGCACACAGTCATCAGTGCTTTGACTTCTGGAGTGGCCCTGTTTTCAGTGCTTACAGAAGCTGAAAAGGCTGCCTCCAACAAAATCAGATCAAAAACCCTTCGAGATCGGGATTTGGGTGATTCACGCCTCAAAGAGGCAGGAGCTATAAACGAATTTTTCAAAGGTACTCAAATCAAGATTATGCCACTCATGGATTTACTTACAGCCGACATCGCCATTCAGCGAATGGATGGCACTTGGGTTCCGATACAAGTGAAGAGTGCGCATCTTAATCATTGTGGAGTCAACTACAGTGTCACCAAGAAAGATGGAGCCAAAGGTAATACAATTGATTTCAATGCCACTGATATGTATTAATGGTAATGATGCTTTTTGATTTTTTGCTTTTTTACAGGTGGAAAGTATGAAAACATGATTATCTTGGCCATTGGAATTGATCCTCCAACTCAGAAATTTCAACCAACTTATTTCGACGAAGTCTACCCCTGCAAGATAAAAGAATTTTTTGTGCTCGAGTCACCACTGGCCATGGCCGGCGCATCTCTGCGACCTTGGCCGGTCAACAGCAACCATGTTGACGTACACGATGAATATCGGTACATTGAAGGTCATCACAATCCTAGCAAAAAAGATGACTTGCTGGACCTGCTGGTGCAGTACGTAAACGCAATGCCCACAGGATATTCACTGTACGACCTCAATTTTAAAGTGGGGCCAAATACTACCAACCAAAACATTTCATCAAGCTGTGCAAAAGAGGTAATTACAGTTCATTTTTTATTTTTATGTACATACTTTAACAAAACCTTTGTTTGTGTTTACAGGTTCTCAATTGCCAAACTCTGGCAGATTGCTACACAATGGATAAAATCACGTTTCCGAAAAATCAAGGGCAAATTGTTGATAATTTGGTTCAGTTTGACAACACAATCATCAGAACAAGCCTCAAGACCGCTGTAATCAGTAACAAGAATTCTGAGCAGTTTCAATTTCATCTAGGTAACAAGCCTAATGCAGATTATTGCGAGGTCGTGCTGGTGTTTTATCTGGACAGCACCAGATCAATACGAAAATTTATTTCGGTTCTTGACGCCAGAGACGTTTACAAAATCAAGGAAAAAAATTTTACCTGGAGCAAAACAAACAGGCCTGAAATCCTGAAAAACAAAATAAGTTACGAGGATGAAGATTTTTCGGAACAAGTCAAATTTGAGATGTTGAAGATTGTAAACAAATATAAATCAAACATTTTTACCAGTTATACAATAAAGGTTTTTGCCTTGAAAGCTGCAAAGTTTTCATTGTTTTGCGCTTTTTTTGCTCTTGACACACTTTTTCACAATTGTATCACTTGTCAACAAAAACGTACAACAAAAAAGGTTCATATCTAATCCTGCTCACACACGTAGATAAATGATGTTCATTATGATCGAGCTCACACCATCAACCGCTGCATGCTTCACAGTCGGGATTGGCCCGGCTGCAGGCTAGCGGCTGTTTGCCGGACGTAACAAATTTAGTTGCCACTGCCTTCGCTGTTGAACGAAGATAATACAAACCCGATTTCAGACCCTTGTCGTGCGCGTAGAACAGCATGGAGCTTACTTGTGCCACTGTGGGTGTGGCCAAGAACAAGTTCATGCTGCTTGATTGGTCAATAAAGGGTGCACGTGCGGCTGCCATGTCAATCACTGACTTTTGTGAGATCTGCCACACTGTCTTGTAGATTTCATCATCAAAGTAATTGCCATCGTTCTCAATGAGTTCGTCGGCCATCTCCTTGTTCCACTTGCCTTGCGTAATCATATCCTCCACCAAGTAGCGGTTCAGCAGCACAAACTCGCCAGCACTCACTCTTCGTACGTACAAATTTGAACTAAGCGCCTCTGCAGCTTCACTGTTGTGCAGTATGGACGCCGTGGATGCTGTTGGCTGCACTGAAGTCAATAGACTGTTGCGTGTGCCGTACAATGCCAATTCAACTTTCAGTGCCTTCCAATCAAATTCGCCGCTGAACACTACGTTGTCATAAAAGTCAAATTGCAGAACACCCTGTGAAAAGGGTGAACCAGCATAGGTGCTGTAGGCTCCATGCTCCTTGGCCAGGCGTATCGATGCCGTGAGGGCACCGTAGTATATGGCCTCCGAAATAGACGTGCTCAAGGCCAGTGCTTCTGATGATGCAAATGCAATTTTTAACTTGAGAAACAGGTTGGCAAGTCCCTGGATGCCAATCCCTATAGGTCTGTGGCGATTGTTGCTCGTTTTTGCCTCGCTTACAGGATAAAAGCTGGCGTCGATGACCTTGTTCAAATTGACACAGAGACGGTCTGCAGTGGCCGCCAGAGCTTGATAGTCGTATCCAGCGTCCGTTGCGAACGCTGTCACGTTGATAGATGCCAGGTTGCACACTGCAATCTCATCCGGCGCAGTGTATTCGATAATTTCAGCACACAGGTTGCTGCACTTAATCGTGCCGAGATTCTTCTGATTGCTCTTGGCGTTGCAGGCGTCTTTGAAGAGGATGTAGGGGGTACCGCCTTCAATTTGCGCGACAATCAGTGTTTGCCACAGCTTTTGTGCCACAATTGTGCTTCGGCCCCTCCCCTCAGCTTCGTACTGCTTGTACAGTTCGTTAAATTCTTCACCGTAGCAATCAGTCAGCCCAGGACAGTCATTTGGACAGAACAATGTCCAACTCTCGTTGTCCCGAACGCGCTGCATGAAGAGGTCACAGACCCATAAGGCTGTAAATAGATCACGGGCCCGCGCATGCTCGTTCCCGCTGTTTTTGCGGAGGTCGAGGAAATCAAGAATGTCTGCGTGCCAGACTTCCAGGTAAAAGGCAATTGATCCTTTCCGCTTGCCGCCGCCCTGATCCACGTAGCGTGAACTTTCGTTGAATACACGCAGCAGTGGAACGATACCGTTGCTGAATCCATTGGTGCCTTTAATGAGGCTCCCTTTGGCACGGATGTCGCTCAAGCAGATACCGATTCCGCCCGCGCACTGACTGATCTTGGCGCAGTTGGTCAGTGTTTTGTAGATACCGTCAATGCTGTCTTCCATTTGCAGCAAGAAGCAGCTGGCTAGCTGCGCTTTACGTGTTCCGCTGTTGAACAGTGTTGGCGTGGCGTGCAGGTACAGGTGGTGGGCCATATCGTGATAGGTCTGGATCACCAATGGCATGTTGTCGCCATGTATGCCTATCGAAACCCGCATCAGCAGGTAGCCAGGCCGCTCAATAATCTTCTTGTTTTTTTGCAGCAGGTATGATTTGCTCAATGTGGATAGAGCAAACAGTGAAAATTTGTAATCCAAAATTGGGTTGACGGTTGAGTTCAGCAAGTGCTCGTTGGCACTGACAATGTCGACTAGAGAGTCACTTAATATACCATCTTTAAGTATGGCAACACATGCTGAGAATGTAGCAGGTGTCTTCTTGTGCAGCGCACTGACTGCCACGCGCGCTGCCAGGTCACTGTACTGCGGGTCAACCGTCAACATGCTTTCTGCGGTAGTGATGGACAGGTCATCCAGTTGATCGGTAGTGACTCCATTATACAGTCCTTGCACCACTGATTTAGACACCAGCGTCACGTCAATGCGGTCAAGGTCAGGCTGCACGTGCTCAATTTGACACAATCGCTGCAATCGAATTGAGATTTTGTTGAAATCAACCTCCACATGCTGACCGGTTCTTTTGATGACTTTCATGGTGCAGATGACGGGAGCAAATACTTTAAATTGTCCACATCAAACAAGAAGTGAAAATTGTTTTTGTTGATCGTCACTATCACCCCCCCCTGCCGTCATTATGTCAAACGGTCGCAAATAACTGTTAGTGTAACAGTTGAAAAAAAAATATAGCTGCTTGGCAAACAAAAATACAATGGCACAATTGCTTGCTCAAGCAGGAGCAGCAGACCTTGAAGTTGCAAATAAGAGAAACATTGCTGGATTTATCAATGCATGCGTCGATGCTGCTAATGCATCAAATGACCACTATCAAACTGGCTGGCGCATTTATACATCCAGCATTGAGTTATTGATGAGCACCCATTTCAAATTGACTGTACCATCATCACAGAGTAAACAAGAAATGATTTCTCGCATGCAAAATGTTTTTACCAATATAATTATTCGTCAAAGTGGGAATTATGAGCATTTCAGGATCTCGCTCAACCTTCGTTGTTTATTTTCCGAAGAATTGGAGGATTGTATGCAAAACGAACCTCTTCGAGAGTGGATTTTATTTTTGGAAGCAAAAAGACGGAGTTTTTTCAATCAGAATGCCTTCGTCAGGACATCCCAAAAAGTTGATTTTGGAGCATTAATCATGTACATTTACACAATGACTACGCGCAGCCAACCAAGAGCCCCCGAGCTTGAGTGGAAAACAAAATGCTCAGAAAATGTATTAATGATGAATGAACCAGAATTCATCCTGCCATGGAGTGAAGACGGAATACGTTCTGAGGAAATAATAAGTTATAAATTGAGATATGGTAATAGAGATGAGATCGATTTAGCAGAACGTTTTTACGAGAACGGTGAGGGTAACACGGTACAGAAATACAATGTTGACGATGATTTTGTTGCTAGCACAGTGAGAGAATTTCCAAACTTAGCACAAGTTCTCGATCATAACAATCTCAATGTATTAAAAGTTGAAGGTTGGGCTCAACGAGACGTTGAAACTGGTGGCGACGACGATGAATCATTGTATTTCTACACTGTTTACAAAATCACTTTAGAACATGGAGAGATTATCGACAAGGTCAAAGCGTTCAGAGCACAAACCAAGGCCGCAGGGGATTTAATTGTGCATTTGAAGCGCACCGTAAAACTTATTGATGGTCTTTTTGCACGTGCAGACCTTGAAAGAATAGTTTCCCCTGATCAAGCAGCACTCGTGCTTCAATTAAAAAATGCGAAAATTCAGGCACACACTGAACTAGAAATTGTGCAAAAAGCTTACAAAATTTACATTGCGCTGCTCAAGCAAGTGAGACGTGAACGTGATTTGAATATTGTCGAAAGGATAAGGAGATATACGTTGGCCATGGCGTCTGGAGACCGAGAGACAGTAGTCATTCAGGGAAGTCTTGCAGCTGTATCCGCTCTCTATGTCGTATGCAAAGAAGCATTGGATTTGCTGATCAAGGCTTCTCTCCGCAACCGTTTGAAACTGCAGTTTGGCGTGGGAAAATGTGGAACATGCAAAAATGCAGATGACGTGGATGAAGAAGGCAATGGTCCAATTGACCCTGTTTCTCGTGAGCCAATCAAACCAGAAGATTGCTGGCAATGGAAAAACGGCGACACATGCTATGACATTAACGTGCTGAACACATGGTACAAGCAATCCAATGCACAAGTATTGCCCATGCCGTGGCACGGTGCCATGCCCACCGAACTGCTTGATTCGTATCAATAGGTTAAGACCGTTGAAAATACAAGGTCCAGGACATTGTCTCTGTGATTGACAAACCATTAACTGGTCAGTGGTCACTCCATCGTAGAATCCTTGCATCAGTGATTTGGACAAGTTTTACGTCGATGCGGTCAAGGTTAGGCTGCACGTGATTGATTTGACACAATCGCTGCTGCCCGGTTCTTTTGATGACTTTCATGGTGCAGATGACGGGAGCAAATACTTTAAATTGTCCACATCAAACAAGAAGTAAAAATTGATTTTATTGTCTGTATATTTAATTGAAAAACACAACCTCGTTGTGTTTCATCTGGTTCAAGATTACCAACAAATTCCTGTTCAGAGGTCTAGTCTTGTAGACAATTTCTAGCACTGTCATATAGTCATGACCATCACCACCATCCTCGTTTCTTGTGTCCACATCATAATCCATAAACTCCCTGAAGCAACCTAATACACTGTCTTCATCGTCACTATCATACCCTGCCGCCATGATGTGGAAAGGATGAAGGTGACTCACTAGTGTTGAATACGGATTATACCACTCCAAGCGGCAGAGCAGGTCAACTTGTTGAAGCTCTTGCATCACGGGATCACTGTCTCCAAATATGTCAAAAAACCTGGTACACACGTTGTCTTCAAGCTCCTCGTCGTCATCGTCTGTTTCGATGTCTTCAATTTTTTCTGCAATGGCTCTGTTGGTGCATCCCAGTTGATGAAGCATCGCCAGCATCTGCTCTCCTCGTCCCACTTCTCCGGCAAAAGTGTATAGCTCCAGACTGTAATAATCCAGAGTAAATCCTGGATTGTGCCAGCAGTCACCGCAATGGGTGCAGTGACTGGTATCCCTACCGTATCTGGGATCTCTGCTGCGGTCGTCGCCAATCTTCCACTTCATGTGCCCCTCCAAGTACAACTCTTTGGACAAAAGTGTCAGCATTTCCACAGTCTGCACCCAGGCCAATTCATGAACCTGAACTGCATTGTGCGATGTGTAATAATACTCGCCTTCATCTTCGTCTGGCTCTGGAATTTCCATAAGTGCATCGCACTTCAGGAGTGACGTTGCCGCAGCAATATCGTTGCTCATGAAAATAGTTTTCCACAGGTCTCGGGGCACCTGATATGCTTCACGAAGATCGGCATTCCATACCCATTGTGGGCCTTGCAAATCTTCACGGTTGCTTGTGGGCATGTCCATCGTGTGCCAATCCAGCGTGTAGCGCCACAATGGGTGGCTATGTGGCAGAGCTGTCCGGTATGTCTGAGTGGTCAATGCCAACCCCTGCAGGTCTTTGAGCTCAATCTGATGTGCAATGATGTTGAAGAGGAAGTTGTTATCAGTGACATCTGCCAATGTTGTTGCCTGCATGATGTCTGTGTGTGTGACTGAGAAACCGGCATGCAACTTTTTACTACTTTTTTTACTACTTTTTTGGGGGGTCAGAAATGCTACTATGATATCACAAAAGTGTACATGACCGCTTACTACCAGGAAATGCTCAGCACATGGACTGTATTCATAGGCGCGCGTTTTTGGGGACAACCTGCGAATCATATGTGTTATCGCCAGTTTTCAAGGGCAAAATGCTTAATCTTATATTTGTGTGCGAGTAAAAGCAGTTATGCAGCGACAGCGTTTTGATGCACCAGCTGCTGCTCTAAATGGTCTTTCAAACGAAGTGGTGACCCAAATTATCAATGCACTCTCGCGAGAAGATATGGCAAGGTTGACCACGACAGACAAACGACAAAATGCATTCCGTCAGTATCAACGCTTCTGCATGACTCCACCGCCACACTTGATGCCCTATATAGTCAGACCATCGGCCACAGCAAACAATATTCCCAACATGCCTCGCTGTCGTCCAAAACAGGGACAGCGCTGCGTGTATTTTAACGACTGTTGCTACTATGTGGTTGAGCATATACGTGAAGTCATACCGGCACTGAATGGTTTTGCACTTACTGCTCAGCGCGTAATGTTTCAAGGCCTGTACGAACAATGTTTGAACACATTGAATCCTGGGCCCGTGATTGATCCGATTGGTTTTCATATATTGTCAAATTGTCGTCTTTTGACACCAGACACGATAGATTTGGTACGGTTGGCCGAAAGCTTGGTGACACCACTGCAGTTTCACAGTGCCTTTGTTCACGCTATGCGCCACCAACTGATTGATCCTACGTCGCTGGGCGAGCTTGCTCTTTTTTGGCTGCACAACGGCATCATCAATTTTAATAACCCATTTCAGCCGCTTGTAGCACACTTTGTCGTCCAATTCTGGAACATTATAAGCCCACAGGTGGCCATAAATATTCTTCAAGGGCTCATTGCCTGCCAAGTAAACGTAAATGCACGTGATGCCCTAAATCGCACCGCACACCGCCTCTGTTTGCAGATGTCGTTGACAAATCATCGTCTTCGCGTTCTGCTTGATGCATTCAGAACTGGCGGTTGGCCGCTGTGATGTGTTTGTCTTAATTCATTTACGTGCTGTGCATAGCGCTTACTCAATGAAGCGATAAGGTCGGTGCGTATACAAAAAAAAACTACTGAATGTTGCCCTTATTTTTTGCGTACCAATCCGCAGCGCGTTTACGTTGTACAGCTGCAGGTAGCGGGCGCACTGCCGCTGGACCTTTTGGCGTCAGCTGTTTGCGCACAGGCCGCTGTCGTATCGCAGGTTTGCGTGACGTCACTCTGCGCACTCGTGGCTTTGACGGTGCGTAATCAAGATAAATTATTTGCCGCGTCACACGAGTCCTTTTTGCGGGTCTGCGTCTGACCACTCTGACAACAACCTCTTCCTCTTCGTCCTCATCCTTTACTAAAATCCAACGACACACACCCTTGCTCTTTTTGGCAATATAAAGTCGCTTGTCCCCCCCTCTCTTCACTTTGCCTAGACAGTCTCTTGCGATATACGGCGGAACTCTGCGTGTTTTCTGAGCAGCGAGCGATGCTATGCGTACACACGGTGGCATTTTGCAATTGGCAAACATTTTTTTTTGATACAAGCATCAAAAAACTTGCTTCAATTACTTTGATGTGCTTCAGTAAGCAGCGTCAGCAATGGCATCCATTTGCAATACGACGGTCATTCATTTTACCTGTAATGATTAAATGACGGGTTGCAAAAAAATACTTTGTCATCAATTGACAATATAAGTTTTGAATTATAAAAAATCCAGTTTATTTAAATAAAGACGTTCTGTGAAACTACGTTTTCTTCAAATATGAGTGGATTCTCAATCCCATCCAAATGCGCTACAGTCATGTAATCCACCATTGTCTGTGGGCACAGTCCGACAATGATTTGTCCAGTGATGACTGGATTGTCTTGCCAATAGAAACGTGCTTGCCTCACCCGTATGTTTTCAGACTTGAAGACAGCGTCATACAAATCCTAAAAAAAACAATAGCAGATAAAAATCAGTAAAAATCAATACAATGAAATTATTGCAACACAAAGACTCACCGTATTCCACTGTTGCTTCGGGTTCCCATTGGCAGAATTAAACTCATTGAATGCACCAAGAAACACTGATAATGGCACCCAACATGCCTCTCCCATTGTGAAGAGTCCTTGCTTGACGAAGGAGCGCAAGGGATTCATACTGGCGAACAAATCATCACTTTGATGGACCAGATGTTCTGACAACATGCCTGATTGCCAGAGATCGCCCCCATCCACCAAGCTGACGCTCATGCGGAAGCAATGATTGATCTTGCGTAGGACGTGAGGCAGCTCCTCGTTAAGCAAGCGATCTAGCAGATCATTCTGGATGTTTCTAGGCTTGTTAGCAAACATAAAGAGGATCAACCTACGTTTGATCGAGCCGCTCAGATCCACCCACAAGAGGGGCAGTGTGTTGCCGGCCAAGAAGCCGGGAGCGAGGAAGCTGGTCTCCAAGGCTGACATGTGTTTTCGGCTCACACTCATCCTCTCGTTTGACACTAGGGACTGGAACTGAGCCTGTGATATAGTCCAAAACATCAAAACTGTCAAATTGCAATCCATGAGATATAGAAATGCATGACTGATGTACCTGATCAAGGCCAAAGTTTGTCTTGACCTCTGGTGCAGCCCAGATGTAAGTGTTGTTTGTCAAGGACATGAGACCAAAGGTACCTTGCACATCGTTGCCCAAAATGACAGTGTTTGTCATCTCGTAGATTCTTGTGACCAGAGTAACCAGTGTACTTTTGCCAGTGCCTGTGGAAACATAAAAAAATTTAAATCAATCAGTACTCAAATGTAATGAGAAGCACAATACAGTCAGATTTCACTCTATCACCTGCTAACCCTTTGATATAGCAGGCCACTTGAAAGCTGTCGAAGACAGTACACCAGTACAGTGCTCTGCCCAGCATAGAGTATAGCCAGAACTTACTGTACCCACATAGGCCTTGCGTCTCTAATATCTCATCCAGCAGCGGCGTCTGCAACTGCAACAGTGGGTGACCTATGGCAGCGGGCTGGAACCTGACGTTGTGAAAGTTGCACGCTGCAAGGTTGGTAGGAATACCAAACTCCCGCAGCTGAGCGTATGGGACAAACGTGTCGATCATGGTGCCGTACAGCCCGTCTGCAAACGCCAGCCAGGCTCGTGTGGTCTTGAGGATAGGGAATTCTGGTTCAAGGCAAAGCTTGAGCTTGTCTGTAACAGATTTGATGTTCACTGTACAAAAAGAAAACAAAAAATAATTAGTAATGAATCAGACAGATAAAAAATAAATCTGAACGTACCAGTTATCCAATTGGTCCAGATGCCTGGATTGTTTAATTTAGTACAGATGAAGGCGACCAGTGTTTCCATGGAAGATATGTCATGACCTGCAACATCGGTGGCTGGACACCATGCCTGCGTCCTGACGCCATTCTCACTGTACACCTCCGTGTAGACCACGTCACCGCGGTGCCTGACGTTCAACCTGCGGCAGTTTGCCAGCACAAACTTATAGACGGTCTGGATAGCTACCTCTTTGGCGTTGGGGTCTGCTGTAAAGCGCAGGATTGCCTGTTCCGTTGTTAAAGAAAATACGCTGTTGGAGTTCTGGAAGCTGTTGAGATCAATCAAAATAGAGTATAGGAACTCTATACGCTTGATGATGTTGTTGACCCGGGACCGCAGCTCCATGTTGTCAGTGGCCTCCGCGTGCACGTGGAACGATACTGCCTGGATCTGCAGGTCCTCAAAGATCTGAATCGCCAGTGCCGGCGTAAAGTCAGGGTTGCCAAAATCAAACACGTCACGCAGAGTCTCCTCAATGGGCTGTGGCTGCGCGAACTGCTCCTCCAGCAGCGTCAAGCGCGCAACAATGGCCACACCGTCCTCTGCTGGCTGCACATTAGGCATGTCATCTTGAGAAGCCATTGTCAGTGGTGGTTGTGGTTATGAACTTGAAAATAAAAATGCAGTATAAAAAGTAGTAAAAAAAAGTAGTAAATAGAAGGATTAAAAAGTAGTAAAAGACAGGAAGCAATTACGTATTTCAGCCAATAATGCAGTTGATAATGCAGTTGATAATGCTAAATGCCGCGTTCTAGAGAACCTCATTGTTCACTTATATGTGTTCAGCTAGGGTAAAACAGTGCCCCCCCTGCAAACGAGGCATTACTGTTTTGAGCAATTTCTCACGTCGTGCACACCACATTGTGGCGTAGGTTTGATCAGTAATCCTCTTCTTCATCTTCTTCATCTTCTTCCTCCACTTCTTCCCTATACTTGGTGATTGTGCACAGCGATTCATCATTATCAAAACGTATAAAAACTCTTTCAATTTCTGTAGTATAGGTAAATTTGTGCTCTTGCGAAGATCGGACATGGGAATAATGCATGGTTCCTTCATCGCAAATGTCTGCATTGCCACTCATGAGCTTCAAAAATACCATGCTCATTTTTTGTGAACACGACACGGGCGCTAAACGGATCACCAAATTTTTTAAATTTTTGTTTCGAATTACCACCAGGACCAATGCTACAAGCTGTTTGACATTTTCCAAATTGAGCAGCAGCACAGCTGGATTATTGATGCAGTCGTTCAGGGTGTACTTAATATATTGCAGCTGACTGTTGACATACGCAGCATTATATATTTCCACAACATTTGAGATTGCAATCATAGCTCGCGAAAGCATATCAGAATTTTCATCCTCGGTGACGGCAGGGATTTGATGGACATCGATTGCTCCGTAGTCTTTACCTGTCGCCTGAACTAATAGCATCTCACAGTCGTAACTGATACATGACAAAGTATTGTCAATCATTAATTGAGTAACAAGTTCCGAACTACGATGACCGCCCGGCGTATCTTTTGCAATAAATGAGACGCATTGATACTCAAATTGAGAATCCCACTTCGTTGCGGTCAGCAGATCAATGATGTTGTCAATTGTTGTATTACTACAGTCACTGAAATCTAAGATTGGTATGTTTTCTGTAGTTATTTCATGCTCAATTTCGTCATGGATTGTAAAAAAATAGTCCTTGATCTTTTCAAGGTATTCAGCCAGACCCCGATCCTCAATTACAGTGTTGTAAAATTGCTGTAACTCAACACATTTCTTTGCAAAATCAAAATCGTCAAACTGATTGGGATTATTGGTCCGCAATTCACAACATTCGATACCATCCGGCTGCAAAATCATGTTGCACCCAGGTTGTTGAACGTCATGACGTAAAATTGCATTGTCCAGGTCTGTCACACATTTTGTTTTGGGAATCATGAAACGATTGGCTGCATCCATGTGCTCCAACTGATTTATTAGGTCACAAGAAATTCTACGCTCCACACTATCGCGCATCTTTGAAGGGGTCTGTTGCGGGGTCACATTAGGGGTTGAATTTCCCAAGTCTGTCATTTTAGTCATACACTGCAAACATTTATTCCGACCTTTCAGAAGAGTTGTAGCAGAAAAGCCTGATGATTCAGTCAGTGAAATACAGCATTCATGTACTGTATTGGATCCTAGATTTAAAAGGCCTTTATTTATCGGCTAGTTTTTCTGATTCTACATGATGAAACAACAGTATTGAAGTCTACGGTCATCAAAGAATCTGTTGTTTGAAACTCGTACATTGTCGTATCGCTGTTTGCATAATACTCTACAACGTCGTAGGTTTCACAGTTTTCAGTGATGAAGTCCAAAAACTCAATACCGATCTGTCGTGAACACGTCACAGGTCTCAAATGTACAACCATTGTTTCAATCAACTCTTCTTCCATTAGTGCAATGACCAATGCTGCAATTGCTTGAATATTTTCACTGTTCAGGGGGATTAGTTCAGGTACATTAACACAGTCATCCACAGCGTAATTGATGCGTTCAAGTTGATCGCCATTGCCACGCAAATGATGCCTGTCTAATACTTTTGTGATGGAGGTCATTGCACGCGTCAGCATGTCTGATTTCAGAGCGGCAGTGTCTGCAGGTATTTGGAAAAAGTTGATTTGGTCAATGCCACCTTCAATGTGCATCAACGCCGGATGATGGTCTGAACTATCATTCATGATTCGGCTGCAGTTGTGGCTGATACACTTGAAGGTTCGACTGGTATTGAATGCACTCACCAACTTTTTGCTGGCGTAGCCGTCAAGTGTATCTTTGATGATGTACTGCTGGTCTCCGTCATACATCTGTTGACCCCAATCCATTGCAGTCAGCAGATTGATCACATTGTTCACAGTGGTCGGGCTACAATCACTGAAATCGATAATCTCTTCCATATCCTCAGTCAAAACTGGTGTGATCTCTAAATCAGCTGCACACAGGTAGTCTTTAATTTTTTTCAAGTAGTCGTCCAGTTGAACATCTTGTATGTCGGTACTGTTGAATTGTTGTATCTGACAACACTTTTGTACAAATTGTAGGTCGTCGGATGTGTCTGTATGCAGCTCACAGCAATCAACGCCGTCGGGTTGTGCCGTCATGTGACATCCAGGCTGTTGCGAATCATGACGTAAAACATTGTTTTCCACGTCCGTATTGCAATGACCGGGCGACCGGAACAGCCTGTTTGCATCGTTCGCCATCCTTGCATTGAAAACCTCAGGATCTTCCTCCACATCCATTGCATTTTCTTTTCCTTCTGCGTTTTCCACTATGTCCATATGTGACGTGTTCAAGCCCGACATGTTGTTATATGCTCCAAACATTAAATAGATCATGTTGTGCAAAATAATGGTTGTGAAAAAAATATCACGACGGATAAATGAATTCACTCATTACCGCAACGGAGTGTCGAATGCTCAAGAAGGTTAGCGCTCAGGTGGAGACAACAGTCATTGACCTTTTGGTGACAAGATTTGACAAGTTGGTACGACAAGCCGCCAAAAGTGGCGAATCGCAAGTGACAGTCAGTGTACCAAGGTTTCTATTTGGACAAGCAGAATTTGATTATGTCGCGGTACAAAACGCCATCCGACACGTGTTTGAAAACAATGGGTTCAAATCGGTACTGAACAAGGACAATTTAATACTGTGTTGGAAATCACAGGCTGATATACCACTCCATGCCAATTCTGTGGATTTGCAAGCAGAGCAAGGGCCAGCGAAAAAAGTTGTGCGTATTGCCTAAATGCGTGATTGTCACTGAAAAAATCTTTATCATAAGAAACAAAGATATGGACGCTCAAAAGTGTGCCCGCTACAAGATGAGCACCCTTATGTTTGGTGGCCTGACAGTGGCCTTCTTTGTTGCAACAATCGTACTTGCAGTTGAGCTCAGCAAGGCACACGCTCATCACTTGAAACACGATCACCTGCCAAAAGACAAGACTGCAAACCCGGCAGTTGTCAACAGTGCTGCCGTCGCGGCAAGTCTGACCACTGCACCTGTGAAGGCTGTGCAGGGCGCCATGAGCAGCTCCTCTGGAGTCATCAATAGTGCCATGAGCTCTTACTTCAACAGGAGCACCCTGCCTGAACCCGTTGCACAGGTGCAGCCATACCGTGCCCTAGGCACTGAGCCGTACCGCATGCGACAGGGTGCAAATTCTGAGGATCTTGATGCCGGACGAGGACCTCAGGGCGCACCTGCAACACCGTACAGATACAGGTCACAGGGAGCCAACAGCGAAATGGTTGGCATGAACAGAGGTCCCGCACAGGGCGCGAATAGCGAGCTTACAGGAATGAACAGAGGTCCCGCACAAGGCGCAAACACCGAAATGACAGGTCAGAACAGAGGCCCCGCACAGGGTTCCCCACAGGGTTACAACAGTGAGGATTTGGCGACCAACCGCCTCAACCTTGGTCTACAGGCGTTGGGTACAGAGGCGAGTGCATTGGCTGATGTATACGGAGCTGCATTCTCCAAACCTGGTAGTACTGAAGAAAATCCCAAGCCCAAATTCAGTGGAACACCACACTACGCCAGTGACGTAGAGAACAGCAAACAGCTATTGAAAGATGTGTACGGATCTGCCTACACAATGAGCAATTCCGACAACTCAAGTGATCCTCTCCGTGCGACTGCTGCTGCGTCTGTTGCCAAAAACTAAATAGCACATCAAATTTATATCACACACCTAGTTGGGATTACCGTTTCGCTGTTATTTATTCATGCTATTTTTATAATATTTATACCAATTGTTTATTTAAATTATTATCTGTCAAAACGCATAAATTACTAAAAAAATATTTGATACCTTTTAAATACTTCAGGATAATGGAGAATTACCATAATTCAATGTATCACGCAAATAATGTTGAACTCAACAATTCAAAGTCTGGGCGTCCAAGTGCAGTCCATATCGGCCTGTTCATCACACTTGCTGTAGCTCTCTGTCTCGGTGTATACTACGGGACCAGAGGCAAATCAGACCAGGGCGCAGGAGCCAGAGACGTCACAGATGATCCGTCAAGAGCAACTGTTGTATCCGACAATGACAACGAGTCATTCACCAGTTTTTTGAGCATTCCTCCTGAAAAAGCAGAAGTTGATCCACCTGTAAATGCAATGCCTGAAATGACTCCCGAGGAACACGCCGCTGCCGGTCACACTGTGCCTAAACCTCTTGGCTCAGCACAGGATGCCATGGCAGCCGGAATTGGGGGTAGTGGTTTGAAAGATGCTTACGGGAGCTCCTTCATTGGCGCCACAGATGGCGGTGCCGATGCAGGGTCTAAAGGTACCGCAGTCAGTGCACCATTGATGGCTACATTCCCAGAAAGCAAACAAACAATGAGCAGCATGTCTGCGGACAGTGCTGATCTTATTGCCGCACAGCCGCCTTCAAACGCACAAGGACAACGGACACCGGCGCCAGCAGACGTGGAACGGTGCAAACAATCCTACTGTGGTAAAATCAAGAATGATGTGCGCAAAAAAATGTGTGAATCCCGTTGTGCAGTCAACCCTAGATTTGTCTCCGGCATCGAAGTGACCAAATACCGTAACAACACTGATTATCTGAGACCAGCACTACAAGGGCGCAAATACATGGAGCACGATGCTGGAGATCGAGCTTCTGGCAATTTTGATATCGAATAAAGTATGTTTAGTAGTAATTGTTTCTCGTTGCACATTCATGGAGGGTAAAATAATTTTGAAATAATAATGCTTCCTTTCACCACTTCACAATCAGATTTGGTCCTGTCTGCTCTATCATGAAGAGTGACATGAACATAAAAGTTCACGAGGTGCAGGCCTTTCCATGCGGGAAAGTGTTAAGTCTACACGGCTGGAGCAAGGAACAGCTTGAAGAAGCATTGTTTAAGAACGTACCAACATCCACAGCGTGCTGGCACTGTTGTCACAGCTTTACCTGGGCGCCTGTCAGACTTCCCTATCAGCGAGACATACGGTTTGGGCGAAACGTATACTACACCACCGGAGTTTTTTGTAGTTTCAACTGTGCCAAGGGCTACAAACTGAATCAGAAATCAAACAAGACTTCCGTCATGGATATTGCCGTGTTGGCCAACAAGATGCGACAGCTGCATATGGTTGAAGAGACATCAAAAGATGCACCCACACTAACAGTAGCACCGGTGGCCGAAACTTCTTTTCCAGCAGCTAAGGTGAAAAAGGTTCAATTTGCATCGGCAAAACCGAAAATGGTGCTGGCAAAGTCTGGACCATCAAACGCATATTTCGTCAAGCTACCTGCTTCAAGAAACAGTTTGAAAATGTTTGGTGGTAAGGCATCCATCGATGAATATCGAGACGGATTTATGCGACTGGACGGCAGCATCATCGGCACAGACCCAACAAATCCACTGAATATGCTGAAAAAGCGAAAGAGGAACGTGGAGTTACCCAGCTTTATTGATGACAGCATTGCAAAAATGGTACGAGTCTCTGTCGCCAAGACAGGAATCCTACAAAATCACCGACTGAACGAGAAAAACAGGTTCTACAACAATGCAGCCAATGCAAAGCAGAATGGACCTGCCGTCAACCCTCAATATGGTGAAAGAGCAATTCAACAGAAATTAGAAGAATCTCGTGTACGGCGCGAAGTCAAATCTACCAGCGCAAATCATAGGCTGGACAGTATCATGAAGCTGTCAATCAAACAAAAATAGATATTAGATTACTTATTTGGCTTCTTTTTCAATGTGTTTGACATTAACAAATATTGCAACGCAAATTCACCTGCTGTACAGCCTGTCCACAATATAAACTCGGGTGTCAAATTTGCACAATTTCTCAACTGCAAAAATGTATAGCGCACAGACCCCACGCTGTTGTTATTGTTATCGTTGCACGGGTTCAGCAAGCTCATCTTTTTGGGGCAAGTGATGTTCGTCTGAAACTCGATAGAGGCAAAGGGGTCCATATTTTTGTACAATACAACTATAATTATTTTTGTCATCATTTAAATTCATTTTTACTATTTTTTTTTACTACTTTTTATCCTGCTTTTTTCAAATTCCATTTTCATTCACTCACACACAAACGCTCAGTAGTAATGCTACGAATCGTACCCAACAACACGCTGCACAGTGTCAAAGTCTCAGTGCAGGGCACACTGGAGCCAGTATTTGTGGTCGAGGCAGAGAGCGAGGAAGCAGAAGAGGGCCTTGTACATGTGACGGAAGTGACGGGCATCAGTGAGAGCAGTTGCAGGATCCTGGACAAGATAGCTCGGCAGGAGTTCATCAAGATTGATCCGGTTCCTGGTACAATTCACCTGCTGGAGTCCCCAGCCGGCAGCGGCAAAACAGCGAGCAACATTGAGCTGGCACGCAACGTGGTGCGCAAGACAGGCAGGAAAGTGTTGCAGATTGCCTTCAACCGCGCGGCAGTTTTGGACGGTGAGAAGCGCTGTGAGGAAGACACCAGCATCACGTGGAAGACTATCGATTCCCTCTGCCACAGCCTCTACAAGGAGCAGCTCAAAAGTATTCCTCTGACGGACATTGACGATCTCAAGTCACTGACCGCCACAGCAGCACGAGTACTTGAGACCCCGCTCTTTGCTGAGGACGTGGAGGTGCTGCAGGAGGAGCTAGCTGAAGCTCTAAACACCGGCGACCCCTCCAGACTGATCGACGAGGGCCTGGAGCTATACACCGCTGCTATTACAGGCAGTTGGTGGTGCTACAGCTCCCTCAGGCTGCGAGCACTGTCAAATCCCAAGTGGATAGACCTTTTTGCAGAGTACGACCTGATCTGCATCGATGAGGCCCAGGACCTGGCGGCCATCATGTTCCAGCTGTTCCAACTGCTCCACACAAGACATTGTGTGATCTACACGCTGGACTCGGCACAAAAAATCTACAGGTTCATGAACTGCATCAGCGTCGGTGACGAGCTGGTCGGCACGCCACACAAGAAGTGGCGCTTCTATTTGACCTTTCGCCACGGGCCAATGATTTGTGACTTTGTCATGAAGCAGCGTTACGTCAAGAACCTGATTTATTCAGGTCTGGAAACACCAGAGACCAGGATTGAGCTATTGGACGACAACAAGATTATTCCTGGTAAGCAGACAGTCATTGTCAGCAGCTGGCGCAACGGCCTTTTCTTTGCCGATATGGCATTGAATGATGGCTATAGCGTGCGATTTGATGATGACAAGCTTGATGAGCTTAAGACAGCCAGTCACAGTATTGGTTGGTCCAAGCATGACAAAGGGTTGTTCAAGTATGTGAACAAGGCATTTATTGCAGACGTCACGGAGCGGATGACGGCAGAGGCTGACATCCTGGTGACTACTGTGCACGGCGCAAAGGGGCTGCAATGGGGAACCGTGAGAGTGCTGCGCTGTGTCATTGAGAACAAAAAAAGGGAGAGCGACACATATGATGATACACTGGAACGGCGCTATGTTGCAGTGACCAGGTGTATCAACCTGTTGATACTACCAAGTGAAAAGAAGCGGAAGTCGAGGGCTGGAAAATAGGACACAATTTTTTTGAATAGTTTTTTTAATTTTGAATTTCAGTTATTAATGCCTGTGCAATTACTTATAATAAATGCATTTCTCATTACAATACTAGGCCATGAGCATTTCACGCGCTCAACTAAGATCGATGCTGGCCAATCAACCAATTCCGTCTTATAACACTTTGATTACACAAGGTGGATATAAATACAATCGTGGTGTAGTATGGACAAACAATCAGTGTTTTTATACCAGCATGTTCAATAATACGCACGCGCTGGCAAGATTTCAGCTACACTTGGTGTACGGTTCGCTTGGCGTAGGCAAACACAATCCCTTTTTTGAATTCGGGGGTAGGAATTTTACTGTCATGAATGATTTCATGTCTTCACCGTATACCAAACGAGATCAGGCCGGACGTATATCGATGGACGCACATGTGTGGCTGGAAGACAATTCAGGCAAAATTTATGATGTTTGTACCGATCAAATGCGCAACGTATGTCGGATCAGAGGGTTACAGCCTATTGAAAACAACATTTCAATCATCACAGGTGTAGAGGCAGCAAGACTGCAGACCGCGGGAATTTGGCATGTAGCGGCACCAACTGACGTCCAGCAGCAGCTGGCACAAGTCTTTCACAGCAGCTGGTATGAGACTTATGAACTGCACATGAAAAACCTATACCAGCGGGTATACGATATCAACCGACCCGTATAATCAAAATATGCAGGAGTGCTGAAAAATGGTATGCAATGTCAAGCAAGGCGTACGGAAAATAAATTTTATTTGAAACTATTTACGTTTTATTTTTTTGCCTTTTTAGACTCTTTTGCCTTGATATAGTCAGCCTCCAGCTCGTCCAATGTGTCCTTCATCTGCTCAACTTCACCTACATCAAAAAACACCTTTCTCCAGAGGGCTCTGAAAGTGTGTCTCTGCGTGTGCTATGGTTCACTACATCATTGCAAGGCTGGCACTTGTATTGTGTGTTACCGGAGTAGAAATCATTGTTGTTGTCAATGCGATCGGGTGAAGCCTGATTTGGAAGATCTTTCTGGGTGAGCATTCCTCGGGCGTCGCCAAAATATAGCTGGCGGTTGCAACCTTTGCGAGCGCAGGTCTTCTGTACCTTCTGTAGCGCTAGCAGCTGTGCCTTATGGCCCTCGTAGGTCAAATACTCGGGCCTAGGTACCTGATTCCACAGGTTCAGCTGTTGCTGCTGACGCTGCGTCCTCTTTTTTCTCAAGGCAATCTTGACCATGCGCAGGTCCACGTGTCGGGTCATGCTGGTTGCCGTTACGCTTAAGTAGCCTTCAGTTTTTGCTCTTGGCTGTGGCACCGTGTCTTCCTTCAGTGACGTATTGTGCTGTTTGTGAGTCAGAAAGCGCTTCTGCGCTGGATCGGGGTAGCCAATGTCGTTGAATAGCCGGTCAATACTGCCGCACTCACCGATGATGGCGTCGCAACGGTAGTTGTTCCTGGGACAATGGCACCGCAAGAGATCTGTTGAAAGCAGCACACGCCCCTTTTCCTCGGCTCTGACCTCCATATAGCTGACGTGGTCATCCAGGTCTTGCTTCAGTAGAGGGTACATGATGGATTGATTGAAGGGGTGGTTTCGTGTCTTGGAACTTGACTTCATGCCGGAAATCAGCCGTCCCAAGAACTGTTTCATGCCGTAATAAAGCCATGCTCCTTTCCTGAATACACGAATGTGCTTGTCTCGTGCTGCTGGCATTTCCGGGACGTCTATCTCGCGTTGATGCAGCAGATTGAAGCTGTCAGCAATGATGCCCGTGTCCAATCGCTTCCACGCTGGTGCCTTGACGGCAGTGATGCTTCTGACCTCACAGTCATCATCTGCTGTCTGCATGATGACCTTGTTCCAGGCAACAATGTTCTTTTGCACCGATCGGTACATGATTATGTAGCTCTCATAATGCTTGACGTACTCGATCTTCTGGTCTGCTTCAAACAGCGCCTGTGCCAGATCCTCCACCTCCTCCTTGTCACCCACTTGAACAATCATGACTGATGTCATGTCTGTTTTGACGCTGCCGCACTGCTCCAGTCCAGCAATGCGCTCCTCTGTGGGCAACGCAGCCTCTGCTTCGGCGGCTGCTGCCTTTGCCTTTTTCTTCAAAACACGCGCAGCACTCTTTGCCACGGCTGCTGCCTTTGCGTCGATTCCTGATGCTTTGGTCATGATGAGCTGTGTGAAATGGGAGTGAATTGTAAAAACTAAAAAAGGCCAAATGCCGTACTACTTTTTATACTACTTTTTATACTACTTTTCGGGGTCTTTACAGGTAAACAAAAAAAGTTGGTACAACAAAAAGTGTTGTAGAAATAATTTACTACTGTGAAAAAGACGGTATAAAATTGAAACACTCAAAATTTTTACAACATTATTCACACAACACCAGATAGCAATGGCCAAAGTACACTTTTTAATCAAAACACAAGGCTTCCTCAACGACATGTGCTGCGAAGAATTAAAATGGATTGCCGTTGGTGCCAAATGGTGCATATTGTTTGAAGACAAAGAAAAAGTGGCCGTCAAGTACAGCAAGAGCTATCCTTCATTGCGCCGAACCTTGAGCTTTCACAAGTTCAAGAGGATACCAGTGTACAATAAATACAGCAAAAGCGTCGTCTATGCTTTAACGGGTTTCACACCGACATCAACAGCTACAAGACGGCCCTATACACAACGTTTGGACAGCACAGCAATCGAGCTGCTCAATGATGTACTACTGGACGACTGAAACAGAGATTTATCGATCAACGTTTGCTAGCGAGTTGAAATTATAATTTGTTGCATCAAAATGGATCTGGTGCTCGTCAGTCACTACAAACAGTTGTTTCAAGCACTTGATTATACACCAACATCGGATGATATATTCAAAATTGCCGACCGTGCAATTGGCAATAAAACTCAGACAATTGAATCAAATGATGAATCAACAATCAAAGCATTTGTTGCTTGCAGATGCACCAGAGCAACAACGATCACCAAAAATACAGTGACTGCACAGGAATTTGTGATTGCTATAGTATCCGAGCATGATAATTTTAAAAAACCTCAAATTTATAGCCTCATGTCCAAGTTAGGCTACGAAAGAAGACGGTGCAAAACTAGACCATTTAGGGACATTATGGTCTTTCCACAGTTACGTTGGGCCGAGACAGTCACAACTAGCAGAAATACAATGGAAACACGGCATAGTACACCGGACATTGAAACAGCAGAAGAAGAGCAAAACGACATTGACCTTGACCAGGATAAAAGTGATGATGATGCAAGTGAAAGCACAATAAGCACGCATGACGATAATGATGATAGGATGGCAGAAGAAACAGACAGCAACGAAGAAATTTCTGACCCCGATATTGATTGTGGTAAGATTACGGTTTATTGTCTCGAGTTGCAAGATGATTGCTACTATATCGGTCGCACCACACCCTCCGGATTTGTCAATCGAATCGCTTGCCATGATAGCGGTGAAGGAACAGCGTGGACGATTTTGCATCCATTTATCAAGGTAGCAGAGGTCATTGAAGATGCCTCTGGCTTTACCGAAGACAATACAACCCTGGAGTACATGAAAAAATACGGAATTGATAATGTCCGCGGAGGACAATATACAACCGTGACACTGAGCACTAACAGCAAAAGCAGCATACAAAAAGCAATCGCCAGTGCAGGCAACCAATGTTTCATTTGCAGCAGCGACAATCATTTTGCCAACGCGTGTCCGCAAAGACGCAAACGCAAGCAGACGAGGTCGGGCAGACGTTGCAGCCGATGCCGACGCAACACACACACGGCAAAGACATGCTATGCGCTGACAAAATTAGATGGCACGGTACTCTGAATTTATCTCTGTAAATAATTTCTAAAGGTCAATATCGTATAAATAAACAATGGTCGGTGGTGGATTTGTCGATTGATTTCTTGCGCATCCATTCATTTTCTTTTGTCCTTGCCTTGCTTGTCTTTCCTGGTGCGATCGGCTGCAAATGACCATTGCAGCAGCCAATGCAGCGACTAAAATGTTAATCATGTCTATTTAGCTACCAGTGTGTCTTTATTTGTTCATTTGCAGACGTAGCACAAACTCAAATCAAAGAGAAAAGGCGCCGGCGCCGGCAGGCAGTGTCTTAAGTGCTGCTTTCTTGCCCACATTTTTGTACTTGTCACTGGGGACAAGTGCTGTTCGAGGCGCGCCGGGAACCAGGGCTGTTGATGCGGCGCCGGGAACAGCTGCTGTTGAAGCCACTACCATTGCGGGTGGATCTGCGTGCCCTTGACCATCGTAATTGGCATACTCGGATGCGTGCAGAGGGGGCATAGACATTGTGTTGTCCATCATAGAATCGTCGTGGGTTCCAAAAAGTGAATCATCGGCAGACGCGGAGTACTCCATAATAGACTTAAGCTGGGGTTACAATCTCAGCAAGATTTTTTTTGGCCGATTGTCTGCGGGCTGCCAGCGCTGTCATGCCCGCAATTACAATTGCAGCAACCACCACCAGTGCAATCTTCCACGTCGCAAATTTGGTTTTTGTATCTTTGGGCACATCTGCAGGCTTATCAGCGGGTGCGTCGTCTGATTTATCGGTGGACGCACTAGATGTGGTATTCGACTTGGTGTCCAGGGATGAACCATTACTGCCGCTCCCCGACACATCAGAAACAGGCTGAACAGTGTCCATTTGCTTGGTCGCTGTATCTACCCTATCAGAGTCACTTGGTGTCGGAGGTGGTGCGTTGGCTTTAAAATTTCTAGCCGCATCGGCAGCTCTCTTTAGTTCAGCATCAGATCTAGCCTTGTCTGCTGCTGCAACCTCAGTCTTCGTCAGTGCAAGCAATACTGCTGCATAGGGTGCAGAATCTGTCAATACTGTGCTTCCATCACAAGCGATGCCAGGCCACGCTCTGCCCTCTGCCCTTCCAGACTGAATGAAATGTTGCCACGCATCCATTCCTGTGGCCTTGACATCAGGGTATAATTCCCAGTATTTGTTTTTTACCGATGAGCAGGCATTTGCCCGACCATCGCACGTGTTATCTCCCCAAAATCTGCCCTCAGCAGAACCACTTGCGGAATAGTGCGTCCAAGGGTTCATTTTTGCCGCCGCCACGTCGGGGTACTGTGTGAGGTAGGCGCTCATGGAGCTCGCACACGCTGGCACAGGCAAAGAAGACACTTTAAGACTGGTAATACTATCATTTAGATTACGACCGCCGTTCGTGTCATACCTCAAATCCTTTAAATTGTTACGTTCAAGAGGTGTTACATTGTCATTTATGAACGTCGCACGATCGCCGGTGAAATTTTTGTCCGCCCAAAATTCTACTTTACTCCACGGTGCGAGTGTAAAACTACTAATTTTGTCCGATAAGCTATCTCCAATTTTTGCGTCCGCAGTGTTAGTCCAGGTGTACGCAAATGATCTGAACTCAGAATCAGCAAAGCATCGAACAGACATTGGTGAAGTTGAAAGGTTATTGCAACAAATACGCAACATATTTTTGACAAAATAAAAGAAAAAAGATTCAACACGCATTTATATTCATCTTTCAAACTTTTACGCGTTTGGCTGCTGGCTGACCATCGGGTGATTTAGTTGCCTTGGCCTTTTTAGGGAAGAGCACGTTCATTGCCTCATCCAGTTTGTCTGCAGCAATGGTCTGTGTGCCCAGCAGCTCCGCCAGTGCACCCACAGGGGTGATTGCACCCGATGCATCAATGCAACCGTGCTCTGCGGCCCAAGCATTGACCAGTTTGATAGCTTTGATCTTAGGCACACTTGCTTTTTCCAGGCCGAGGAACTCTGCGAATTCAGAGGTGACCTTGGAACTGAAATGAGGTGACACAGAGAAACATAGGCTGAAGAAAGTGACTGGCTCCTTTGGCTCTCCCAGCAGCTTGGTCAGCCTGTCGTCCAGCTTGACAATCCGCTTGTCTTTCAGACCGTGCTCCTTGATGTACATGTTCACCCTCTTAACCATCTCTGTTCGTGCAATTTGAGTCCCATGGGCAATCTCGAGGAAGTCACATAGCTCGTCACTGATTTCAGAAGGACTAGCAATGCCGTGTCTCTTGCGTTCCACACCGTCGGCGGCATGCGCCTTGGCGGTTCTCTTGACTTTGCGCGCGCGTGTGGAGCAGTTTGACAATTTATAGTCCGCCACGGCAGAGAGAATACGCTCGTGATCCTGTGTGATCCAGTCATCGCCACATTTCTTCATCAACTCCTCCACGACCGCTTCTTTTGGCACAGGTTCCATCAACTCAGCGCCTTCCAGAGGCTGCTTGGTGGCCAGTGATTTGCGAAGTTTAGCTGCAATGCTCTTGAGTGCCACCTTGCCCAAATCACCAATAGCCTCGTTGGCGGTGGCCACAGATCCTTCCTCGTCAACATTCTTCAAGGCGTTGACAAATCCATGCGGAATCACTGGCGAAAGACTTGCCACCTCTGCGTGGAAGGAGTCGCCAAAGAGGTCAATGATGCGACTGTCGGCTGCAGCGTACTGCTTGACGCTCTCCAGTACCTCTGCAGGTCGTTTAAAGCACCACTCTGGGTCTGTGTGGGGTGCAGCCTGTCGAGCCTTGCTCTTGGCCTTGGACAGTTCCGGCAGGTATAGCACCTGGAACGGTGCCAGCTTGTATTTAAGCGACAGAGCGGCTCCGCTGCCCTTGGTGGCGCACAACAGGTGCTCCGTACTGACTCTGGACAGTGATGCACTCCCATCCCACCAAGGATAGGGCTGCACAGACTTGATTCTGGCCTGACGCTTGGGCTTAGATTTCTCCACCACCTCTGCAGATGCAGATTCAACTGGATCAGCAGGTGCCTCTGCATCACTCTCAGCCTCCTTCCCAATCTCCTCTTCGTGCTTCTCCTCCGCCTGCACAAGTGCCAGTTTCTCGGCAACATCAACAATGGTAGCGATGCTCTTGTACTCAAAGCCCCACTTTTCAATCAATTTGACGGCTTTGCTCATAGAGTAGGAGTCACTCCACAGGAACAGCGTACTGTCCTCCTTGCTGATCTTGTCTACAGGCAAAGCACTGAGCTCCTCCATGCTCATTTTGTTCCATGGTGTCTGAACGTACAAAACATTGTACGACTCCAGTTTTTCGGCGGTTGCAAATCCAGCGGCGATGGTCTGAGAATGGTCCATTGCACTCGTCGAGTTGATTGTTAACTGGGGAAAAATATAATAAAGATTACACGTGAAACACGTATGCTTTTCAGACTTTTCTTGCATGCTGTGTGTCAAGGATATTTAGTCGATTTTGCATCAAAGCACAATAATCATTCGGAAACATTACTTCATCATATAGAGACTGGTAGTCGATCACAGCCCGGCTATTGCTCCGTTCGTAAATATAAATGCTTCAGTACTTCGGTAGTATTGAAACGTCTCAATCTGCACACTTGGCAGCATGAACATAGAATAGAAATGATACACGCTAAAAAAGTGTCTGTACAAGACACTGTGGTGTGGAGTCAGCGCAGAGCTGTGCGCGAATACAGCGTTGAACATGCTGTGGCAGACACATTGATCTACACGTCCACTAACTGGCAATTAACAAGCACTGGATCGTACAATAGTGCTATTAACATTCCGATTGCCCGTCGCATGAATCAGCTGGATCACGTCATTTACAACAAATTTCTGCTGTCGCTCGAACAGGGAAGAATCGGTGAATTTGAAATGAAATAATAATTGCCAACTATCAAAGTTTAGCATGCCCACATACATGACCCATCGTTCGCCGAGCAAGCCGGGTGTCACAGTGCTCGTTCGTCAACCGCCTACTAGCACAGTGAATGCCAAACGATATCAGCAAGTACTGCTGCATGCCAGCAAACAGGGACGTGCGATGCCACTGCATGCACTTGTCAGTCCCATGGCCTATGTGCAGCAGCGTCAACCTAGAATGATGATGCCGGTCGCAAAGCCACTGGAAACCACAATTACAATTCCATTGTTTGGAAACGACAATAACTCTAGGTACAACAGTCATAATGACAATGGCAGTGCGAACCCTGGTACCACTGTGAACACTATTTTGCCAAACAACAATGCCAACACTGGCATGAGTAACAACCTATCCAATACATTTGATATTTTGAATACACCTAATGCAGCAAAAAATAAACGGAGGGATTTTTTGCGAGCAAACTTGCCCGATAATGCACTAGGTATACCTGCATCAGTGAAAAACAATCGAATTGTAAAAAGCATCTTAAAACCACAAAGCAAGGTAGAAAAGCTGGAGACACTACAGAACAATGCAACTTACAACAATAGCGTTGAGTACCAAATAGGAGAGAAGGTATTGTATTTCAGGAATGGAGTTTCTTCAGTCGCCAAAGTAGAAGATATACTCCTTAGAGACGATGGTGTCATGTACGTCCTCAAAATTAACAATCATTCAACTGTCACTGCCGCTAAACCATCTGATTTGCGTAAACTATATAAGAAACCAAAGCAAGATGATTTTACAGGAATGAGTTCAAGTTTGAGAGCGGATACAGCCGGCACTAATCCTTTTGTAGACACAGCAGATACTAATCCTTTTGCAGGCACAGGCGGCACTAATCCTTTCGCAGACGATTATGATTATGCGGCGTATGGTACGCCAAAACTCGGACGAAAAATAACCTTTTCGGATAGTACAGCAGGAAAATAATCCAAGCATTAAAAATTAATTTTTCTTATGGAGCATTCATGGCAATATATTTCATGCACGCGTCTCATAAATTCAAATAGAACGGTATGAAATTCGATCAACATTGGATTTCTGCTTGCAGATGATATAGTACAACATTAATTGTGTTCTCGACATCTTGATGTTTTTATTGTTTCTTGTTGCTCGCCTTGTCTTTCAAATGTAATTGATATTTCCTCCACACTCGATACAAAATTTGTCCCAGCCAATCGCGCAGCTCCGTTGCCAATCGTGTCTTGTAGGCGGTAATGATTTCGTAGGCTCCGAGCTGATTGACAAAGCAGTGATTGTCGACTATCAACACGTGATTGGTATTCAGCACGATGTCAAGTTTTTCTTGCGCCGTCATCAGCAGTATGTCGGCCAGTTGTTCCGGTATGAAATAGGGCTCGTACTTCAGAAAGATGATGTCCACTCCGTGCAAGGTGCCGGCATTGTGAAACTGTTCACGCATAAAAAACTGTGCCTGCATGCTCAATGTATAGTGTGATTCAAAATCATCCATGACAAATTTACTACTTTTTTTTACTACTTTTTTTTACTACTTTTTGCCTGTTTTTTTCAGCCAAAAATCAATAGAGTCAATAGTCAGTGGTCAGGGTTTCTATTTAGATTTCCAGATGAACTCGCGTACAGCTTTGCCACTGTCCACTGCGTCACGAAGAGTCTTGGAACTCATGTTAAACTCTCCCACTACCTCTTTACGGGAGGACCATGTTTTAATCACCTCGTCTGTCTCTGGATCAATCTGCAACAGACCTTTGCTTTTCTTGTCCAGTGGCTGGCACAGCTCGCCGCCAGCCTCCAAAAACTGCTCCTGCAGCTCGGTGCTGCAGTCACTCCACAGTTTATAGACACTACCGTTGAAGATTTCACCGCTCTTGATGCACTTGCACAGCTTGGTCATATCCTTTATGCCGAGCTGCTTTAGGATAGTCTTGGCCTCCGCAAAGGTCTCAAGGATCTCGGTCTCCTCTTCAGTCAGCTGAGCATAGGGTCCACGCTGATTGCTGCTCTTGGCCACAGTGGCCTCAAGATCCATCAGTGTGTCGTCAGCAAGATCACGGTCCAGATACGACCAGCGGAATCCCTTGTACGTGGAAAAGTCACGTATGGCGTTCCTCACACTGGTCTCATTCAGCTTGTTCTCGCCATCAAACTGGTCATCCTCTTTGGCGTTGCCCATGCTGCTGTACGTGTGCAGCAGGATGGTGCCAGTTGTGTTGTAGCGCTGCACCTTTCTGCCTTTGGCCGATGTGTAGCTCCTCTTCTGCTTTTTGGTTGGCGGTGCGGTCGCATCTTTCTCAGCTTGCTGCTGGACCAATGTTGACACCATATTCTTTAGCTCCTCAAACTGCACCTTCATGCCACTGACTGTGCTGCGGAACTCATCCAGCAGCTGCAATTCGCACGACTGCGTTTTTTGCACTGGCACAGCGTCTGATGTGGCTGTGGAAGACATAATGTGATGTGGTTGTGATAAATTTCAGTGGTTGTGAAGTGACCATCAAATACTGGTTTTTTTTACTACTTTTTATACTGCTTTTCAATACTTCTTTTTCAACCGTAAAAAAAGCAAAAAGTTTTCAGGGTCCATTTTTGGTAAATTTATTATAAAACGACATGTAGTATAAACCAACATGAACAGCATGGAACAAAAACCGGCAACTGCAACTCAGAAGAATGTAGCGTCCGTGATGTTTGTCCTCCTGGGCGCTGGTCTGCTGGTTTACTCCGGCACTGCCATAAAAAAGGCTGCTGTGGTACGCATTAAGGTCAACGGTACGGTCAGCGCGGCCAAAAATACCAATTACGAAGCTGTGAAACGATCTCCACAGGGAAACATTATATCTCGAAGTCCTAGATTCAGATGCAGCTACAAGGCGACCTACAGAGACAAGAGTGGCACTGAATACACTGTCAACCTTCAAGAATCAAATCTTTTTGTGCCAATTCAAAACGGGGCTAGTAAAAAGCTCGAATATGTTGACAGCACACCAAGCCAGGCTTATTTGTGTTGCGCCGCGTCTAAGACGACGACTGTAGTGGTCAGTGCAATCGCTGGATGCGCGTCGCTACTGATTGCTGTGCTAATGTACAATCAAGGCACAGTTACAAGCACACCAAGGGAGCCGGTCATGCAAAACCAGCAACGAGGGGGAGGCAACTTTATGAATGAAATGTTACGCATGTGAATAAACAATGCCGCTTGGTACTGTTCTATCGGCCTTGCCATTTGTTTTTTTAAACCCCAATGCCTTGTGTCATTTAGGCAACCAATTTCATTTCGAAATTTCCATCGAATCTATCAGGATTTGCAGTTCTCGGATTGCGGATGTGAATGCTTCGCGGTAAAAATCGAATGAACCCGTCAAATCGAGGATAACTAAAATCGGGGTATTTTTTATCATATAGCAATTCCAGCTTCTTGACGGGTATACGTGCTCGAAGTTTTTGTTGAACTTTTTCAACAAGGAGATTTCTGTTCATCAGTGTGTTGTTCATAATCAAATTTATGTCATTGTGATCGTTAAATGGTTCCTGGTAAAACTTGTAAATCCACTCAAATATAGTTTTTGCAGAAACTGGTTTGACACCTATATGTTCAAGTTTATAAGTGATACAGTTCCCTGGTCCGTACGGACAGTACATTGGCAAAATTACATACATTCCAAAGAAGTTGTTTGTATTTCCATTGTATCGTCTGCGGCTGAAGGCATCTTGCCCTGTTTTGACAAAGCCTTTTGCAGGATCATCGCATATTCGCCAATTTACTTTGACACCTTCATTATTCCAAACACCCTGTTCCATGTTTCTTACCGTCCACGGTATGAGATTGAATGCTTGAAATCGACGAACAAGTACACGGTATTGATTTTCTACCTCAGGTACTTTATTTTGCAACTCCTCAATCACTCGTGCAGACGCATATTGCACTGTTGAGTCACGCAAATAATCAGCGGGGTCCATGCTTTTGAATATTCTGCGAAGAGCATGCGCTTGCAGACTAAAATCTAGGGAAATAGCATACTGATTGGTGTTGAACTTTACACCCAACTTGTGCAAAACATCCAAACATTTTCTTGTGCGTCCCTCATAATGATTGAACCTGTGAAGCATGCTGTAGGCCGTCCGAACATTCTCAGAACTCATCGTTACACCAATTGTTTGATCAGATGCATTATTAAAAAAATATGAGCTTGCTTGATGTCAATTCTTTATATGTAATGCTTTATAGGTGACATCTTCAGAATGGGCACGCCATTTCTATTTTGTTATATTCAGAATATTAATCTCAATCCATAGGAATACTCTTTTTCCCAGGACAGTCTTGGATGCTCCTCCACCCTCATCTCCACTGTTTTCACTATTGTCATAGTCATCAAGGTCTCCGTTTTTAATAAAATCGTCAATGTCGCTGTCACTGACCATATTGTGAAACATGAATTTTGAAATAAAAGAAAAAGTATTATGTGTGTACAGTATGTACAATTTGTACATGATGTATATTGATCAGTCATCCTCATTACTATCCTCATCGTCCATGTAGGCCTCAGCAGCTCCCGCAGGTGTCACCGAGCGCACGCAGCCCCTCATCTGCGGCGCATAGTCTTCCTTGAGGGTGACCTTGGGCACTCCCTTGACCATGTCGTAGTTGAGGTAGACGATGTTGAGCGTCTCCGTGAACTTCTGTGTACCGTTCTTGACTTGGTTCAGGAAACCTATCAGGATTGCCTGACGGTCCCTCAGCAAGGTTCTGAACTTCTCCCCATTCAATTTGAAGCTGTCGCAGTTGTATCGCACGAACAATACTGGCTTAGGGTTTTGATTCTTCTCTGCTGACGCCTTCAGAATTGACTCGTGAATCTGCTCCATGCGGCTCAGCTCACAGGACAACTCGTAATGACGATGGCCGTTCTCGTCGTTCTCAACAATTACTATCACGTCTGTGATCTCAGTGATGTGAAAATCAACCCTGGCAAACATCTTGTCAGAGCGCGGCACGCTACCTGTGTACTTGATGTGACACTCGCTGTCCACCGTGAATGCTGCCCGCAATATCTTGTTGGTCCTGTCTTGTTTCTTCTGCTTCTTCATGACTCCTGCCCTCGTGTGGTACCCGTCAGTATGCACTTCCAGACCTTGTTGGGTGCTGAACTTGCTGTCGCATCCTTCAACCTTGCACACAAACGGCTTCAGCCTCTTGTGTAATATGTCGATATGTTTGAGCATATTTCCGTGCTGGTTAAAGGTTCTGTCGCACCCTGGCCACTCACACTCAATTGCCATCAGCTGCTGATGCACGTCCCTGACGTGTCGCAGCATGTGCGAATGTTGCTTAAATGTTTCGTCACACCCGTCTTCAGTGCACTGAATGTCTCTTGTTTTCTCATGAACGTCCTTGATGTGCTGCCGCATGTGTGCTGCCCTGTGGAACAGCTGGTCGCACTCCTGCCAGGTGCAGGATACTGATCTTTCATCAACATGCTGCTCCTTGACGTGCAAGTTCATACTACTCTTGTAGGCAAATGTCTTGTCACAATCTTTCACGGTGCACAAAAACGTGACCCCAGCGTGCACTCTGGCATAGTGCAGCTCCATCTGCTCTTTCCTAGTGAAATGTTTGTCGCATCCGTCGTAGTCACAGCTGATATTTTTCAGCGCCTTGATGCCGAGGTGTGCGCTGTTGATGTGCTTCTTCAGGTGACCCGAGGTCTTGTACCTCTTGTCACAGGTGGTGTTGAATGTGCAGGTGTACATTGTCTGATGCTTAGCGGCGGATAAAGTTGTGAGTGCTAATCAGATATGGAAATTTTAACTACTTTTTATACTGCTTTTTATTCCTTCTATTTACCACTTTTTGGCTAGCGTTGCAATCCTTCTTTTTACCACTTTTTTGCTGACGTCGCAATCCTTCTTTTTACTACTTTTTTTGCCGACGTTGCAATTCTTCTTTTTACTACTTTTTTTGCCGACGTTGCAATCCTTCTTTTTACTACTTTTTCGGTCTGCCTTTGGTTTGCTTGTCACAACTACCTACCCACACGCACACACAGCCAACCATCACCATGCAGCCAATGACTACTGAGTTCTTGCAGCACCTAGCGGGTCTCGTTGACTCTGACGGCTGCTACACCCTCAAGCAACGTCATGGTGCTGATGTGCGCATCGGTCAGGGGGAGAAGAAACTCGATCTGCTTGAGCATGTGATGCAGAAGACTGGGTTTGGCACCATTGGTACCAATGGCCAGAAGAAGCGAGAGTTCAACCAGGAAAACTTTCAGTGGTTTTGCTGCGGCGACGACGCTGTCAAGATTGCTCAACAGATTCTGCCCTATACTGTGGAGAAGAAACGACTGGCAGAGGTCATCGCAGGCTACGAATGCGGCAGGACACAAGACACTCCGGTTACAGTGATGGAGCTGGACAAGACTGGAGCAGTGGTGACCACCACTCAGTTTACCTCATCGTCAAAAGCCGCTGCATACTTAGGGTTTTCCGGTCCAACAAACATCACAACATGGAGCAAGTCCGGCCGGGCTGTCATGTCCAAGACTCTAAAAGAATATGTCAAGATCCCCCGTGATACCGAAACGCCTCTGCGGATCAAGGCTAACCACGAACGCCAGCTGAAGCTTTGGGAGCAAGTACAACCTCTTCGTCCAGGGATATCAGGCTTTACCTTTCCCTTGCGCTTTTCAGGGGAGGTTGAAGACAAGGTACCCAATTCAATGTCCGAGCCATATGCGGCTGGCTTTGCCGAGGGCGATGGCTGCTTCTGTATTGAAACCTACAATGGTATACAGTTGAGGATCAGAGTAAGTGTTGGCCAAAAGGATAGCTACATGCCACTGCAATTTTTAAGATATTTCAAAACAGGAGTCATCTATCATGGCAGCAAGGATTTCAAGAGACCTGATAAGACAACTATTTTGTGCCACAAGTATGAATGGACAGTATTTGGCCAAGAAGCAATTGACTACATGACAAGAATTAGGCCCTTTATAGTGTCAGCAGCTGTTCAGGAGCAGATTGATATCATAGTGAACAATGAGATCAGCTTCGCTACACAGAAGATGCTCCTGAAATACAAGGGGTGCACTTTTAAAAAGGTTGACAATCCTATGGTGGAGAAACAGGACAGGGCAAAGAAGCAGAAGGTGTAAATAAAGAATGATTGTAAAAAGTTGAAAAGTTCTATTTTTCTTGAATTTTTCGTTTTGCATGGCAACACCTTTTGTTTGATGCGCATGACTACTAACTTAAAAAATCGACGATACAAAAATCGTCGATTTTTCGCAAAATTGCCAAATTGGTCGGCGTAAGCCCACTAGTTGGAAAATTTGAGGCCTCCTACGGTGAAAATTTGAGGCTACCATTCGAAAATAGTCGCACCTGCAAATTTCTTAATCATGTTCATCTTTTTAGTATACTAAAAAAATGAACACCCTCCTGCTTCCCGCCTGCACCTTTTCAGTGTCGACGATCACAGGAGGTATGACTCGCGGAATATAAATTCAACTTGCCATAGCCTGACTGAACATTAAGCCTTCTGCAAGTGCAGAAGACCGAAAAGTGACCCAGATCGATAGCGATCACATTGTTTTCCTCGCGAAAAACTGCAACCGACGGTCTCTCCCGAATTACCCTTGCGAGGTAACTCGACCTTTGACCGTTTTCACTTTTCTTGCCTGTAACACAGCTTTGAAGCCATGATAGGTGTGTGCTGTCGCTCACGTACCACGCAGAAACCTCTGAAGTATATAATATACAACAGAACGACCCCCGCGCCGACTAGGGAGTACCACTGTATCATGTCAATTCATGATTCCTTTGGATCCTTGCGGACCCACAGCTCCCTGTTATGGTCTAGAAGTCAAACCATCCTTGACAAGCAAAAGATTGTAGCTCTCGTTGATGGCAAACAGCTCGGAAGCCTGGATGCCGGGAGCGTAGGTGAGGCCGAGGGACACGTGGTCCAGACGGCTGAAGTTCACAGTAGAGGTAGGCTGCCAGCTGTAGGCCTCCAGTGCGAATGCGTAGGTGTAAATGTTGGTGGAAGGCATGGTTCTCCAGCCAGTGTAGGGCTGGCTAGTGCGGAAATACACGCTAGCAATATCCTGAGGCCAACGCTGGTGCCCGTTAAGAGAAAGACTTGCAGAAAGAATTGGATCCATGCAGTCACCGTAGGGGAGAACACTGGTGACTGAATTGGCAACCTTGCTGGAAAAGTCAAACCTGTCCTTGTAACCGCAGCTGAAACGTCTGCGGCCATCAGCAGTGTTCCAGTTGAGAGGGCGAGCGTACCAGATAAGAGAAGAAGAGGGGTGGTTCAGGAAAAGCTTGTTCTCAACCTTGGTGGCCTGGTTAGCGGGGATGGAAAGAGTCTGCCTCTTGGCTACGTTGATCAGGAAGGAGTGAGTAACTGCCGTAATTGCTGTGCGTTCTACACCGTCGAGGTAGACCGAGGTCACAAGCACGCGCACACCTAGATCAGAGTTGGCCAGAGGTGCGCCGGTAGCAGCGTTCAGGGGCACGATCGTGGAGTCAGCAAGCTTCCAGGCGCCGCCGGTCTTATAGATGACCGCGGTACACTCTGGGATAGAGCGAGTGATCATCTTGAAACGCACATCGTGGAAAGAAAGCGCAACAATTGGGAGGGCGAGCCCCCAAGTGGCTGGCTGGAACTTGCTGATCCATAGTGGCAGAGGTACAAACATGACCTGAGTCATGGTGGCCTTCTCCAGCAGGTCCTCGTCGACCTCGCTGCTGTACTGCACGCGGCCGATCTGCTCCTCAAGACGCAGTCCTGGTTTTCCAGCAAGTTCCTCGTATATGAAGCAGTAGTCGCTGTAAAGCTGGTCAATGGTGCTGCCTCCGATGTCGATGTTGATCTCGTCAAACACTGCGAATCCGATACAGTTGACGTAGTGTGCGCCGGTGTCTGCTGCGCTCACGTAGGTGGGGGGAGTGGTGGCAGGGCTGACGGGGATCTGGGGTGCTGCCAGTGCGGGCAGAGTGACCTCCAGAGCGATGCGGGTGATCAGATCACCGTACCTGTTTACAATCAGGGTGGACACGCTGTTAAATGCGACGCTGCTCAGCTCCTGCAGCTCGTCGTCCAGTGCGCTGCTGGTAAACCGGATGTGCACGGCACGCCAGATGGTGTGGGAAGGGTCGGCGTTCAGGACTGCGTCTTGTGCGCCTCTGGCACTTATTTGTATGACAGCTCCTGCTGCAGTCATGCCTTCGTTGTACAGGCAGCGCAAGATTATATTTCAGCTTGAGGCTGATTTTGACAGTTTTTCTTTACAATAGTGTATTTTTTTACAATAGTAAAAAATGATGCCGTCAGTGCCATATACATCATAAAACTAGTTGGGCCAAATATAACTACCAAACATTTTGGTAATAGCAGATATTTTGCAATAGAAAAAGATGTTCTCATTTCTACATACGACGTCGGAAAAACTGTTTTAGCCAAAACTAAATGTTTTCTCGTTGCACATCCTGTGAAACTAACTTTGGTAAAATTATAATTTATATTATCACAACAACTTGCCCAGCTACAACTTCACAGTTTTTGTCAAACCATCATCATGGATATCATCAAGACTTTTGTAATCGACGAGACCAGCCACACCATTGACATCTTGGAGCATGATGGGCAGCGTGTTTTCCGCGCCGACCAGATTGGCAAAGTAATTGGATTGGCAAACGTGCATCAAGCTTTGGCCAGTTTCGGGCCTAGCGAAAAAGACACCGTCAGGACTCCTGACACCATCGGTCGACAGCAGAATGTTACGGTTTTGAGCGAAAAAGGTGTATACAAGCTCCTTTTCTCATCCAGAAAGCCTATTGCAGAGGTATTTCGCAACTGGGTTTGCGATGTTTTAAAAAACATTGCGGAGACTGGAATCTACAACCTGGAGCAGCAGGTGGTCAAAATAACTGCTGAAAAGGAACACATGGTGGCAACACTGACTGCTGCTATGGCAGCAAAAGATGGCGACATTCAGGCCGCTGCAGTCAAACTGGCTGCAGTTCGAGCGGATCTGGCTTCAGCCAAATCTTCGGCGGATACAGTGAAAGCTCAGGCCCTACTGGAGACCGATATTCAGCGTCACAACATTTTGGTCGAGGCCTACAAGGGCAAACCCGTGGTCTACATTGGGAAAATTCTACAGGAGCCTGGCGGAAGTTTCATCATCAAAGTTGGCCGGAGCAAATTTATTGAAACCCGCACCAAGAACCACAGCAATAAGTATGGCCGCCAGTTTCTGCTCCTGAAGTGCTTTGAGACAATCAACAACGCAAACTTCGAACGCTTCCTACTGAAGCACCCGGACATTGTCAAATATAGGCATTACGGCGACATAGTGGGAACGGAGCGCAGCAGTGAAGCATTTTTGCTGACTCCACCACAACTACAGAAGGCCATCAACATTGCCACGAGCAACTTCAAAGGTTTCCGTGAAACTGTGGAAGAGACCCGACACAAGGAAATTATGCGCCTTCTTTCACACAGCAGTGGAGCACCCTCAGTCACCAACGTTGAGAAAGACAACGAAGATGAGGACGCAGAAGAAGATGAAGACGAAGACGAGGAAGATCAGCACATGGACGAAGACAATGACGACATGGACTTGGACGAGGCATCACCTGTCAATACTGCTGCTGGGCCTGAGAAAGCAGTCAACAAGGTTTCCAAAAAAGCACCCAACCGCAACAACCACAGCGTCATGAGAGCACGCAAGGTCCAGCGCTACAGTGAAGACGGCGTGGACCTGATGCAGACGTACCGTACCATGGGGGACTGCATGGCCCATTTAAAAGCAGAACTTGGCATTACGGAGTGCAGCAAACACGGTATTGATATTGCCAGCAAGAGAAAGACGGTCATGTACGGCTGGCGTTGGCACATGGCACCACGAAACGCTGGAGACACTGAAGTTTTTGATATTGGAGAAACTATGGAACGCAGAACCAAGACTGCATCTAACACAGTGGTCTGCAAGATGAGCGAAGATATGAATTTTATCATGCAGATGTACGAGTCAAGAAAAAGTGTTGCTGACGCGCTGGGTTTCACCAAGCCGACCTATGTAATCACCTCTATGAATGAGCGAAGACATATACAGGGACATCGGTACCTGAGTCTTGACGACGTGTCTGTCGACATGGTCAACGACTACCTTGCTGGAGGTGGCATTGTTCCTCTGCACAAGACTAGGCCTGATGGCATTCAAGTTCTTCAGGTGCACCCCACAACGGACAAAACAATTAGAACCTGGACCAGTCTTGACAGCATAATGCGAGAGCACAAAGTGGGCGCCAAAACCCTGAAGCTGGCCATTGCTGGTGGTACCATCTTGAGAGAGTCGATCTGGAAGCTGGCATAAATTATCAATTATTCATCAAACTCAATGTGAACGACAATCTTTACATTTTTCTTTCCTTTTGGAATAGTCAATGCAACTTGGTTTTCATTCAGCTCATTGTTTGGTTTAGTTGATTGATCCAATGTTGAAGCCTCGAATTTGTTGTATACGTCATCGGGAATTAGTTTGGCCATGTTGAGACCAGTGACTGCAAGATGAACAAGATTGTTGGATTTTCCAGGCAAGTATGGAAGTACTTCGCTCAGTGCAAAACAAGATGCGGTGAAAACAACTTGCGGATTGATTAACATTTTTGATTTGGAACCAATGGTCAATTATAATACAGAACAATTTTTAATTTGCAAAACAAAATTGGATTTTTTTACATTGTATACATTGTTTACATTTTTTTCCATGGTCTCATGTCTACACACTAGACCGTGAAAAATGAGGCTATGGTAGACTGCTTCTTGCCTGCGCTGTCCATGATTGGAACGTTAACTTTTGGCTTTTTGGGCGCTGAGTCATTGACCTCGTCAAATGGTGTCTCTTGCTTCCACACATATCCATGTGCAGTTTTCTGTTTACGCAAGGCGTTGGATATATTGCTACTGTCCATAGAAATTTCATAACCTCTTAATCGTAGCTGCCGTTGCGCTTCAGCCGTCGATGCAAAAACCTCCATCTTGACATTTGTTTCCTTGTCGTACATGGCAACAGCCTTATGATGGCGATTGAACCCAAAAATGTCGGCGTCCAAATTATCTGTGTCAACCTGAAATAAATGAAAATGATGACATTATATAATGCATGCTTCAGCAAATGCAAAATGAAATCATCATTGTACACACCTGTTTCACTTGCTCAGAATCATTATCTCTGTTTGCATTGTTGAGCTTTCTTTTTCCCCATTTCAGGTTAGTCAGGTGATTTCCTTCCTTGTCGTTGATTTTGCAGTACTTTATCTGATTACTGCTAGGTTTGGGCGTCCAAGCCAGGAGTATTTCATGTGCAGCCTGTGTACCATACTGCACACGATCCTTGGATAAAGTGATGTTGTCACCTTGACCAGAAGTGCTACAGGGAGTGTTACGACTTTTGGGCCCAAGATTGCTCCAAACCTCTCCTGTGAGCGCGTTTGCCCAATACTGATTATGAAACCCTCGGAGCCATGCTTCATGTGGCACTTCAGGATTTTTCAGATCAGGGTACGGATACTCAACCTCTCCCAGTGATATCCAGCTGTCCGCATCATTGCGTATCTTTTTGAGTGACTGTGTCCTCTTGGGACCTTTAAATTGCATGATTGCCTGTTTGGATATTGTAATGATGTGATATGAAACAGTAATGACTGGAAGTAGTAGTGCTAAGGTATAATTAAAAGTAGTAAAAAAAAGTAGTAAATAAGAAGCATTGAAAAGAAGTATGAAAGTAGTAAACATTCGGCGTTGAGTTTACAACCACAATTACCGCAACAGACATTGACTATGCAGCGACCAACATTCGATGACGTTTTTGATAACACTACGTTATTGAACGCTATGATGCGCACGCTGACATTGGGCGACTGCGCGGGTCTTTGTAACACCAACGAGCTCCTGCACAGTCTGCTGCCCGACAATGATGCACTATACAAGTATGCTATCAACTGGCATACCACGGAGCTGCCGCGAAGCGCCACCAACAGAACCACGGATCGACACAACTGGTATACGAGCGAGAACAACACGAGCGTATTGCAGTTGGATTTCCGAGCTTGGGAGAAGATTATTGGCAATGATGATCTTCTAGCTGCACGTCAATTTTTGGCATCGGAAAAGGTTTTTGTCAAGAAGGACGACACATTCATCAGCATTCTGGATGAACCGCTGTTGTTGTGCTTAGTCAAGTATCCTAACCGGCATTTCTACAACAAGATCACTTTTTTGCATTTAGCGCGAGTGCAAAGCAAGGAAATGATGACACTACTGCTGCAGCCTAGCAACTTTCCGCCGGGATATAGAGGTCATTTTGAAGACAAACCTATTTACGTTTACAAATTGGCAGACCACGACGACCGACCAAGGCTTCTGGACATTTTTAACGCCATGGGTATTTCTGTTGAGAAGTTGGCCATGATGATCCTGTTTCACAACACTATTGAAGGTGACGAAATGTGGGTATTCGTCAGGGCGTTTAGAGAGGATGTAATAGATCTTGAAGACGATCCAGTGTGGAGGACACTCAATACTTCAGCAATACTTTGCCAGTATTTAGACTGGAATTGGGACTTGGCCAGCTGCGACTATTTAAAACCATTTCACAGGATGGCGACAGGCTACCTGCCTCAAGACAAAAGGAGAGTGATGCAGAGTTTCCAAAGCCAATTTCTTAAACAATCTCTACAGGTCCGGAATATATCCGCATGTGACTACAAGACCAAGATTTCACAGACAGTGTTGCAGATCGTCTACAATAGTGAGCCATTGGATACTGATTTGCTAGCAATCCTGGACATATTCAAGCACAATGAGGTAGAGTTTCTAGAATAAAAAACTTTTGATACACCTTAAAAATCCAAGTTTTTATTATTTTCTTTCATCAACCGAAAGTGTGAGTTTGAAATCGATATAAAATAGTGGTAAAAATAAGTGGGGAACAGTAGCATGCAAAAGGATACAAAATCAACATGTTCATTTTTAGACTGGGATGTCGCAAAATAATTTTATTTTTACTCTAATACCACCACTATATAAATCAAGTATGTCGCACGAAAAAGTACAGTACCCCGTCTCTGGCATCGTCACTCAGAAATGCCCGAGGATAATCACCACGAGGTCGCATGTCATCAATGCGATAATAAGTATCGAAACCTGTGGTTTTGATGTCGACAAAATAATGTCCAGCCTGCCGATTTTTAGGATTTGAGTGCCGTATTATTGCCACTAAATCAAATCTTTTCTTGCTCTGAGGATCAATTACAAATGGTGTTTCTCTAATAGGGTTATCCTTGGGATTTGACAGGGCTGCGGCGTATCCGGGATGCTTGGTTCTCACTTGCGTTACTTCTGTAAAGTTGCAGTCAATTACATCGGATTTTCCATTTGCACCATTTTTGTCTGTTACTTGGAAAATTGATGTCAGAGGGAAATTCTTTGAAGGGTCCAAAGGTTCATAGCTCAAAATATTAGGGTTATATCTACTTTCATTCGTGTGAACACCGCAATTATGAAGAGTGGTTTCCTTTTTTTCTGCCTTGAACAAATCCTGATAAAACTTAGATCTGTTAACCAATTGGGCAAATGCATCAGCTGCATCCTCCTGCATTCCATCTTGGAAATATCTTGCAATATTTTCTATAATATCTTGCTTAATTTGCTGACCGTCCGCTGTAGTTCCTATAATTACCCTGTTGATTGCTTGTGTCAAACTATGCAGCCAGCACAAATTTTTTTTGTTTTTGAAGAACGGTGCCAAGAACTGAATGGTTTTACCTTTTTCTACTGTTTCAGCAACGTCATCACGAATTTTGTTCAATTTTTCGACATCATCCTTTCCCAACACTTCACCTTGAGGCTGTGGGGTCATCTCATTTCGTTGAGGTTGTTGATTTCTAGAGGCTGCGCGAGGGGTATACACAGCTGCTGCGCGAGGGATATACACAGCTGCTGCGCGAGGAGTATACACAGCTGCTGCGCGAGGTGGAGACTGTTGCGCATTGTTGTACGCATTGGAAGAGGCATTTTGTATACGATTCGGCTGTCGCATGCCATTCATATGCAACGGATTGGTGAATGCAGTATAATCGTGGGTAGCGTTGAAATGAGCAAGACTAGAAGAAATACCTTGCCCTGTCAACGGAATTAAAATTGTCGTCTCAAGAGGTCTCGGTACAGGCATCAACATTTTTACATTGTACGGTTTCAAAAGAATCTGCTGTGTTTTTCGCACCGCACGCGATCTGGGTTTTTTTGTCACAACGTACATGAGGCTTTATGTGTTGCCAACATTTTTAAAAAACTGTAGTCAAGTAGAGTAAAATAAATAAATGTTACTGTAAAATGTCAAATGGCGTGTCGGTACAGAGATGTGTTTGGTGCACCGTGGTTTGCACAGTTATCGACTATTTGACATTGCAGTTGTGGATGTACTAGCAACCTTGATCCTCGCCTTGGTAATTACACGTCGTCACGTAGCCATTACATTTGTGCTAATCATGCTCCTGTCAATCCCTATCCACAAGGCATTTTGCGTAGACTCAACATTGACCAATGCAGCCTACGGTGATCGCAGTCGATCACGCAATGAAGATAATTTAATATAATGCCACATGGCAAATCAAGCATGGCTTTGTATTCAATCGGCAGCATTGTCAGCGGAAATAACATGCACGGTATTGTGGTCAACGTGCAACCCTCACTAAACTCTTTCCTGTACACCTGCGCTGCCGAACAGCTGTATGGCGGAACTTGGACCAGTTTGGAAGATGCCCTATCATATTATCCCCTTTCCCTCGGCAGCACTTTGGCCATGATTGGTGGGTTCCACAATACTTGGGTGGCAACATATCCTCATGTGGCTTCTGTAGTGATTTCAAAAGTAGCTGGTAGAAAACGCAGACGTCGTAGGGGACACGCCGAGCCTACGGATCTGTATCACTATCCTAGCAATATGGATTTTGAAGACCGTCAAAGGCACAGCGAACAGGGACAGTACCCCAAATTCATGTCTGCGGAAGAAAGACAAACGCACAGAGAACAGGGACAATTCCCCAAACACATGTCTGCAGAAGAGCGAAGGCGCTCCATGAACGAACGTATTCAGAGACCTATGTAAATTAAATATAAATTACAAATATTCAAAATTAAATTCCTCGCCGTTCGGACACTGTAATGCTGCTGCCAAATATACGTTGTCGTTTGTGTCATGCTTGTTCATTTCCAATGTAATGTCTTCATCGTCCACTGTTGCTTCCATAAATGGACGGCGTGCATGAGTCGGGGTAAATGGTAGTACCTGCGACTGTGAAGACGGATAGCACATAATTTTGCGTTGCAGGACTACTTGCGTTGATGAAATCTTTTTCCAATACTTCAAGCTCAAAAACCCCGAGCTGAATATCTCACTGGTATCCACAGTTTGTGTGGTCAACACTGCGGCCAGGCTGTCGGTGCAATTGTATGCCTTTGACTCTTCAAGTAAAAACTGGGCTTCGTCAAACGATGCAGGTTGTTCAAATTTGTCCGAGGTGTGTGGTACCGGATAGTACAAAGCCTCAATCAATGTAAAATCCCTAGTCAATAGTCCTTGCCACTGCGCTGCTTTTTTCTTGTCAAATACCAATATCAAGTCCAGCATCCACTTAACATAGTCATTTACAAACGGTCGCGTGGCAGGATAGTTCACGTGTGCAACAAACCATTTTTGCTTGATCGCTGGTAGCAAATACCAAAATTTACAAAGAAGTCCACAAAAAACAAATGACAACAAAAAAGATTTCAGAGCAAGTATGATCAACGTCATGACCGTAGTGTAATAGTAAATTCGATTTATTTGTAGTAAAAAATAACGCGTGAAGATGACAATTGGCAAATGAATACCAGTGAACTAATCACCTTTCCACATGATTCACGATCTGCTGCAAAAACCGCTCGTGCTGGTGTGCTGACTGTCAATGATACTGTCACACAGGATAATTACAGAATAATGACTCGTGCCACTGACAATGACAGTGTGAATCACACTGCCGCCGTGTACTCGCTCGACAAGGACACCAACAGCCTGGTGGAGCGCACACGCACTGTTGAAGAGCTCAGTACCGATGGGTCTGCAAGTATGAACATTTCTCTTATGCAAACTGTGGGTGCTGTGCGGGAAATGCAACAAGTATTCAATGCATCTGCACGCAAAACCAGTATCATTTCTGAGGACACCACTGCCTCGTTTACCCCAACTGGTCTCAATTGGGACAATGAAAATTCGTCGTTGTATCTTGGGGGTCTCGAATTCAGATTGCAGTATAGTGCGGGAGATATTGAAAGTAATAACTGCCCCGCATTGCGCATTCAAGCACTGAAACCAGATGGGAGCTATGTGACTAAATTTTCTATTGTCAATAATTGACAGTCTTTAATAATTGTTGGTTGCCGTAAAACTGGAAACAAATGCAGCTGTGGCACCTTTTCCATCTCTAATCCATTTTCTGACACTTTGCAAGAGTCTGGCACTCACTCTGAATAGTTTTTTATTGGATTTTGCAGATGCAAATCTAGTATTCTTATCCGGTGTTTTAATCAAATTTTCAGTGGCCTTGGCATTGTCTAATTGTAACAATTTGAAAATGTTAGTATCTGCTTTAAATGCTGGATCCTTGTACAGACGATTTAGTTCTTCTTCATTGCAGGAATTTTCCAATTCTGTTTGCAAATTAAAGTCATCTAGTTCCAATTGAATGTCTAATTCCGCACTTGTTGGTTCTAAACCTATCAAATCCTCAACGGAGGTCTCGTCCTCTGATATGTCACTGTCGGCACTTGGTTGACCCAGTGGATACAGAGAGGCATAGGATGGTGGTGGTGATTGATTTATGACAGGTGTTTTAGCACCGTAGTAACGATCGACACCCATGTCACGCATGTCAAAGTTTCCCGAGTCATAGATTTGCTTCATACGTGCCTCCAATTCTGCCTTCTGCAATGGTAGCATATTTAGGATTCGGCTTTGCATGTAAGGGGTCTTGAGGTAAGTGTCTTTGAAGTTTTCATATGTAGGTTCGATACATTGTTTTGTAGCATCGTCATAGAAATAATTTTTGCCTGTGCACCTCTGCTCTTCCAAAGGATCCTGACCAATTCTTTTGGATGGGTTGAGCTTGTTTTCGTCAATAATTTTATTGAGTTTGTTGCGAATTGCACCCTCGTTGTAGTTGTATATTTTGTAGAAATTGTCTCGCCACTTGCGGTACACACGAGCCTTGCTTTGACGCGTCAACATGAATGTATTTTTAGCGTGCAGTCTGGTGAAAACTCTGTAGGCATCGGGAGCCATGTCCTTGAGGGCGTTGGTTTCGTAGGTCAAATGATCTCTTTTGGGTGTGTAGTTTGCACCTCGAGAAAAGTTTACGCGAACGGTATCAGGTCTGGGGTGCATGTATCCTTCATTGAACGTACCGTCTCCCAAAGCATTTGTCTTTCTTGGTAATTCGTGTACAGCCGAGGTGTCACTCTTTAGACGCAACATTTCCTTGAATTGTTCATCCACACTCTTAAGTGGCAGAGGTTTCAGCTGATCAATATAGGCGGCACGACTGTAGCGCCCGGTGGCAGGACGAATGGCAAGCGCTGGTCCGGTGATGGTATTGGTGACTTGCACATCAAGCTGTTGTGCGTGACCAGCAAGCGCTTTGCGGTATTCAGAAGCCATGCGTTTGGAAGAAAATCCTTTGCCTTTATTCAAGATTTGGAAAGTTGTGTATGCGTTGGGTGCAGGCATGACAAGATTGTTCTTCGCGTCCAGCATGTAGGCGGTTTCCCGAGGTTGGATACGCATGTTGCAAGCCATGATTCTCTCCAGTTGCCACAATAGCAAGATTATTTTCTTATTAAATCTCCAAAATGCTTCCAGCGCGCAGGTCGGAAATGTACATGGCGAACAATCTGCGTGACTCAGTATGCAATTCAATGGACTGTTCCTTAAAGTTGGGTGACGAAAGGGTGAATGGGATTGGTTGACCAATGACCCCATAGTAACCGTGCGTGAAATGTTGCCAGTACTGTATGTCTATAGTATCCAACATCATTGCCACATCGTGCAACCGATGTTCATGCTTCTGTGATCGTGTCGATCGATCAAAATCAATCAGAAACAAATGACACGACGAATCACAAAGTAGATTCCAGCTGTGATAATCCGCATGAATAACGCCCTTACCATGCAAAATTTTCAAAATGTGCCCCGCACGACGCACCAGCAGCTCTTTGACACGACCTTCAATATTAGGCAGCGATAGTGCACGGTGCAGACTAATGCCATTGACTTTATGCATTAAAATACACGATATTGCCGTTTTATCCTGCATAGGTATCAATCGACTGTATTGAAGCTTTGGTATGCGTATCAACCCTTGAAATTGCTTGTACAATTTTATTTGAGACATGATGCCTCTTTTTTGATCTTCTGGTGTTAAATTATGCCAGTTTGTACGTTGACCATTTACACAGGGCAATCGTACTGGTTTGAGCTTTTCCTTTGATATTCTCGATATTTTCAAAACACTCTGCTGCTGCGTTTTGGAATTCAACACTGTAATGACCAGTCCATAGCTTCCGGTACCCAATACACCAACAAAGCTGACTGGCAAATTTGTGGCATTTAAAATTTTTGTTGTGAAATCCACAAGATAGGCCAAGGACATGGTGTCCCCGTGTTCAATCACACCCGTTTTTATTGACATGCTATGGTCAAAGCAAATATTTTCTCGTTGCACATTTAGTGTAACTGAAATTGTGTCTCAAATATCACCAAAGGTGAACCAGATTCACAAACCATGAAATCTGCAAAATCCACCACAGCGATACGACCTAATGGCTTGTTGGCAAAAGCTGTAGCTATCAAAGCAATTGTGTCGTTGGAAACAGCACCAGAATCATATGAGCCATTGCAAAAAGCAACACCACCACCACCAGGCGAAATTTACATAGAAATCATAAGTGAGCTGAGTTCATTTGCCAAGCATCTGGTGGAACCGAACCTCAACTGGTTCAATGATGATAAGCAACGAGCTGAGGAGCTTGGCAACATGTTGCTACCGGGTCGACAAGGCACATCATTGCGACTGGCAGACCATTTGGTGGTGCAGTACTCCAGGGAGCACGTTATCATGCTGCAGAACGCAGGCAGTGTCCCGACTGAGTTATGGCTCGACTATCGGCGCGTCCTGGCAGGAACGGGCAAGAAATACTTTGATGTATTCAAGCGGAAGAACGCCATCAAAGCACGTCTGTTTGGGCAAGAAATAGACACCACAGTGGGTCAAATTGTATTTTTGTGCTGGTACAGCAAACGGGGCTTGACAGAATACATGAAAAAGCATGAACAAGAAGTGCGGTCGCACATGCAGCAGAACGAGAAGAAATCGAGAAAGACGGCCAAGAAAACGAAAAAAAGAAAGAGCAGGGCACCTTCACGAAGTGAATGTGTGAAGCCGATGACCAAAAAGTTCATTGGCACTTTTAAAATGTGGTCCTAAATCACTACCAATCATGTCGACAAACTCCGAAAAATATCACTCCCTTTCCATTGCCTATGGTGGATTTTTTGAGACGCCCGTGGAACAGATGAATTCAAAGACGCCGGACAAAACGTTTGCTGCAGAGCTTGCTCCTGTATACATTAACGCAATACCTGCTGCTGATGACAGTACAATTGCAGCGCCTGCTGTAGCGTCTGCTGTGGCGCCTGCTGTGGCGACTGTTACTACTGTTGTTGAACCACAAGGAAGTTCTCCACGAGATTCCAGGTACACACCTCAGCTGCAGCAGGTTCAAGGTCACAGTGGCGGTCGACGGTCAAGCGCAATTGAAATATCACCGGTGGAGTTTGGGCTGTTTTGCTTTCTTGCCGGCATTGCAACCGCATTAATTATAGTGCAAGTCACGGCGCCTCGGGCACCAAGTCACGCATCTCTGTCAGCATAGGTGTCAGTAAATCAGTCGCATTCTGTATCTCATGCAGCATTTCCAAAACAATTGAATTAGTAACCGTACCTTCCATCTCGATAATGTCGAGTGCAGAAGTGATTGTGCAGACGAGATTTTTAGCATTATGACATAGTACATGAGATTTGCTCTCGTTCATGATTGACCGATTATTCTATTGCTTTAGGTTACTACAATAATTGAACAATGAGTTCTGTAACCATCACCGTTGGCGACAGATCATTTGTGCCCTCTGTCAAAGATTATGGTGTAATCTCAAGAAAATCTTTCCTCGGCCTAGTCAACGCGCCGGTCCTGACCCTCGATGATGGCACTCAGATGGGGATTGCAGGAAAGTCTGTAATGACTGACGTGGTTTCTGCAGCCACAGGTAAAAGCTTGGACAATGTAACTGTTGCACTACCATTGGACGTCAGAACCATTGGTATTGACACTTTGACCGCTATGGGCATCACCAGTGAAGTACAGGCCACAATGTTTGGAAATTGGAGAACTCAGTTGACCGACGCACAGCGCGAAGCTTTTAATCAGCAGTGGATGACTGCCAGTACAGGGACGCCGACGGAGAAAAAAGCATTTGTAGATAAAATGATTGCATCTTTGTCCTAGGCGACCTAATACTCTTCCTCGACATCAACCTCTTGCTCACCAATACATTCATCCTCTGAAATATCATTGCAATCAGGAACGATGGGTGCAACAGGCTCGTGTGTGTTTTTAATGCAAAATGTGACAAAATCATGATAGGATAGGCAATCTAGTATAGGTATATTGGCTGTGCTGCGTGTAAGAGCGTGGTATACCTGCCATAGTTCATCTTCATAATCGCACCGCCATTGCTGCCAAGTGTATGTTTTTTGCAACATCATTGTGGCCAATCTATGTCTTCAAGTACGTTATATGATTTCAATATATAATCTGATTCTCACGTAACAAACATCCACGCTTCATTAGCATCATGGCGATCGTTCTTCTTTTTGAAAACACTGCACCCCTTGCGTTCCCTGCAAACCCTGCTGTGGTCAGCAGTGTGGTGAGCAGTTATGGTACCACATTTGCCAAAGATTTGGTGTACAATCGATCCTTGATGGTAGTGCCCAAGGCTGCTAACACCGCTGCAAGTGCTACTTCGTACTCGTTTGTCCAAAATCCCGACAACAGCGTGTCAGAGATTGCGCGCAACGTCTACAGTGTAGATTCTACAGGAACAAAGGGTAGTTTTGCAGTTGGAGTTTTGAAGACAGCAGGCGGGCTGTCCACCATTGAAGACTGCCTGCAGGTGGACCATATCCAGACCATTTTCAACACCACCTCGCAGACGGATGCCAGCCAGACATCTACAATCTCCTTGAATTATGCAGGTCTGCAGTTCTCTACAGACAGCTCTTGTGTATACTTTGGCGCATCTCAAGTATTCAGAATCCGCTACGGACCCAATGAGAGCACCGATGGCAGAGACATTCTTGCCTTTGAGGCATTGGCTACCGACGGAAGCTACCAAACAAAGTTCTCATTGACACAGTCTTGATTGCAGTTCTAAATACATACATTGACTATTTAATTCATTTATACCCGTGTTCCCCTCTTGTAAAATATAGTATTTTCCTTGTTTACTTGAAGCCAATGACGTTCAACTTTGGTAATCTTGTTATTAAAGAAGCGGATAAGATTTTGCCGCCGGCCCCGCAATCATCCCCTGTGGCTGTAGCAAAACGAAGTCAGAAGGTGTCTGAGCATTTATTGTACACCAAAACCGCAACATTGATCTACGCAAAACAAAAATTGGTCAAATAAAAATGCGACAACATGACCGCTTAAATTATGTTCGTACTTGCTAATGTTTTGTTTACCATGCATCGTGTCTTCTTTACCCTTCTATTGATCTTATATCGCGCCTCATCCTTTTTCGTGCCGATTTGTGAGTGGAATGATTTGCATACAAAAAAAGCAACGGTTTTTCAAGTGAATGGGCATGAGATTGTTGCTTACAAACCGTCGCGCTACACTGTAGTTGCCTTTCAAGATCATTGTCCTCACCGTGGCGCATCCTTCAATAATGCAAAAACTTACAATGGGACCATGACCTGCAACTACCACGCGTACCAGTTTGCACAAAATGGGTCATTACTACATGGACTTGGAATCAGTGAGAAATGCAAATTGAGACTGGAGAATGTTCCAGTCATCCGCCGTGGGAATATTGTCTGGGGGAGTATTGATTGTGATATAAGTGCATTGCCACCACATTTGGAATTCGAACATTTTGAACACCCATTTCATACTATTTGTGGATCAACAGCAATCAAGTGCAGTGTGGCCAGTTTAATTGAAAATGTTATTGATGCAGCTCATGTGAGCTTTGTGCACAGCTTTGGCAACCCTGAAAATCCAGAGCCCAAATTGTATACGGTGAAAAAGATTGACAATCGGACGAGTCAGGCAACATTTCAGTACAATTCTGGCAGGACATCACTGTTTCCAAATACTATTGTTCATGTAGCAAATTGGTTCACCACGCCTTGTACAGCGTCCACGCGCGTCAGCAATAATGGCAAAGTAAAGCTTGTACAGGTGCATGCTGTTGACCGGGGCGATCACACAACAGTTTACTGGAGTTTAAGCCGTAACTTTTGCACATGGTCTGGTTTTGATCTCTTTTTCCGTTTGGCCATGATGGTCACATTGCAGGAAGATAGTGGTGTTTTGGAGACAGTCAGACCCGAGAAGGGTGACTTGATCCATTCTAAATTTGATAGTCTACAAATGCACTATCGCAGGGCCATGCGTTTAACCCAGAACGTCACGACTGAACCAACGCATTAGGGCAATGCTCTCCAGAATGTCAATCATGGCCCGATGACTATTTTTGATTGGACCAAGAAATTGCAGCGCGTCGGGCTTTAGTCTGCGCACCGTTTCCAGCAGTGACGTTGTGTCGATGGTTTTGTGGCCTATGAGCGAGGTCATATTGGGGAATAGGGTTAGTAGCACGTGGCGGTCGAAATAGATGCTGGAACCTGCCAGCATGACACGATAGCAGCGTCCAGGCTGCTCAATGTTGGCTGCTTGTTCAACATTATTAAGTTTTTCATTGTATACCAATGTGCGTGGGTCACTGACTTTATTACGAAACACTGCATGTTTCTCAATAAATTGGGACAGCAATTCACCGGCGTTTTGTTGAGTGACTGTGGAGATTTTGCATAGGTCAAACAGGTCGTTCCCGCCATACTGACGGCTGCAAAAGCGTTCCTTGCACCAGTTTGATGAGGCGTTAATGACTGATTCAGGCTGATTGATAATTAGGTGCAGTGTGTCAATCACAGTGAAATCATTGTCTGTAACGATGGCAGCAATTTCAAGCAGGCCGAAGTTGGATGCGGTGACGTCAAGACCTGAAGTTTCAATGTCAATCCATATCCATACGCTACTGTAGGTGCGCTGCTTAATGGACGAGAGGAAGCGATTGTCCGTCAGGCCGACTGGGTGTGAAACAGGTACAAAATGATTGATTGGTGCAAAACTTTGAAAATTGTAGTGTTGACCGTACATTACGTCAACAGTGAACGTTTGAGATTATTAAATTCAGTGTTAAATGAACGCAACTAAATATAATAAGCAATATGCATAGCCGGCACGAAAACAGTAGAATCATGATGACCCGTTCAAAGACGTTGCCACTGCGGACCCGTCTGCGTGAGCAAACAAATTGTCCTATTTCACTGGAAAACTTCGACAAAAACACAACAATATTTGTGCACGGCGGAATCAAATTTAATGCCTTTCAGCTACAGCGGTATTTGATAGTAGTTCCTAACGCCACCAATCCCATCACTCGGCAAGTCTTTTCTATTTCGGAATTGAATCAACTGGACAAGGCATGCAGCAACGGCATTAAAGTTTTAAAGGGGGAGCACGCCAGGGCAGCAGCGGAAATGATTCAGGAAGATGACAACAATTTGATCTATTTGGAAAATGAGCTGCAAAACTCATTGCACAAGTTTCTGATCCACTTCGGACATCAGATCAACTACAATCTGCTAATTAACGAAGTCAATGAGATACGCAACGATGTTTGTCGTGTATCAACACATGATTGGGAGGAGATGGTGGTGCGTGCAGATGTATTTTGCGAGGTGTATCCGGCATATATTTTGAGCACCAGGTTTGAAATCTTGGATATCCTAGACCCACCACAGTATTCAAACAATCCCAGCTACATCAGTCCTGTAAACAACATGAATACTATTGACAGTGGCGCTAGCAGCTCTAGCGGCTCAAGCAGCGACAGTCAAGACAGCATCCACGAGACATACGATAGCGCAGCAATGCTGGTCCCGGCCTATTCACCGTACAGTGATCGCTTTGCAGAGCTGAGAACACCTCCTCCGGTTCAAAGGCACAATAATTAGAGGTCAGGTCTGGCCAGTCTCATGACTGCGACACGTGCCTCTTCGTCGGTCATTTTGTTGTCTTTTTGCAATTGAGAAATTTCAAGCATTTGACGAACGTTTGAAACTGAAACAGGAGTTGAGCGCTTGACCGCCAAATTGAATAGAAAAGTGTACGACAATGCAAATCGCTCAAAACGCTCGTGCAATTGAAACGCTTTCAACCTCAATTCCATATCTTCATATTCGGGACTTTGAATAGCCTCAAGGAGATTTTCGTAATCTTTGACGATTTGTTCAGGAGTATACGCTGAAAGCTTGTTGATTTTTTCCAAGGCGCTTTTTTTCGATTTCTCCCAATCAATCGAAGTGGACGCCATGCTGCTTCTGATGTTGATGATCTTCATTTAATTTTTGGTTCCTTTATTTCGCCGTCTTCCACAAATTCGTTCATGACTTTTTTAAATTCGATAATCGGCATTCTAATTTCGCAGGGTATAAAGTCGGAGCCATAGATATTTTTCAGCACAAAATCGCGACTGTAATGAGCGTCAAACAGTCGTTTGCACATGCAGCCGATCGTAAACTCTTCCATTTTATTTTAGTGTAAATAATCAATATATATATGATCATCTCTCAATGTGCAACGAGAAACAATTCATGTTTTTCCATTACCAATTACCAAAAACTCAAGAAAGATAAAAACCAAAGATGATTGCAAATATAAGTTGCACGGTATCAAATTTATTGATTGCCAAGAATCAAAATCGTAATCGTTTGTACATTCGGTTCGTAAATGATTCGAACTTCGTAATGCATCATTGTTTTAAACCAAATACGCTGATCGTCTTGAACTTGATACTCGAAACCTCGAATTGCAGCGTGCGTTCTGTTCCAATCCGAATTCCGACGATTTCGCAAAAATGCAAATGTGAATCTAAAGACAAATGAACCATGTCCGACGTGATCATTCTCGTGCAAAGCAATCCAGGTGTTTAATCTCCCAGTGACATCGCGAAGTGCCATGTTAATGTTCAATCCATTTACGTTGTCAATAGGAGCTAGTAAAAATTGATTGTTGGTTATCAGTAGATCCAACGGGGACGCGAGCAAATAGTCCAAACATTCGCTCAAAAAAGTACTGGACCGATTGACTGCTATAAAAATGTGTTGTCCAACATCTGTTTGTAGTGCATAACGACAGACGTGTTTCAGCATAGCATGATCCCTGAAGCGACCTTCATTTCTCACCTGAACACTGCTTTGTGGCACCATGTAGTTGTATACAAAATGCTCTACATTTACTCTAGTGGCTGCATTTAATGGTCCATGCGGCAAAACCACATTCAGCGTTCGACGAGCGATTTCATTTGGGAGTATCATTCTGGTCCGCTGTGGCGCGAGCAATTGCAGCCATTCACAAATGTATGGATAGCGCAGATCGTCCAGCAACAGCATTGGAATGGTCCTTGGATATCTGAACTTTCTAATCAACCAGTTATGTAGACGCATCAGTCGCGGGTTGTCATTCTGCATGCCGGCAAACGTCGTTGTAAAAATCTCCAACAGAAGTACGAAAAAAGGTTCCCCATTTGCGTATCGACAACAAAGAGGATTGTAAGGATTGTCAACAATGCCACGTGGCAAACAAGGATTCGCATCGCTCGTGCTTGCAACATCACGATACATATTCCCAATTGGCATGCAATTAGCAACTTCTTCTCTATGATTAGCTTTTGACGCAGTTGACAACTGCATCTGGCTGTCCAACGACAGATTGATAATATTGCGCGGGAAATTCATGTTGTAACTAGTCGGCATATTTTTAAAAGATTGCTAGAAGTCTTGTCATTGATCCATTTGGTAGTGTGATTATTGAGATATAATAAAATGCGGAAAAATCTAGAAAATTTACAGGGATCAAGTCTCTTTGATTCATCATTGATCAAAACTCTAAACCGATTATTCCAATTTCAAACCATGGTATCATTGCAGCAGGAAAACATGTTATGTTAACAACTAAAAAAGGCGTATCTCGAGACAATATCCAGTGTTGCCCTTCAACTCGAATTTCATAATTTGGTGCCATGAAGGGAACATTCATCCAAGTGCTGTTTCTGTAGTCGTGCAAGCACTCCAACTCAACCTTGATTGAAAATAATCGATTGCCGATCCCCTGGTTCACATGTTGATCAATCCAGTTGTCTATCTTTTGAGTCACATCATTCACAGTCATTCCTGTATTGATCCCGGCAATTCCGATTTGTGATAGAAATACGTACGTATTCCTCGTGTCCAACACACGCCCTGGAGCAGCAAAAAGCACATCAAAACAGTCACTTATATACGTATTCTCATTGTTACATAGCAATTGAACGTACTGATCATGATTGGAAGTCAAGGAATGCCGCATCAGATGCTGTATTGCAAAATTTGTATCAAAATTGTTCTCACATGAGCATATCACACCTATTAAGGGGTCTTCATACAGCATGTAGTGTTCAATGAAGTGACTCAAATTTTGACGTTCATTGTCCCCCAAACCTCCACTTTGCAAGCCTAATCTCATTTTACGATAGTATGCTTGCTGCCAAATAAGGGGACGATTACGCTGTGGTGCAAGCAAGATTAACCATTCGTTGACATATCGATATTGCTCATTGCTGATGAGCAGTCGTGTGGGTCTGTTGGCCGTGTAGCCATATTTTCTCACGAGCCATCGATGCAATTTTTTCAATCGTGGATTCACGTGTGGAAGCCCATGAAAGCTTGCGTTAAATATTCTTAACAAGAGCGCAAAAAAACGAATGCCATTGTTGTATTCACAGCACTCGCGGTGTTCAGCATTAACAACGCCATGTGGCAGGCACGCAATAGCGCTGGTTGATGCCTTGTCTCGGTAGTGGTAACCTATTGGCATGCAATTATCCACCTGTCGACGATGATGCGCTCGTGACGTGGCAGACAAATTCATCTGAGCTTCCAGCGTCAAGTTTTGTAATAGCTCGCGTGGTATATTCATGTTGCTTTAAGTGTATATAATATGTATTACACTGAGATGAAAAACACTGTTATGAAAGTATTTATGTTCGAAGCTGTTGAAAGATTTTGTCATTTGACACCAGTTTGTCAATGTGTTATTTAAATTAGCGGCAGGCCTTGAATGTTGATCGTCAACTCATTCCTGCCTGTGCGCAATTCTATAAACACTGTAAAATATTGACAATTTCTCATCAAATTCCATCCGTCATCATCATTCAGGACCACAAGTTCATAGTTTGCTGGTGCAATCGGAGCATGCATGAGATCACTATTTCTAACGTTAAGAGAGCAGTTTAGGTCAATCAGGATTGTCAGTCTGTCATTTCCGCAATGTTCATTAATATGTCTTCCAATCCAGCCATTGATCCCAGGCATGATGTCAATTAGATTGATGTCGTTGTTCATCCTCAAATCATTCCTTGATATTCGGTAAATGTTCCTCGTTGTCAGGACTTGGCCTGGAACAAACAAGAGCGAATTGAGGCAGTCAGACATAAATGTCGGTTCGTGGTTACAAGTTAATTTTACATATTGACCGTGTTCAGACGTCATAGAATGTCTAATGACATGCTGAATGGCGTAATTGGTAGCAAAGTTTCCTTCGCAGAAACATTCCGCACTCAAATATCTTACTGCACCGACCATATAATGTTCGATAAAATGAGTCAAATTGAGTCTAGAATCAACATTTAGTGGTCCAGCTGGTAAAGTGACCTTCAAATAACATCCATTTCGCGCGCGATGATTAAGTACACGATTACGCTGCGGAGTAAGCAGTGTCAGCCATTCATGCACGTATCTATATTGCCTATCATCAATAAGCAAACGTGGAGGAGCTTGTGTTCGGTAATTATATTTACGAATCAGCCAACGATGCAGTCGCTCTAATCGCAGATCCGTGTGTTGCGACCGATAGAATGATGATCGAAATATTTCTAACAACAATAGAAAAAACGGAACACCGTTGTTGTATTCACAGCATGTGGAAAAATTGGGGTTTGTCACAGCACCATGAGGTAAGCACACATTTGCATTTGACGACATGACATCACGATATACATCACCAATGGGCATACAGTTTTGCATTTGCCGATAATGATTGTCCCTGGACGTGGCCGAAAGGCTCATTTGACTATTCAGAGCAATAAAATTCTGTGGTATATTCATGATACAAAGGTACCATATATTTTCAGAGGCATTGACGTTCTCGTAGATTAAAAGGATAAAAACTACAACGAACTATGTTGACGATGAAGGAACTGCAGGAATTCGTTGAGAATGAACTGGTATACTTGATTTGATAATTTTTATTTGTATTAATAGTTTAAATGTTAATTGCTTGGCCCAGGTGAATATGCGCCTTTGCTCTTCCAAACCCCGCCTAGCCTGACTTGCATTTGTAGACTGGTGGCATTGCTGACTCCCGATCCTCCATACACTACAATACGCCATGCTCCATCAAAATTACCACCAAATTGTAAACTCATACCATAAGTGTTGCTGAGACTTGCAAGATCACGATTGTCGACAATGATTGCGTGCAGCGTATCATCAACAGCGGTGGTGGATCCACCAAAGAATGTCTCGGGTTTGGTGAATGTCAGTGCACTGTCGGTAATCTGTGCCTGTGTTTGACTGGCGGTGGCAGCACCCAGCTGACCCACGTAACGATAAAACGTAATCTTTGGAGGCAAGGCAGCACTCACACCGCTCAAGTTGGCGTACGCATAGAATGTTAGGACACCGGCCTCATTGTCGAGCACCCAGTTTCCACTACCAAATGGGATTACTGTCACCCCGTCGTTTTTGTACAAGGTGTACAGATACGAGCCTGCGACATCGGCGTTGAACGGCACAGCCTTCTGCAGTACACGCCCAAACACAGCGTCTAAAGGCGCTTCATAAGCATTGGCTTGCGTACCGGGAATGACTACAAGCGGAATCTGCACGTATTTGCGAATCATGGGCGATGCAGTGGACGTTTTACCCGCCAAACTACCGGCAATGCTAGCACCATTGTCATCCAGTGATGCATTGATTAGGTCAGAAGGTGCAGTGCTGGGTATGACCTCGGCATAGATCTGATTTTGAAATACTGCGGATCGAGCGGGGCGATTGGGTTCAGAAAACACTGCGGTTGTGTCCAATGTGCTGGGCACACCTTGATTTTTTTTAAACAACAGGGTCGACAAATTGGTGACGGTAAGCGACCCCATGGTGTTTGCATTACAAAAATACAATAATTATGACCTCTACAACGCGTTCATTTTAATTTCAATTCATACATTTAGAAGAAGACGGACACGGCCTGTGCAGTCACACTTGTGACCGTAGTGCTGATGTTGCAGGGCACACCGATACGAACATACACGATGGCAGAGGTGGATGCGCCGGGAGGCACATAGACCTTGCGGGCTGCTGTGGTACTTGCAATGTCACCGCATGCCGTGCCATTGCTGCCGGATCCAACTCCTGTGGCCAGCACTGGGCTGCACGCATCCATCAGTCCAGTGGAAGTGAAGGCGCCGTTGGTGGAGTCATCCACCATGACCTGGAAAGAATGGTTGGCGCTGCTCAGGTTGGCCCCCAGTGTCATGCCGGTCTGTACCACGGTGAACTGCAGTTTTGACTGTCCTGTGGTCATGATGCCAGTGTACTTGAATGTGACGTATCTAAAACTAGTGAGCGACGAGGTGATGCTTGTGTAGTCAAACGTCGGCAGGCCACTGGACCCACTGTAGATCGTGGTGTAATTTTTGTAGCTTGCACTTGAAGGTGTAACAAATTGTCCGTTGAGAAGCTGCAGGTCCGAGGTGGTAATCAGTGAAACTGTATGGTCGTAGGCGGTGAATGCAGCCTTTTCGGGGAACACACCGGCTCCAGATGAACAATGTTGACCCGTAGCAGTAGCAGCATTGCTCAAAACTGCTTTCGCCGCAATGGAGGGCTGATCAATGCGCAAAGTTGATGCTACACCCGTACTGGTATTGACGTAAGCGCCGGTTGCTGCAGCACCACCATTGGTAAAGTTAGAGAAGGGAATCACCTTGACTTGCAGATTCTCATCAAAGGTGTTGCTTGCCGCAGTCAGAGCAACATTGAAGGTGTTGAATTGAATATCTGCAGGCGTAGTTGTGTATGGCAGCTGCAGTCCTGTTGTGTTGACCAGGGTGGTGGAAGTGGTGTACTTATTGGTTGTTGGGCTTATAAAGTACTTGTTGGTTGCACCGATGCTGGTGGTGAGTACAGACACTGTAGCACCCAGTGTGGTTGCACCCGATGTATTGACCATGCTAATTTCAGCGTGCTTCCTGTCATTGCGCACAAAGAACGCTGCAGCATTGCTCTGGTTGAATTGAGTTTTGAATACTGCAGAGGACGTGAAGGATGGCACACCACTTATCTGAGTGGTGTTGCTGCCGGTCTCTGCGGTCACTTGTGCGTTGTCAATTACAGATGCAGCATTCAGTGCGTCCACAAAGAACTGAAGAGCATTGGTCACAACCAGGCTTCCTCCGTTCGGGCTGTACTGCATGCTCAGAGAGTAAGGTGTAGACGCAGGGGCATAGGCCGTGGCCACATTTGTTGCCATGACAGTAGAGTTGATGACCTTGTAGAAACCAGTATTGTTGACTGGTGTGGTGTACTGATCTCCATCGCCCTGATATACGATTGCCACGGACCCAGAGGTGGATGCTACACTGCCATTGACAAAGACAGTGCCGAAACCAGCCGTGTTAAATGTTGCAGTATTAGCAGCAATTGTGAACGAGCTTGATGGTCCACCATTGGCCGACAGAGCGCCAATTATGGCGCTGCTATCACCAGGAGTGAAGTTGGTCCTCTTGAGGCCCGAGTAGGTTGCATAGGTGTTGGTGTTGGTCAGCCTGGTAGAGTTGAGGATGATTGGTGCAACCACACCCTCAAGATTGAAGCCACCGCTGCTCAAATACGGTGCTCTGAGAGTCACCAGCTGTGTGGCGTCAAGCGTGTTGCTGTCAGTGGCGGCCAAAAACGCTGTTGCGGTAGGCAACAATGTCTGTGGCAGGATGATGTTGGACCCAGCGCCAAATAGACTGTTGATTGTGTTTTTGGCAAACACCTGCATGCTGTAGACTGTCCCCGGGTTGAGGATTGTCACTGCCAGCGTGGTGGCGGAATCAGAGCTGGTGGTTGCTGCTGTCGTCAATGACACTGTATCGGAGATTGCACCACCAAACCGCACAGAGCTGGACGCAGCACGATCAACTCTGTACTGAGAAATGAATGGCGTGTTCTGCACGCCAGCAAGGTTGACGTCCCGGTCGGCAGGTGCGGTCCATGATGCAGTCAATAGACTCTGTGCAATGGCACTGGCGCCAAAGGAGGTTGGTGCGTCCGGTGGACCTACAGCATCGGTAGCAATGTTGAATACTGTGGCATACTTTACAATCTGTGAGCTCTGGTTAACACCATATACGCGTACATCGTAGGGGATTTGTGTTGCAATAAAGCCCATTGCCTGATAGACGGGTCCAACTTGAACTGATGTCCCCTGCTGCACGAATAATTGCAGTGTATTGACCGTTGCAAATGCGTTTGTCGCAGGAGATTCCAGTGTGATTGTGGCGTAATTGTTGGTCCACAGTCCACCAGCATTTTGAGCGCTTGGAATAATATCGGCCATGACGCGCTGAATGTAGGGTGCAGTGGACGCCGTAAATGCAATTTTTTTCTGAGGAGGCAAAGTGTAAGTGATAGTGATTTTGCTGGTGTCTTTAGTGCCGGCCACATTTGTGAACACTGGAGGACTGTCTAGCAGGTAGGTGGACAGCCAATTGTTGAGGATATTGACTGCATCTGTGTTTTTTGTCACTGCAGTGATACCAGTGGAGGGCACCGTGCTGTAGGCAGGAGAGCCGAGCAGTGGGAAAACCTCGGGGGTTACAGGCGTGGGCGTCCCGATATCAAACGTCACTTGACCTGAGGTTCTGTCCACTGTAAATTCAGTGTTGTTCGGCCCAACACCAACGCCTTGTGCAAAAATGCTACCAGTGGACGTCATTTTGTGTGCTAATTAGCTGTTAACTGGGTGGCGATATATTAAAGGCATATTTCCAATCGCAGTTTTACTCGCAGTCGCGCTTCGCATTAGTACATGATTAAAATTTTTCGTCCTTTTTGGTCAGGATCATATACGCAACAAATGTGATGCTGCTGAACACACTGCCGAGAATGAACGACGGAACGCGATCGGATGAATTTGCGAATCGTAAAGTTTGTGCAATTTTTTCCAAGTCTTGATAATACATCAAAAACTTGCCGTTCGCGTGAATTTTTCCACCATTTGTGTGTATTTGCTGCCGCATTTGAATGGTCTTTGTATCGCCATTTTTCAATTTGAATGCTGCAGTGTACAAATTTACCTTGCCATCTTTCGCATCGACAACCAGTCTGCTGTCTGTGATTTCTGCCGTCACGTAAATGCGGTTCATTTTGACAAACGCCATAATCATGAACACAACTGCAAGAACAAAGGAGGACGAAACACTGAATATAATTCCACCTGTAATAACATTGATATGTTTAGTAACAAAGGGGGTCGTCATTGTTTTGACAATAAGAATTATTTTATTAAACATTTTGTTTGAATCAGTAATCAGGATTGTACCGTCTGGTCATTCTGTCCTGCTGTTTGAGCAGCTTTCCTACCTTGTGGCCCTGGAACGCAACAAGTGCGAGCGATCCAGCCAGAGTGGCACCTGCTAGTGGCAAAAAAGGTGTGTTGTCAAACGCAGTTGCAAATTTCAAGCTCTTCTCCATTTCACTGGAATTAGTGTAATACATTTTGTACTGGCCATTCTTGTGCACCTTTGTATCACAGCCAATAAACTGCTTGACTTTGACCGTCTGCGACTTTCCTCCCTTATTCTTGAATGATGCAGTAAAATGATTGTACTTGCCCTTGCAGTCATGCACTGCATTGCCATTCTTATCATATTTGGTAAATTTAGGGTCGTTGTGCAGGACACTGTCTGTGATGTCGGCCTTGACGTAATTGCGTGGCGCTTTGACTAGAGAAAGCAAGAAAAATACACCCATGATAGCCACCAGCACAAAGTACTTGATCATCTCTGGGTCTATTTTTGCCTTTAGTCTTTTGATGCCAGGAGCGTTCATTGTAGTTTGAGTACACAATTTATTATTTTTGGTACGGTTTGCGGCTTAATCTCGTTTACATCCAGTTTATGATATGCGCAAACACACGTTCATATTTGCTATCTTTGATATCAGCCTTGACATGAGTACGTGGTGCGTTGACGCTAGAGAAGAACATGCAAACAAGAATACCAAAACTTATTGCAGCATACGGTGTGAAGACTGGATGTATTTTTGCTTTCTTACTTTTCATGGCGGTTTTAATTGATTAAATTTATTTAAATTTGCTACAGTTTACGGCTCAATCTTCTGCGACTCATCAGCCAGCTGTGTCCCCTGATTTCCTGCAGTGTTGATCTTTGTTTCGGGTTTTTTTTTAATATTGAGACCAGCAATTCTTCAAGCCAGACATGATCCTCGTTATTTTCAATTTTGGACGGGAAGTGAAGCTCACTCATGCATATCGCCTCTTTCAGTGTGCTTGACACGCTGCTGCGAAACGGCACAAATCCATGCACAAGATTATACACAGTGACTCCAAGTGACCATATATCAGTCTCACATGTAACCTTATTAAGGTAATTTTCTGGCGCAGCAAATGCAGGTGTTCCTCGCGGTGCAACGTCATCCTCAATGCGTGACACACATCCAAAGTCCGCCAGCTTTATCCCGTTGTCTGCGGTGCGCAATATGTTGGCCGGTTTGATGTCATTGTGAATGTAACGCTTGTCGTGCATGTAAATAAGAGCATCAATGACACCAATGGTGACCAATTTGGCTGCTTGATGCTCCAAAATGCTGTCCACAAGGCATCCATTGGACGCAAATTCCAACACAATAATGTACACTGGACAATCTTCACAGTCAATAATCTCTTGCAGGGCAATGATGTTCTTATGCTGCAAGGAAGTCAGCGCATCCACTTCACGGCGTATCGAGCTTTCCAAACTTCCTCGTTTAATAATTTTTAAAACTGTCTCCAGATATTTTGGGACGTATTGAGGGCAATTAGCATTTAAATGCGTTCTGGCCTTGAACACACTTGCTGTAGCTCCTGAGCCTATTTTTGACAGCACAGTGTATTGATTTAGCACCACACGATCTCGTTCGTCTTTGCTTTTGCTCAATTTTGTAGTAAAGAGGGCATCGGACATGCTGGCGTTCAGCGAGGTCACATGCGCACCAAGGTCAGCAACAGTCACCAGTTGCTCCGACAAAACACTACGCTGAAAATTTATTTCATTGACTGCATCCTGAAATTCGGATTGGTGCATTAGCTTTTTAAACTGTTGGGTGTCAATGATTGCCACACCAACAAATGTCTGAGCCGTGGCCATGCATGGCACCTCGTTCATTATTTCAGTCACCCCGGCAATGGATCCGGCAAAAAGAAGTGATTTGAAATCCATGATTTTGACTACGCCATGTGTAATTAGACCAATACAGCCACTCAAATTGACTGTATCACCTCCTTTGTGCCAATAATGCTTGACGTGCAGCTTGCGCAGTGCTCTGTCAGTCAAACCACTCAATATTGTATATCGTGTGCGCAAATAGTTAATTTTCAAGACGGTCCAGTTGACAAATTTGTCGTAGGGCAATACAGCCATTTGTATAGTTTCATCACACACGCTCATGGTGTGTGCTGAGAGCTGTTGGTCAAAGAGAAATGATTCAAGATTGAGTACTTTTCCTCTTGAGTAAACCTCACCGCTATTTTGATCAATCACGGCGATGCCATTTGAAACAACAATTTGCAAGTCAGGGCATTGTGTGCCTTGCAAAGATAGCACTGAATTGGCCTGAATGGTAATGATTTGCATATCGTCGATCAGTTGTTTGAGCATAGGGGGTTCTAAATCGTGAATGTTAAATCCGTACGCACTTTTCAATGCCTCTTCAACGTCATCGGGTTCCTCATCAAAGCTGTCGCCAGTGCTGAAAGCTTCTATGGCACCGTCTGAACTGGTATCTGTTTTGTGTTCGTTTTCAGTCACATAGTGCCTCAAATTCATGGTCATAATTCGCTTTGCCCTTGCTTTCACATCAAAATCGTCGTCAGATGCCATTTGATAGTACATAAATATTAAAATTGTAATATCGTGTTTTTTTACAGACGAATCTAATGTTTTCATGCCATCAAACAGCTCAGCGCGGTAGTGTACACACAAATGGAATATGCAGCATTTTTAGGTGTCTCACTGACCGCCAGTGCTGCCGAAATAAAAACGGCCTACCGAAAAAAAGCGTTGTTGCTTCATCCCGACAAACCCGGTGGCGATGCTGAGCAGTTCAAGAAGCTATCCGAAGCCTACGAAAAATTACAAGAATATCAGAATCCAGCCGTGCAAAATGACCCGATGGCCAGCATGTTCAATCAGTTCTTTGCAACGCAACATCCAGCTTATAACAATCCTGGCGGATTTGTGCACCAGCAGCCACCAAAAGTCCATCAAGTTAAGATCAACCTTTCTACCGCCATGAAGGGATTGACCGTACCGTTTGCCTATAAACGGACCGTGACCTGCGACTGTGTAAAGCAACAATGTCCGTGCTGCAGCGGCACTGGTGTGCAAGTTGTACATCGTGCGATTGGCCCAAACATGATGCAACGGATTGAGAGCCTTTGTCCTGCATGTCAAGGCCGAAAAACTGTAGCCAACAACAATTGCGGTGAATGCAAAGGTCAGGGCAGTAGAGAAAAAAGCGAGACAATATCATTGGTGCTGCCAGCAGGCATCGCTCCTAACGCTCAGTTCAGATATAAACGGCAAGGGGACATACTCGATGGTCAGGCGGGTGATTTAATAGTTATTGTGATCACTTCTGAACACAGCTTGTTCAAAACTCAAGGTGACAATCTGCTAGTGAAGCAGTCAATTACGTTACAGCAGTCATTATGTGGCTTCACGTCGACTGTGACGTTGCCCACCGATGAGATATTGAGTTTCAGCATGACGGGTATCACATCACCTGGGTCTAGAAAAATCATTGCTGGCAAAGGATTTACAGCACAAGGTTCATTGCTTGTGGACTTCGAAGTAGTATGGCCGGAAAAGATCAGTGTGGAATTTGTAGAGGCATTGAAGAACGCGATTGACAAGCCGCTTAAATAAACGTTGACTATGTCAACACTGACCTTGTCAAATGACAGATTCAATTCAGTGCTTATTTCGGACTCACGATGATACAATAGAGTTGGTGTATCAGCTAATACTACCATCCATACATAATGTGTTCAAGCAGATGATGAAAGAGGTGGCCAATCAATGCGATAGTCAGCAGGCTCTGCAAAGCACGTTTACGAGCACCCTTGGCGGCATAGCAATTTGGAATAATGTGCTTGTCAATGATGTGTCACGACCTTATAATAAGATCAAACACGCGCTGCTGAAACTTATCAACACGGTTGGAAAACTGAAGGCACTGATCATGCAAAAAAATGGTCTTATTAGTCACGCGTCCATACGAGTATCATTGGATTTCGCCAACGTGTTTCATGTATTTTTAATCCACGCTGCCGATGCACTCATGTCTAAAATGGATCAATTTGTCGGCACTGAAATGAAATCCAACTTTGAACATTTTTTGAGAAGCAATAATGCCGTTGAAAAAGCATTGATGCAGCTGCTACGAGATCCGCTGCAAGAATTAATGACCGACGATGATGGCATTGACGCCGATTATGCACCGAGCACAAATAGTAATGTTGATTTTACTTCCGTGTCTGTACCACCAATGTCTGTGTCTATGCCATCTGTGCCGCCAATTGAGGTGTGTAAAGTGAGGAAGACTTCCAGTGGCAGCAACAGCAGTTCTAACAACAGCAAGTCCCCCAACCCAAGTGCTAATGCTAGTGTGAGTGTTGCAAGTGCAGGTGCGGGTGTTCCATACAGCGTAGCGTCAAGCGCTGCGAGTGTGTCCAGTTCAAGTTCAAACGCAAACGCAAACAAGGTGACGAAAAAAGGTAGTTCACTGGCCAAAATGTCGCCAGACACCATCCGGAAATTGATCAATGGATTTTAACTCTAATTGGCTTTTACCAATGACACGGTCGCTTCTTTACCATCAATAATTATTGTGTCACCGGCACGATAGGTCCTGCCTTCGAATGTTATGACGTCGTCGCACACGTCAATGTTGTTTCCGTTGACAATATAATTGTTGTCACCGTCGAGGATTACAGCTTCGTCCTCATTGATTTTTGCAATTGTGGATTCTTTGAGCACTTTGGCGTTGTAATTCTTGTCCTCCATTTTGTACACAGTGCGTGCTGGAGCGTCGCATGGCGTAAGCACATAATTCCGTTTATTAATTTGCAGCACAATGTCGCGGTCCTCAATGATGATTGATATTTTGCTTTTGCCATTGGTTTCAAATTTTATTTCTGATATTTTGTCCGCCGTTTTCACGCATTTTACAAAATTGTGGTTCATGATACTGTTACCAGGGTTGGATGTAATTTTTTTCATTCATTGTACACATTGGCTGCATGCTCTACGGACTTGGAACAACACTGCAATTGGAAAACAGCTGGTTGCAAAAATCCAAAAATCCAAAATCAACGGTAATTATTGATCATCTATTACTTCTCAGCGTTCGCATTTCTCTGAAAACGCAATGAGCAGCCGAAGTGTACACTGGGTTATGAGTGGTCCACGCTGTTGCAGATTGATGGACAACCCAGTGTACACCAATACCCCACGTCTGACCACCGATTGGTTCAATAAAGTAAACACGACGCGTTCCACCTGCTGTCAAATCACGAAGTCTGAGATTTCCATTGCTTTCACCTTCGATTATAATTGCACTAGTAATCTCGTACGAGTTTGAAATGGTCACCTTGAGAAATGCGGGCTCGATATTGGCCATGAAGTGGCCAATTGCAGGTCCAATATAGGCGATCATGCCTACACTTCTGTTTCGCAGTTGCTGCATATCAACACCCCGAGATGCAGTCAATCCTGTAATCCTAGGTTTCAACTGTAATAAGCGCAGTTTGTGAACAGGGTACACAATAGCCCTTGCAAGATCGTTCCGACTCTCACTTTTCAAAGCATCCAGAATAAGTTTGACTTTAACACTTTCAGCCGTGATAGCAGATGTCGTGTGTAGCGATTGTTCTCCACGTCGAAACATATCATTAGCTTGATGTAGTGCTGCATCAGTTGTGTGGTGTCGCGTGATCAATTGATTTTCACGTACAAGATTTTGAGCCCACGGCCGTTGCATTGCCAACCCGCGCAGGAATCTGGCATCTTTTGTCACTGTATCTTCCATCGTGCTGTTTAATATCCTTATTTAATTTGGCTTAAAAAGGCACAAAAATGACTCATTGACAAATATTTTCATTTGCATATGCATTTTGCTTGAAACTCATTCCTCATCGCCGTCGTTGTCTTCTGGCGCCAGCACCAATCGAATCACTGCCGTCGGCAGGCAATATCTCAGCACTAGCGGATAGTCCTTTTTCAAAAATAGCTGCACGTTGGAATCTAAAGGCCTACTGAATCGCTCAAGGAATCGAGAGAGGTACACTCCTTCCACTATAGAGTCGTCGTCCTCCAGTAGCTCACGATGCTGGAAATGCATTCCGCTTGCCGTGGCTTCAATTTCAATCGAGCTTGGGCCTGTGTTGCCCATTGCTGACAATATCAGCTTGTCGCGTGTCGATTTTATGGTGATGTACTTATTCACGCTCGCAAGTTCTTTGATGTATCGTTGAAAATCAGTGCTGGGTATGCTGAGGACCCGATTGAATGTTGTGGCGGGGATTGAGATCTGCTCGTCCGCAAGGTTCAGCAGCCGCAGGCGGTGCGTCGTTTTTACTCGCTTGTCGCTATTACTTATTGTAATTCGCAAATACTCCGGATCGTCGTCGTCCAGGACGAACTCGATGAGATAGCCACCTGTTGTGAGAGATCGCAGCATCCTGCAAATGCAACGTCGCAGTGCAATTTTTGATGAGGTTAGCTGGTGTCAAATGGATTTGTATTGAATTTGAGTTTTACCTGTATAAAGCGGTCAGATTCAGGCCTATCGTGGTTTCTTTACGGCAGTAATAGAACTCCGACGTCGCCTGCAGGTGAATAAGCGCCACGTGGCTTGCATCGAGTGCCACAAGTTTTAGACCTTCGCTGTTGAATGTCACTAACGTCTCGGCCACGACGTCTTTTAAAGAGTCACTCAACGTGCGCCACTGCGAAGATTGCAATGTTCGCATGCATAGCGAAACTGACGGCGGTAGATCATGCAGGATACACGGCTCTGTTGTGTCCACTGAATTAAGGAGCTCCTCCGTAATCTCGCTCGTTTTGCGCTTTTTTGCCTCCGACATGGTGCTAGTGATGTAATGATTTCTGGTGGCAGTCAAAAACACTTATTCACAAAATGTGCAACGAGACATATTTTATTTTTATTGTTTTTTAATCACTTCATTTGATTATGGCACAATGTTACAAGAGAGCTCGACTGCAAAATTCGAAATCAGTGTTTTTAAAGCAACATGAAGAAGCAGTGTGTGGATTGACCGCCGATGATCGAGAATTTTTAAAACAATTATGTGCGACACGAAATTTGGACCAGGTTTATTTCGAAGGAGCAAGTGTGCTTTATATGAGAAGCAAAAGTTTATCTGGCAAACATAGCCAAAAGCTGCTGATGCTGGCATGCGTGCATATTACGGTCAAGTTCTGCGCACCACCTTGGGTCACAAAGGCATCGGTAAAGCTACATCAAGCACAAGAGGTGGAAAAAGGACTCAACGTGGCCAAGTTGTGCGCATTAGAGCTGGACGTGCTACATCAACTAAATTGGCAATTATTTTGATTGAATTTTTTTTGTCAATCCGACTTTTTTCGTTGACCTGTAAGGACCCCAAAAAGGAGTATAAAAATTAGTATTTGAAAATTTAGTTTTTATAAATTCACTACCATCTCACCAGCCGCTAATCATGACCATAGCATCCAGCACCGACGCAAAGGCAGCAACGGTACTGAAGAGTGCTGCGCGTGCCATGCAGAAAATGGCAAAGGCAGCAGCGGCCAAAGCAGAGGCTGCTTTGCCTACAGAGGAGCGCATTGCTGGACTGGAGTGCGGCACAGGAGACAAGACATCGGTCATGATTGTTCAACTGAGCACTATGGATGTTATAGAGGACTTGGCAGAGGCGCTGTTTGAAGCAGACGAGAGAATTGAGTACGTCAAGCAGTATCAGACGTACATGGTGCTTTACCGTCCGGTACATAAGAAGATTGCTGCATGGAAAAAGGTTATCATGGACACAGCAGCAGATGACTGCGAGGTCAAGAGCATCACTGCCGTCAAGGTTCCAGCATGGAAAAAATTGGACACAGGCATTATTGCTGACAGTTTTGAGCTGCTGCATCGGCGCGAGATAGACGTGTCGGCGATGCCAGCGGCACGCGAACAGCACATTCGTGTATTCAGAGATGGAGCATGGCGTTTTCACGGCATGAAACAGTTCCTTGGCCAGAAAATTTCCACTATGAAGCAACATTCCACCACGCGCAACCACCCCTTCAATCAAGACATGATTTATGCTTTGCTGAAGCAAGATTTGGACGACCACAGCAGCTACATGAAGGTCAGAGCAGCAGAGGAAGGACGTGTGCTGCGTGACACAGATTTACTTCAATGCCATTGTCCCAGGAACAACTACCGTTGTGATGCGGTGATTGGCGAGTGTGGAAGCTTTGACCGGCTGTGCAACAACCTCGGCTATTCCGATCCTGATCAGAAGCGCTTTCTGACCCACAAGGAGCACAACACACCACTCAAGGAAGACACCGCGCCACAGCCAAGAGCCAAAACTGAAAGTTACTTCACCATCACGGCCCAAAGCATGACCCGACACGTGGACCTGCGCATGGCCAAGATTGCCTTGATGAAGAAGAGGACCAGCCGTCAACAAGAACAGCTGAATTTCTGGAGCATTGTACCAAGACCTCTCAATCTAACGTTCGAGGGCCACAGAGCACAACTTGAAGCACTGCAAAAGGTGCAAAAGATCTGCGCGCGGAAGGGCTGCAATCGCGAGCTTTACTTTGGTGACGCTCAAAAATTGCTGACGCAGAAAGACATGCCACAACAGGCATCGCCCGATCGCATTGACAACTTCAACGACTTTTACGACGGTAACACACAATTCAAATGCCAGCCTTGTAACGACGTAGTCAAACACAGCGCACGCAGAGACACACTTTCAGAGCTTTCTGGTGACCAGGTGTTCTTCAACGTAGGTGAAGTCCAGCAGATGAAGCAGTGCATAGACGAGCTCAAGGCAGACTACATCATAGCAAAAAAGACCAAAAAATAAAACTTCATTTACGACTCAATTCTGTCTTTATGAGCAAAATCAAGCTTTTTCTCAACGTCTTCCTTCGCAGCCTTCGTCTCGTTCTTGAATTGGTCGTAAATTTCCTGTACCTTGGCATCACTGCTGTAAATGTCATCAATGAGAGCTATGGGGGGTGGAAGCACACCCCACTGATTTGTTTCGAGCGTAAATACGTCAAAGTAGTTGTTGTTGTCACGCAATTCCGCGGCCCAAGCTACTGCTTCTGCTTTTGTTGCCTTGCAGCCAATGATGCGGATGGCCATCTCATCCAGTGATTTCGGCGCAACGATATTGACGACGCAAAACTGCTGCGTGGGGTCCTGCAATTTTTGCGGTACGCTTTTGTTCTCATCACCAACAATAGTTTCTTCCGGTGTTTTCTTGCTCACGTCCTCAAGCTCCACCATCTGCTTGTTGCGTGCCAGCTCGACACGATTTTTAAGCGCAGATTTGGATGCGAGCAATTGCTTTTTGAAGGAGTCCATAATGGTGGCCAAACGCTCAGATTCACCCGGTAGGTCTATAATACCCACATCGGGTGGAAGAACACCCCATATTGAAGTAGGCATGACGTATACGTCAAAGGGATTGTCATCTCTAATCAGTGCTGCCCAACGATTCGCATCGGCCTTGGATTTTTTGCATCCATAAATCCGAATGCACAATTGCTTGTGCTTCTGATTTAAACCAGTTGGTCCCACAATGCTCAAAATACAAAACTTTTGAGCACCATTTTGCAAGAAGTTAGGCACAGGTTTGTCGGCGTACACTTCAGATGATTCCTCAACATCTTCAAAGTTGGAGGCCGTGTGAGAATCAAAACTCATGTTGAAGTACACACCACTCTTATTATACTAACGTAATTTTGAACACGAAAAAAATAATCGACTACATCAACAATCGGGCCATGGATGACGACAATGATAATTTTTTCAAAAACGTCATTGCGAAAAACCAAACCAATATTGAGGCAAAAGGCAATTTCGATTTCGTCAACTATTTGATTCGAACCAAATTGGGTCTTGCAACCATTGTATTTTTGAGTACGCTATTGACTTCGTTGGCCATGGAACCCCCTTTTCTAATGATCAAGAATTCTGATCCAATTAAAAACGATGAGCTCAGCTACTTTAGGGCGCTGCTGGTGTCCGCATTCATCTCAATCGCCGTTTTCACAATACCAGTCGTGACGCAAAATAAATAATAGCAGTGTAAATCAAACATAGAATGGAGAATTTAGTCTGTACTGCAGAGCACGTGTGTGACAAGATTGCTTCTACAGGCACACGGATCACAACAATTGACCATTGGCTGACCACCATTGCTGTAGATGAAGCAGCTGCAAAGCAGTTTGCACAGACAGACGGCGTAGAAAACATTATTGCGGATGCAATGAAAGATTTTGTGGCTGCACAGCCCATCAGCGTGGTCGATATTCCTACAGCACTGAAGATGGTCAATGACGTGGCGCTCAAGGTGGTTGCGTTGCCAACAATGAATCTCAATGCCAATCAAATTATCAATGCTTTGCAGACGGTCATTTTCATGGTGCTTCAAACACTGTTGCAAAGTGTAGACTACGACCTGCTGAAGACCATTTTAATACCCGCCTTCAATCTGCTCAAGACGGTTATTGTTAACCGAAAATCTATTGTCAAGGCACTACGAGCAGCATGCAGCAGTCTGAGCAAGACATGCAACTGCAGAAAAGAGTCCTTGTCTGTGGTGACAAAACCGTAACTCTTTACGGTGAAAATCATTCACCGCAGCGGCGCTGCTCACGCAAAAGTGTTGTAGACTACATTCTCGGCTGTGTCAACACCCAAGTCTACCTCGAGATGCCCATGAATTTCACTGTGGATGCTGCAACGAGGCCAAACCTGCTGTGCGACAGCTGTAACGGCGATGTCTTGAACGCGTTGAGGACGTGCGTGGTCATGAAAGGGATGAAAAACGTAGTGTACAGTGACCCGCGTGAGCTCTTGGGTACACTGCCGTTCACCAAAGAGGAGCGAGACTTTGTTGAGCGGCAACAAACCAACTGGAATGCAGATGCCGTGGTCGATCGGTTCCTATTGCCGCTGATCACGGCGGGTCAATTGAGAAACGACTTCCCGGCCCTGCTGCATGCCGAGCAGCAGTTGATTGACAAGCGACAGGTATTTGGCATCTTTAATGCGCAATCACGCGTCATATGGGAACAGCAGACATTTACAGAGCGCATGATTGCGGCAATATCGTCTCAAAACATCCATCCGTGCGTACAGTTGTACCGTGATGCCACTGACCTCATGTTTGAGTTGGTCGTTTTCTCAATGATCATGGAAAGCCATCAGCAGCGCCACCTCTTCTATGGTGGCAGGGCGCACTCGCACACGCTCACACTGCTGTTACAAATGTGCGGGTTTGAATAATTCAGTACGTAAAAAACAGTAAAAAAAACAGTAAAGAAGGATGAAAAAGTAGTAATTTGGAAGGATTTAAAAAGTAGTAAAAAAGAAGGAAAGGTAAGATGGTGAACCAATTCACAACACACAACAACAAACAATCATGAACAAGTCTATGCGATCCGAGACGTGCATCAGTACCATGCTGGAGCAGATCATGCTGCTGAGCTGTGGTGCCTCTCTCATGCGCTTCGAGCAGGCATCCAAGCAGATGAAGGGCCGTGTCTCTGCCATCATCATGCAGACAGCCCGCAGCAATCAGCGTATCGGACAGGAGAGCGTGGAGTCGCTGAACCACCTGCAGCAGCCTACGGCCTTTACCATCCACTGCATTGAGACAAGTCAGTGCATGCTCTGCAAGAAGCCGTATTACGGGCGACTGCACCCTGACTTTGGCCTGCACGTTCACGAGAAGTGCCTGGAGCCTCACCTGGTCGATCATCATCGCCTGGGACACACCTACCCCATCAAGCGACTGCTGCAATCAATACCCTTTCGGTCCCGCAGCGGCAAGTTCCATTTCCTGTGGCACCGCCACGCAGGGTTTCCGGCACTCTCGGTTGACGAGTGGGCCGCCGCACAGGACACACCCATGTTCGACATGATGGATTACAACGATGAGGCGATCCTTATGTACAAGAACTCTAACAAGTACTCGGCACAACGGGTCAAGCAGGATCACCTTACCTTGTGGCGCCGCAAGGCCAACCACACGGTAGCTCTCCACGGCTTCAAAGGGGCCTACAGCAAGCTGCTGAGCTACATCAAGCCCTGCTTTGCATTGCGATTCGCTGTCGGTAAGGGTGACGCAGGAGAGACGGCTATGGACGCACTGCATGTCCACAAGATTCAGAATAGTTGTCCTGAGGTGGTCATTGAGAGGATGCTGATGTCTCTAACGACCATGGGAGAGTGGCTGCGCCTGGATGACATTTTGTTATTTGCGCATCATCTGCGCAACTACGGCGTGAACGACATGTGGGAGGTGGCAGTTCTGCTGAGCGAAAAATACCTTATAATTCAGCGTAACAATTTGTTTGATACAATGATAGCTGTACAGCAGGGCAAGCCACTAGCAGAAGTGGAGCGCCTATTTGCCGCTCATAAGCAGTTTTAAATAAACACGTGATCTACACTCAATCTTAAAAATCTAGTGCCTTTTCGAATCAATCATGGAAGCAAAAGCCAGTGCCATCTTCAACTTCAATGTGTCGATGAAACAAACGCGCGAAGAGCTTAAGCCACTCAAGGATACATTGATTGAGCAGATGCTGTCTACGGGAAAGCGCAAGATACCTGCTGCCGGTGATCACTCAATCATGCTGGTTGAAAAAAAGAGCAAGAAAGCGGTGTCGGTCAAGGCAATCATGGTGCTCGTTGAAAAGCATGGCGGGGAAGAGGTGCTCAAGTCGGTCAAGGAGGACGCGGAAAAACTTAAGGGTCAGCCTGTGCTCAAGTACTCTCTGAAGTTTGTCGAAAACGAGCGCGAGGAAGAACAATAAAATAAGCGCATTCAAGTAGACAAGCATGGCGCCGTTAAACGTCGTGTTTGGTGCCGTAATCAATCCGTCGAACGGCGCAAACAATGGGAGTATTGGTCGCACAATTGTCACAGGCGGTGTTACCCCCTATAACTTCCTTTGGAGTTCACCTACGTTTGAAGGCAATGGACTGGCAAAGCACGACCTTGCTGCCAATGTATATACTTTAACTGTAACCGACGCTCTGGGTGCCTCGTTTGAATTCACGTTCACATTGGTCATGAATACCATTGCGCTGAAACTGCTGCCAGGCAGTGTGACTGCGTCTAGTGATTTCAAAGATACTGGTTCTATCACTCAATCGTATATCTACGGCGGAATCGCACCGTATCTAATGCACTGGAGCTACGAGCCGATTAATGATGATCTGATGCCCCAGGTGGATATGCCACCGGGATCACATGTCTTGACTATCACTGATTCTGCAGGCACTGTTGTTCAGCACACGTTTGTCATACCCACTGTGTATTCGCCACTTGCACTGCAGCCTGGCGCAGTCACTGCAGTCACACCTACACGCGGAGGAATTATTGAGTCGTCCGTCATCACTGGAGGCAAATTGCCGTATGTGATCGAATGGAATTTTGATACCAGTGCGGATGTCGCGAAGAAGGAAAATCTCAACGTCGGTACGTACACTGTGACTGTGCGTTCAGCGGACAATCAATCCGTCATACGTCAATTTATTGTACCTGAGGCAATAACTATTCGATTCGGTGCCATCAATGCCAACAAAAACGCTATTGCTGCGACCACCGTGCTTGGTGGTGTAGCTCCGCTCACGTATGTTTGGGCCAGGAAGAATCACATTGAAAGTCAGTTCACAACGCCCGATGCCAGGCCCATCAAGCGTGATGTTTATACCATTGTGGTCACGGATAGCTCAGGGCAAACTGTAGTTAACACATTTAAAAACCTCTGATAATAATGAAGCGCTGCATAAATGTCTCAAGTCCAGCTGGTGTGCACCGATGACAACAGGCCGGAGAAGTTTAATGTGAAATTTTGTGCAAAAAACATACAGTCTGCAGAGCTGTATTTCACTGATTCCGCTAGCAATACTGCCAGCACAAACGATGCGAATGCCATTGCTGTGTCCATTGCAAAATTTCCAGGCGATGTACAGGCAAAAAATGATTGCATCATCTACACTGCACAACTGGTCAATCAAACTTTGCCAGTACGATTTGAGTGGTACTACGTCTATACTGCAGATGGACAGGCCCAATCCACCTATACTGCAGATTCAGCTTGCTGGTCTGACGAACAAGTGTGTGCGAAAGATAAGATGAACAGTGCGCGTTGGCACTTGCGGAGCTATCCACGCGAAGTGCCTATTGCATTGCTCATTGGCCTGTTGAGCGGTCTATTTGTTTTCTGTTGTATGTTCACCTGTGTCAGCATTTGTTTACGATGCGTCAAGAGGAAGCGTCGTCGAAAAATGATGATGAAAGATCAGATTGATTATGATCGACTGACACAGAAGCCTGAAGAGAATGAGTTTCTCATCGCATCGCCTCCAGCAGCGAAAATTGTCAAACGGGCATCTATGACACAAAATTTCCTGGACAAGTACTATCATCCACACCTGCAGAAGATCAACGAACACGAAGGCGATGATGACCCCATTGTTTCCTACGATGAAGTTCAATTCTAAAGCACGTCACCACTCAAAATATTTACTTCTTTTTACTACTTTTTTTTACTACTTTTTTCACTACTTTTTCATCAACAGGTGGAGACACCATACTCAAGTTCGATTATCATTATCACTGAAAAAAAAATCATGACACACCAAGTGAGATTGACACCCCGTTATCCCTTTTCAGGTCAAGACAATCATAAGCCATCTTTGAACTACATTGTGTACAACTACATCACCGGAGATGGGTACCACACATCAGCTACGTATCTGATACCATGGCAAGACGTAGTCCAAACCATCTTCACTTCTGAGAGGACCTACGTGCGCGTTTTGGAAGACAAAGCATTTGAAGCAAATAAGCACAACGAAGATGCAGGCGAACTCAAAAGGTCCAATTTGACGGACCAGGACCTCGCCGAATTATTAGAATTTGCGGATCAAAACAGTGAGCCAGTGACACGCCTGAGTCCACAAGGTGTGAAGATTGTTGGAGTGCTTGAACTTTTGATCAATTTTAACTAGTCAAAAGAGAAATATACAGTTTGTTGATTGAATACATCAGCCCTAATTTCTAATGCTGCCGTGCAAAAATCAGTCGAGTATGAGGAGAGACATTTTGAAATTGCTGCATGTGAACGATTCAGTGGGTGATACGTGCTGAAAGGCTGACTTTAAATATGTGTTTATCGGATGTATGACCTCTTTACTATGATGAGCGCACAAGTTGCCCGTGAACGAACAAAACACGCAGAGATTGGACGCGAAAATCAGATTGAAATTGCAGTCAATACAGCCCTGCCAATCATACTGAGCAGAATGACTGAATATATCAATAAGTGTAGATATTGCATGCCGGTTGTTTTTACACATTATTTCAGCAAGCTATTAGATGCTCATGATCATGAAGCAACTCTTTCAGGCATCACTACCCGCTTGACGTCGATGATACAAGGTCTTGGCTACCGTGTATCTGCACATGATTATGGTTCTGATCACGGCATCTGCATTTGGTGGACGCAGCCAGAATACACAAACGAAGAGAAAGCAGCTAAACGTAACGCAGCAATACTAAGGATTGCACAATGCAAGACACAGCCTTGTGAAAGCTGGACGAATTCCCGTGTCCTGTAAAACCTCCCATCTCAAAAGGGTGGGCATGAGCCTCTGTGGTGTGATCATCCTCATCTACAAAAAGATTAACGAACACGATGATGATCTCATTGTGTGCTACCATGAAATCCAATTTTAGCGCATCGACTTCAAATATTTACTTCTTTTTTACTACTTTTTTGTACTACTTTTTCATAACCATGTAGAAATTCACACACACACTAAAACAACAAACATCATGAGAACTCAAGTCATTGACCAGAGCGATGTGGACAAAGCTATTGAAATATGCGGAAAAATCAAAGCTCTGGATCCGACCGGTGTCAGATCAGTGTCCAATATGATTTCAAGGATCAACAAGCGGGATTTTATAGCTTTGTGCAGATATGAGGTATCAAAATTGTGTGCAAATGCTGTTGATATCACTGCACTAAAGCATCGTCTTTATTGCTTTTGCAGATGCGACATCCAGAAATGTACGCTGGAAAAACAAAAGTATGGCAGCACACCTGTTTCCACCAGCAATGTGCAACACAAATGGTGGCGTTTAATCAAGTTTTTCATGGCAAAGACAAGCTAGAGTTCAGACGCATCCTTGACTCAATTCCGATGCCTCAAAAATAAACAATGACAAACAACGATTACGTTTTTTATTTTCAGCAGCGTTTATTTATTGTGTAAATCATTTTGTGACATTTGACTCTAATAGCGCTCAACCTTATCGAGTAGGCATAATGACTTGTTAAAACGACGGGTTCCTCCCAATAATTTAAATTAAAAGAGGGTATAAAAAGTAGTAAATACAAGGCGGAACAAAACCGTGTTCACACTTTTATCATGCAGCCGATGCAACCAAGTGTCATCTTTTTTCCGTACAACATCACTGCAATGAACATACACCTTGATGCCACCGACTTTGCAGCAGTCATGTTGTTCGAAATGGAGCATCCAGACATTTTCAGCACGGTGCCCACTGGTTTAACGATTTTTCAGGAAGTGATGCTACAATCGGAAACGCTGCACTACCTGCAACAGCACAACATGTACAAACACAAATTTGGGAATTTAGTGGTTCGACTACGCAACGAAGGAGTCGAGCTCGGGAGGAAAATGATTGAAGCACAATCAATTTATATTTGAAATCCTATTCGCTGTCTATTTACTTTTGATGCCTATTTGCAGCAATGCTTGCTTCACGCCCTTCTTGATGTGATCCTTAAACAATGACCGCATAACTGCATCTGAATGCACAGATCGATTGCCGGCACCGAAAAAGCATTCGCACTCCCTTGATTGAGGTGATGCGTGTGGTGTCGATATTCTCTCCATTTTCATTCGTTAGGACCAATTGCTCTTGCCCTATATTATAACTAGTATATCACACAGTTGGATTATTGCATTTTTTGTTGTTCTGCTGTAATTCGAAGAGAGCAGCACGATGTTGCCAGCAATAATTGTCATGCTTGCAAGAACCCCGTGAACAATCCGCATTTGCTTTGGTCATCCCAAAACATTTCATACCGGGAACAATGGTTCTTTTTTGGGGGTTCAGAAAGGCGGTTATGTTTGCAGGTTGCAAATGAAACGATCTATTTGCAACAGGAAAACTGAACTCTCGTATGAGATGGCAATAGCTGAAAAATACTCTGGTTGCACGATAGGCACAATTGCTAGCGGCACCAATGTTCAATGCGTTAATTAAGGCGTGCTCGATTTTGAACGGGTCGAAAATAGAAAACTTCAAGCACAAATGCATGACCATCGTACTGGCAACGTTACAGATGCCTTCCGTCTCAAACTCAAATTGTAGCCTCGAACCGAGTTGCCTATCCTGCCTATTTTCCAGCAATCGTTGCATGTCCTTCACAGTGGCTCGGTTGAAATTATTGTATCTAAATCCTGGCAAAGAAAAAGCATTTTCACTCGCACCCCAAATCATGTCCAGTGCTTCGTACACAGTTTCGGTACGCTTACATTCCGGATCCCAAAAATAAACCATCTTGTTTTGGATATCAATCACCACCAAAGCTGCGTGTCCGTACTCTGGATTTTCAGCAAACGTCCACGACCATTTTGCTACAATCCCCTTCTTTTTTTGCGCAATACATTGCAGTACGCCAGGAAAATCAAGTCTGATTGAGTCTACATGGGCTACGGTCGCAGGCATAGGGGAACTGACCATCGAATAATAGGCATCACCATCAGCAGTTGTACGCTGATGTCCAGAGCAACTTGTTTTTGAAAACGCCAGGTCCATTGCCTTTGCCAACTTGGCAGAAGCAATAGTGTCTGTAAAATCATCATCGTCGACTGCTTGTGCGTACAGTGGTTCAGGATGCGCATTCGTTCCTTGCTCATTCAATGAAGCACACCACGCTGTCGATTGATTTGTGTTGTACACTCCATTCTCAATGCATGCTAAATTAAGATCATCAAACAAAAATTGTGATATTAGTTGCTTCAACGTTTTGCGCATGTCAATCTACGCATTGTCAATATTATCACGCAAGTCTGAAGGTGGTAGTGCAACATTGATACCCAAGCAAGCATTGGCCAGCCCATAAATCCATTGCACTGTGCCATTGGTTTCAGAAGGCAGCGTGGACAGGCCAAACCACGACGACTGGGAACAATCATTCCAGGCCATCGGCAGGATTCCGGCAGCTCTACACATTTGACCCGTCATGCGATAATAATTAGAAACGATTGCTGTGTTTCTGCGACCGCTGTTCCATTTGTCCCCCACTCCAAATTCTGTCATTGCCACGCCCAGTGACGGATAGTTCAGACCATTTCTCCAACTTGTAAGCTGATTGATCAGATTATTGATATCGTTGTATTGAGCTGCGAACGGGTTGGGCTGCTGCAAGTAATAATTATTGTTTGCTGATTCACCACAAAAATCCGACCATGGCGTGTAGCTATGGCAAGCCACCATCAGATACTTGTCTGTTCCACTCATTGGGAACGAGGCAATGTTCGGATACACTTGTTGTGCTTGGCAGATTGCTTGCATGCCATTGACTGTCAAAACAATAATTCTTGTTTTGTTCACGGAGCGAATGCCATCAAACGCCACCTTGTTTACTGCACGTGTAAACAGAAGTGCGTTGGGATCATTTTGGTTGTTGCGATCAAAGTTCCCAAGATTTGCATGGGGTTCGTTCAGAGTTTCAAATACCAGATTGCCTTGCGCAATGTTATTGTAGCGTGTCGCGATCCTGCGCCACAAACCCCAAAATTTCGAGTTGAAGGCAGCACTGCCATCATAATTATCGTAGAGCCAATTTTCAAAATGAGCATTCAGCATGACTGTCATTCCCAGGGATACGGAATAATACACGGCATTATCCAGTTTTTGCATAAAAACAGGATCGTCCAGACGACAGGCACCATTGAGTAGAGCAGGAAAATACGTGACCGGGATGCGTACACTTTTGAATCCCTTGTCGGCATAGGCCTTCAAAATTGGTGACACGGTTGAGGCAGAACAGTCATGACCATTCATCTCAAAAAATAGGCCAAGGTTGATGCCATTGCCACACTTTGCAATCATCTGCGTTGGTGTCAAAGGCGTGCTCATATCTCTTTCGGATCTTGCCTATATTTTATTTAGTTTGCCATTGCTGCCAGTTCCAATAAGTTGATTAATGTCTCTTGCAATCTTGCTTTTTGTACTGTTTCGAACTCGAACTCGTTGTACACGTATTGGTCAATTTTATGTAGTCCCTGATAGCGCTGATGTGTGGTGAGGTCAAAGACGTCCAACTCGTTGATTTCCAAAAAGTTCAAATGTTCCCACTCCAAATCTTCAAAAATGACCACTGCAGGAAACACCCGCAGCACCGCTTTCATTCTCATGTTGGGTCTGCCGACCGCAACAACTGGCAATGTCGAAGCCAACGTGACTTGATCCAGTGTAGAAATACCCAGCCCAAGGTACATGGTAGTAATGACAGTGAGTTACTACAAATACATTGTACTACTTTTTATACTAGTTTTTATCGGGAGTTTTAAAATGAAGCAGTTTCACATCGCGATTGTGGTTCACAAAATCAGGACCTACAATCTTGAAGACTTGTGCAAACAATTTCACGTGCGATGATTTGGAAATTTTGTCATTTGCTAGCTTTTGGATGTAATCCTTCAAGGTTGAAGCACAGCGGTAAAATACTTTTTTTGAGGAACCTACTTTACAGGGAGATCCCTTGATATCACCATCTACAGATCGACAATCAATGTCAGGCCACTGGACCTTTTTCCAGTCGGCTGGAAGTGTATTGTACAAATGTATTACCACGTCATAGGTACTTCCTCGTTTCGTAAACGAAGCGTTTACAAATTTTGCACGTTTGCACTCCTTGACAACATCGGGATGACTAAATAGGTGGTATAGACCCACAGCAGATGCGTTGCATGTGCACACCAAATTCATATACAAAGCTGACATTCAGCAGTATTGTTTATAGTCGGCAAGATTTATAATTTGTAAAACGAATTAATATTTTAATATGATTGTATGACTACATTATGAATGAAACGAAAGAAGATTCACCCTTGACCTCCGACGATGAAAATGATGGCGAATCTGTGGAAATGTCCGACTGTGCTCTCAATATTCTGATTGTAGAAGATTTTGAGGCTAGTTCAACCATCATGAGTAGTAGCTTGAGATTCTGTCGATCGGCAACGTGTGTTGTGGCCAAGTCGGGCAGTGAAGCACTGATTCTTTTGAGAACAGGATCGACTAAATTTGACGTCATTCTGAGTGACGTACTGATGCCTGAGATGAATGGCATTGAGTTGATTACGAAAATACGAGAGTTTGAAGTTGCAACATGCTGCCCGCAACACATTATAATAGCAATGTCGGCCGATGAAATGTTTTCAGAGTCTTGCATCAAAGCAGGCGCGACGCTTTTTTTACACAAACATAAAAAGCCAATGTGTGGTGTATTCAAGGTATTGGACGAATTACGGAAATCAAGACGTTCAAGTATATAATGTACATTTATAGGCAAAATAGCTGCTCTGTACGTGCATTAAATATCAAGTGACCCTCTCTAGACGTTTCCAATGCTGCCAATCCCTTTGCCCGTACTGTAGCGCGACAGAGATCGCAGCAGCCAGTCACCACCATATTTTTGCGAATGTTCACAAATAGTGTCGTCTCGTGCATATGATCCGGCGCAGTCAGTTGCCGTTTTTGACACTCCAGCATCCACGCGTCGAACACATCCGTGAAAAGTTCCTGTTGCTGCGATCGGAATAAAAAATGACTGTGTCGTGGAATGGTAATTTCAACGGTTGTGGGGCATTTGTGTTTGCCAAGCTCCAGTGCAATGCGTTCTCGTAAATCACTAATGACCATGATTTCTGAGGCGTAGTCGATTTCTGCAAGGCCACCACGATCGTGGAGATCGGTCCAGTTTGTATATCCGTTGATGGTGTAACCAACTTTCATGTGTTGATTCACCGTAGGTGCCATCTTCAAAATTAACTGACGTGATGATGCCATTTTGTCGCCAATCAATTCCAGTTGATCTTCAAATGAATTGCCCAAATAGTCGCACATTACGTTTTCACCTTTGAGTGTCTTGAAATCGTGACGGGCCGAAATTGTGTCGTATATTTTGCGGTATGTGACGGGGCAGGCAAAGTTCAGCTTCAGGCCGGCCATGCTGTCAAAGGTCAGCTGAATGGAGGTGTGGTTGTAGATTGTGTTGCCGGAATGTCCCAACCACTTGATGCGTTTAACCACAGGCTGGTGTGATTCCACGAGTGTTGCGGTCTTTTTCCTTTTTTTAGTCGCTGGAGCCTCCGCGTCCGCCAGCAATATCATTAGATATTTGAACATTTCGTTGCCGACCTTTTCTGCACTCTGCCTTTTGGCCCATTGCAGTACTTTCTTGTCCAAGAGTCGTGGGGTCACGTCTACAAATGATCTCGTCAGGTTCACAATATCAGCAGATAAGCTGATTGTTTGGATGGCCAATTTTTGCACGCCCCTGACGTGCTGCCTGTAATCATCCCGTAGATACAGACAGAATGCTGGCACTGCCTTCGAAAATATGAAATTGTACCACGGTGGTCTGGCGTAGCATAGGCTGGAAAGGTGATCGTTGAGTTTGATCCTAATGGTTGCGTACAGCTCATACTCCACCAGAATCTTGGTCGACAATTTGATGCCGTTGCAGCGCAACACCCGATTCAAAAGTTTCAGGTCCAGTGCGGGCTCTGCGAAAGTGTACTTCGCGGCCACTGCTTGAATCAGTTCTGTGCGTTCTGTTTGCTGGATTTGGTACAAATTTTTTAGCACCGATCTCTTTTCCTTTTCGCATGTGTCAGCGACAAGTGACATCTTCAACGCACACACTACCAGTTACACAGGCACAATATTAGTTTTCGCTCCGCTAAACACGACTTTTGAAACGCTCTATATCGGAACTAATGATAAAGTCTTCTTTTGCCATCGCACCTACCTCGTCCACAATCACACATGTATAGATGCCTTCTCTCAAATTGTTTTTTTCAGACAAATTACTGGGTAGCAATTGAGTCGCATCTTCGGATGCGGACCAGCTGCAACACACCAACTTTCCTGTTCCACCTGTAAATGTACATTCAGCAATGCTCCCCCCAGTATTTCCACTCTTCACATACACTGTTTTACCGTTAATCAATGCAGGCGTCAATCCTCCGCTAATCCCCCTGGCCAACAGTTTAGTTGTTGCACCCGGTACCAGCACCAGCGGGCTATTCTGTAGCACGATGAACACTTTAATTGCTACTGCACCCACACTGTCCACAACCTTCAACTGATATTGACCTGCGCTCAAATCACGTTTCTCGGTCGTTGTGGACGTCACTGGTGTGTCGATTGCAGTACCTTGCACTGTGTGCCACTGGAATGTGTACACATTGCTGCCGCCAGTAATTACAGGCAGGCCAATAATTCCAGTGCTCTCTCCAAACACTAGAACGTTGGTGATTGAGCTGGACGTAATTACCAGCAGCTCATTCTGTGTCACCGTGAACAGATGCAAGGCCACTGCCCCCACTGCATCGGTCACCCGCAGCGTGTAATCGTCCGCAGCAAGCTGTTGTTTGGCAGTCAGTGAGTTCAAGCCGGCGATGGTTGAGTTCCGGCTGCTGCTCCACTGAACATTGTAGGGCTCAACACCACCATTGGCCGTGCATGCTGAGATGCGGCCTGTTTTTTGTCCAAAAATTGCAACTGCTGTAATTGTCCCGGGACTGATGATTAACTGATCGTTTTGCGGTACAAATATATTAGCACTGGACGTAGCACCGGCTGTATCCTCAATTCTGACTACGTAAGTACCTGAAATAAGCTGCGTTTTCTCGGCAAGATTTGCCGGGTTTGAGATGACCGCATTGGGTGTTGGTGAGGACCAGGTCGCAGTGTATTGTCCAGTCCCACCCGTTACTGCAGTTGCACCGATTGCCCCAGTATTCTGACCAAAGATCTGCACTCTGCTGACAGCACCCGGTTGTATCAGGATGGCTCTGTTTTGTGTTACTGTGAACTCCGATGTTGCAGATGCCGAGGCTGAATCAGTGACGGTAAAAGTGTAATTTCCAGCAGGAATGGAGTTTTGATAGTTTTCAGTAGCATGAGCGCTGTCAACGGTACCATTGAATGTGTTCCAGCTCAGTGTATAAACTCCTGTGCCACCAGTCACTGTGGATGGCGCGATGGACCCCGTGCTGTCACCGAATATTACCACGTGGGTTACCGCTCCTGGCACAATGCTGATGATTGCGTTTTGCAATACTTCAAACATGTGGCTTGCGGTGGCCCCCGCTGTATCAGTCACTAAAAGCAGGTAGTGTCCGTAGGGTATGTTGTTCTGAAAGGCACGTGCTGCATTTGTTGCATCCACAATACCGTCATTGCTTGTCCAATTGAAGCTGAAACTGCCTGTGCCACCGCTTATAGTAGAGCTGGCGATTTGGCCTGTACTCTGACCGAACACGGCAACATGGGTGATGGCTCCTGGAGTTATACTGATGACTGCATTTTGGTTGACCAGTATAGAGGATGTCGCCGTAGCGCCGGCAGTGTCGGTGACGGTGAAAACGTAGGTGCCATACGGAATGTTGTTTTGAAACGTTTTGGATCCGTTCGTCGCATCCACTCGACCGTCTGTCGACGACCAGTTGTAGACGTAGGAGCCTGTGCCACCAGAGGCAGAACAGTTGGCGATAGCACCAGTGGATTGTCCATATACTGCAACGGGGGTCACTGCGCCGTTGGTAATGGTAATGACTGCGTTTTGTGGCACAGTAATGGTGATGGACGCGGTTGCGCCTGCACTGTCTGTGACTGCCATTGTGTACTGTCCTGCAGGGATGGCATTTTGATAATTATTGGTTGCGTTTGCAGTATCTAACGTGCCGTTCAAAGTGCTCCAGTTAAATTGGAAGCTGCCTGTGCCGCCCGTGGTAGCACAGGGCCCGATACTTCCTGTAGATTCACCAAATTTGGCCACTGTTGTAACTGTGCCCGATGTGATACTAATCACTGCATTTTCTGGGACCACATACACATAGGATGCTTGCGCTTGCACTGAATCGGTCACCACTATGGTATGGTTGCCGGCTTTCAGACCAAATTTTGCATTGTTGCTAGTCGGGTCGTTTACGGTACCGACCCAGTTAAATGTGTAGGGTGATGTGCCCCCAGTCACATTGGTGATGCCGATTTTCCCGTCACTGCCACCATTCACACTCACTCTGGTGATGGCACCTGGCTGTATGGCCAATGCACTCATGTTGTTGATACAGAGGCAATTTATAATTTACACGATTTCAAATGTCATGCAGTAGAAAACAAAAAAGAGATGTATGTACAATTTGTACATCAATTTGAGGGACACGCAGCTTGATTATGCCTTAAACCTCCTCGTTTTCGATCAAAGTGTAGTCCATGCTGTAGCTTTTGGCAGGGCAGTCTTCAGTGCACTGGTGTGCAGAGTTGTTGAAATGGTCTCCGATGGACACCTTGTCCTGTGTGCTTGGCGACTCTGCTGTCGGAATCGGACTAGGATCAAAAGGAACTACACCTTGACTGTTCATCTGATCTATGTCAGCCTGTGAACGTTTGCTTTTGCCTGCCAATCGCAAAGTGCCTTCTGTGAGTGACCAAACGACGTTCGTCAATGCGTCCTTGGCAGTAGGAGGACTGACAACCAGAATCTGCGTAATGACAATGTCCAATTTCTTCGCCAATTTGGTCCGTAACGATAGCAGCTGAATGTCCTTGCCGCCACGTTGTAAAACCATCATGCAACCTCTTCTGTCGCTGACAATGCCAACAAAAGACATGTCCTTCAGCACTTGACAGCCAGCTGCAAACACACGTGCCTCTGCTGCATCACCAAACATGCCAACAAATAATAATGCAGCTCGTTTGGTCCGGAAAACCATTGTGTTTAATGTTGTGAAAACGTGGTTCAGTTTGACTTTTACTACTTTTTTTTACTACTTTAAAAAGCACCCTGCCTGAGCTTCTGATGCGAAAATTATTCGACACTGCATTGCAAAAAATGTGCGTATTTGAAAGGTCGTATATGTAAGACTGATGTATTCATTACATGTAGTTCATGTAGTCCAAAGCTCCCTCCCAACCCTCATTTTCAGGTACTGTGTAGTCCAGGTCTTGTGTTTTGCCAGGGCAATCCTCCTTGCACTGATGCTCAGGATTCTTGAGATGATCCTGAATGCACACCTCATCAGGCGTGCGTGCAGCCTTTTCTGGTGAGGCATCTTCCTCTGTGGGGATCATGCTTGGGTTAAAAGGAATCATCTCCTGATCTATTTTATCCTTTTGCATCTGTGTCAACTTCGGCCGTCCAGCCATCTTCAAACTGCCCTTGCTTCGCGACCAGGTAACATTGGTCAAATTGTTGGCCCCTGTTGGCGGTTTGATCACCTTGATATCATAGTACGGGATTTCAAGCTCGTTGGCCAACGTTATCTGCAGCGATTCCAGGACGAACTCTTTGCCACCCCTCTGAAGAACAGCAATGCATCCTCTGATGTCACTGGCAATGCCGACAAAGGTCAGGCCTTTGACAATTTTTTGAGCCGCAAGGAACACACGCTCCTCTGCTTCTTCTCCGACCATGCCATTAAACTGAAGGGCGGGTCGCTTGGTTTTGCACGTCATTAGGACAATCTGGAAGGAATTGTGAAGATGTGTTTGACACTTACTGTTTACTACTTTTTTTTACTAATTTTTGCGGCATTAATTTTCACTGGCCGATCAAGGGGTCTTTTTTTTACCACACAACAGCATTTATTTGATTCGTGAACCTGATTGATAGACAGGCGCGGAATAAACCCTAGCGTGAATTCTCTTCAATTTTTGAAATGCTTTCATTTAAAAGAGTCAGAAAGTGGATAAGCAAGTAGAAGCCGATTGATAAAGAGACTCGGAATGTACTCTATGGTGAAAAATCACCTAGGAACTGTGGTCTTGATTTATGTTATTACTTTGATTGAATAGGACCAGGAAGTGGATAAGCAAGTAGAAGCCGATATAAAAAGAGACTCGGAATGTACTCTATGGTGAAATATCACCTAGGAACTGTGGTCTTGATTTATGTTATTACTTTTATTGAATAGGACCAGGAAGTGGATAAGCAAGTAGAAGCCGATTAATAAACAGACTCGGAATGTACTCTATGGTGAAACATCACCTAGGAACTGTGGTCTTGATTTCTACTTTACTTTGACTCAATAGGACCAGGAAGTGGATAAGCAAGAAGAAGCCGATTAATAAAGAGACTCGGAATGTACTCTATGGTGAAACATCACCTAACAACTGTGGTCTTCATTTCTATTATTACTATTACTAGAGAGAATCAAGAAGTGGAGAAGCAAGAAGAAGCCGATTAATAAAGAGACTCGGAATGTACTCTATGGTGAAACATCACCTAACAACT